>ENA-OQCP01000012-OQCP01000012.1-human-gut-metagenome-genome-assembly--contig:-NODE-12-length-65821-cov-4.791336_pt1 | contig 65821 bp, 78 predicted proteins | sample MGYA00242760_ERZ504583 | MGnify/ENA primary metagenome ERZ504583 (study PRJEB26092, sample SAMD00036308) | human gut metagenome | host: Homo sapiens | study: EMG produced TPA metagenomics assembly of...
GATAAGGAATCTGCCATCTGTCTGTGAATCACGCCAAGCACTGAAAGATGATACTCTCCATCCTTAAGTATCCAGTCGTTTTTTTCATTGTACGGCCTGTCGGCTTTTTATCCTTATCGTATATATCCCAAAATTCCATTTGAAGCTTCCTTTCTCTAAGCGGGTCTTTAATGATATCATATCATATCCTGCGCAGAAAAGCCAGCAAGTTGTTTACGCAGCTTTTTGCTTTCCGGCAGATAATATTCCATCAGCGACCAGAACCTGGCATTATGACTTGGTTCAAGCAGATGTGTAAGCTCGTGAACCACCACATACTCTGCGCACTCCGACGGCACCTTAGCCAGCAGAAGGTTGAAATTCAGATGATGTGACTTCACGTTGCACGATCCCCACCTTGTCTTCATCTTCTTTATCGTAAAGCCGGCTGACTTAACTCCCATAACCGGCTCCCATTTGTCGATAAACCTCTGCAGCTGCATCTTAAGCCGCCGACGCATCTCCCTCTCCATGAAGGGTGCCATAACCGGCTCCTGCTCCTTAAGCTGCCTTACATTAAGCATTTCCCGTGTGGTTTGCTCAATCCAGTCTGATTTGCTCTCCACAAATTTCCTGATTTCTGTATCACTCATGCCATAAGGGGCACTCACTGATAGTGTGCCATCTGTGTCCTTCACACGAAGATACATGTTTTTTATTTTTTTCCTAGTTACTTCTATTGTATATCTGTTGTTTATATATATGTTATTTGTACATTTTTTATTTGCATATGCGTTATTCATATTTTCCAGTTTCACACCGTTCCTCTCACGTAATCCGCTCCACGTAAATCCATTTTACAATCTCCGTGCATTTTTGTATACTATAAAATAAAGTAACTATTCAGAACCACTGAGAACAAGAAAAGCTGATGCATCATGCTTGCATGTAAGCAGCAGGTTTTATTGTTCTCTAGGTGGCTCGAATAGAGCCACCCCACACATATGAGCAAAATTAGCTGCACAGTAGTGGCGCTAAACGTCCTGTGGACGTTTGTTCAGCGCGGACCGAAACGGAGTGTAGACAAAGCACGAGTATCGTGCGGTTTTGCGAATGTGCGTGGGATGGTTCTTAATAGTTACAAAACAAATATAAGGAGGCTCATATGACAAAAGAAAAATTAGCCATTGAAGTAATAAAAAGACTAAAAACCGCATATCCCCGCACCGATTGCACTCTTGAGTACGACGAGGCATGGAAGCTCCTCGTATCAGTCAGGCTCGCAGCCCAGTGCACTGATGCCCGCGTAAATGTAGTCGTGGTGGATTTGTTCAAAAAATATCCTTCAATCGAGGCTCTCGCTGATGCTGATGTTTCCGACATAGAAGAAATTGTACGTCCATGCGGCCTGGGAAAGAGTAAGGCACGTGATATAAGTGCCTGCATGAGAATGCTTCGCGATAATTTTGGCGGTCTTGTGCCTGACAATATGACCGATCTGCTGAAGCTGCCGGGAGTCGGCAGAAAGAGTGCCAACCTGATTATGGGTGATGTGTACGGCAAGCCTGCCATCGTCACCGACACACACTGCATACGCCTTTGCAACCGTATAGGACTTGTAGATGGAATAAAAGACCCAAAAAAAGTGGAGATGGAGCTTTGGAAAATCATCCCACCCGAGGAGAGCAATGACTTCTGCCACAGGCTGGTTGATCATGGACGCGCCGTATGCACTGCCCGAACCACACCGCACTGTGACATGTGTGTGCTGAACGATATATGTGGAAGCGTTATGCATAACTAAAACAGTAAGGCTGCGGCTCCGCAGCCTGCATGCAAAACGTGAGAAAGGACCGCGATGTTACACGCGGTAACAACGCGATCCTTTCTCGAGGAGTTTAGTTATGAAAATGTTTATTAATAAAAAGGGAATAATGTAAAAGGTTTTGTTCCTCTTACAAGAACAAGTATATGTGGTAATTATGTCCTAACAATGTACATTTTAGAAATATTTTATTAAAAAAGTCGTGATTATTTTATACTTTTTTTAGATTTGTAATATTCTGTAAATAACAACTAAATTTTTTTGTTAAAAAGCGTCTTACAGAGCTGTATTTTATCTTCGTGGCTCTGACCGGTCAGGCTGTTTTGAAAATCCACAATACCTGCAGCGGTGCTGTCTGTCAGCAGACCTTTTTCTGCGAGACGTCTTTTCATCTCACGCGCTGTACCGTTTCCTCCATCGAACACACGCACCCTATCTCCAAGCACCTCCTGTATCATTTTTCTGACAAACGGATAATGTGTGCATCCCAGCACAACCGCATCTATCTCATTATGCGAATATGAATACAAAAGTTCCTCGAGATACTGTCTCACATCATCACCGTACAAGTCACCTCTCTCAACGAAATTCATAAGCCCCGGACAAGGCAATGGAATAATCTCACCCAAGTGTCTGTATCTGTCCATAAGCTTTTTAAGTTTTTCCTCCCTGATAGTCATAGGTGTAGCCATCACAAGCACTCTCGGATTTTCCATAAAAAGCATCGCAGGCTTGACTGCAGGCTCTATCCCTACGATAGGAACATCGGGATATTGCTCTCTTAATATACGCACTGCCGCGCTGGTGGCTGTATTGCATGCGACAACAAGCCCCTTTGCATGCTGATTTAAAATCAGCTTCTTTGCATGCTCACAGGTCAAAGCTCGCACCTGCTCAAGTGTTTTTGTACCATAAGGCGCATTTGCTGAATCACCGTAATATATAAAATCTTCGTTAGGCATCACTTCAACCAGGCTCTTTAAGACGCTTATTCCGCCGACTCCTGAATCGAAAACTGCAATTGACATTATAAAAGTCCCTACTTTCTTTATAAAATCTGTTATGATATAGTGAATAAAACAAGCTTAAGGCGGCACCCATGGATAATCCTAAAAGTCTTTTTAACACCAACACAAAAGTATGTGAAAACTGTAAAAGTCCTCTGCCATATGACTATAAAGAGAATCTCTGCCCACGATGTCGGCAAAACAAAATCCAAAATGTACCATTTGGAAGGAGAGGAGTAATTACTCCTCTCTTCTTTTAACCTTTGATCTGTATTTTTTCTCCACCTCTGTGAGGAACTTGTCATCAAGCTCCGCCTTTATAAGCACATTCTCTTCAGGCGATTTGATGACGATATCATAATAAGGTACATCCTTCTGACCTGAGGTATAGTCTATTTCCTTGAGCTCATTTCCATTCTCGTAATTGTATACGCTTCTGTCTCCTGCCGGTGCGATTGCTGCTACAGACTCCATGCTGTATATTCCAAGACGCTTTCTGCGGCTCTTGTTTTTAATTTTGGCAAAACGCAGCTCTCCGTCAAAATATGAATATTCAAACTCGGTGTTCTGTGCCATTATCATAAGATATGCAATAAGTCCAAATACTACTGCAAATAAAATACCCGGTGCAAAGCCGATGCAGATAGTCAGAAGACTTATCGCAGCAAGAGCCACAAGCAGGTACGAAACAAATACCAGCGCCACATTTTTTTTACGTGCAATCAATGTAAATACTTCCATTATAATTCTCCTTTGCATATTGAAAATATATATCTTTATAATGATAACAGATTTTTGCCGTTTCGTATAGATTTTTTCACAGTTATATGTTAAAATATTATAAAATTTTAGTGAAATTTCGGGGGATTACGATGCAATTTAACATAAAAGTACAAAACGATTTCAAAAACAACATAAGAAGGGAGTGGGCTTTAACCAACGGCCTTGGCGGATATGCCGGCGGTTCAGTCACCGGTGCGATAAACCGTACGCATCAGGGCTATCTGATTGCAAGCTTCATGCTCCTGTGCAAAGATACGTCTGCTTCTCAAAGACAAACGAAAAAATAGTCACAGACGGCCACACCTATGATCTCTCAAGTGACCAGTTCAAGGGCGGATGCCACACAGACGGCATCCAATATATAAGAGAGTTCACATACGACGGAACCATATGCTTTACATATGAGGCCGGTGATATCACCATAAAAAAGCACATCGCACTGGCACAGGGAAAAAATCTCGCTGCCGTGGCATATGAGGTTCAAAACAAAGGCGAAGCGGCTAAGCTTTTGATCACGCCTCTTATGAACTTCCGTGAGCACTCTGAAAGTTCCACCGTCGATTCATTAAAATTCGGGGTTCAAAAGCAGGAGCATGGCTTTACCCTCATTCCAAAAGCTCAGGATGACCACTGTATCCGCATTGCTTTTTCAGGCGGAGAGCTTATTGAAAGAGACAACAAATATATCTGTGATCTTGAGGCTCAGACCGAGGTGGACAATGAAGTGCCCGGCCTCGACTGTGCATTTTGCCCATATGACGTGAGTGTGGATATTCCTGCCGGTGAATCAATGCATTTTTCTATAATGTGCGATATCGTACCGCTTGAAGCCGGTAATGACAACTCAGGCACTGTCTTCGCCAAACACCTTGTTTCTGATAACGAAAGTGCTTTTGAAATATTACGTGCGCAGCTTGACTACACCGACGAGCTGATTAAAAGAAGCGGCTTCACTGATGACTTTGCCGTGAAGCTTACTGTGGCCGCAAACCAGTTCATCGCATACAGACAGTCAACAGGCTATGACACTGTGCTCGCCGGACTTCCTTGGTTTACAGACTGGGGCCGTGACACTATGATTTCATACACCGGCCTGACACTTTGCACCGGCCGTTTTGAAAAAGCTCACGATATACTACTGACCTTTGCCAAGTACTGTAAGGACGGCTCATCCCGAATATGTTCCCGGACAGCGGACTTGAGCCTCTCTACAATACTGTAGATGCATCACTGTGGTATTTTTATGCTGTCTACAAATATCTTGAATATGTGGCCACTCCCGATGCCTATGAATTTATAAAGAAGGATATTTATCCATGCTTAAAGGATATCATATCTACTTATAAAAAAGGCACTGATTTTTCCATATATATGGACACGGACGGGCTCATTCATGCCGGAAGCGGACTCGACCAGGTAACATGGATGGATGTGCGTGTCGGTGACTGGGTTGCTACGCCTCGTCACGGCAAGCCTGTCGAGATAAATGCACTGTGGTACAACGCACTGTGCACCATGGATATGCTTCAGGCTAAGTTTAACGATAACGATGAAAGCTACAGACAGCTTGCTTCTCTTGTAAAGACTTCCTTCAACAAGCGCTTCTGGAATGAAAACACAGGCTGCCTGTATGATGTGGTTGACGAGGATGACGATACAATCCGTCCAAACCAGATTTATGCCGTAAGCCTGCCATTTACCATGCTTGACAAGGAGCGTGAAAAAGCAATTGTAGATACGGTAACGGATAAGCTGTACGTAGGCTGCGGACTGCGTTCTCTCGATCCTGACCACAAGGATTACCATCCGATTTACATTGGCTCTCTCTCAAAGCGCGACCACGCCTATCATCAGGGAACAGCCTGGGGCTTTCTGCTCGGTGGTTTTATCAGTGCCTATGTAAAGGTAAACGGCCGCACGAAGGCGACCGCTTTATGCGCTGACAAACTGCTTGACCCTGTAAGGAGCATCTGCTCAACAACTGTATCGGCTCAATATGCGAGATATTTGACGGCGATGCCCCTCACAACGGCCGTGGCTGCTATGCACAGGCATGGAGTGTAGGTGAAGTGCTTCGCTGCTACTGTGAGGATGTACTGCCTATGCTCCCACAAGCTCACTCATAAGCTCGTGGACCGTAGTCATCCGGTTTATGCGGCCCACATTGGCACCGCAGAATACCAGACCATTTTGCATATCTCCTTTAACCGCTGCAATCAGTGCCTTCGTAATACAGTATGGCACTGTTGCAGGGTTACATTTCTCAAGACAATTGTAGCACTTTGTGATATGCTGCTTTTCCTTTTCCAATCCCCTGATAAACTCATTTCTGACAGCACGCCCCGGCATTCCTACAGGGCTTTGTATAATCTGCACATCAGACTTATTCGCGTTCAGATAAGCATGCTTATAGGCATCCGATGCGTCACACTCCTCTGTCGCCACAAAACGGCTCGCCACCTGCACTCCGTCGGCTCCAAGCTCCATGCAGTGCATGACATCCTCATGTGTAAACACTCCGCCTGCTACAATTACCGGAATGTGCTTTTTAAACTTCTCCTCATATGTCTTTGCACAGCTGATAATCTCCTTAATCTCGCTGTCATAATCCATATGCTCCATATCTGCAAGCTGTTCATTGGAAAATCCCAGATGTCCTCCGGCCTTTGGTCCCTCGATAACAATAAAGTCCGCTGTGCGGTTGTATCTGTGTGCCCACATTTTAAGAATCAGATTTGCTGCTCTCTTTGAAGAAACAATCGGAGCAATCCTTGTATGTGACTTTTCATCGACCAGCTCAGGCAGTTCCATTGGAAGTCCTGCCCCACTTATAATAACATCAGCACCTGCTTCAACCGCAGCCAGAACATGCTCCTTGTAATGCTTTAAAGCCACCATGATATTGACTCCTACCATTCCATGTCCACAGGCAAGCTCCTTTGCTTTCTTAATATGCTTCTTGATAGCTATCAGATTAGCCTTTGCCTGGTCCTTTTCAAACTCCGGCTCCTCAAAGCCAATCTGCGCGGTGGAAATCACTCCTACACCACCCTCCTTAGCAACAGCTCCGGCCAGTCTGCTAAGACTCACTCCAACTCCCATGCCTCCCTGAATGATAGGAAGCTTTGCAACCATATCTCCGATTCTCAGTTCTCTCAACATAATATGTACCTCCGAACATGTATAAATTCCGTTTTTCTGTTTGGTATTCAAATTATTTGATAATCAAACATATACACATAGTAATCCTTTATGGTATTCATGTCAAGGTAAAATTATATTATTTTCTATTTTATATAGTTTTTAATACTATATTTCTTGTTTATTGTAACTATCCAATTTTTCTCAATTTTAATATTGACATCAACAGACAAATCGTGTAGAATAACTTTTGTTGTGAGACAAGCCCAGTTAGCTCAGTTGGTAGAGCAACGGACTGAAAATCCGTGTGTCTCTGGTTCGATTCCGGAACTGGGCATTATACAACAAATTAAATATTCCTATGCGGGTGTAGTTCAATGGTAGAACACCAGCCTTCCAAGCTGGATACGTGGGTTCGATTCCCATCACCCGCTTTTTTGTTACCCTTTTTTGTTTGTCCACTAAGTATTTCATAATGCATTTAAACTGTCATACAGCTGCTTTTACACATACCTATACATAAAGCAAAAGCCGATACACCGTGTCTCCACGAAATGTATCGGCTTTTATTATGCACTTGATAAAATATGTATTCCCTAATAATGTCTGACTAGAATAAATCTACACGACCTGAAAACTTATCATTTATAACATAGTATGCAGAATATTCCTCCGGCTTGATGTAGATGCTAAGCTTTCTGATGAAGCCTGCCTTGTGTCCCTCAGCAACGAACTGAGCCTTAACACGCTCCTCAACAGCTGCTGTATCAACCTCGCTGTTCTGGTACTGAACAATAATCTCCGGCTTTACCGGCTCCTTCTTTGCAGGTTTTGCTCTTTAGCTGTCTTTGCAGCTTTTGCTGCCTTTGCTGTTGTCTTCTTAACAGTGTCCTTTACATCAGCCTTAACCTCAGCGGCCTTCTCAGCAACCTTCTCAGTTGTCTTTTCAACAGCCTTCTCAACCTTCTCGGTTGTCTTCTCTACGGCTTTTTCTACCTCAGCCTTTACATCGGCTTTTGCATCAGCCTTAGGCTCTGAAACCGGCTGTGCCACTGTTTCCTCTTTTTTTACTTCAACCGGCTTTACTGCTGCTTAACTGTCTTTGAGTTATTCTTTTTACGCATACTATTTTCCTCCTCATGCTCATTATTCACATACTAAAAAATTTTCAATTGCAACTAAAGCTTCCTGCTCATCATCACCCTTTGTAACAATATCAACAGTCATTCCATCTGAAGGATTAAATGCCATAATACCCATGATGCTTTTTGCATTGATTTTGCGATTGTCACTCTCCAATGTAATCTCACTATCGAACTTGCATGCCACTTGAACAAGCTCTGCGATTGGATTGTCATGACCTTCACATACTTTTGTAACGACAATACTCTTCTTACTCATACGTTCTCCTTAAACAAAAAGTATTAAACCTATTTCATACTTATTTAATATATCCCAATTGTAACCGCTTTTCAATCCTTAGGAAAATTTCTGTTAAACTTTACCTAATGAGCTTACATTTAATGTCACAAAATCAGCATTATTACAACATTATTCTGTTTATTTTGTCATGTACGTGATAAAATGCAAGCCACCATTATAAAACATTCTGTCAGCATCCTCATAGCTCATCGATGTTGTTGCGCCATTATCCGGATTATAAATATATAAAGCTCCATTTGAAGAGTATCCTGTTACAAGCACTGCCGACGTATTTCCCGTCATCGCAAATACCGGATTGCCCTGGCTGATATAAAAGATAATATCCTCAGAAGACACTCCTTGTAAATCCAGGATTTCCTTGTCCGGCAGGTTGTTTTTGAGTACATCAACAGCACTGCTGCCTGCTCCAATCAGCTCAGACACACTTACCGTAACATCATTGTAAGTAAGCATTGCACTTACTGACTTCACGACACTGTCAGCATCCTTATCGGTTTCATTACATGCAATATTCGCAAATGCATTTACTGCATTTTTTCTTGCCCTCATCCATACATACTGCTGGTTTGAGTCAATTACCACTCCCATGCTGTCATTTGCCTGTTTTATGGCATCCGAGATGTCATCAGATGCAAAAATCACATCCCCCTTTGCATAAACATAGAAATGGACTGTATTGTCATCAAACTTTAAATCAACAGCAGTATCATGCGAATTTATAGTCATCTGTGCTGTCAGTTGCTTCAGCTTATCCGGCTTTTTACCACCTGCTATACTAATAGCGCTGACCGTCAGCTTTGTATCGGACTGGCTCGTATCAAGAGCTATCTTCTGCTTCGAATCAGCCTCCCGGTTCATAATGGTATCCTGACCGATTTCTGCATACACACCATTATTTTGTGCAATCAGATCTATCGTTACCGTATATCCATCCACAGAAATTTTCTCGACATAGCCGCCCGAAGGGGTATATGTCTTAAGCTCCGACTGGTCAGATGTATCAAGAATAATAAGACCATTCATCGGAAATGTTGTGTTTCCGGCTGCATCAGAGACCACATCAGCAACATTCGCCTGTCCATATATGAAATCCTCACCTATGAAACCAAGCGGACGCAGATACTGGTCGTTGCCCTTTTTGATCTCAAATGTCTTGCCATTCTTTAAATCCATCACTTTTATGGTATTTGATGAGTACTGATTTGCAGAATCCACCCATGCAAAGTATCTGTTACTCTCCGATGCGCAGTAAGAGCCTGTAGACAAGCCCTCAACCACCTTCTTTACTGACATCGAGCCTAAATTAATCCTATAGAGACTGTCATCCATCATGAGATAGAATTCATTCTTCTCATTGAGATAAAGCATCTTGCCCATCTCAGCCTTTAGCACCTCATATGATGTCTTAGAAGGAATAAACGCTTCCTCATCTATAGTATGTGCCAGACCGTCATAATGGTACACACCGGCTCCCACCTCTCCCTCGTGGGTGCCTCTGTTCATATATCCGTATACCACAAAATCAATACTGCCCGCTTCGTCTACACTGACAATCTTTATATCGTGATGATTCCAGTTCTCACGCTCATCAATGCCCTCAGCGTCCCTGAAGCTGAATACCTTGATTATCATTCCATTGTTGATATCATAGGAGTATAAATCTCCCTCCTGGACAAAGCATATCACACTGCCTGCTTCATTGGCCCTGTACTCTGCCTCACTGCTTCTGATGCCAAGCATTACGCTGCCTGAATCCGATATAAAGCTGTTTTCACTATTAAAAATCTGATTTGCCGTTCTCTCATAGTTGAGCACGTACATACGGCTTTCCGTCTGGCGCAGCTGAAATATTCTCTTACATTGTAATACTCAGTCTCACCCTTACCGTCCACACAACTCATCACATAGTCTATTGTGACCACATCATAAGAATCGTTTATTTCCTTTAGGGCTATGACAGGATTCGTATACTGTGCAGCGGCCATTGAGCCCCAGGTAATCTGACTCACCGTAGATGTCAGATCCACATGTGCAAGCGTATTTCTGTCACCGGTTGTTGTCTCCATATATGTTGTAAAGAAGGATTTGTCATCCTTTATAAACGTCTCATCATGAAACTTCTTTGCAAACTCAACAACCTTTGCAGCTGCCTTTCCATCGGTCTGCATAATCCTGCTGTAATAATATACATTATCCTGACCGCTTGTGATGGTAAACACCAAAAGATACTCAGTATTTTCATCCATAACATTCGGCATGCTTATGTCCGCCTGAATAGTATTATCCTTATTAGAAAAAGAAGATATCTCGTCATCGGCCACCAGCCTCTTGCCATCCATGCTTCTGATCTTGTATGATATCCTGTCAACAGCCATGCCATATGTTGAAATGGATAATGAGAGCTTCCTGTCATCCGAAATTGGAATAACGCAATCGCGCATCTTTGTCGGATCCATCTCAGTAGTATATCCATGGAGGGTGTTTATCTTTATTTTATCCAGATTAAATGACATAACCGGCAGCGTTGCATCCGCCTGCTTCGTGGTCATATCCTTATTTCCCTTGTTTGTAATTATGCAAAATGTAATTAATGCTGCAATAAATACTACTATAAGTACCATCGGCTTTATCACTTTCTTACTCATAAAATCATATCCTTATATCTACCAGAATCTTTGGTACCTTCTGTATCTGCATCTGCGTCTGCAGAGTTCACAGTTAAAAAGTATGCCCGCTATTGTACAGATAAAGCACCTGCTGCTTTGCTCTGAGATAAATCTGCCGGCAATCCTGTCTGACTCATCGAAAAGACGCTGCCTGTCAGGCACCTCATCATAGATAAAACTGCCCTCATACTCCAGCTCATCCATGCGCTGCTCTACTGCGGACTGTATCATCGCCGTATCAAGCGGATACATATCCTTTATCATCCTCAGGTCCTTTGCAAATGCCTCCTCATTTTTATAGTAATCCATAAACGGAAATGTTTTATAAAAAGGTAACATCAAAAAACCTCTTTTTAATCATTATATGCTATATTCAGCTATTAGTTGCATGCTATAACAAACAATGCTGCAATAAAAATGCATGCTCCCAGGAATTTCTTTCCCGATATCTTCTCCTTCAGTATCACGCTGGAGCATATCATCATCACAATAATCGTCAAATTAAAAATATACCCTGCATAGCTGCCGGGCATTGAAACTGCCCTGCCATAAAAATCATATGCTAACGGGTATGCAATGCCTGCAAGAATCAGGCATATACCATCAACAAATGACATGGATCCGATTTTCTTCATGCCTCCTGTTGCAATAGTAAATATAATAAGCACCAGCGTTCCTATAAATACACACCAGAACGCAATAAAGCCTTATCCGGCTGTATCCCGCCAAGTGACACCAGAATATGCGCTGCCGATGCACAAACTGCAGCAAGAAGCGCAAATAAAATACCTGTTCCATCCAGATTTAAAATAACCGTTCCAACAATCATGAGTGCAATCGCTATATAATCAAAAGTGTCAGGGGTGTTATGAAACAGAAAAAATCCCGCTGCAAGCGTGATTATATAGCTGCATTTAACTATAGCTGTAACCTGAAATGTGTAGCCATCATATATGGATTTAAAAAAACAGATGCCAAAAAGCCCTGTTGCAAGCCCTGCCAGAAGTATAAATATAACGCTCCTTTGGCCGAGTGCAATCAGGCTGCTTCCCATTATATTATCTTTCCTGTAAAAAAATACAGACGCACATAAAACAATCCCGGCAATGCTTCCCGCCAGCGCCGGGTCTGTCTTTTTAGTTCCAACCTTGGCCAAAATAGGCACACATGCTGCAATAAACGTTGCAGCACATGCCCATATAATTCCTGTCATATACATTACCTCACCATGTATCTATTACTGTGACTGTGCAGCACTATCTGCATCTCCTGATGTGCCGCTGTCTGTAGTGCTGTCTGCCATATCTGACTTGACGTAGTCAGAGCTGACATAGCCTGTCTGGCCCTGGAAGATAACCTGTGTCCAGCCATTGTCCTCTGATACAAACTCAATCTTCACATCCGGTCCTATAACATTAATTATATTTGCGTTTTTATCAGGCTTCTCTCTCATGTTTACACTGCTTGTAGTGGTGACGTAAGTTTTTTCGGTACCCTCTGTAGTCTGCTGTGGCAGATATATGGCGCCTATCTCTGTATCACTATCGCCGGCACTGTCAGTTTCACTTTCGCTAACTGCATTCTGTTGTACCTTGTCCTGCTCCTTTTTTTGCCGCCCTTTGAGGTAACGGTAATCACTATTGTAGCAATCAGGGCAATAAGAAAAAGACATATTGCTGCAAAAATCAGTCTGGCGATTATAACATCTTTTCTGTGGCTTGCTTTCATATTATTCTCCTTTTGTATTATCTATGTTTTGGCTCATTATAGCATAATAATCTAAAAAGAAAAAGGCAGTTAATAGAATGTTTATTGGTAAATTTCTATAAATTACCTTATAATATTCTTAAACTACAGCACATCATATCAGAAGGAGATAAAATCATGGAACAAAAGACACCTTTTAAAGAGCTGACATTCAGTCAGAAAATACAATATATATGGGACTATTACAAAATACCGATATTTCTTGTCATTATCGGAATCATAGCAGTCACATCCTTTATTCACGGCCGGCTTGCGCAGAAAAATACTGTTTTGAGCGTATTATGCGTAAATGTAGAAAACAGCACCACAGAGGACAACGGCGCCGATATTTTCAATGACTTTCTCACAGATAACGGCTATGATTTGTCAGAGGATGAAATTGTCTTAAATAAAAATATCCGTGTCAATGTAGACAAAAATGGCTTAGACTATCAGAACATGGCAGCCCTCACAGCATACTTTGCTTCTAACGAATACGATATATGCTTTATGGATGATAAGACCTTTGATTATTACGCCAAAAATGTCTGCTTTGAAGATATAAGCAAATATCTGGATAAAACCATCATTGAAAAATATAAGGACAGGCTTGTATATATGACAATAGATGGTAAGGAATATCCTTGTGGTATCAGGCTTTCAGCAGATGACAATGAATTTGTCAAAGCCTCCGGCTTATACTCTTCATGTACTGTCGGAGTGTGCTGTGACTCCTCCCACGATGCTATGGTCAAAAAATTATGCGGCTACATATTACAGTAGCCGCATTTCTATTTCTTCTGCTTTTATCTTATGAATTTCTCCTGTTTTTAAGCTTCAAGATTCCACCTATTGCAAGAAGTACTACACTCAGGCATGCCACAATAAATAAATCAGGAACATAGTCCTTTATTACCCAGTATGGTATACCTCCGACAATAGGCGCAATAACTATGCCCACCGGCAAAAACAGATGCAGAAAAATATTCGCTATCAGGTTTCCGCTATTGTCTGTTCTCCATTTGTGCGACTTGATAATCTCCATCAGCGCAACCGATATAAATGCCGCAAAAACAAGGTCATAGAACAGGTGCGCATCGACATAATCCTTGGGGTCAAGCTCGTCTGTTGCGTATCCCATAAGTGTCATCACAACCTTTGAGGTTACCTTGTTCATCAGATGGTTTGTAACCATATAGTCATTGGTATTAGCGAGGAATACAACGCCCACACCGCTCTCCGGAAGCAGATACATGTCTGCGATATAGTTCTCAGTGAGACCTGTGTGATTGTACACTGTCTCGACATATTTATCCGAACGTACCCAGCCCATACCATAGCCTGTCTCACCGGACTCATCCATAGGAACTGTTACCCGAAACATTGTGCTAAGGCTCTTGTCAGAGAGTATTCCATAGCCGCCACGCAGATACATCTGCAGATATTTTCCCATATCATTTGCGCTGGATGCAATATAGCCCGCCGGTACAGTGGACCATGAATCGCTGAGCGGATACTTCACATCGCTTTCCACCGAAAAACCGAAATAATTGTTGTGGCCTGTAATCAGACCATCCTCCTTCGCTTTTGCATAGGCTGCGCTGCTGTGAGTCATGCCAAGTGGTGTAAAAAATGTCGCTGTCAGATATTCGCTGTAACTAACACCTGATACTTTTTCCACTATAAGACCAAGTATGTCATAATTTACATTCGCATATGTATATTCTCCATTTTTGCCAACAATCTTTGCATTTCCCACATGCTGGTACACGCCAAGTCCGCTGGTGTGATTGAGCAGCTGTCTTATCGTAATCTTAGTCGCATCCTTTGGATTTTTGAATACCTCAGCTGCATCCAGATAAGAATTTACCGGACTGTCAATATTCAGATATCCTCCCTCATACAGCTTCATGATGCATGCCGCAGTAAACGACTTGCTGAGTGAACCGGTGATAAACGGTGTGTCAAGACTCTTGCAATCCCCATATGTACCTGAGAAAAGCACGCCCTCTGCATCTACCACCTCAACAGCCATGCCCGGAATCCTGTAATTGTCGCAGGCCGCCTGTAATGTATCCTCTATCTCTGTATATTTCGGCGAATAATTACTGTTGTCAAGTCTGGGTATCACGTCTATCACAAGCCCAACTATGATTGCAACAACTATCCCCATCAAAGCTCTCTGTGGTATCAGCCCGATATAATGTGCATAATTGGTATATGTCTTTTTCGCCATATCCTCGGTACCCTTTATCCACACTTTCGGTGTATGTGCATACCAGCCACAGTATACTACCAGTTCAAGAAACAATAGGACTGCCATCCATATCAAAAGTGCAAACACAAAGCCCGTTGAAAAGCTTGTTGCCCCTGCTATTGATGTCAGTATGACAAGCGCTATCGTCCAGAATATAAGTGCCGGAAGCTTCTTTACAAACTTCTCCCAGTCTGTCATGATACGGATATTCCGATTTCTGTATCCACGCATATGCATGACCTTTTTCTGCAGTTTCTCGGGCATATTGCTTATCTTATATGCCGGATCCCGCTTTATCCGTATTACTCTGTATATGCCAAATATTAAGCAGCAGACTATTATCTCAACTGCCAGTACCATTCTATCAACCACCTTATGTCTTATTTACAGTCATTTGAGACTGTACTTTACATAAAAATTTAGCACATTTTTTGTGCTATGTAAACACAAAATAATATGAATACTACGGGCCGTAAGCCCCACAAAGCGGTTTCACACACGGACTCACATGAGAGCTGCGCTTTGCTGTTAAGTGGCTGTACGAATTATGCTTCACACGCCAAAATGCCCCGCCATGAACGGCGGGGCAAGGCGTTATGCGCCACGGAAACCGGCACTTAGGCCACATACAACAGCTACAAATCAGTTCTGTCCATAGTATGCGTTAGCCCCATGCTTACGGTAGAAATGCTTCTCCTTTATGTTGTCCGGGGCTGGCTTCACATCAGGATTTACTGACTCTGTGAGTCTGGCCATCTTTGCCACTTCCTCAAGGACAACGGCGTTGTGCACAGCCTCAGCCGCATCCTTTCCCCAGGCAAACGGTCCATGATTCTGACAGAGCACAGCCGGTGTGTATACAGGATTGATTTTTCTGTTCTCAAAGGTCTCTATGATGACAAGGCCTGTGTTTTTCTCATAGGCTTCGTTGATTTCCTCTGTGGTGAGATTTCTCGCACATGGAATTGAGCCAAGGAAATAGTCTGCGTGAGTGGTGCCGTAGAGCGGAATATCCCTGCCGGCCTGTGCCCATGCAACTGCCTCAGGTGAGTGCGTATGTACAATTCCTCCGATATCCGGATACTTTTTGTAGAGTTCTAAGTGTGTTGCAGTGTCTGACGAAGGCTTGTATTTTCCCTCTATCTTATTTCCTTCAAGATCCATGACTACCATATCATCAGGGGTGAGCACATCATAATCCACTCCACTTGGCTTGATGACAAAATAGCCTGTTTCCCTGTCAATTCCACTGACATTGCCCCATGTATATGTGATAAGCCTCTTCTTGGGAGCTCCATGTTTGCTTCGTAAACCTGTTTCTTTAATTCTTCAAGCATTTTTTGTTCCTCTCTTATTATTTTTTACTGCTATTACAGCGGAAGCGCCTTTACCATGCACGCTCTGCCTCAATTGCTGCCTTATATGTATTTATGTACTCATCAAAGCCCTTTACATCATCAGGGTCCGGCTGCATTACTATGCCCTTTTCGCCATTAAATACCCTGTCTGAAAGATATTTTTCCAAAGGCTCTCCATCTGCTTTATTCACCATATAAGCTGCGAGCACTGCCATGCCCCACGGGCCGCCCTCTCCGGCTGTCTCCATGACCGCAACCGGTGCATCCATGGCTGCTGCAAGTATGCTCTGGCCCACACCCTTTGTCTTGAACAGACCACCATGACCGTAAAGTGTGTCTACCTTTACTTTTTCCTCTTTAAAGAGAATATCACAGCCGATTTTCAGTGTTGCAAGACTTGCATAGAGGTGTGTGCGCATAAAGTTTGCAAGATTCATCCTTGCATCCGGCTTTCTGGCAAACATAGGTCTGCCCTCGTTGAGTCCGATGACAGGCTCTCCCGAGAAAAGGTTAAAGGCTACAAGGCCGCCACCGTCCTTATCGGCTGTAAGTGCATTGTTGTAGAGCTTTCCATATATGTCATTCATATCTATATCCATGCCAAACAGCTCTGAAAATTCCTTGAATAATCCCACCCATGCATTTAAGTCTGACGTACAGTTGTTGCAGTGCACCATAGCTACCGCATCTCCCGATGGTGTGGTGACCATATCAAGCTCCTCATGAACTGCCTTAAGCGCCTTTTCAAGCACCACCATAGCAAATACAGATGTGCCCGCTGATACATTTCCGGTGCGCACTGCAACAGAATTGGTTGCGACCATTCCCGTGCCTGCGTCTCCCTCAGGCGGTGCAAGCAATATACCGCTCTCCAGATTGCCGCTTACATCAAGCCTTTTAGCTCCTTCCTCTGTCAGCGTACCTGCCTTTTCTCCAGCCGTAAGCACCTTTGGCAGAATGTCCCTTATATCCCACGGATATTCTTTTACCTTATCTAATGCTGCAAATTTATCAAGCATTGCCGCATCATAATCCCTGGTCTTCGAATCGATAGGAAACATGCCTGATGCCTCACCGACACCCATGACCTTTTCACCTGTGAGCTGCCAGTGAATATAGCCTGCCAATGTTGTGAAATATGATATCTTTGATACATGCTCTTCTTTATTTAATATAGCCTGATACAGATGCGCTATGCTCCACCTCTGCGGAATATTAAAGCCAAGCACCTCAGTAAGCTCTGCTGCAGCCTCACCTGTGATGGTATTTCTCCATGTCCGAAATGGCACAAGTAGATTATCCTCCTTGTCAAAAGGCAGATAGCCGTGCATCATGCCGGAAATACCGATTGCCGCAAGCTTTTTGATGGTAACTCCATACTTTTCCTTTGCATCCTGCGCCATTTTGCTGTAGCAGTCTGAAATGCCCTCCCAAATCATATCAAGGCTGTATGTCCAAATGCCGTCCACAAGCATGTTTTCCCAATCATGGGCACCTGTGGCTATAGGAGCATGATCCTCCCCGATAAGCACCGCCTTTATTCTGGTAGAACCGAACTCTATTCCGAGCACAGCCTTGCCGCTTTCAATAACACTTTTTACGTCTGACATAATATACCTCCACCTTGTAATGTAAATTTCTGAATAATTACCTTAAATTATTATACTGTAATTGTACAACGTTTTCCTTCAAAAGTAAACACAAGAAAACATAAATATACATAAATTTTAAAACGTTTTCAAAAGTGTTCAAAAGTGAATATCACTTTTTTATTAAAATTTCAGATTATATTGATAGAATGTAAAAATTATGTTATGTTATATGTGTTTTGTGTAAACTAAATATGTATAACTGGAGCAAATAGTAAAACAAATTATTTTTACAAACGGAGGTAAACATGAACATTTACTCTATATTGCAGTTATGCGGTGGACTTGCCTTTTTCCTTTTCGGAATGCATGTTATGTCAGGCAGTCTTGAGAAGCTCGCAGGAGGCAATCTCCAAAAGATACTTAAGGAGGTAACCTCAAACCCTATCAAGAGCTTATTTTTTGGAGCAATAGTCACTATTGCAATCCAATCCTCATCCGCACTTACTGTTATGCTTGTCGGACTCGTAAACTCCGGCATCATGGAGCTTGCCCAGACTGTTGGTGTCATCATGGTTCCAACATCGGAACCACTCTCACCGCATGGATTCTTAGTCTTTCAGGTATCGAAAGTGACAATCTGTTCATCTCGATGTTAAAGCCTGAGAACTTCTCCCCTGTCATCGCGCTTATCGGTGTGATTATGATTATGGGAAGCAAGAAGGAAAAGCGCAAGGACGTTGGAATCATCATGGCAGGTTTTGCCGTACTCATGTATGGTATGCAGCTCATGAGCGGCGCTGTATCACCACTCGCAGATATGCCTGAATTTACCGGACTGCTCACCACCTTTAACAATCCATTCCTCGGAGTGCTTGTAGGTGCTGTATTTACCGGAGTCATCCAGTCATCTGCCGCATCAGTTGGTGTGCTGCAGGCTTTAGCCATGACAGGTGCTATCTCATATAGCATGGCTATCCCGATCATCATGGGTCAGAACATCGGTACATGCGTGACTGCACTGCTTTCGTCAATCGGCGTAAACAAAAACGCCAAGAGAGTATCCATCATCCACATCAGCTTCAATCTGTTCGGTACAGCAATAGGACTTGTAGTATACTGTATCGCACGTTATGCTGTTGATCTGACATTATTTAATGACAGCATCTCTCCTGTAATGATTGCGGTATTCCACTCAATCTTCAATATTGCTACCACTATTATCCTTCTGCCATTTAGCAATACTCTTGTAAAGATTGCTAAGAAGCTTGTCACAACTGACAACGCAGACGGACAGGTTGTACTCGACGAGAGACTTTTACTCTCACCTGGACTTGCTGTCAAAGAATGTCTTGAGAAGACAAACGAGATGGCTGAGCTTGCAAGAGACAGCTTCAAGAATGCTTTAGATCTCTTTGACAATTACTCAGATTCAAAGTTTGATGATATTGAAGTCATGGAGGAGCGCCTTGATTACTTAGAGGATCAGCTTGACACCTTCCTCATTCACTTATCCGGAAAGGATGTTTCTGAGGGCGGCAACAACGAGATTTCAAAGATGCTTCATGCAATCAATGACTTCGAGAGAATCGGAGATCATGCGATAAATATGGCAAAGCTTGCCAAGCAGATTGATGACAACAAGCTTGAATTTTCAAAGAACGCAAGAAAAGAGCTCACGGTGCTCAACAATGCTCTGCGCGAGATTCTCACTCTCACTGTAGAGGCATTTAGCAAAAACGATTTGACAGAGGCAGTCAAGGTTGAGCCGCTTGAGCAGGTTATTGACGATCTCACCAAGGAGATTAGAAATTATCATATCGAGCGTCTTCAGAAGGGCAAATGTGACAGCAGACTCGGCGTATTCCTCACAGATTACATCACAAACTGTGAGAGAGCTTCGGATCACTGCTCAAACATTGCTGTATGCCTGATTCAGACACACAACTCATCATTCGAGACACATGATCATCTCAATGAGCTTAAGGCCGGACAGGAGCCTGCATTTGTAGGTCAGTTCACCATGTATCAGGACAAATATCATCTTGATGAGGATTATAAAAAAGCAAAGAGTAAAAAATCATCGAAATAATATAACGTAATTAAAAAGCAGGATTTCTGATTAATTTCAGAATCCTGCTTTTTTTCATCGTCTGGATATGAAATGCTTCACAATCGTATAAAGCACTATGATGCATGCAAACACATATCCCATCACACCAAGCGCCGGTATTCCAAGTATCTTAGGTGTCATATCTGTGGTACACACTATGCTTGAGCTGATTAGAAGTGCCATAACCCATAAGCCCATGACGATATTTCTCACCAGCTGTGTAAAAGCCTCGCAAGCTCATCAGAAGCATGCATGTCAAGATTTATGCGTGTCTGCCCTCTTTGATATTCCTCGAGTATCTGCGCCATTCTCTCCGGCAGCTCCACCATGCGATGAGCTGATTTGTATGCTGTCTTCCCGCTTTTTTAAGCTCGCCCTTCAAATCAAAATTCTTAAGCATCTCCTGTTTAATCCTTGCAGAAGCAATCCCAACCATGTTGATGCCAGGTGCAATATCCGCAAGCACGCCCTCTATCTGAGTGATGCCCCTCGCAAGCATTGTAAAAACGTGCGGCATAACAATGCGGTTGTTCTTCATTACCTCCAAAAGTTCCTGAATAAACTCTGCGACATCTACCTGTCCCATATCCAGACTGCCATATTTATTTATGATTATTTTGATATCCTTGTACAGCTTTGCCCTGTCAGGCTCACCCTTAAAGTCACCAATTGCAAGCACCGCATCCTCTATCATGCCGATATCGTTCATGGCGATGCCGTAAACAGCATTGCTCAGTTCCTTTTTGTCATGCTCAGAAAGCCTTCCCATCATGCCCATATCAATCCAGACAATTTTGCCATCCCTTATCTTTACATTGCCCGGATGCGGGTCCGCATGGAAGAAGCCATCCTCTATCACCTGCCTGATATAGTTGTCAATCAGCTTACTGCCTATCTCCTCAAGGTCATAGCCATCCTTTAAAAGCCCCTCCTTGTCATCGATATTAAAGCCCTTTATATACTCCATGACAAGTACATGTGATGTGGTATACTTGCGGTAAAGCTTTGGTGTGGCTACAAATGCAACATCCCTGTTATTGCTGGCAAACTCCTCAATATTGGATGCCTCAAGCAGGAAATTCATCTCCTCCTGTGCCACCACCCACATCTCATCAAGCACCATATCAAAATCCACAATGCCCTTTATAGAGATGGGCGGCACAAGCTTAACCGCCTTGTGAAGCAGCGCCATGTCCTTTGACATCACCTCGTGAATGCCCTTCCTTTGTACCTTCACAACCACCTGCTCACCGGTTTTAAGTGTGGCCCTGTGCACCTGCGCTATAGAAGCTGCCCCAAGAGGCTTTTTATCTATTGAAGCAAAAACATCCTTCCATGAATAGCCAAATGAAGCATCTATGACAGCCTCCACCTGCTCAAACGGCATAGGCTCCACATCTGAGCATAGCTTCATAAGCTCCTCACAATATTCCTTTGGCAGAATATCCGAATGAAGCGACATTATCTGTCCAAGCTTAATATAGGTAGGTCCCAGCTCCTGCAATATAAGTCTGAATTTTTCGGGTGTAAGTCCATGCGTGAGCTTGTACTTCTTAAGTACCGCTGTCATCTCCTTCAGGCGGCTATCCATACTAGTTCACGCTTTCCTCTTTATCGTCCTCATCCTCGAAAACGCTTTCATCCGCTTCTTGATCCACGTCAGCCTCATCCATCTGTGCAAGCTTGCTCTTTAAAGCCTGTATCTGTTCAGGTGTCATCTTGTCCAAAAGCTCCTCGAGCTCCTCCGGTGACTGTGGCTTAACAGATACATTTACATTTTTCTTTACTGTGTCCTTGATATTGTGCTTAAGCTCCTGATTGAGCACCTTGCCCTGCTCGACAGTCAGCTCACCTCGCTTGACCATCTCATCAAGCACTTCCTTTGATTTCTCAGCAGTCACTGCCACTGTTCCTATTCCTGCAAGTAAAATCTTCTTTAATCCGTCTGTAAGTCTTTCCATGGTAAAATCCTCCGTTTCCTGTTATTTAAAATTGATTGCTCTGAATAAACTCCTTATAAAGAACATCAAAAATATTCGCTGCTCATTTATGATTAATCAGATTACTACATGCTACGTATTCCCGTAATCTGACTACACCTTTAATCATCATAATAGAGAAGCAATCCTTGGCACAAAAATGATAAGTCCAACTATCGCAGCCATTATTGCTGCCACAAGCACTGCTCCTGCTGCCGTGTCCTTAGCTGTCTTGGCAAGCGGCTTTCGCTCTGTCGTTACCAAATCTACAACTGACTCAATCGCAGTGTTGACCAGCTCCAGGGCTATCACCAATCCAAACAGCGTCAGGCAGATGCACCACTCAGTCGGTGTTATCCCAAGTACCGCTCCTGCTATCACTACAAATATCGCGACAGTGCAGTGTATCTTGATATTGCGTTCATTTCTGATGCATGTAAATATGCCCTCGAAAGCATAGCCGAAGCTTTTGTACAGAGGTGGTTTCTTTGCTTTTTTCATGTTGATACCTCTCGTGATTTAATTTTGGAATTAGTTTTGATGCCTTTTACTATGGTACTATTGTATAACTTTTTGGTTCAAAATAAAAGAGGATTGTGCAATATTGTTCAAAAAACAGAAGTTACTGACAGTTTAAATAATTTTTTTTACTAACACTTTGCCAGCACTTTAAATATTCCTTATTGACATTACGAATTTATCGTACTAACCTAAACACGTAAAATATACAGTTATAAAGGTAATCAGATATGACAAATTTACATTCAGATAAAATAAAAACAGCAAACCTGCATACTACAACCAATCATATTTATACAAATACTAAACTTCGAAAGCTTTTGGTTCCGATAATAATAGAACAGCTATTGGCCTCTCTTATGGGAACTGTGGATACAATGATGGTCAGCAATGTAGGTTCTGCCGCTATCTCAGCGGTCTCGCTTGTAGACTCAATCAATATCCTTGTCATACAGGCACTTTCAGCGCTTGCCGCCGGTGGTGCGATTCTCTGTTCACAGTATCTGGGAAGTCACAATACAAAAGGTGCCCGCCATGCTGCAAGACAGGTATTTTTTGTCATGGCATTTTTATCTATACTTTTATCTGCTTTTTGTCTGATAACAAGAAAGTCGCTGCTTCGTGCCATATTTGGCGCTGTTGAAGCTGATGTAATGAGAAACTCACAGGTTTATTTCTTTTTTACATTGCTGTCATTTCCTTTTATAGGTCTCTATGATGCCGGCGCATCCATTATGCGCGCACAGAATAACAGTCGCAATCCTATGGTCATATCTGTTATTTCAAACTTTATGAATATCGGCGGCAACGCTATTTTGATTTTCGGCTTCGGTATGGGTGTTGAGGGAGCTGCTATTTCCACTCTCGTATCCCGAATATTCTGCGCGATTGTCGTTATCATACAGCTTCGAAGGGAAAATGAACCGATTTTCATAAAGAACTATATGTCTATACGCCCTGAATGGGGTCTGATTAAAAAAATCCTGCTCATCGGTATCCCATCAGGAATCGAAAACAGCATGTTCCAGTTTGGAAAGCTGGCTATCCAGTCTACTGTATCCACTCTTGGAACCGTGGCCATCGCTGCCCAGGCCATGACCAATATCCTCGAAAACTTAAATGGTATTGCCGCTATCGGAATAGGAATAGGTCTTATGACTGTTGTAGGACAGTGTCTGGGTGCCGGCAGAAAGGATGAAGCTGTCTACTATATCAAAAAACTGTCACTGGTGTCTGAGGTCGTAATCATTGCCAGCTGTCTGATTATTTTCATACTCACAAAGCCCATTACAATGCTTGCCGGAATGGAACCTGCCAGTGCAAGGCTCTGCTTTGAGATGATTACCTTTATCACAATTGCCAAGCCAATCTGCTGGTACCATCCTTCATCCCGCCATATGGACTGCGTGCCGCAGGCGATGTGAAATTCTCTATGATTGTATCCTGCTGCACAATGTGGCTTTGCCGTGTAAGTCTGTGCATATACCTCTGCCGTGTATGGGGCTTTGGTCCGATTGCAGTGTGGATTGGCATGGCTTGTGACTGGATGCTTCGTTCTATTATATTTACTGCCAGATTCCACTCAAGAAAATGGCTGAATCATCATGTGATTGATTGATAATAACAAGCTATACTATGCTCTATTCACAAATCTGTATAATATAAGTAAAGGAAAAACATGAAAAACTATCAACCGGACTATTACAACAATTTCAAATGTATTGCTGACAAATGCAGTATCACATGCTGTCAGGAGTGGAAAATTGCAGTAGATGACGCTACAAACCGCAAATGGAAGAAGCTTTCTCCTCCGGATACTTTATCTACAGCCCCTTTTTCTGCTGATAAAGTGTCTGGAAAAAGTGACAATCTAAGCTCTTACACATGCCATAAGGATGGCAGTCTGGTTATTAAACTGGACGAAAAACATCGATGTCCGTTTCTTTCAAATGATAAGCTATGTCATCTTGTAATGACATATTCAGATGAAGTGCTTTCAGAGACATGTGCACTATTTCCCAGAGAAATCCACCGGTTTTCAACACATGAAGAACGAACACTCATGCCGTGCTGTCCGGCAGTTATCGACCTGTGGTGCGAAAAACCTGTCACATTTCCTGTAATATCCGAGACCCAGAATAATTTATCTACGGCATTTTTAATCCGTGATAATCTGATTAAACTGATATCTGACCAAGGGCTTTCAGTGGAGCAGGCTTTGCTTGACGGGCTTTACATTTTATTGGAATTATATAAAAACCAGCCGGTCTCCAATGCACATATACAGGAATATTTTTCCGGACATACGCTTAATGAACTGAATACCGCCATGGAAGATATCCATATCCCGGACGAAGATACATTTATCGAATGCAATGAGCTGCTTCAGGATTTATCAGTAAATTATCGTAAAGAGGGTTTATACACAGCCTTTCTTCAGCCTGTACTGACCGAGGCTTGTAGATACTCCAATATTTATTCACAGTCAGACAATAATTCCATAAGCCGCACCTTGCAAACATCGCAGAAACAATTTGGCTCAATACTCACAGATTATGACATTGTTTTTCGCAATTATCTGGCAAACGAGCTGTTTTCCGACCTGATATCGCCTGAAGCAGCATCCACTAAAAAGATTATTGAACACATGATTATCAAAATGCAGTGGATTATGATTGAATACACTGCTATACGTCAAAGTCTTTTCTTGTGGTACAGTCACAATGCCAATAGTCCGTTGACATATGAAACCATCAGAGAGCATATTGTCATCATCTCACGCATGACAGGATATGATGATGATGACATACGCGAATATCTGGAAAACAGCTTTGCAAAGCTCATATGGGATTGGGCTACGCCGCACTCATTATGGGAATTAGAAAATAATTACAAAGGAGATTTTTACTATGAGAGAAACAATTTTAGGCAATCACATACGAAAGGTTCCTTCAGTTGCAGTTGGATGCATGCGCCTTTCTGAAAAATCAAAAGATGAGATGAATCATTTTATTCATGCTGCGCTGGAGCAAGGTGCATATTTCTTTGATCACGCGGATATCTACGGTGGCGGTATGAGCGAGAGCGTATTCGGCGAAGCGTTTGCAGATGATCCATCCCTAAAACGTGAAGATATGTATCTGCAGTCAAAATGTGGCATCCGCCAAGGCTTCTATGATTTCTCAAAGGAGCATATTCTGAAATCTGTCGATGGTATTTTAAAAAGGCTTCATACAGATTATCTTGATCTTCTGCTGCTTCATCGTCCGGATGCACTCGTAGAACCGGAAGAGGTTGCCGCTGCATTTGATGTTCTTTTTGAAAGCGGAAAAGTTCGCCATTTTGGTGTTTCAAATCATAAGCCGATGCAGATTGAACTGCTACAGAAATATGTCCGCCAACCACTCGTTGTCAATCAGGTTCAGTTCAGCATTCCTGTTTCCAATCTCGTTGCAAATGGTATGGAAGTCAATATGGAAACACCCGGTTCAATTGATCACGACGGAAGTCTGCTCGACTACTGCCGCCTCCACAATATCACACTCCAGGCATGGTCTCCATTTCAGATGCCGGCATGGAAAGGCTGCTTTCTCGGAAGCGACGAATACCCGGAACTGAATAAAAAACTTCATGTGATAGCCGAAAAATATAATGTCAGCGAAACTACTATTGCGGCCGCATGGATTTTACGCCATCCGGCAAATATGCAGATTGTTACCGGAACTTCAAGCGAAAGCCGCCTGAAGGAAATTATCGCGGCATGCGATATTACTCTGACTCGCGAGGAATGGTATGAGCTGTACCTGGCGGCAGGTCATATACTTCCGTAGAAATTATCAGCATTATTTTTCAAAATGCTGATAATCCTTGGAATGCGTCCAATCGCCTCCCCACTCAAAGCCATGCTCCGTAAATAGCTTATAGCATAAATCATCATGGTCAATCTTGTGCGAAAAATCCCTGCTCCGGTCAACATAATCTGTGGCATTTGCAGGCTCAATCGAAAGCTCCCCATCGACTGTTTTGACATAAGGATTGTATAGCGTGTTGATATCCACCGCCATTCCCATTCCATGCTTCGATATCTTTGTAGTGTGGGAGATAAATCTGAAATTGAAGGCCGATGAATTATTGTCGCTCATAGATGCCTCATCATCTGCATCGTATTCATCAACGAGTCTGACCTTTTCTATTTGATATCCGGACTCATAGAGCTCCTTAAATATTTCAAGTACATCATCTGCGATATCTTTATTTACAACCAGCTCACCTTCATGCACCTGATTGTCAAAGCCTACGTGTAGTACATGTATATATCGCAGATTTTCTCTGGGGAGTGTACAATCTGCCTTGTAGGATTTGCCCTGCATTTTTTCAAAAATGTCATCCGGGATTCGGATATGAAAAATTGCTCTTTATTATTTTCATAAGTCTGATTCAGGATATCTGTTTCAGATGTACTCGTGTCAGGTGTATTCGTATCAGCTACACTCGTATCAGATATACTTGTGTCAGATATACTTGTGTCAGGTATATCTTCACATGTATTTTCTGATACATTTATAGATGTTTTATCATTATGCTCTTTCTTATGATTTTTAATGAATTCTCTGCCCGCAAGTGTGACGATAAGCAGCGATGCCGCAGCTGTGATTATTATGTTTATGTGTTTTTTCATATTGGTTTTATGCCTTTCATATTGTTCGAAGCATTACTAATCTCTATTGTAATGATGATAGCTTTTATTTACAATAGGCATTGTTAGCAAACGTTATTAAATTAAAAGTCAACCAATCTTCAATTTATCTTTAATAATTTCCATTGTCACCTTACTGCAAAGTTTGCCTCCAAACTCACCGGCTTTCTTTAAAATCTCCAATTCTTCCTTCACGCAATCCTCATACACAGCCTTTGGTAGATTTTGTGCAACATGCTTCATATGTTTCAATTCAAATTTCTCCGGTAAAATTCCATCATCAACAAGCTTATGATAGCACTTGATAACCCTTGCATCTGTTACAATCATGCGTATATATTCTTCTGCCTCTGCTTTTTCGTTCAATTTATTCGGATCTTCAAGTTTCTTTTTATGATTCTTCTTCTGCGTTTCCTTGAACTCCGGATTTACATATTTTAATATATGCGGACCTCTCTCCTGCTCCAGTGCAGTCTGATTCTTTATGACGATTCCCTCTTGCTGCGTACCATATGCCGGGGCATTGGCAAAGCTGAGACAATGGCTCCAACTAATAAATGGTCCATAGTATAATTCATGTGGATAACAAAAATCATATTTTTTAGCAAATTTTTTAACAAAGTCCTGTGACAGCCATCTGCCCGAAACTGTATCATACACACTAAATAAATACCATTTGTTATAATTGGAATCATCATAAATGACCGTATGGCTCACAAGCCACTCTCCAAAAAATATATAATTCGGATATTTAATAAACGGCTCCTTATCCAGACTCTCAACATAAGTCCAAAAACCTCTCAACTGGTTGCTGAAATCAAGTTCATTTTTACTGCTAAAACATCTCAGTCTATCCAGCTTTTTATCATAATATATACTTGAATTGGCACCATCTATTTTCTCAGTGATACTGATTATATCTTCCTGTATAAATGCATCCGTGTTTTTTTCAAGTGTCAACGTATCATCAACGACCACGTCTTGTGTCCTTAGTCTTTGAATCTCAATATAATGTTTCATTTTATTCCCCTCTATTCATCCATGCGTATAACCATTGGTTATTGAAATAATATCATATCCAATGGTTATTGTCAACGTAAACATTGAAAAACCCAAAATTATAATTTATAATCTTTTATGATTACATTCAAGCACTTGAATATCGATTTTTAAGAAGGAGCTTACCTATGAAATTTCAACCTGAAAGATTAATCCAACTCAGAAATACACTAAATATAAATAAAGCAGAAGCTGCACGCCGCCTTAATATTTCGCCAATGGTATATGGCCGCTATGAAAATGGACAACGTGACCCTTCTTATCCTACAGTCTGTTTCATTGCGCATACATTTAATTGCAACGTAGATTTTCTTTACGGAATATCTGATAAGACAGATCCTGATTACATTATTGTTTCTTCATCCAATGACCCTGAGCTTTATTCCCTCATCAATATTATCAAACAGGACAGCAATGTAGAAGGCAGAATACTTACATATGCACGCAAGCTGCTAGAAAAATAAATATCCATGCCAATCAAAAAGAGCGATGTATATAAACTACATCGCCCTTTTATCTGATAATCATTATTCATTTTCATCTCATGAATAAAATAATTTGTTGAATTATTTGCCGAATTTCATGAACTGCCACATTGCTTACAGTTTCAAAATCAATCTCTTTCAACCCTTTCCCAAATTACTCTTCATATTGTCCTGATTTCTTTTCGTCATGATCCTTATATTTCGCTTTTCCAATAAGATAGGCATCTGAATTTGCCATATCAGGATAGAAATTTTCCGAAGTTTACTTTATACTGTTAAATACTATAAATTCATCCCACAATTCATCATAATTATCAAACTCATAATATCTGTCTGCAACTTTAAAATATTTACCTGACTAATTGTCAGCGTTTCATCTGTCGCAAGATGGATAGTATAATAAGAAACAGCACCACTTGATAATGCTTTGTTTTCGTCTACTTCGTCACCAAGTTTTACTTGATTCAACAAATTTATAAACTCGATAACTTCATCATCTGAAAAAGAATACGAATAATTACCGTCTTTCCCGCCTGTAGTTCCTGTATGTTCTATTTGTTTGATTTCCGACGCCTCAATGCTCTCCAAGTCCTTATTCACATCTTGTTTTCCGCATCCTAACAATGTACCTATAAGGGAAATAAGTATAAGTAAAACTATTCCAATTTTTTTCATTTACATAACCCTCCATTTACATTTCAGTTTGACAACTTCCAGCTCGACAAGCTGGGAGTTTATTTATTCATCTGCTTGTTAAATAATGAACCTACCAGCATACCGATTGTAGAGATTATCGTACCAGCTACAACCATTCCCCAAGCTGGGGCATTCAGCTTGTCGAAAGTAATGTTGTTTGCCATTTTGAATGTTCCGTATTCAGCAAGCATATACATTACTCCAAAGAAAAGGGTAATTGCCCATTTCCCTTTTCCCCAAAAATCATTTTTACCAATAATAATGGATACCACAAATGTCGTTATAGGAAGAATAATCCAAAGGAACATTAAACTATAGCCCATAGCATCACTTCCACTTGTAAAGAACCAAAATACAATCATGGCAACTGCCCAAATCAGCAGATAGGACAGCATAGTGATGATTTTATTTCTATTGGTGTTGCTTCTTACAACATTTGTACTTTCTTCGAGATAATCATAATATGTATTCATTTTTTGTTCTCCCTTCAATAAATAGTCAAGGGAAGCCTCGTAGTAATCACTCATTTTAATGACACTGATGATATCTGGATAGGATTTTTCATTTTCCCAATTTGAGATGGTCTGACGACTCACTCCCAATAATTCAGCAACCTGTTCTTGTGTCATCTTTTTTTTAAGTCTGGCTGCCTTTATTTTACTTCCGATATCATACTCCATGTCACTGCTCCCTTGTACTTTATTATAGGAAAACCACCCTTCATAGTCTATCAAACGGCTTTGACATCACAGAAAATGCGTGTCAAAATGCTTTGACATATCTCTGCAAAATTCAGGTTTTCTTTATTGTAGCACTGATTAAAACGTGATACAACATATAAAAAGGACACGGCTTAATAAATGATGTTTTGTAACAAATGATGTTTTCAACAGACACTTATAGCAAACCATTACATATTTTTAAATCTTCATCCTTAAACACATTAAAGATTACCTTTTTGATTCTGCTGTCTTTGTCAAGATACTGCTTTACAGTGTTCGTCGCAATCTCGGCAGCCCGTTGCTGCGGAAAACGGAATACTCCTGTAGACAAACAACAAAATGCAATTGATTCTGCACCTGTATCAGCAGCAAGTCTTAGACACTCTCTGTAACAGCTTGCGAGCAGTTCTTCATCTTTTTTTGTAACTTTCCACTGTATAATTGGACCTACTGTATGAAGAATATATTTTGCCGGAAGGTTATATCCTGATGTAATCTTTGCTTTTCCAGTTTCCTCTTCATGTCCCTGCTTTGTCATAATCTCATGCATTTTCAAACGCAGTTCAACTCCTGCATAAGTATGGATAAAATTATCAATGCAGGCATGCATTGGCGAAAAGCAACCAAGCATCTGTGAATTGCACGCATTTACGATTGCGTCACATTTCAAAGTGGTAATATCGCCCTGCCAGATATATAATCTCGAATCGGATTTTACAGGTGCAAGCGTGTCAATATCTGTGATTCCACGCTCCCTATTTCTTTCCGTAAGATATTCGTCCTGTATTTTTAAAAATTCTCCGCTGACCGGTCTTGGCGGTCTGATATTCATAAGTGAGCGGAGCAGATTCTCCTGCCCCTGCTTATCAGTGGGAATACTCTGTCTGACAAACCTTACTTCTTCTTTTAAAAGATACTGAATCAGATATTCTCTTCGTTCGTCCTGTGTCATAATACCTGCCCCCTTATATCTGTAATTGCTCTTTCCATGTCACCCTCAATACCGATTGCACGTTTTCCGAAGCTTTCCGGAACCACTGCCTCATCCATATTCAGACGTATCAGACTGTAAGAGCTATTCTCCCGCACCATTTTTCAAAAGGAAATCGTATAATAATCGGGGTGTTAAATCCAACTCCAAGTTCCAGAAGAACAACTTTTTTATTCCTATTTTGTTTCAGAAAATCCGCATACCTGTCAGCTGCCTCATGCCATGCTTCATCTTCCACAAAATAGTTATCACAACGGAGATTCATCTCCATTCTGCCTCCACATACAGGGCATTTCGGCACAAGTTCTGATGGAATCAGGCATTCTTTCCTTGCTTCATCCATCTTTCTAAACACTTCTTGTGCATCGTAGGTCTTTGGATGACAGGCTTTCTGACACTGTATTTTTCCATAATCTCCCTGCGTTGCAAATATTCTGTTTTCATCAAATCCCGCTTTGTAAACTGATGGTCCACATTAGTAGTCAGTACAAAATATTCTTTTCTTTTTACAATATCATAAAGTTCTTTATAAAGTGGTAATGCAGGCAGATCAAACCGGTTAAGCAAAGCTGCTTTAGACCAATAACCCCACTTTGCCTCTTCCGTTGGGAAAGGATAAAAACCTGCAGCATACATATCTGTCATGTAGCGACTGCCATATTTTTCTATAAATTCCGCAAAATTATCTGTAAATCTTTTACCACCCATACTTATTCCGGCAGCTGTTGATGCACCAGCTCCCGCTCCAATCAGTATGCAATCGGCATTTCTTATATATTCTACCGCCCTGTCAATCCTATATTCATATGTATCCTTTTGAAATATATAATCATTTGCAGGAGTACCACATAAAAAATTTCGCCAGTCAACATGTCCTTTTCTGATTTTCTTAAAGATCATAATTAACCTCTTTTCTCAATACACTGTTTCGGGCAAATCTCTGCACATCTTCCGCAATGCAGGCAATGATTCTGATTGATTGTAACCGGAACTGAAGATATATCAATACACTTTTGCGGACATACAGAATAACACAACTTACATCCGATACAGTCTTTCCCAACAAAATAACCAGTCTGGACAGCTTCTGCTTTTCCTATTGTTATTGTATTCCTCACAATGTTTGACGGATTGCTGATATCAAAATACTCGCCCTGTGCCTCATACAGCTGAAACACTTCGATTGCGTCTTTTGTATCTCCGGGGTAAATTTTCTTCATATAAGGATTTCTCTCAAACATAATATCAAGATTCTTTTTCCCGATGTTCTTTATTCTTCCACGAAGAGACACTGCTATTTTTTCTTTTGTCGCAGATATTGCCACATACTGCTGTTCCATTAACTGGTCATAAAATGCTTTGCCCTTTGCTGTAAGAAAATACACACCTTCTTCATCATAGTACATCATATCTATGATTCTTGTCTGAGGGTGTCCGTCTGAACCTATTGTTGCAACTGTGGTTGAGTGGATTTCGTCCACCAGAAGTTTGAGATAGTCCATTTTTGTCATTTCAAATTCTCTCCTTTTGCGAGATATGCCTGAATTTAAAACAGTTGTACTAGAATTCATAAGGTGGATTTCCAGAAAAATCAGCAATCACACCATGAGGGTTTTCAAGATAGAACACCTCAAAAATAGGATTATCTGCGGTCTGATACTGCCCCTTAACGATAGGGTTATTCATGCAGCCTTCCTTTACGCTCATGTTGTTCTCAAATACTGCTTTTCCATGAAGACGAATCCAAGCATATTCCGGAGAAGATACGGAAACCTCTACCTCAGGATTTTCCTGCATATCTTTGTAGACTTCCTTTGTGTTGTTGGTACAGAACCAAAGCTTTCCGTCCTGCTCAAAACAGAACATGAATGGACGGCATTTTGCTTTTCCATCTCTTCCTACTGTTGCTAAATACTGAACCGGGTTTTTCTGTAAAAATTCTACTACTTTCTGCATTTTATAGTACCTCCTTAATTTGTTGTAACTTTGTTTGTTACATCTTGTAGTTGTACTATAACACTGACTTGTTGTAATGTCAATAGTTACATCAAAACTTTTGTAACTTTTTTATGTATATGCTGCAATCTCTTTTTTCACATCCGCAAGCGTCATTTCTGAAAGCTTCTCCTCCATTGCCCTTTGCACCTCTAAAAGTCTCTTATCAAGAACATGATGAATATTCTTTCCTACCGGACATTTCTGATTTGGATTCTCATGAAAATGAAACAATTGTTCATCCGGTGCACATTCTACTGCCTTATACACATCAAGAAATGTAATCTGTTCAAGTGGTCTGGTAATTGTCACTCCGCCAGTTCCTCTTGCAACTTCAATAAGACCGGCAGCTTTTAGTTGTTGCAATATTTTACGGATAATAACCGGATTGGTTCCAATACTTGCAGCCATAAAATCACTTGTCATCTTCTGGTCTGAAAATGTATCTATACAGCAAACATATGAATTGCCATTGTAAATCTGCTTGAAATCTGCATTGTAAACACCTCTCTTTGGTAGTAATCATATCAAAAATCAGATGTAATTTCAATGGTTACATTATTGTTTTGATTTTCTTTAATACATTTGTACGAATTAAGAACTTTTCTCTATATTTTCCAGCCTACTGCCTCTTCTCTCTCAAGAATAAATTTACGATAAATCCCAGTCTGTTTCAAGAGTTCACTATGTCTTCCCTGCTGAACAATCTGCCCCTTATCTAATACCAGAATCTGATCTGCATGTTCTACCGTTTTAAGTCTATGCGCAATCATAATAATCGTCTTTTCTTTTGTAAGAGCTTCTATAGCAGACATTAGTTCCTTCTCATTTTCCGGGTCTACATTAGCTGTTGCTTCATCCAAAATAATCACAGGTGCGTCCTTCATAATAGCTCGTGCAATAGATATACGCTGTTTTTCACCACCAGAAAGACTGGTTCCTCCCTCCCCGATTACGGTATCATAACCATTTGGCAGCTCCATAATAAAATCATGGCAGCATGCTTCTTAGCAGCATCCATAACGAGTTTCATTGACGCTTCAGGTTGCCCAAAACGAATATTATTTGCAATGGTGTCCTCGAACAGATAGACATTCTGAAATACGAAACTAAAGTTTTTCATCAAGCTATCCACACTGTAGTTCCTTACATTTTCTCCACCAAGACTGATATTTCCATTGCTTACGTCCCAAAATCTTGAAATCAGATGACACAACGTTGTCTTCCCGCCACCAGAAGGTCCAACAATGGCCGTGGTTGTTCTTTCCGGAATGTGTACTGATAAATGATTAATAATCTTTGCGTCTTCTGCGTGATTCTCGTCATAATAGAAGTCTACATTTTCAACTTCAATATCAAAGTTTTTCGGAATAATATTTTTCCCATCAGTATCCATTTCTTTTATTCTCATGACATTTTCCACTTTTGAAACACTTAAATCCACAATCCTGAGAAGTGTCGAGTAATTGCCTGCTGAACCAAGACTTTCAAATACCAAAAAAGAACAGATAATCATGCCAATACAATTCTGTAATGTCATACTGCCCGCAAGGTAAAATCCACATGAGGTCAAAATTATAGCCACACCCATAAGCTTCAATATAATGGACTGCAATTGCATCCATGGAACCGTCTTAAGTTCCATTGTTGTATTAATGTCCCTGTTCTTATCAATTGCTTCATTTAGCTCTTTAGATGCACAACCTGTCAGATTATAGCTTCGAACTTCTGAAATTCCCTGAACATATTCCAATACCTTCTCTACAACGAATTCATCCGCTGCTGCTTTTACCGGTGCAAGTGCTTTACTTTTTCTCTGCAGGAAACTATTTACAGTAAAAAACAAAACCATGCCGACCATAGCAATAAAGCCAATTCTTATATCAAAGATTAACATCATTACTGTAATTACAGAGCTTGTAAGGACACCGCCCGTTGTCATCATAACCACTCTGGTAGCCACATCAGCCAGCTGTTCCATTGTATTCGTTGTAATATTGGTGATCTGTCCAAGACTGTTCTGATTGAAATATCCCATCGGCAGATATCGCATATGTTCTGCAATCTCAATGCGTTTTCCGCATGCGGTATAATAGCCTGCTTCACACTGTAACATAGTAATCTGATATTTTACTACTGACGCTGCAGCAAGGCTTGCTACAAGCATTCCTAAGCATAGAACAATCAGACTTTCGGTAACATTTTGTTTAATTGCTCCATCAATCAACAAAAGAATCGCCGGAATTTTTACTGCCTCCAATAATGCAAATACCACACCCAAAAACAATGCCTTATAAAATTTCTTTTTATTTTCTGCACCACAGAAATCAAAGAACCTTTTTAATATCCTAAGCACGAGGCTCCACCTCCTGTTCTGAATCTTTCACACTCATATGTGCTCTCCACATATTAGAATAGATTTCACCGTTAGCTAACAACTCATTATGTGTTCCTGTTTCTGCCACTGTTCCGTTTTCTATAACAAAGATTTGGTCTGCATCCACAATCGTAGAAAGTCTGTGTGCTATAACAATTAACGTCTTTCCCTTTATAAGTTTGGCAACAGAATGTTGTATGAGTGCCTCATTTTCTGGATCTGTATATGCTGTTGCTTCGTCCAGGATAATAATCGGAGCGTTCTTTAGCATTGCTCTGGCGATAGAGATTCTTTGTCTCTCACCTCCGGAAAGATGCCCGCCTGCGCTGCCGACTATTGTATCATAGCCATCCGGAAGTGCCATAATAAACTCATGACAGCCACAGTCTTTTGCAGCCTGTTCTACTTGTTTATCAGTTGCATTCAAATCTCCCATTCTAATATTTTCACGAATCGTATTATCAAACAGGTAATTATCCTGAGAAACATAGGCTATCTTACGATTATAGTTTTTTAAGGATAACTCACTTATATCAACCCCACCGATTTTGATACTGCCACTATCTACATCCCATAATGATGCAATAGCTTGCTATAGTTGATTTTCCACTCCCGCTTGGTCCAACCAATGCATTTACTGTTCCACTTTCTATTTTAAGATTTACGCCATGAAGTACTTCCTTTTCCCTATAAGAGAATCTTACATTTTCTAAACAAATTGAATAATCCTTTATCTGTTTATTATCATTTATAGGTCTCAACTGCTCTTCCCATGATAACACCCCTGTCACTTCTCCAAGAATCGAACCCATTTTGCCAATATCATCACTATAACTCATAACTGTAATCAGTGGCGTAACAAGCCCCATCGAAAGAATCAAACACATAACCAGCGTACTAAGGCTCAGACTCCCTTTCATAAACAAAAAACCGCCTATTGGAACTGTAGCAAGAGCTGTACACGGCATTACAACCATAGCAATACAAAAAGGCACATTGCAACGGCGCATCCATTCTACATAGCAATCTGCACCTTCTTTTGCTGCAACCTCAAATTTCTCATAAGAAGACTGTGCTTTTCCAAATGCCTTGATTACTTCGATACCATTAATATATTCAACAGCAGTATCATTTAATATTTTAGTCTTGTTAATCGTATTCTGAAAGCTTTCCTGGTATCCTACCATCATAAACATATATGCAACAATACCAAATACAAGTGTTATTAATGACGCTAACGCCATTCGCCAGTCAAGAATGCATAGATACATAAATACAACAACAGGTGCCAACAGATTGGATGTGAATTCCGGAACGACATGAGCCAGTGTTGTTTCAATACTATCTACACGTTCCACAATTATATTTTTTAGTGCACCCGACGGTGTATCCTTAACCTTTCCCAGTGGTACTTTTGCTAATTTATCACACAAACGTTTGCGAATATTTGCCAGTACCTGAAAGGTCGCCTTATGAGAACAGCATGTTGAAATGCCATGAAACAGATAACGAAGCATCCATAAAACTGCAATTGCACCACCATCCATTAAATATCCACTCCACCGCGTTTTCCTTTCAATCAATCGTATAACAATATCGCTTACAAATAAAAACGGAGCCACACTACATATGACACCGATAATTGCCGCAATCACACTCACGATATAAAATATTCGTTTTTCACCCGCAAATTCCATAAGCCAGCTGACTGCACCTCTTTCTTTATTTTGCACAAAAAATCCTCCTTTCTTTACGCCTGCAATTCTTCCAAACAAATCGTGTTTGCATGTAATGCTTCTATAAATTCCAAATCATGAGTCACAACCAGAATTGTTTTTCCATGATTGCGTAGCTTCTCAAATAAGCGGGCAACCTGAAGCATATGACGGTAATCCAGTCCGCTTGTCGGTTCATCAAACAGTAAGACAGAACGTTCTGACGCTATAGCAGTAGCAACCGCAACTCTTTGCTTTTCTCCTCCGGATAGCGACACCGGATGTCGCTCCCTGTACGGTAATAAGTCCAGTGATTTTAGAATATCCAATGCTTTTTCTTCATTCTCTTTCTTCATGCTAATCAAACTTCATCTAAACACTTTCTGTAAAAAGTTGATGGTTTACATCCTGCATAACAAGAAATATTTCATTCAAGCGCTCTTTTCTCTTATATACTTTTCCATCAATCTCCATGATTCCTTTACACTTTTTTTCAAGTCCACATATACATCGTAAAAAGGTAGACTTTCCAATTCCATTATTTCCTACAATAGCTGTTATTGAGTTCTTGTCTATTTCCATTGTTTTCAAATTCAGAATATTATGATTTTTCTCATACCCAAATACAAAATTTTTGAATACAATCCGGTCTATATTCTCATTTCGATTATAATGAACCATTTTTACATCTTGGTTTGAACGAAGTCCCATCTGGTGTAGATCTCTCGGAGTCAGCTTTTGCATTTCCTCCTTGCTAAAATCAAATTCAATCTTACCTTCTTTTAGAAAAACCATGCGCTCTATCAAATTCCAGATATACGCAAGCCTGTGCTCTGCTATCACAACTGTTTTGTGTTCTACTTTCCATTTTTCAATCATAACGTGCAACTGTTCCATTGATTTTAAATCAAGATTTGCAGATGGTTCATCCAAAATGATAATATTCGGTGAGCAGACAGATACGCATCCACAAGCAATTTTCTGTTTTTCACCACCTGACAAATCAAAAATGCTTCGATTCATCAGTTTCTCCAATTTCAGTTCCTGAACTGTTTTATCTACCTTTTTAAGAATTTGTGTTTCTTCCATGCCTCTGTTCTCAAGGCCAAATGCTAATTCACTTGTCGTATCCACATTAAAAAACTGTGATCTTGGATTTTGGAAAACAGTTCCAGACAGTAATGCAGTTTCATATAATGGCTGATCATTGATTTCTTTCCCATCAATACAAATCGTTCCGGTAAGATTGCCTTCATAGAAATGTGGTATCAATCCATTCAGTAATCTGGTAATTGTTGTCTTTCCGCATCCTGATTCTCCACACAATAAAACAATCTGTCCATCTGGAATATGTAAATTGATGTTATGAAGTGCCCCTCTTCCGGCTATATTTTGTTCCTCTGACCCATATTCGAAGCATATATTTTGTAACTCAATCATAAAAAGCCTCCAATCTTAACCAGCAATAAATATGCCAAAGTAATGATACAGCCCAGCAAAACAATATAATCCACAAAACGAAATCCAATCTTACAGATATTTGTTCTTTTCACATCTGCTCCAAGCCCTCTCGTCAAGGCAGCCGCAGAAAGTTCATCTCCGATTTTGACAGAACAGGTCATAAGGGGTATCAATCGATATTCCAGCATCTTTCCCGGATGATTTCCACCAAAGGATATTCCTCTCATTCTCATGGCATCTGATATGCTTGATGCCTCTTCTCCTACCGTCGGAAAGAACCGAAACATAACTGATAACGGTATCACAATTGCTTTGGCATATGCATACGTTCCATCGCCGCCACAAATTCACTGACAGTTGTTGTTGTAACTGTATAATATCCCATCATAAGCCCGGGTATAAACTGGGAAAGAATACCCGCTGTTGCTAACACAAGGAAATTAAAAAAACCGCTCAGCTTTCCAAGCAGATAATACTGTAAAAGACATCCTGCCAAAAACAGCATCTCAAAGACGAAAAAAGCTTTCACCTTACCGCTAAAAAGAAGTAGTATTGCTGGTATTATTGCCAATAAAATTCTTGCCCATATCAGCTCATTTCCGCCTGCACCGCCAAGCACGAATGTAGCTACCATAAGAAGTAAAGCAAGCTTAGTTCTTGGATCAAGAGTTATTTTTCGTTTCCCCTTTCCACTACTCATCATTTCATTCTTCATTATACAATTCCCGCTTTTTTAAAATGTTTCTTTAGTAATGCTTTTCCAAACATTCCGCCTATGATTCCAAAAACAAAACTGGCAATCAAAAGAACTGGGCATAACCACATTGGCATCAGACTATTTAAAGTCGTAATATACTCTTCTCCAAAACTCTGTCTTGTCGCCCAATATGCCTCTCTGTTAAAAAATAACGGAATAAAATTTCCCCACGCCCACATGCTAAATACGCCGCATGTAAGCACAGCTTTTGTCTGACTTGCGTAGTTCCCGCTTTTATAAATTAGTTCTGCAATTAAGCCTGTAAAAAATCCCACAATCAACGCATAATGTGCCATTCCGGTTAAAATCATAAAGATTCCGATGATGATACTCATAATCCATATCATTCCAAATTTCTTTACCTTCGTCAGAAATAACATAAATGGAACTCCAGCAATCAGTGGTACTAACGCGCATAACATCGGCATCATAATTGGGATATAGCCAAGCATCGCTACACCAGTTACAATGACACAGTAAATAGCCGAATATATTCCAATATTCATCAAATCCTTTCCTTGCAATCTTGAACTTTTAGTTGTCTTGTTCATATTTGTTGCTCCTTCCTAAAATTAGTAGTGTCTAACTTGTTATTGTAATAAAAGGCAAGACAAACATCTTGCCAAACTCATTTGATATTATAATCATTGTTTCAATTTTCATCTACTCCAAAAAGTATGAAATGCTCCATTCAGACAGACTTTTTATATTCACTTGGATTGATTCCCATAATGCTTTTAAAACTGTTGGAAAATTTACTTGCGTTATCATATCCAACCATGCCTGCAATCTTGCCTATTTCATGGTTCGTTTCCCTAAGTAATTCTGCAGCCTTTTGAATGCGCTTTTCTTTTAAGTATGCATATATACTCAGCCCATAAATCTCCTTGAAATATTTCTTAAGATTCGTTGCAGAGATTTGATGTTTATCTGCCAGACAAGCAATAGTTAACTTCTCATCTATATGATTTAACATGTATTGGTGTATCTCCTTTACTTTTGCAACCAGATTTTTGTTAAAATAACGATTCTCAATCTTCTCCTTTGTTGTATCCAGCGCAAATAAAAACAGCAGAATCTCCATCACTTTAATTTTGTAATAGCTCTTTTTTATCTGTTCAGGAACACAATAAATTTCCGAAAACAAATGTTCAAATTCCTGCTTTTCATGTAGAACAATACATTGCTTGTGATTACAGAATTTGTCCTGTAAAATTTTGGGGCTCAATTGCATTTCTTTCATAATCATGTTTTGATTTTTTTCAATTTTATCAAAATCAATTTCTATTGTCACGCCATGATAATGTGACTGTGGGAAATAAGAATATGACTTTACTCCAGCTTTCATATTAATTGCCATATCCCCCTTTTTCACATATAAACACTCTCCTTCTGATGATTCAAATTCAATTCTCCCCTCACGACAATGATTGATTTCCAATATGTTCTCATATCCGACTAACTCCTTAATTGAAATATAGTCTGTATGTACATCGTTGTAAATCAGTGCAATCCCAGGATAAACTTCAAAACGTGTTAGAACTGAATCTCCCGAATCGTCCCGAATTCTATAAATGACGCATTCATTATCTCTCGTTGTGATTGTTACATTATTTCCATAAAAATCCTTTTCCCACTCTTGAACTGTCATATAATCATCCCGCCTTTCATCAACAATAACAGTTACAAAATTTTATATTATTGTACAAATAATCGCCCGCTCATTGATTAGGTTAAACTAACTAGAATTATATAACTATAATAACTGAGTTGCAAGAAAATTTTGAAGTGGTGGATTGATTGAAATCAGAGTACAGCTGGCACATCTCTTTATTAGAATCAGACTTTTTGTGGTACTAATGGATAGCATCATCCTTTTCCATATCATTCATCAATTTATCAAAATCACTTTCATATAGTGAATCCTGTATAACTCTGTATTTCTCAAATTCGCTTTCTGCAAATTCCTTTGCAATAGCTGCTGTTACTTTCCCTTTATCCTGAAGTACTTCTGCATCATTAAATCTAAGAAATGCGTCAAGCTTTGTTTTCCAATCTTCCATAGTCATAGGAATATGTCTTCGTGCCTGTCTTGTTGCATAATCAAGATACATTGTCACAATCTCATTTAATTCTGCAAGTTCTTCTTTTCCTAAGTAGTTTTTTGCAATTGAAACATCTGGTTTACTATTTTACCATCAGGCGCATTTTTCCATGATTTAAGTCCATATGTTCCTTATTATGATCAGCTCTTGCCACTATCACTTCTGCCGCTGTATTACCATGAACTGCATAATGCATCTTATTCTGAACTGTTGCATAAAACTCTCTTGTCACCTGTGAATTCTTATCATAATCAACTGCTGTTGCATATATATCTGTAATTTTCTGGTAAAATCTTCTCTCACTTGCTCTGATTTCCTGAATCTCAGCAATAAGATGCTCAAAATAATCTTCGTCGAAAATCTGTCCATTAATCAATCTGCTTTTATCAAGAACATAACCCTGCTTTGTAAATGTATCCAATACCTTTGTTGCCCATGTTCTAAACTGCATTGCCCGTTCTGAATTAATGCGATAGCCCACAGCAATAATAGCCGCTAATGAATAGAACTTATAATTGTATGTTTTTCCATCATCCGCAGTTTGTGCAAATTTTGCACAAACTGAATTTTCATCTAATTCTCCCTCTTTAAAAATGTTACTCAGATGTTTTGTAATCACACTTCTATCTACATCAAAAAGCTGCGAAATTGCTTTCTGCGTAAGCCATACATCGCCATTCTGAACCCTGACTTCTATTCCGTCTTCTCCTGCATCTCGTGTGAAAACCAAGAAATCAACAGTGCTATTTCTTATCTGTAATTCTTTGCTCATAAAAGTGTTCCTTTCTATATTCTCATGAATGTTACTCTTACATCTTATGGAATCCATACCTCATTTTTATTCTATGAATACATACTTTCCCTTTCCTTTACCATTCACCGCTTTAACAACTTTCATCTGCAATTACTTGAAATGCAGAAGGCATTAAGGAATTACAGATTGAATACACCAATATGCTTTCAGCTATTATCGACCTGTTGGATGGTGTAAAATATTTGTGGGTGGAAGACCGCCATGAACAACAATCTTGATTTTCAATTCGGTATGTACGAACCAGCCACAGACTCCGTTATCATCAATACCGGCGAGAACGCAATTCTTGTTATCCGTTGTAAGGAATGTAATTCCTCTGTTATATTTGATGATCCGACTGATATCGTATATCTATACCGACTGGCAGAGGAGGCACCTCTGCTGTATGCCAAGCTGGCATTGAGAGAAAACGGATTGCAGGATTATGTGGATGTAATGAATGAATTTTATTAACCTCTCTCAAATTATTCTCGCCGATACCATACGTATATCGGCGAGAATAATATTTCTAATTCACTATTCAGAAATATTATTGTTCACTATTCTTTAATCTCTCCTTTGCTTCTTTCAATTTATGTTGATTAATAGAAATCATACTTACTGCTGGTTTCTCATTCTCTTTGTAATACACCAACATATTAGATAAATATTCTTCTTTACAATTGATTGCCTCTTTTCTCATCTCAAATTCATTTGTTACATTCGCTAACCACTGTTCCATAATACTTTCCGGTAACTGAAAATAATATTGGCATCCTCCCGATGTCATTTTCCACGGAAGTCGTTTACTAACCCAAAACAAATCATAGTTTTCTGAAAACTTCGTTGTTTCTCCTATTTCTCTATGCAAAAATATAATTTGCCCAGAATTTGTAATAGCTACCGCCATCCTTCTTCCTATATTATCTGCAAATCTAATAATCCTTGCTATTTGTTCTTCATAAGACAACGAATCATTATTAGATATATCATGTAATACACTTCTAAAATCAGCCCAAAACCCCATTTTATCAAATTCTATTAAAGGAATCCTGTGTGTTGCTGCAAATTTTTGTGCCTGAATAGAATAGCCACTCATTGACGCAATAGCAACTTGATAAGAATATCTTTCGTGGAAATTAATTATTCCTTGACGTCTTTGAGTTTTTCTAGACAACAATTCATTTGTATCTACAAGTTCAAAATGGTTAACATCTTCTCGTAATCCCAATGCGTCCCGCACCACATCCAAACCAACTTTTCTTTTATAATCTTTGCATTCCACGAGTAACCTTATCTTGTTAAGAAATGGTGTTTGCACGGGTGGTTCAAGAAGCACATCTGCATTATGTGCTTCTCCTAACCCCTGTAGCATTTGCCCAGAAGAACCATCATATATATATGTACCATCGGATTGCACTTCACTAAAACCAACACTAATTAGAATTCTTTTTACCAATATTTCAAATGCTATACCTGCTTTCATATGTTTTTCTCCTGTATTTACGAATTAATTGTACTTTATTCAAATTGAGCTTTTTATTTTTTAATTATGTAAGAATCCAAATGACCACCAAAAGAATATATTTTCCATTCAGACATGCCACAATCCTTAACTAATGCAATTTCATAAATATCTTTTATAATATGTGGTGTACTAACCACAAACGGATTATCCACTTGAGGATGAATTCTAACATATGCCATTGTATGTTGTTCATTGTAACGTACCTTGGAACTAATTCCAGGATTCTTTATTCCTAAAAAGAATTCTCTTGCTTCAGAATAATCTTTCCAATCCTTTTTCGTAGATGGAAAAATTAATTTGTCCAATAAATCTACAGAAATAACTTCTTTTTTTAATTCTTCCAAAAAAATATTGCATCGAATTAAAATTTCAATATCCTCGGGTACTAATTGTCCATATATCTGTTTTAATTCTTCGTCATCAGCATCGTGTCCATACATATTTGACCAAAATGGCGAATTAACAACATTCTGACTTTCGCTCTGATTTCCAAATGCAATTATGCTAGCATGTTCTTTATGTATTTCTTCTACATCCGTCCCACATTCCCTGAGACATTTGATTATTTTAAATAACACTTTTTCAAAGTCTTCAACATACTTCCTTATACAGGCAAAACGTAACTGTTCATCTGTTTGCACTAATCTTTGAATTCTATTCGCGTCCGCATGCAAATATAATCCATACATAACATCCTCTATTGTTTGATATAGATTAAGTTTTGTTCCGTCTGCCAATATCTGTTCAATTTGCATATTAATGATTTCATGATATTCGTCTAAAATCTTGCTTGCCTCTTCGCTTTTATGCGGATATGTTTTCTTCATTTCATCCAGGATTTCTTCAATAAATACAGGTTCTCCTTTACTTCCATACTTGCGTAGTAAAATCAATTTGGTATTAATCTGCACATATGATTCAGCATCATAATCAGCTGTTAATTCATGACTACAGAGTTCCCCGGAAAATCTTTGATACTCTTTCATTGTATACAAAAACAAATATAATTTACTATTCGTGAGTTTATCAGTCATAATATCACCAACTTCGTAATGTTATACTTCCGTACTTCCCCGTCTAAATTTTTTATTTGAAAACAATTCTTTTATTGTTTGTTGATCTATGTTTAATTTTGACATTTCAAATCCTTCTACTCTTGCATGATCCTAATAATTCAATATTGTTATTCTCATTATTTATTACCTAATTGAGTACTTACATATCCCTTATTAGTGTATTACCTCTATTAAATCTCTAACTTTTTCCGACCGTATCAGCATCCTCATCTTCTCATCCCCACTTTCAACCTCAGGCTTGCCACACCTAAGATTATCCGTATGCTCTGACACACAACAATCTTTATACCAGCATTCACCCATAAGAGTCCCTTTAACAGACCACTTTTCATTTTGCGTAAATTCGCCAACCAATGACTTCATCACACGCTCTGTAGAGTATCTCTTAAAACCTGCCAAGTACTGCAATGTTTTCTTATCATCAATCCTTGATAAATCGATTCTGTGATTCTCAACTGCTGTCAATACTTCTTCACGAATCTTGATTTTATCTGTCTTTCCGGTGCCTGTCCATTCTACCAACTTGTCAAATGCAAGTATCAAGTACTCAAAACAAATCATATCCAGAATTACAATCTTTCCTTCCGACTTATCTGTTATTGACTTCAACATACGATACTTGTTGCGAATGTCCTGATTATCAACCACATAATCAAATGCAATATAGTATTTATCATCCTCTTTAATATTCAAGTCCAATACTGCATCCAATAATCCCTGATTGCTCCCTTTACTCTCAACGGTAAACTCATTGTCAAAGAAAAGCTGATTAACTAATTTCCAGAAGTGAAGCCCTGCACCGGTATCTTCCGTCCATAAATATCTCATATCACAACTCCTCTTCCAGCGTTATCCTGTTATTATCAAACTTCAGCACCTTAAAGCTCTTATCAGATACATTGAGTCCGTCACAATTTCGTAAAAAGAGCATATACTGATTAGACAATTCAAAATTAATGAATCTCCTGACATCATCATTAATCAGACAATCTGCATTATCTATCACAATAAAACTATCTCTACACTGTTTGATTGCTTCTAAAAAATCATCTGATTTGTAGTTAAATAACTTGATTGCTTTGTATTCGTCTGTCAATCTTATATCTTCCAGCATTTCATAAAGTACTGTTTTACCTGTACCGCTATCTCCACCAACAAGAGTAATCCTGTCATCAAATGTCAAATCATATGAAAATGGAGCTGCTTTAAATGTTATATTCTTATAAATCATCTGCCTCTCTCCTTTCATATTCCTTACTCCACCAAGCATTATATCCTCTGCCACCGGTAACTATATCAGAATCATTAAATCTGATTTTGGCATCATCCGGAATATCAAAAAGCGTTGGTCTTGACATATAAATCTTAATATTATCCATAGTAAAAATGATTCTAAGAACATTCGGTCCACATTCCTCAACATTTACCACCTTATCGGGATGCTTCACAATATTAAGCAATGTCTTGCAGCCTGATGATAAATTTCGGATCGTACCTAAGCCATATTTTGTTTCTATATGCTTGTCTGGTGTCAGCTTCGCTTTCATCCACTTGTTGAATCAAATCAATTTCTTTTTGTGACATATCTTCATTGCCTGTATTCAAGTTGAAGTACAAGTCATTGTAAAAAATCCAGTCTTTTGAATCTTTCCTCTCCGTATATATATCTATCATTACAATGTTCTCCTTCTGCAATATATGTTTAGCATCTGATTTTCCATATCTTACTTGGATAAGGCTTTGAATCAAATTTTCATATAGATATATTCCAGTATACCACACATAAATAAACGGCCCCAGAAGATCTCTTAAAATCTCCTGGAGCCTTCTTCATTTCCTATTGAAAAATAAATCCTTGTATATTTTATTTTTAAAAAAATTATTCAAACTCGCAGAGTCTGGTTTGATTTAGGTTATTTCAATATGGTTATCTATACTATTTTGTATTGTTATTCTACACCTTTTCCACACGTTATTCTTCGTTTCACATATTTTTAGTACCAATCCAGTACCATTGCTATATTGTCATTATTGTGTGTAGTTCCGGTGGCTTGCAGGTTTGTTTACTATTCACAGAATAAATTTCTGTCGGTTTGCAAGTCCACCTATGGAAATTATATCTCCAAGCGATATTTCTGCAAGGAAAAATTGTGGTACTAATGGGCAGTACCACAAAATTTCTATGTACTGAATAAAATCGATTGCCTTTGCAAGATTTCTCTTAACTTGTCTGCTCAGGTATACTTTACTTTCTGCTACAATCGTCAGTAAAAATCTGATAAATCATGCCTTTTGCTAAATTACTATTTGTTTCTATTGTTATTTATATAAACTTCACTTATATTTTAGTCGTTCTCTTAAAAATGGCTTGATAGAATATGCTATCAAACCTCTTATCTTTCTATGCTGCTGTTCTGTAATCTCACTCTTATTTCTTTTATTGAACATATCCAACATAAACTGATAATCATTTGTTCCATCATACCTATTATATTTATTGGGTGCAAATGCTCCTTCTTCATACAATGCATATAGTAATTTCTTCGAAAAGTACTTTGAAGTTAATTCTATTCGTTCCCCTCTTTCCATAGCATGCGCTAAACGATACATATCCATTTGAACATCTACTTCATAATCTAAATCATCTCGCTCAAATTTTTCTATACAAGAAGATCCTATCGGGTATAAACTTCTACCTGTTTCTCTATTTCTAATCGTAAATAAGTATCTCAGATTCTCTTTTCCACATACACATTCTGATGCATGTTCCTCATCTTCTTCACAATCAACAATATCCCATTCCCGCACTGCTATTTCCCAATTATCCGTTGTAGATGCTTCTAAAACACGTTTAATTAAGTTTTGATAATAAGAACTCGCCATCATTAACACCTCTCTCCTGTGTTTTCGTTAGTAATATCTATAAAAAGACCCGATGTGGATCCGAACCACATCTTTCCCCTTCATAAGTGCACTGTTGCAAATGCACTTATGAAGGGGGACGCCCTACCATTAGACTATCGGGTCAATAATCATGTTAAGAAGTTTTGGTATTTGCTCTATGAACTCTTCATCCACCTTATACAAGGTCTTTATGTACAAGCAAAGTGCTTTCTCTTGACGGTTTTTACTATATTTCCGCCATTTACTTATTTGCTTATCTGGAATATCCAAAGCTATTTTAGTATAATCATAAGCCATTTTCTCAAAAATGTATGTTGCCAATTCAACACAAGATCTAGAAAACATAACAAAATCATCGAATGATATTTCTTCATATTTATTTGGTGCTACTAGCTTTGAAAATTTAGCCTCGGTCTTAAAATTATACTTTTGTAATTTACGATATTCTTTTTCATGAGAATCAACCTCACATAAATCATGAACCGAAGTATTTCTTATCAGTCGATAGTATTCACATAACTCATACAAAGGTTTCATATCATCAGATAAGTTATTACCACAAATATTTCTGACTGCACATGATAAATATGACTCTTCTTGAATTCTCGGTTTATATTCATTCTTTCCGTATTTATTTATCTGCCGGCATACATCTTTCAAAAATGTTTCAAAACACAAATGAACATTAACAATATAACTTCTGCATATTTCGCAAACCATCGAATCTGCATCATAATTTGTCAGAGTTACTGCATATTCTGTTGCTAACTTCACAAATGTATCCCTTTTCTGTATCTCGTTTTGATGTTCAACCAAAAAACACCTTTTTGACAATTCAACAAACTGATTAATTGCGCAATATTTTCCCAATACATCTTTAAAATTATTTAGTGCATTCTTCTCATACATTTTATCTATTTCCTAATAAACCTGCCTGATAATCTTTCTCGAAATAATTTCCAATTCCTTTTGCTTATGTCCATGATTTTGAACCTCCTCAGTCTCAAATCTAGTGAGACTTCGTTGAGACTAACTTCGGAATATTCTTGAGTAAAAGTTTGGGTGTCACATTGAGTGCCATATTTACTGTCATTCACTTACTTAATTTTCCATTTACCACCATTATCTGGACCTTTTCGTTCTATGATACCTTTATCCTTTAATTCTGATATATATCTAGCAATTGTTCTATCTGTGACATCTAAGGCTATTCTTAATTCATCAATAGAAATATTCGGATTTTTGGAAATCATTTTTAGGATCTCACATGCTTTAGTAAGCTTCTTCTTAGAATACTCTGGCATTAACTGCTTCATTTTTCTTCCGAAATTTCTATGACATTTTCTATGACATTTTCTATGACATTTTCATTCACCTGTGTTGCATAATTAGTGCCATAATTCAGATTATACAAAGTCAATGTAAAATCATCATTATCTGCATCAAAGACTGGCATCTTGGTCTCATCAAATTCTACTTGTCCCTCATAATCTGCCAATATCTTCTTAAATCCACTACCTCTACGCTCCATATATTTTAAACGGCTGAATATATCAGCTAATATCGGATTTCTTCGTTTTGACGGAATTTTCAATAGATTTTTCCCCTCAAGAGATATTCCACTTACCATTCCACCGGGTGAATATATTTCAATTCTATCATCGAACATATCTATATGGACTTCACTACCTATCTCCAGATAATTTCTATGAATCAATGCATTTACTACACCTTCAAGCACTGCTCTATCCGGATAATCAGGCATTTCAATTCTGCCGTCACCAACCTTACGCCATGCTTTCTTGGAATTATTTCTCACAAAATCAGTTCCTGCCTGCAACAATGTGACAAGACTGCCAGTATATTCCTTATCATCAAGTGCATCCACTATTCCTGATGCTTTAGTAAGTCCATTCCATCTTGTACAAAACAATCTGGAATGACGTACCGGTGACTCATCTGCCAAAAGTGCTCCAGCATTCGTTAGATTTCCTTTTTCATCAATCAGCCCAAAAGATTCATAATCTGTATCTTCAAATGTATTCCCCGTTCTCTGTTTATATACTGATTTTAATTTTGTAAAGGACATATTGTTAAAATCATATCTTGACTTCAGACTATCATAACTTTCACCACTTCCGCGAAGCACCAACTCTCTTAACTGCGAAGGTGTCGCCGGAACACTTTCATTTCCTATACGCATAAATGCAATAAGTTGCCCATCACCCTCATAATAGTATGGAGTCTGCTGCCCTTTCATAACTTCTACAATAACGAATGTCTTGTCATTATCTTTTTCAAATGAAAGCTTAAACTCTGGTATCGGATTAAGGTGTGTTTTAATTATCTCACTAATTTTTTCTGCATCTCCTTCAGCATCCGAAAGACCAACCAACGCATCATCATTTGCCACACCAAATACCAGCTTACCACCATAGCAATTTGCAAATGCACTTATACTCTTGCACCAGCTTTTGGGTTTCTTTGTCTCAAGTGCAACCTTTTTATCGTAATCGGTGGTTTCGCCGATTAGCTGCTTTATATCCATAGTTCTCACCATCCTTCTACATTAAACAAGTGCCTATTTACATCACATGGGTAACAAAGCTTCTTTTGTAATTCCCTTTTCTTCCAATTGTTTCATTATCACATTTTTTAATCTTGCAGGAATGACCACCTTTACCAAAAAATTACCTCCGTCCAATTCTTTAGGAGCTTCCGGCTCATGCGGGCACAATATATTATTCCCCGCATTAACACTTGTTCTCATTTTATCAATCGGAGTTTCAAATTTCACACCACAAACATATAAACACCCTTTTTGTCTTTGTATTCTCATATTTTCCAAATACGGATTACGTGGTTGCATAATCATAAAGCCGTGGTCCAAATAAGAAACTAAATCAGTATAGAAATCCTTTTTATAAGTATAATTGTCTTTCAATTCCGGATATTTCTGCAAAAGTATCTCTGCATATTCACTTACACTTATACGTTGCTTTTTAACATTAACAAGTTCACACTGTATCTTTATTCTTGTCCATTTAGGATCATACGGAGAATATGACCATATAAATATAGCCGCATCTTTTTCAATATTTTCACAACAAGCAAAAAACAATGCTACATTTATATCCATTGTAAAGTCAATTAATCTTGTAGCATGTATATAATGCTGATTATATGCCATTACTTCAAATAGTAAATCTCCAGATTCCGATATACTCTCATCCACAGATGTATCTCTGCATATACTTGGAGTGATTTTCCAAGAAGAATCGCTTTGTCCTCTATAAAATGCCTGTAAGTAAGTTCGTTCATCACCTGGGTCACCTCTACCTGATCTTGGTAAATCATAGAACGAATTATAATCATTTGCAATTTGATATATCTGCGAAATATCTTCTACCATAATTTCCTGATAATCATATTTTTCTTCAAAATCTGACATATAGCCACCTCTGCTAAAACTTGCTAAATCAATCGTAACGCTCTATCCATCATTTTATATTCTTTTCTACTTATTATTGGCATATATACATCAATATAGTTATTCTCCGCCCATTGAAGTATCTCATCTAGATCAGCATACATCTCATTCTCTTTTTTATTATGTAACATACGATTATTGTTATTCTCAGCGACTGTTTCCTGCTGTCTACATCCAATATATATTTCTTGTGGCAAAACAAAATCTTTTATTATCCCTGATTTTCCCATATTAATATCATCTTTAATTACTATCCGCCATTCAGGTTGAATGAGACCCGTTTAAGCTAAAACTTTGCTTTTCCTTCCATAATGTCTGTTCCTTTAAGCATTTCGTATTTCATAGAACTCTCTACTGCAACCTCCTCTGCCGCTGCTCCTTTCGCCTTCACTACTGGATCATCTATCATATTGTCACCTTTTACTTCCAAAATCAAATAACTTCCATCGTCCATTTTTACTAAGAAATCTGGATAATACTTCCTTAATCTATTAGATTCCGGATCAATATATGGAACATAAAAATCTGTCTGGTCAGCAGTAAACATTCCAGTGAAATAAGCTTTTTTACGTGCTCATTTGCAAGCAACTGTAAAAATAATTGTAACTCAGGCTTCGAATCAAAAACATAAGTATCTGCGTGAAAACTCTTGTCTTTATTTTTCACAACAACAGAATCCTCTGAATTCTGCATTATAATCAAATCCTCATTTCCACTAAACTCATAATATCCACCTTCTTTAGGCTTCTTAAGTAATTTAACATCAACATTTTCTTTTACAATCTCTTTGTTAACCCGGTATAATGCCTCAAATATGGTTGGCACAATTTTATCATAAATAATATCATTATGTTCATTGACAGCTACTAATATTTTATCAATACCTTCTTCTGATTCCCTCAGTATCCTAGCAACTTCTGTGCATCTGATATCAGGAAAATATTTTGCTACTTCTGCCACCAACGTTATCTCAGTATACGCTAATTTACTAACCATATAGTTAATATTGCTTTCACGCACAACAGACGAAGTTGTAAGTCCTTCTTTAACATACATTGTTGCATCATAATTTTCTGTTTCTATTTCTTTCAAACCAAACGATAATCTACTATCATAATGCTTAGTTTCCAAAGAATATTTATAATGCAATCTGTTCATGCGCAATGTTCTAGGTGGTTCTTTCACACGTACAGGAACTTTCTTACGTTTTTTATCCTTCTTAACTACAAGTTCCTCTATGCTAGTTCTAAAATTCTTTTTAAGCTCATCATCCAATATATCCATATTCTCTTTTGACAAGTACACTGTGGCCATTAGTTGTTCATCTGTAATTTTTCTCAAGCATCTCATTGTTGCTTGAAGCACAAAAACTTTTGACTTTGGACTTCTAAAAAGAGCCACGCTAAATAATGATCTACAGTTCCACCCCTCTCTACCTTTATTAACAAGCAATATAAACTGCTTCTTACTGCCTGCTGTTCCAGCTATATCAAGATTGTTAAAATCTCTTATGTCTTCAGATTTAGTAATCTTTTCGTCTCCAACATTAACTAAAATTTTATCAAGAGGTATTCCCAATTCAGATAGTACTTCTTCAACAACTGGTCTGATTTCATCACGAACTTCTGCTATCTCTGCCCCAAAAATAGCCATTTTAGGTGCTAATCCCTCATATTCTTTTCCACCATACTTTGCCCAGAAATCGACAATAACAGCTTTTAGGAATTCTTTGCTTTTTACGTTACTATAACCAATAACACTAGTATCTTTTAAGAAATTATTTCTAATTGCCGCCTGCAATCCATAAGCATATATAACTTCCGGAAGAATCTTATTATTGACGTATGGTGTTCCTGTAAAATTATAACAAGCAACCACTTTACTTCCATGCTTAGATAATTCCTTAGACAATTTATTTATAGTATTGCGCAGGCTAGTACCCTTACCATTTTCGTGCAAAGCCTTCTCCAAGTCTGCTCCAAACATATGATGTGCTTCATCTACATAAATACCCATTTGTGAAAGCCTGGTAAGTTTCTCAAACGTTGATTTGACATCAAATCGTCGTTGTTACTGATTTCCTGTAATATTCCAAGAACATCATCCAATACGGATTGTCCCGGTACCTGATCACTAAACAACTTGTCTACAGAACTTTTTTCTTTATGCTGAGCCTTTAATATAATTTTCTGTGTATTAGAAATAATTATATTATACTTGGAACCATCTAATGTATTTAATGTGGTTCCACTATCTTCAAGAAAATATACCTTAATATTCGCATCTAATACACCAATATATTCCGGAGGTACAACCTTACTCTTATCAAAAGTTACTATTTCTTTTAACGATTGTAATACTGTTTTGTCCGGTGCAAAAACCAATGCATTATGACAATACTTATCATCTCGAGGCCATTTTGAAGAAAGAAGAAACTCATAAAAAATACAGGTAGCCATGAGAATTGTCTTACCTAATCCCATAGTTAATGCAAAAATATAATTTGGATAATCTTCCGCATATTTCTTTATTTGTAAAAAGTAATCATGATACTGTTTTGGTGAATAAACATCATATAATGTCATCTGCCCAGCTTCATCATAGAATCGCCTATCTGAAAAAACACCATTTCTCTTTGACCAGTCATCAAACATCTGATACATCTGTTGATTATTCATAAATTCTTTTACAAACACATACATTTCTAAAGCTTCAAACTGTGGGGTTCGTAAAAATGCGTCTGGGTTCTTTTCCTTGTCATTGTAATCCAGATATTTCTTAGTTATTTCACGATACCTATTTCTTATAATTCCTCTATTATCTACATAAAATGAACGAAGGAACTCAAAAAAGGCAAATTCCATTCCAACTTCTTTTGCCATATCTATACCTCCAGCTCAAGTGACTCAGATAACAAGTCTGTTATCTTTATTTTAATTTTACCTGCGGAATCTGGAATTTTATATATACCAGATACCAACTCATCTTTTGTCGGAATATCACAAATTGTCGGTCTCATTGTCTGACCATCATAATTCCAATCAATATAGATAGATTCTACCAACTGCCTCCAATCTTCAACAGATTCTTTCTGCATACTTAATTTCTGTAAAAGGTTCATAGGATAAAATTCTTTTATTATAATCTGATTGTTTTCTTTAACAACATTGGCATCTGCTTCCCTCTTAAATTGTAAATCTTTCTTATCCCTAAGGATATCAACTATCTCTATTTCCAAATTATACGAAGAAAGTTCCTGTTCCAACGATGCCTTCAAATCAGCTTCATGTCCCATGCAAATAATCTTAATTTTCTCCACCACCCCATTCGGATTTTCTTCCTTGCGCTTTTCAAATGTATGATACGGTAAATTAGCCTTGAGTTCCTCTAAATCAGCCTTTGTTGCAATACGATTTGTAGGCATGATTTTAACCATCCAGCCATCTAATTCTCCATCATATACTGTTGATGAATCAAATTTTTGAATACCTAATGCATCAATAATTAATTCTTTCGCCTCTACTGGATTTCTAAAGAAATCATAGTTATTCACATTATACACCTCAAAATTATTATTATTTTGCAATCCTAATAATCTTTTTGTAGTAACCTGTACTGCTCCTAAATTAATATCTGCGCCTATATATTTTCTATTCAACATACCTGCTACCGCACATAATGTTCCTGAGCCCATAAAACAATCAAAGACCAAATCTCCCGGATCTGTAGATGCCGTAATAATTCTTTCTAGTAATTTCTCCGGTTTTTGTGTTGGATACCCTGTTCTTTCTTTTGCCTGAGGATTAATAAATGGAATATCCCATACATCACTTATAGGTTTTCCCTCCATATCTGCATAATGAACTTGATACTTTCCTGAAGCTATCATTTCTTTTACTTTTGGATTATTCTTATCATATACTACTAATCCATTTGATCCATATCCACCACCAATAAGATAACCATTTTCATATTTACTTTTCAAATTATCAGTTACTTCTTTAATTGTATTAAATTTATTATTTCCTTTTGATACATAAAAATAGTATCATGATTTTTTTGGAAACTATCTCCTGATGGTGCTGTCCATTTTTCATAATGCCATGTGATTTCATTTTTCATACAATCAAATCCAAATATCTCATCTAAAATACATCGTATATACATCGATTTATGATAATCACAATGAACATAAATTGTGCCTGTTGAACTCAATAGTTCTCTCATTATAACTAAACGTTCATACATAAATTGTAAATATTCATCATTTGTCCATATGTCACTATACTGTTTTTCTTCAAATGACGAGATATCCCCTGCAATTTTTTTTGATTTTATTTTAATCTGCTTTTTATAGTCAACTTTACTATCAAATGGAGGGTCAATATATATCAAATCTATTTTTCCACGGTATTCTTTAAGCATATGACTCATAACTTGAAGATTATCTCCCCAAAATATCTTATTCATCCAACCATCCTTAGGCTCTCCATAGGATTCCTTAAGCTGTGCAGGATAATACCGCGTTGATGTATAAGGCCTTTTCCCCGTCCAATGTAACTCCGGATATCCTTTTATTGGTTGTCTTTGTTCAAATTCAAATGAAATCTGTCCATCCATTAGCAATCTCCTTTTCTTCTACAGTAATGTCTCATATCACAGTTGGCACAAAGATTTTTATCTTTAGCTCTGCCACTAAAATCTTTATGTTGTATTTTTTCAACCACTTCATCAAATTCTTTTATTGTTTTATCAATCATTTCCGTTGACTTATTAAATGTTACTGTTGGTACACCATTATCCTCACCTGTATAATACAAATGCATTTTACTTACCTTTTTGCCTGTCTTTTCCTCAATAAGATGAGCATACACTTCAAGCTGTCTCCTATAACGATTCATCTCCGCTGTTTCAATTAAAACATCTGGTTTCTTCTCGGATTTAAAGTCAACAATCTCTACTGTATCACCTTCGCCCCTGATAAGGTCAACCTTTCCAAGCAATATATAATCAGGCTTTACTAAACTTACTTCCACCTCTGCATCTTGAATTCGACTCCAGTCACCCTGATTTCTCTCAACATACCCCAAAACCTGTTTATACGCAGCTTCTATCTGCGGTTGTCCTAAATAAGAATGCTCACACTTCGATAATGTCATATAATTTGTATCAAACCACTCTCGTATTGTTTCCGGCACTATTGTCTGTTCTTCATGACGCATAGCTGCACGATGAATGTCTTCTATTGTCTCGTGCACTAAAGTTCCAAAGAGTGTTGCACCTACTCTTACCTGCGTAAATCCAAGTTCTTTAAAAAATTTATACTGTAATGCACAATTCTCATACAGAGCGATGTGAGAAGTAAAAGAATATGTATCCTTTATATTTACAGGCTTTACCTTTTCTAACTTTATTTCTGAAAGATTTACATCTTCATAAGCAGGTAGCTTCTCATAGCACTCTTCAAAATATTTGCTTGGTGTGGCTCCATGACCTTTCTTTTCACAACAAGAGAGTACCAATAAATTTTGTGCTCGTGAAAATGCCGTATAATATAATCGCCAAAAATCAAAGAATTTTATATCTTCCCTCGTCTCAAAAACTTTTCTATGGAAATATTTATTTTCTATTTCTTCTAGCAAATGATTTCCACTACTTCTCGGTGTTCCATTTAATGAATCAACAATCACTATTGGAAACTCCATTCCTTTTGACTGATGTATAGTCATAAATGAAACGCACCCACTCGGAGCATACTCCGAATCATCTTCATACTCTGTAATTCCTCCATCAAATAAGAAGCGAAAATACATATTAAAAAAAACGTTCTACTGACTCTATAATATTTTTTTCCGTGAAGACATCTATCCGATGTAGATATTCATACTTTCCCAAAATTGAAGATAAAATTGATAAGTTTCTCGCAGGTCTTTCATCTATCACCCCTGATTTCATATCTATCCCTAAGTATGTACTAAATGGTTCAAACTGTAATAACTGATACAGTAATCCTGTAAATGCGTAATCTGCATTATCCTTTCTTAGATTAGCATGCTTCTGCATCTTCTCTGCAATCCATTTTCCCAATGTATCTCTATACTGTAAAATAAGCTCTCTTGCAGCAGCTATACATTGAGTATCGTAATAATTATAGAGATTTTCAAAATCATACGAAAAATCTCTTTGTTGTAACTTACGAACATACTCTGGGAAACATAAGATCATACACCCTATTACCTGCTTTATCTCTTTTCTTTCAAAGAACATTTCCGAACGAGGTGAATAAACTTTAATACCATGTTCCTCAAGATATTCAACCATACCTATGATTTTATCCCCTTTTACAGACTTGCAAAGAACTGCAATCTGATTGTAATCAGTTAGTACACCACTACTTTTTAATTGTGTAATAAATGAATACACTTGTTCATACCAATCATCTAACAAATCTTTTCCTGAACATTTAATAACACCTACTTTAGCATCCTTTTTCCCTTCCGGCGGAACAATCTTCTTCTCAAACCTAAAATTCTTCCACATAAAATCATATGCCCTACCATCTGTTGTGCTCATCCATTTATTGTAAAAATCAATAATTTGTCTCTCTGAACGATAATTTGTAACAAGTTTAACCTGCTTACATTCTCCTTCTGCAAAATGGCCTGGAAATTCCAATATATTTCTTATTGTTGCTCCTCGAAAACGATACAAACCTTGGTCATCGTCTCCCACAACACATATATTTCTATTTTTTCCGGCAATCAAAAACACAAGTAATTCCTGTATGTAATTTGTATCCTGATATTCATCCACCATCACATATTTAATTTTCTGCTGTATTTCTTCCAATATGCTTGGTTCCTCGATCAATAATTTATATGCTTCTGTTTGAATACTTGAAAAATCAATTAAATTCTCATCTTCCATCAGGATATTGTACTGTTTCATAATATTTGCAACAGCCACAATATGTTCATCCGAGTCTTCCTGCATTTTATCAATATCAACCAATTCTTCAGCAAGATTATTAACATACTTAACTATTTCTCCGGCTTGTCTCCAAGCTCCTTGCTTTTTATCAAATATAACATCAAAATAAGGCAAGTTCCTAAATCTATTAATCTTTTGAAACACCATATACTGCTGATCAAAATTATCTAGCATCCTATAATTTTTCTTAATCCTTGTATATTCAAGATGATCTTTAAGAATTCTCAAACAAATTGAATGAAAAGTACCAATATACATTTCATTCAGATTTACGGATACTCCTATTGCATACAATTCATTTGTGATACGTGTAATCAGTTCTTTCGCAGCCTTTTCTGTAAATGTAGCAATCATTATTTCCTCAGGAAGCACATCTTTTTCAGTTATAAGATAAACAATTCTCTTTACTAATGTATATGTTTTTCCTGTACCAGGGCCTGCAATAATTAACAACGGACCATCTGTTGTAGAAATAGCACTTCTCTGTGCTTCATTTGCGTTTCCAAAATCAAATGCCATATCAGTACCCCCTCTGCATTTAATTATATATTCTCATATATTTATAAATCCTGTTTCGTATTACATCTTACTTTTCTGATTTTTCTTGTATCGTCCATCAGCAGGCTTTATTGCATCTGAAGGAATTAACCATGTTTTTCCTTTTTTTATTGCACCTTCAATTCTTCCTTCTGCACATAAAACACCTATTCGACGTGAAGTGATATTCCATCTTTCTGATAATTCCACAGTCGTTAAATACTCCATAATCTTACCTCTTCAAAATCATACATAAGCAGAAACATAAAACTAGTTTGATTATACATCGTTTATCGGAATAATACAAACAAAAAAGAGAAGGATTTCTCCCCCTCTAATTCATTACTCCAATACCTCATCTAACATATCATTAAGTTTCATATACTCTACACCTAATGATTCACATACCATTGGAATTCCATTATTCTTGTTTCCTTCATCAGTTACTATAATCCCATCTTCTAAAATAGCTGTTGCAATCAAAAATGGATCTCCATTTGAGCTTCCCTTTGTTTGAATTTTTATTATTTGTGGAAATTGTTGTAATATTTCTGTAGTCTTTAACTGTACTTCTTTTGATAAAGGCAAAAAAGCATCTTTGTGTTCCTTTGCCCATTTTACAATATCATCATCTTTTAATTCTTCAAATATTTCCGAACTTGAAATAAGTTGTCCATTTTCTACAAGTTCATTAAAAGCCTGCCATATATGTGAAAATGCTTTCTTAGTCATATTATAGTTCTTTGATGCATTAATAAGTGCACAGGCATCTATTACATACTTTTTACTCATATGAACATCACCGCCCGTTCTATATTACTTATGTGTTTACCTTTTATACTAAGTGTACTACACATCTCACCATATGATATATCGCCTCTGCTATAAGCAGATAACACTTTCTTTGGAAACAAATAGCCTTCTTTACTCAAGTAGGTAATATAATATTTTACTTTGAATTCTCTATCTTTCTTATTCTGAATAATAGAATCCTGTTCTTCTTTAAATGAGTCACTAATCCTCTTGTATATAGAATAATAATCTGACCTATTAATAATATCTAATTCTCTTAACCTTCTTACTACCGAAAATGTGCTTACTGCATACTTATCCGCAATAGATATTAAACATAAATCTGACCAATCACCATATAAATTAAGCGCATTTGATGACACATATCTAAAACTTTCTTCTGGCATTAATACTTCTGCAGCAATTCTATCACATATTTTTTCTTCTTCATCATTACGCTCATCAAAATCTATTAAGCATAATGATGAAGACCTTCTAACCAAATGTGCAACTTCATGAAATAATGAAAAAACTTTAGCTCTCTCAAAATCTTTATTATTAATTGCAATGATAGGAAATGTATCATAATACATAGAAATGCCTCGCATCTCAGACAATGATACTCCAGTTATCTGAGCAACCATTATCCCATAATGTTCTAAAAGGGCTCTATAATAATTAAATCCATTATTTCTATATGCTGATTTATTCTTAAATGGCAAATCTAATTCAAAATACTTCTTATTACATCTGCTATCTGTTTTCGCTTAATTTCGGGCCAACGCTGGGCAAGCTCCTATATTCCGTATCATCAGATAGATTAACTATAATTTGCCTATTACCAGTTATTCTACCAATTTCAGACCACAATTCATAACTTGTTTCTCTATAAACAGTATCATTGTATGTCCTACGATCGGTATAAGCTTTTGTTTTTTTCTCAGGTGGATTAGATAAATAAAATGTTGCAAATGGAACTTTGTATAAATTAGCAAGTTTCTTTGCTTCTGTAATTGAAGGCAACTCTTCGCCTCTTTCCCATTTATCAATTACTTCTGACCTAAACCCAGAAATATGATTAGCAACATCACTTGTTGTGCCAAATGGTGTTTCAGAACGTGCCCATATAAGCATTTTATAATTTACATATGCATATTTTTTGCACCCATACAAGTATGCACCTCCCTTTGAAAATATTTGGCATTATAATATATATTAACAAAACAGGCTAATTGTCATGTTTTCTGAAATTATAATATCACACTTTTCGTTTCAAAGATATTAAATTTACCACTTTTCATACAGGTTTAACATATTCTTATTAAAAAAATCCTTATTTAAAACCTAACCATTTCCTCTTCTCAGCCCCTGTTTTGCGTCCTATCTTCCACTTTTTTCTTATCAGTATCTCTGCCAACACTCTCATCATAAATTTTCTGAAACTCCTCATACATTTCATCTCCATCCTTTTTTATCCCCAGCCTTTTCATTACATCTGAGAACAACCTTATGCTTCCACTCACATCAGCAATATCAAATCCAAATATATCAGCCTTAACAGAATCACTGACATTCTCATAACCACCAAGTTCTGATATTCTCCTGACAATCCAACCAGCTTTATCCACAGGTTCAGTTTCTCTAATTTCCACAAATTCATTTTTATCTGTTACATCAACCATGCTTTCGCCAACTCTTGCCATATTCACATCAGACGTATTATGAATCTCTGGTATTCCTATGCCATCTAAATCAGTCTGTTGTTTTCTCGCACTATCTGTTTGCTCTTTCTGTTTGCCTATTTCATTCTGAATGTTGTTAGGATTCATCACCTCAACATTCGTCCACGGCTCAGCAGCCACATCTTTCTCAACCGCAGTATCCTTTTCCATCCCCGGTATCTCAACATCCCTGTCTGCAACGATTTCTTCTTTCCCAGACACCGCATAATAAGCCGTATACAAATCTTCTTTTATAATGTCATCAGCAAGCTGTATCTGCCTCTTAATTTCCCTTTTCTCCTGCTTAAGCTCATCCAGTTCTTCCTGCACTTCCATATGCCATATCTGATATTCCCGGTACTGCTCTTCATTCTTTATACTGCGTTTCCGGCTAGAGCTTTCTCTGTATATCTCCTTCTGTCTGTCCTCAATCTGCTGAATCCTATCTTCTTTCTCACTTATGAAATCCACAAGCTCCACAATACTTTTGATGTCATTATTCACAAGCAGCAGATATTCATCTTGTAACTGATGAAACCTCTTCAAATCCTCTGCATACTTTGCTCCACCAACTACAAAACGCTTCTGTTCTACAACCCTTAATCTGTATAGCTTTGCATAAAACTTCTTCTGGAATGGTGACAGCTTCGCCCTGTGCAGTCCCCTGATATCCGACGAATAAAAGTAAGGTTTTGCCATCCATGGCATATCCACATAATGCCGTAACATATCTTCAGAAAACATCTCGTCCAACTTTGCCAGTTTATGATAATACCGAAATCCCGGTGCCTGCACCTCCATCCATGCGTCTTTCTTAAATACATATCCAAGTCTTTTCATCAGATATTTAAAATGCTCCACATTTCCGGCTGCATACGCACACATCTTAGCATCACGAAGTATAATATCCTTCATGGACATTTCCTTTTCCCACTTGTCCCTGCTGATATTCTTTGGATTTCTGCTATACTCTGCCGGCATTATGGAAAGTCCAAGCTCATCACAATATTTATTTGTAATCGGCTGCAGATGATTCTTCCAATTGCCTTTAGGTGAATTATACTTCTTGCCGGTTGTCATACTCACACTGTTCCAGATCAGATGCCCATGCATATGTTCCCTGTCAGTATGAACTGCATACACCGCCTCATAATCATCACCAAGCACATCCTTTGCAAAGTGCTCCAGCACATACATTGCCTGCTCTGCCGTCACTTTTTCTTCCGGTGAAAATGATATGATCACATGATAGCCCTGCCTTTTACCTGTCTTATGAAATATATTCTTCGTCTCCTCCATCTGCTCAAATGCCGTATCCGGCAGGCAGTTAATACTGCCCACCAGTACACATTCTTCTGTCTTATCCGGATTCTGTATATATTCCAAAGCATTCTTCAGGTGTGATGCCGGATTTCTGCCATTTGACTCCTGTATATTTAAGATCTTTGTAATCGCCATACTTCCAGCACCTCCCCGAATGTTTTCTTTACATCATCCAGACTGTTCTGCAATTTATCAATATCGCTGTAATACAATCTCCCCTGTGAATTGCCAAGCTTTACCGTCTGATTAATATTATTTGCAATACCTGCTATGATACGGATTGCTTTTGCCCTGTCCTCAGGATAACTTGTATCTATGTTGCCGCCCGTCCGGATCAATTCTCTTATATAGGCACTTGCTGTCATTCCCGTCCGGTTAAGTGCCGCTTTTAGAATATCCATATCTTTCTCCGACAGCTTCACAGATACCTTATGATCTTTCCTGTCAGACTTGTATCTTCGCTTTCCATCTGCCATACGTTTCTCCCCTTTCGTAGTTTTCTAATGCTGTATCAAACCAATCTCTTTTTATCTGTACCATTGCTTTTTTCATCCTTTCCAAAAGTTCTGCTTATAGGTTTTGCAAGATGCGGAAAAGGTCGGACCTTTTCCCGAAAAAATATAAACGCCATCAGCGTTTACATAATTTTTCGTCTTGGCAGGAGCACCTGCACCCTGTATATAATATGTGGTGGTTAATGTACCACCACAATTACTGATATGGTGGCACTTTTTGCCATCACTTTACTGTTTTAGTGGCGTTTTCCGCCACCACTTTTCCATTTTGATGGCACTTTCCGCACCATGGCTTTTTTCTCGCTTATCTGAGTGGTGGCGCTTTTTGCCGTCACTTTGCTGTTTTGACGGCGCTTTTTGCCCCCACTTTTGCATTTTGACGGCACTTTTTGCCCCCACACTAATGAAACTGCATTACCACATCCACAATAACGATTTCCTCTGCCATCATCCTGGTCTGTGTTCTTAGCTGTAACTGTTCTGTAAAGGAATTTGGATTCTTTGGCTTATGCTTTTTCAGCCACTTAGCTTCAATATCATCGAGCAGCTCATATGCTGTATCATTGACTTCATCCGCTCTCTCTTCAAGCTCACCGAACCGCACCAGACTCTTATATCTCATTGGATATTCTTCCTTGATATATTTAATCCACATACGCCCATACTTTCCTACATCTATATCTGCCTTCTCTGTTCCTGCGACAAGCACCGGATAAAAGATTCCATCCCTTTCTTCATATGGGATGCCAAGCTTTTCAAATGTTGTCTTACTCATAATGATTACCGCCTTTCTCATCACTCTGCAGAATATCAAGCACATGCTTTAATTGAACCAGCAGTTCTTCAACATCATCTATACCTCTGTCAGATTCATCTAATGTCTGTAATTCTTCCAGTATCGTATCAAGATGCACCTGTACTTTCTTTGCCACCTTCATTCCACCAACAACCCTGATTTCATGCTTCAAAAGACATTGGATGATATAATCCTGTTTTGAAAGTCCGCTGAGTGAAACCTTCACATTCAGCTCCTGTGCTTCCTCCGGTGACATACGAAACGCTACTACAACATTTCTCCATCTGTTCTTGCATCCAGCCTTTTCTCGCTCATAATAATCTGCTCCTTCCGATATAAAATCTATTCTTTTAATGTCTGCTTCATATATCCAGCAAAACTTGTACCCGCATTATCAGACTGCCTTGTACTTATCAATGCTTATAATCTTTTCCGCAGCCGCATCCATATCAATCATAGGTGCTGTTTCCTCTGCCTGCATAATGTCTGCATCATCATCCTGCTCTTCACAATCCTCAAAGCTTGCATTGACAGCATCAAGTCTGTCTGCCATTGCCACCTGCTTTGACGGAAACAGATGTGAATAACGATATGTGATATCAATACTCTCATGGCCAACCCTGTCAGCTATTGCAACTGCGGAGAACCCAAGGTCAATCAGATGTGAAATGTGCGAATGCCTAAGATCATGAATTCTGATTTTCTTCACACCTGATAACTTGCATCCACGCTCCATCTCATGATGAAGAAAGCTCTTTGTTACCAGAAAAATCCTGTCTGTTGGTGTCTGGTCATATAACATTGCAAAATATTCCTGCATTTCTTCGGTAAGAAACTTCGGCAACTTGATTGTTCTGTTGCTCTTAGGTGTTTTCGGTGTTGTAATAACATCCTGCCCCTGCAGCCGCTGATACGATTTATTTATTCTGACTGTCTTCTTTTCAAAATCAAAATCTTCCATCGTAAGAGCAAGCAGTTCACCTAATCTCATTCCCGTCCAGTACAGCATTTCAAATGCATAAAATGAAACCGGCTTGTCAATCACCGCTTCTGAAAACTTCTTATATTCCTCAGTTGTCCAGAAAAGCATTTCCTTCTTTTCTTCCTTGCCCATATTTCCAGCCTGTCTTGCCGGATTTGATTTCAAATTATAAAACCTGCACGCATGATTGAATATCGCACTTAAAATGTTGTGCATTGTCTTCTTGTAAGTCTGGGAATAACTCTTCCCATTCTCATAACGGAATGCTACCATCTCATTCTGCCACTTGCGTACATCTCCCGGTGTAATCTCATTCATCTTAAGATTCTTAAAATATGGAAGTATCTTTGTATCCACAATGTGTTCTTTTGTAAGCCACGTGTTGAGTTTGACATAATTTTTCACATCCTCTGTATACAGCTTCCAGAACTCTCCAAATGTCATATCCAGATTGTTCTCCTGCCGTATTTTATAATTCCTCTCATAATCAAGTGCTTCCCTCTTTGTTGCAAAGCCTCTTTTCTTTATCTGTTTGTTTTCCCCAGTCCAGTCCTTACAATAGAATTTGACGAACCAGGTGCCTGTCTTACTGTCTTTATAAGCTGGCATATTCATCATCTCCTTCTTTCCATATGCAGAAGCAGATGCCTAAGCCGTATCGCTCCTGCCCTGCCTCCGCATTAATCTTCTTACCTGTTGCTTATCCTGCATCACTCATACCATAAATGCGTTCTTCAAAATATTTTCTGCTTACTTTTCCACGGATTACCATGTAACCCTTCCTTTCAAGTTCACTGTTGATCTGTCTCATAAGCTTGTATGCTGCTGATCTTGAAATTCCAAGAATCTGCATCACATCTCCTACTTCTAAAAACTTTTCGTTCATGCCTTTCACCACCTTTCCTTTATA
>ENA-OQCP01000013-OQCP01000013.1-human-gut-metagenome-genome-assembly--contig:-NODE-13-length-65040-cov-4.126539_pt1 | contig 65040 bp, 86 predicted proteins | sample MGYA00242760_ERZ504583 | MGnify/ENA primary metagenome ERZ504583 (study PRJEB26092, sample SAMD00036308) | human gut metagenome | host: Homo sapiens | study: EMG produced TPA metagenomics assembly of...
GGGCCGTCCCACGGAATCTCGGAAATGGAGAGCGCGATGGAAACGCCGAGCATAGCGGCGATTTCGGGCTGGCAGTCGGGATCGACCGACATAACGGTAGCCACGACGCTGACATCATTTCTCATGTCCTTGGGGAACAGAGGACGGATAGTCTGTCGATAACTCTCGATGCAAGAGTTGCCTTCTCGCTCGCTCTGCCCTCACGGCGCTGGAACGAACCGGGAATCTTGCCAACGGAATAGAGCTTCTCTTCAAAATCAACTGAAAGCGGGAAGAAATCCACGCCCTCTCTCGCTTTGCAGCCATGGTTGCGGTGCAGAGCACGTCGGTCTCGCCGTAACGGACGAGGCACGAACCGCCTGCGAGCTGAGCCATCTTGCCGACTTCAACAACGAAGGGTCTGCCGGCGATTTCAGTTTCAAACTTTTTGAAATCCTCGAACATAGTTTTACCTCTTTGTATTTATTTCCACAGACCCCCGGACTTAGCAATAAATCCGTTCCCCGGCTTCCCGGAGCCCCGATTCACTGCTAAAACCGTTGCAGTCTGTCGATTGTAATTCAGAAAAGCAGGCAGAAATAAACTCCTGCCTGCTCGTCGTGCAATTATTTACGGATACCGAGTCTGGCAATGATCGCACGGTAGCGCTCAATGTCAACCTTCTGAAGGTATGCCAGGAGATTGCGTCTGTGACCGACCATCTTGAGAAGGCCGCGGCGCGAATGATGATCCTTCGGATGCTCCTTGAGATGCTCTGTCAGGTCGCGGATTCTCTTGGTGAGAACAGCGATCTGGACCTCCGGAGAACCGGTGTCGCCCTCATGGATAGCGTACTCCTGCATAATTGCGGTTTTTTCTGCCTGAGTCATTTCTTTTCACCTCATTTTAATATTTGCTCCGTAACCCAGCAAAAGGCCGGTGAAAACCTCTTTGAGGTTTAATCCATAAGCCGAGTAGCGGACGCATACAATGGTATTATATCAGTTATAGAGCGGTTTGTAAAGAAGTTTTTAAAGTTTTCCGGATTTTCTCCGAGAGATTTAAGAATTTTGCTCCGACGGCGGCAAAGGGACAAAACAAAAGCAGGGAAACAATCCCTGCTTATTTTATATTTTCATCATTTTCATCGTCTATATACTGCATAATATCTTCGACATTGCATTTCAAAATTTTACAAAAGATTTCTATTGTATGTGTGCTGACACTTTCATTTCGCTTTAATCGTGTGATTTGACCGGGACTGATATTGTATTTTTTAATAAGAGCATACTGTGTAACACCTTTTTCTTTCATAGTTTGCCATAATTTATCATAGGAAATCATAAATTCTTCAATCCTCCCTATTGACATATTAACCGATTGCGGTATATAATCATATTAACCAATATCGGTTATTACTCAGAAGGAGGGTCGAAATATGCAGTATCTGTCTGTAAAAGAAGCTGCAAAAAAGTGGGGTTATTCCGAATCAACCATTCGGAAATGGTGTAAAGACGGCATAATAAAAGTTACATTTGGCGCTGAAAAGAAAAACGGACATTGGCAAATACCGATTGATGCACAATGCCCGAAGAAAACTAAAGCATAATTACAAAATATCAGGAGTTGATCAAAATGAAGATTAAAATAAAAAAAGCTTTATGCGCGTTGTTTGCCATTATTCTTGTTTGTGCGGGATTATCTGCGTGTAAAAATCGCCATGTTATAATAAGATTACATATTCTGACGGTAGTAGTGAAACGTTAGATCGGAAAAAAGCTTATCGTTTGCAAGTTGAAAATGACGTTGCATATGAGCAAAAATATTCCGGAAGTGAAGTTGAGATAGTTGATAAAGTAAAAAGAATTTATCACTATAATTCAAAAGCAACCATTAAAACAAAACATGGCTGGGATGTTTCATTAGACGCCGATTGGCCGTCTCTTGCTGACTTGCGTAAAGGAACTTTAATAAAAGTTACTGGGGAATTGGATGGTGTCTCAGGGATTAGGGCTCACACTATTGTGATAATTGAAGAAGAATAGTTTTTTTAGATGTATTCAATTCAGATGGCAAGGTTTTAATTTCATATATTGAATGTTTTGTCAACAGGTAAACTCACGACAGGAACAGCCGTCATACTTTTGTCATACCATCAAAAAACAGAGTTATCCCGTAAATTCGGGGTAACTCTGTTTGTATATACAACTTGAAAGTTTTTGTTAAAAATGTTATATTAAGTTAAAGAAAAAGCTTGTTGTAAAAACAGCCTTTCTCTGATGAGGGAAGCGGCGAAACGAAGTTTTGACGGAGAGCGAGAACTATGGAAGAATGTAATAAAGCCAACATTCCTCATACAAAAGCTTAAAGAAAAAACATGACACCTTGAAAACGGAAACTTTGGTATGAGTTTTCAAGATATTACCCTATTTATACGGAGGTAAAGCATGGCAAGAGGACTTGACGGAACTTTTTTTGAAATTCACCATCACAACACGGCGGAGGGCAAATACTGGAACCCCGCTCTCGACTCCTTTACCGCCGAAAACTGGCGCGAAAAGGTGCGCGAGATAGCGGCGCTCAAAATGGAGTACATAGTCGTTATGGCTACTGCGCTCTATGACCGCTGCTATTTTGAGTCGTCTGTTTTTCCTTTGGCGGATATCCCCTGCGCCGACCCTATCGAAGCGGTGCTCGACGAGGCGGACAAATGCGGCATAAAGGTTTTCCTCGGCAACGGCTTTTACGGCGACTGGACGAAGCCCGGAGTCAACATAACCTCGAGCGAGGTAATAGACCGCTCGTTTAAAGCCATGGATGAGCTGACGGAAAAATACGCGCGGCACAAAAGCTTCTACGGCTGGTATTTCCCGGACGAGACTTGTATAATCCTGCGCTTTTCGGGCAATTTCATGAAATATGTCAATCTCTGTTCCGCCCGCTGCCGCGAAATAACACCCGACAAAAAGACGCTTATCGCGCCCTACGGCACAAATCTCACGCTCACGAACTCAAAATATATCGACGCGCTCGCCTCGCTCGATGTCGATTTTATAGCGTATCAGGACGAGATAGGCGTCAAAAAGACGCGCGTGTGGCAGAGCGAAAAAATATTTGCGCGCCTGAAAAAAGCCCATGATAAAGCGGGACGCGCCGCGCTCTGGGCGGACATCGAGCTGTTCGATTTCGAGGGCATGGTCTACAAAAGCGCCCTGCTCCCCGCCGATTTCGAGCGCATCGAGCGGCAGATAGCTAACGTAGCGCCGTATGCGGACAAGATAATCGGATATCAGTATATCGGCTGATGAATCCCGAGGATTCCGGCTCATTCGCCGGGCACGAGAGCTCTGCGGAGCTTTACAGGCAGTATGCGGAATATCTGAAGAAATAAGCGCGCCGTATGAACGCGCATTTCGAATATGAAAACGCCTATATGCGGTGAATTTATTTTAACGGTGATTTTATGAGCAACTTGAGATTCCGCTGTCTTGTTGACAGCGATTTCTGCGATATTGCGCCTTTTGAGCCATATATTGAAAAAGGCTCGTCGGATATGGGCTTGGCTCTCATAGCTTTCGACGAAAGCAAGCTTGATACAATCAAAAACCTTTTAAAAGAAGCTCAGCTTGAGGGCAGCGACGGATATTTATATACACTGTCGCAAGGCTCCGTCGAGAAAAAAGGCAAAATGCCCAATTCGATCACGAAAGCGTACAGATACTATAAGGGCTACAAGAAAAAGCAAAACAGAGCAGCCGCGAATATTGAGAAAAAACTCAGCCGCAGCGGCGACGGCATAAAGAAAGTATACGGCGGCAGATTTTCCGCCTATAAATACACCGACCGAGAGAATAAAATATGCTTCCCCTTCCGGTTTCGCGCAAGCAGGATAAAAACAAGCCTTTGTTTGTTCTCTTACACGGCGCGGGCGCAATGGGCAGTGACAACTTAAAACAACTGTTTGACAACTTACCGTTGTACAAGCAATTATTAAAAACAGATTGCAATATTCTTTTGCCGCAGGCACCTTTCGGCTCAAACAGAGGCGAAGCAATGCAGAATTACATAAAATCGATAAAGAGACTTGTGGATGAGCTGCCCATAGATTTCGACAGAAAGCGCATATATATCATCGGAACATCCTTCGGCGGTTGCTGCGTCTGGCAGCTTATCTATCTTTTTCCCGAATATTTTGCGGCGGCAGTGCCCGTGATGGGCGGCTTGTGCTGGATCGTGACTATGAAAAATATGATATTGGGCGATTAGTCAAAACGCCGATCTGGGCGGCGCATTCGTCGGACGACACAAATGTAAAAATAGACAGCGACGATTACTACGCCGCCGAGCTCAAAAAACTCGGCGCAGACATAAAATACACCCGCTGGGACAAGTATGGGCATACAATGTCAGGCAAATTCTACAGAACAGAAAAGTGGGCAGAATGGTGTCTGAGTAAGAAATTGAGATAGTTGAATTGGGATTCTGCGACAAAACCCCATTTATATACCCACCCCACAAATAAATTATAAACCGAGCCGCAACAGATTGAACTGCTGCGGCTCGGTTATTTTATCCGTTCTTTTTTAAATAATTTTTACTGCGTTCTGAGTATCTCCTCGAGCTCGTCGGCGGTGATGTCACCACCCGCGCTCTCCTCTTTGAGCAGACCGTTGTAGCGGCCTATCCAATAGGGCATGATGAGATTGTATGAGCCGTTGACGCCGATGCTATTGTCCCATCTACCCTGGCGGGCATGGAAGAAATCAGTGCCCGTGCCGCCGCGCTCATCCATCGCAACGGCATAGGGTATCGGCTTCTCGGTATTTTTATACCAGAGCATGCCGTCCTCTTCGCGGGCATCGGGGCGCGTGGTGTTGTCGATAAATATCTCGCGGGAGCTGACGGGATAGCGCGAAGCCTGCCATGCAAGAACATCTTTGCAGGGTCTGCCGAATGCGTCATATTTCTCCTCGTCGGGTACATCAGCTGGTAAACGAGCGACCACTCTATATCGCGCCCGTATTTTTCGAGCCTCCACCAGCAGTCCGCGCCGCGCCTGAACTTTTCGAGCAGTATCGGATCATCCTCGAGCTGCGACATGGTGTAATAGACTATCGCCGCCATGCGCGTGTCGGAATAGTTCATCGTCTTGACGACCATCGGGAACAGCGTCTCGGAGTCAAGCTCCTCGTTGTGCAGAAATTCTTTTATCTTGTTTTCATATCGCTCGTAGTGCTCGCAGGCGAGGTCGGCATAGCGATAGGGCTCTTCGAGCGCGAGCTTGCGGTATTCTTTATCCCAGCGCTCGTTGCCTGTGACATGGTGCGCTACTTTAAACAGCTGGAGCAGGATCATCGTGCCGAGCGGTCCGTCCTCGTAGCCCTCGCAGTCGCGGTTTAGATAATATTCCCTCGTCATGCGCGCCCATGAGGTCGGCTGACCGCCCGCATCCGTATGGCATAGTCGTTGTCCGCGAAGTGACGGGCGTGGCGCTCGGCTATCGTCGCGATTATCTCGCGGAGCTCCGGGTCGTCCTCGCCGAGTATGTCATAGGCGAGCTGCCATATCGCATAGTGTCCGGTCAGCTCATCGTTCGAGGTGTCGCATTTATAGACTATATCGTCGTCGCCCCAGTGCTTGCCTGTAGCGGGGTCAACCTCGTCCGCATAGAGGCGGCGCAGGCGCTCGGGTATTTCGAGCGAGCTGTCAACGGTCAGCAGTCCGGGCAGATCATCGCCCTTGTCGCTGCTCGTGGGCACGCGCACGCTGACAAGCTTTCCGTCGGGGTCATAGACTTTTTTGAAGAAAACGCCGTCATGGAACGGTATCGGGTCGTTGACGGGGTCGGTGACATGATAAGAGCGCGCTATATAACCCTCAACGTTGCGGAAAACTATCTCAGGCACTGCGTCACGCTCCGCCCAGTCATCCTCATCGACGGGGCCGAGCTCGGCGTGAACAAAGCCCGCAGGGCCGAAATCGGGGATGTTCAATTTTCCCTCTCTGCCGCGCTTGAGGTAGCCCTTTGACGCTCGGTTCGTGCCCGGCTCATTGTAGCGGACAAATGCCGCGACTTTGCCCTTCCAGGCGGGAATGTATTCGAGCAGGAGCACAGCCTCCGTCCAGCGGGTCGCAACTTTGCGCGCGTGCTCTATCTGCTCGGGGGTATACTTCGGGTCGTTCTTCATCACGCCGTAGCGGCAGATGTCTCCCATGGCGACAAGAGCAGTCCAGAGACCGTCGTTGTCGGACTCGTGGGGCACCCAGCGGTTTCTCTCGGCGCTCCAATCAGTGCCGCTGAGCATTCCGCGGCGCTGAACTATTCTCTCGTCCATGGCGGAATGAAGATTCGCCTTGTGCTCGACCGAGAGCATCCGCATTTCAATATGCGACACTCCGCTTTCGGTCAGCACCCACACGCCGTCTTTGCCGTCCGGTTCAACAGCTTTGACGCTGTTATCAAGCATACAGGCGTTGGCTCTGAAGCACTGCACGCGGTCGAGCTCATCCTTTTCGCTCTCGTCTATGCGCCAAAGTCCCTCATTCGTGCCTATCCAAAAAACATTTTTGCCGTCGACGCAAAAGCAGGTAACATCGCCGGGAGCTATAAACTCCGGCAGGCGCTGCTTCTCGCCTTCTCCGAGCTCTCTCTTAGGCAGAGCCTCGAGTTCTGCCGCCTTTTCTTGTTTCTCCTCTTTTTTGTACCGTCTTGCGACGCGCATAAGACGCGCTAAAAGCGAAGCCGGTTTTCCGTGGTAATCGTGTTTCATCGGCGTCCCTCCTGAGATAAATTTACACATTGTATATTATATCAGAGTTAAGCCCATGAGTAAAGCTTTTTTCCGATTCTCCGCAAAAGTATCAATCCCAAATCCATTTGGAAAAATACGAGTTTTGATAATAAATGACTCTCTCTGTCCTCTCCCCGTCAGAAAAAATATGCTGCGAGCCGAACTGCTCGACTTCGCTGAAGCCGCGATTTTTCATATATTCCGCGAACAGCTCGTAGTCCGGTCGGGCGACAACTACTCTCGGCGAGCGTTGTATTTCAACATATTCCCTGTCGGCAACCGTCACCTGCGCAAATCCGTTGGCGGCAGCAAAAAAATTCGCCGTGCCGAATTTGCGGACGATATCAGACTGCGCCGAGCAAAAAGATGATCAACAGAACTGCCGCAAATGCGGATATCACAATATGTCTTTTCCTGTTAATCTTACCTGCAAAAGCTTTGAGCCGCTTTTCGTCATCATTTTCCGCATCCGAAACGGCAGCCTCAATAACATCGGCGACTTTCAGCTTTTCGAGCTCCGCGCGGCACTCGGCGCACCCGATAAGATGCTCTTCAACGAAAGATGCCGTGTCCGCGCTCACCATTTTATCAGCATACAGCGGCAGAATATCGCGAATGATATTGCACTCATTTCTCATTTTCGTTCTCCTCCAATCCTGTTCTTATCATGCCGCGCGCCCGATGATAAGTGACACACGCCCAGTTTTCGGTTTTGCCGAACAGCTCGCCTATCTGCTTATAGCTGAGCTGCGCAAATACGCGCCACATAAACACCTCTCTGTACGGGTCGGGAATAGAGCGCAGGATTTTCCGCACCCTCATTGCCTCATCGCGCTTCAATATCTGCTCTTCGGCGTTTCCTTCAAAGGCGGGCAGATTGAAGAGAACGGAATCATCGACGCTATCCGTCCGAGCGGCTTTTTTGAGATAAGTATAATAGCAGTTTTTTGCTATCTGACACAGCCAAACGCGGATGTCGCACTCGCCGCGAAAGCCTTTTATCGAACGCATGGCCTTATAGAAACTTCGCTCGTGATATCCTCGGCTATATCCTCGCTGCCCGAGAGTCGTTTGATATAAAGGAACACATCGTCGAAATAATCGCGGTATATTTTTTCAAACTCCGTCACTCTGCCGCCTCCTTTCATATATAAGACTGCGCTAAGCTCAAAATCTTACAAAATTTTTAAAGCGGCAATTAAATTTTTAACCGCCGCTTTTGCTTTTATTTGAAATTTAAACAATCACGCAGCTATGAAAACATATTCGTATATCACATAGGCGTGTATCATGCTGCCCGCGACCATGAATATATGGAACGGCACATGGAACCACGGGTGTTTTCTGCCGACGGCGCAGAATATCGAACCGAAGAGATAGACCGCACATCCGAACACGAGAAGCAGGAGCGCATGGACATTTATCTCGTCTATAACCGCAAGCGAGCAGGAGAGCATCACCGCGCCGGCGATTATATACACAGCGACGCACGCGGCTTTCGTCTTTTGGAAAAAGAACAGCTTGGCGATAAAGCCGAACAGCACGCTTCCCCAGCCGAGCAGGAGCACGGCGGCACAGCAGATTTTGTTGTGATTATAGAGCGTGATAAGCGAGCACGGGGTCGCAGTGCCGGCGAGCAAAATCGGTATAACAGAGTGATCAACGAGACGCGCCGTCCGCTTCGCCTCGCCCCGCGGCAGACCGTGGTAGACCGCCGACGAGCTGTAGAGCAAAATAATCGAAAGTCCGTAGACTACGGCCGCTGCCGTATATCTCGCGCTGCTAAACGGCGCTGCCTTTTTGATCAGCAGAATGAGCACCGCCGCGCCGAGCACTGCGCCGAGCGCGTGGGTGACGCAGTTGAGCGCATCCTGCGCCTTTGTGTATTCTATAAGCTCCACGCTGTCTTTGTTTTTCATGTTCAGACCTCCGAAGCACTGATAGATAAAGTTTACTCTCTATAGCATGATAAAGTCAACAGGGTTTTTAGCGCAAAAATTATCCGCCGCACAAATTGCAGCGGATAATTGAATTTGAGTCTATCAGATGTTCTTGAGCAGGTTCGGAAGTCCCTTGACAACGGCGGGAATCGCCTTGCCTATAAGGACGAGTATGCCGCGTCCCATAGGCTTCTTGTCGTTGAGAATATCCAGAAGCTGACGTCCGAGTTCCTCGCTGAACACACCCATGCTCATGGAGACGAAGTTCTTGACGGGGGTCTGGAGCGCGATGGAGCACGCCATGCCCTCGCTGCCGACGAACTTGCGCAGCATCTTGCAGAGCTTCGCGCCGTTCTTGCCGCAGGCGGAGTCCTCAAGAGTGTTGGCAAAGGTCAGATTCGGATAGTCGTGGATCTCGCTCTCGGGAATCTCGTGGCCGAGAAGAGCCTTGAACTGATCGTCCGGAACATTCATAACATCCGCCGAATAATAAGCGGGCATGGTCTCTCTGAGATCCTTGACAGGTGCGTCAACGGTGCTCTCTACCTTTACGCTGCCCTCGAGATGGATATCGCGGCTCGATGCGCCGACGAGAATCTTATAATTATCCGTCTCAACATGCCAGTCGCCGAGATCGACATCGTAGAACGCGAACGCGCGCTTGCTGAGTTCGATTTCGACCTCTTTCTCCTCGCCCGCCTTGAGGAAAACTTTCTTGAAGCCCTTGAGTTCCTTCTCGGGGCGGAAGATGGTGCTGTTTTCCTGGGCAACATAGAGCTCGGCAACCTCTGCGCCGTCTCTGTCGCCGGTGTTCTTTATCTTGAAGGAGACCTTGAGAGTGTCGGTATCCTTGATGCTGTCCGCAGAGACCTTGAGGTCGCTGTACTCGAAAGTGGTGTAGGACATACCGAAGCCGAACGGGAACAGAACGTTCTTTTTTGCGGTGTCATAGTAGCGGTAGCCGATATACAGACCTTCGCGATACTCGACAGTTGCGGTATGGCCGGGGAAGTTGTTGTAGCAGGGAGTGTCCTCGAGCGAGAACGGATAGGTCTCGGCAAGCTTGCCGGAGGGGTTGACATCGCCGAAAAGGATATCGGTGACTGCGCTGCCGCTCGCCTCGCCGCCGAGGTAGCTGTTGAGCAGAGCCTTTGTCTCGCTATCCACGCATCTCGACAACCGCGCCGCCCGCAAGGACAACAACGATGTTCTCGGTGACTCCGCGTATAGCGCTGAGCAGTGCGACATGCTCGGGCGGAATGCGAAGATGGGTTCTGTCGAAGCCCTCGGACTCGAACTCGTCGGTAAGACCGATGAACAGAACTGCGACATCCGCTTTCTTTGCAGCTTCGACTGCATCGGCTATGTAAGTCTCGGGAGAATTTTTCTTCTCCTTCTTCGTCATCGCGTAGCCGTCGGCATAGATAACATCGATGCCCTCTTCGAACATGGTGTTATATGCGCTGTCGATTTTTATAGAGTTGACAAGAGAGCTACCGGCGCCTGATGACGCGGCTTCTTTGCCATCTGACCGATAACTGCGACCTTTGCCTTCTTGCTCAGGGGCAGGATATTGTCGTCGTTCTTGAGAAGCACCATGCTCTCACGCGCAATCTTGCGTGCCGCCGCGTGATGCTCGCCCGCATTGTAGCCCTTGCCGTCTGCAAGAACTTCCTTTGCGCGCATGATAACATCAACAACGCCGTCGACCATCTCATCGAGGAAGTCCTCGCTGATCTCGCCGCGCTTGACTGCGTCATATATCTTTCTGTTGCCGTCGCCGTTCGAGGTGGGCATCTCGAGGTTCTGACCTGCGAGCAGACCGAGAACACGGTCGTTCTCTGCGCCCCAGTCGGTGACTATCATGCCCTCAAAGCCGAAATCATGGCGGAGGACATCGGTGAGCAGCCACTTGTTCTCTGCGCCGTAGATGCCGTTGAGGCGGTTATACATGCACATGATGGTCCAGGCTGAGACTCCTTGACGGCTATCTCATAAGCAGTGAGATATATCTCGCGCAGAGTTCTCTCGTCAACAACTGCGCTGACGGTCATTCTGCGGGTCTCCTGGCTGTTGACCGCATAGTGCTTGAGCGAGGTGCCGATACCCTTGGACTGAACGCCGTTTATGAAAGCGGCGGACATCTTGCCGGCAAGATACGGATCTTCAGAAAAATACTCAAAGTTTCTGCCGCAGAGGGGCGAACGCTTCATGTTGGTTCCGGGTCCGAGCAGGACGGACACCTTCTCGCTATGCACTCCTCGCCGAGGAGCTCACCCATGCCGTAGATAAGCTCGGGATCCCATGAGCAGGCGGTCGTGGCAGCGGTGGGATAGCAGACAGCAGGAATGCCGCCGAGCAGCGCATCCATGCCTTCGCCCTTCTTATCCTTCTTCTTGGGCTCGTCCTTATCATGGGTGCCTACGCTGTTGCGTATACCGTGAGGGCCGTCGCTCCAGAGTATGGACGGTATGCCCAGACGCTCGATGGATGCGGTGTGCCAATAGTCGCTGCCGGAGCAGAACGCGACTTTTTCTTCCAGCGTCATCTGCGAGATGAGATCTGCGTGTTTCATTAAAAAACCTCCAATTTTCACTTGATATTTACAAAAATGAGTTAGTTTCAAATGAGTCAACGCGTGTCGAACGCACGCCATATAAAGTGATTATATCATACATCCGAATAAAAAGTAAATATAAAACGGCAAAGAACTGCGCTCATTTAATCCAAATTATCCGAAAAATAAAACTGCGGGCAACACTTTTCGGCAAAGTGTCCCGCAGTCCGATTAAAATAAAAAACTGCCATGGGATACCCACAGCAGTTTTTGTTATTCAAAGTTAAATTACTTAACCTCGACAGTTGCGCCTGCCTCTTCGAGCTTAGCCTTAGCAGCCTCAGCGTCGTCAGCAGAAACTTCTCCTTAACAGCCTTGGGAGCGCCGTCAACGAGCTCCTTAGCTTCCTTCAGGCCAAGGCCGGTGATCTCACGGACAGCTTGATGACGTTGATCTTAGCAGCGCCGGCAGAAGTAAGGATAACGTCGAACTCGGTCTGCTCCTCAGCAGCAGCAGCGCCGCCCTCAGCGGGAGCAGCAACAGCAAACAGCAGCAGCAGCCAGCAGAAACACCGTATCCTCTCCTCAACAGCGGAAGACGAGCTCGGAAAGCTCGATAACGGTAAGGGTGTCAAGAGTCTCTAAAATGCTTGTAATTTTCTCGTTTGCCATTTTGAATTACCTCCAATTAGTAAGTTAGCTTTTTCTTTAAGCTTCGGCTGCCGCCTCTTCAGCGGGAACCGGGGTTGCGCCGCCCTTTTCAACAAGAGCCTGCATAGCTCTGGCGAAAGCGGCGATGGGTGCGTTGAACGCGTTGCAGACGGTAGCAAGAAGCACGTCCTTTGAAGGCAGCTTTGCAAGGCTCTCGACAGTGTCGACGCCTATGACCTTACCGTCCAGAAAGCCCTTCTTAACAGTGAAGGTCTTGCTGGTGCTTGCAAATTTGCAAAGGATGCGGGCAGCGGCGGTGTAGTCCTCCGCGCTGGTTGCGATAGCGGTTGTGCCCTCAAGAACATCATCGATATCGGAAAGCTCGGCCTTCTCGGCTGCAAGCTTGAGGATAGTGTTCTTGACGACTGCGTACTTGACGCCCGCCTCACGAAGATCCTTACGCAGCTTTGTGTCGTCATCAACAGTGATACCCTTGTAGTCAACGATAACACCTGCGACGGAAGAGCTGAGTGTGTCTGCAAGATCGCTCACGATCTGCTTCTTCTGTTCAAGAATTTTTTCGCTTGGCATAGTTTCACCTCCGGAAATGGTGGTTGCAAAGGCAAAAGGAAAAACCCTCTTCCGCAAGCTGGGAAAAGGGTTGAATATCTGCATAATACGCAGCTGTACTGCGCGCAGCTTCCTTTCCTCGGCAGGCGGTTTTCACCTTATGCCGGGCCTAAAGCCCGTTGCACCTGCTGTCTTTGGTTAGAACAGCTTTATTATATTAACACACGAACAGACGCATGTCAATAACTTTTTTATTCGGCAGAGCCCGCGTTGAGAACCTTAGAGGGGTTGATGCGGATGCCGGGGCCCATGGTCGAAGCAACGACGCAGGACTTGATATACTGACCTTGGACGAAGCGGGCTTAGCCTTGACTATAGCGTCGAGCAGGGTGTTGAAGTTCTCACCGAGCTTCTCAGCGCCGAAGGAAGCCTTGCCGATGGGGCAGTGGATGATGTTGGTCTTGTCAAGACGGTACTCGATCTTACCGGCCTTAGCCTCGTTGACAGCCTTGGCAACATCGGGGGTAACCGTGCCTGCCTTGGGGCTGGGCATAAGACCTCTGGGGCCGAGAACCTTACCGAGACGGCCGACGAGACCCATCATGTTCGGGGCTGCGATAGCGACATCGAAATCCATGAAGCCCTCGCCCTGGATCTTAGCGACAAGATCCTCAGCGCCGACGATCTCAGCGCCTGCGGCGGTTGCAGCCTCAGCGTCTGCGCCCTTAGCGAAGACGGCTACGCGAACATTCTTGCCGGTGCCGTTCGGAAGAACGACAGCGCCTCTGACCTGCTGGTCAGCGTGGCGGGAGTCAACACCCAGGCGGATGTGGACTTCGACAGTCTCATCGAACTTTGCCGTTGCAGTCTTAACGGCTATGTCAAGAGCCTCGCTGGGCTCATAAAGGCAGCTCTGTCAACAAGCTGAGCGCCTGGTTGTATTTCTTACCGTGTTTCATTATAGTTTCCTCCCAATCGTGTGGTTAAATCGGATTCTTCCTCCCACAGGAAGCATCAATCAGCAACTGTGACGCCCATGCTGCGTGCGGTACCGGCTATCATGCTCATAGCGGTCTCGATGTTTGCAGCGGTGAGGTCGGGCATCTTCTGCTCGGCGATCTTTCTGATCTGCTCGGTAGTGATCGTTGCGACCTTTGTCTTGTTGGGAACGCCTGAACCGCTCTCGATTCCGCAAGCCTTCTTGATGAGGACCGCGGCGGGCGGAGTTTTTGTTACGAATGTGAAGGACCGATCCGCATAGACGGTGATGACGACGGGGATTATAAGACCCATGTCATTCTTCGTTCTCTCGTTGAATTCCTTTGTGAACGCCATGATGTTGACGCCGTGCTGACCGAGCGCGGGGCCGACGGGCGGAGCCGGAGTTGCCTTACCGGCGGGAATCTGCAATTTGATTAAGCCAACAACTTTCTGTGCCATGACTTGCACCTCCATAAGAATGTGGTAAATGTCGGGGAAACATCCCCTCCCACGGGAGCCGAAGCTCCGCGCGCATAAAGCGCTATAATAAGGACATAAAGTCCGTATTACCGGGATAAAAAATTACTTTTCGAGTTCGACCTGATCGAGCTCAAGCTCGACAGACGTCTCTTTTCCGAAGAACGCGGAAACGGAGACGGTAACAGTCTCGTTATCCATATCGATCTTCGTGACCGTGCCGGAGAAGCCTCAAGGCGTTCATCCGTGATCCTCACGGTATCGCCCACCTTATATTCGACCTCAATGCTCTTCTTTTCAACGCCGAGCTTGAGAACCTCATCATCGGAGAGCGGAGTAGCCTTGCTCTCGGGGCCGACGAATCCGGTCACGCCTCTGGTATTTCTGATTACGAACCATGCGTCGTCGCTCATAGAGGGGACGTTGTTCTCGTCATAGGTAACAGCTGCCTTGACAAGCACATAGCCGGGGAAGAGCTTGCGCTCAACTTCGCGCTTTTTGTCGTCCTTTATCTCGGTGACGATCTCGGTGGGGATCTGAACCTCAAGGATCTGATCCTGCATTTTACGGTTCTCGACCATTTTTTCGATATTCGTGGCGACCTTATTCTCGTAGCCGGAATAGGTGTGCACCACATACCATTTGGCATCAGCAGACATCGCGTTTTCCTCCGTTATAAGCCGAGATTGATCATGCTCAGGATCGCGGCGGCAGTTTCCTTGTTCTCGCCGGTCTTCTGGGCAAGCTCAATAAGCTTGGATACGAGGAAAGACAGACCCTGGTCGATGGCATAGATAACTACGCCGACAACAGCGACCGAAACGAGCACGACGCCGGTATTCTTGAGAACGGTTTTCGCGCCGGGCCATGTGATCTTTTTGATCTCGCCTCTGAAGTCCTTCCAGAACTTCTTGAAGCCCTTGACAAAACGCTGGAAGATATTCCGTTGGGATTCTTCGGTTTTGCGGCTTTCGCTTTGGACTTTTCAGCCTTAGCGACCTTCTGGGCAGAAGTAAGCTTGGAGTCTTCGGCGCCTTTTGCGGCCTGCTTTTCAGCCTTGGCGACCTTTGCGGCGGCAGAGGTGTTCTCTTTTTTCGCCATTCTTATACCTCCCGACTTACTTTGTTTCTTTGTGGAGAGTATGCTTCCTGCAGAAACGGCAGTACTTGTTCATCTCCAGCCTGTCCGGTGTGTTCTTCTTGTTTTTAACAGTGTTGTAGTTGCGCTGCTTGCATTCCGTGCAAGCAAGAGTAATCTTTACTCTCATGACGGCACCTCCAATATCTTAGGATTGATTAGCCTCCCTCTGAACCGGCCAAAAATGAGGCAGAAAAAATAGCCCTCTCACAGAGGTATAATCAGTTTATCACAGACATACCCGTTCGTCAAGTTTTTTCGCTCAAATCTTGAAAAAATTTATTTTTCGGCCGCCGTGAGGGCGATTTTGATATCCTCAGTGAGTATGCTGCGCATACGCACGGGGTATTTTTCGGGGTTTATCGCGCGCAGAGCCTCGGCTATCCTCTGTCTGAGTCCGGGCTTTGCAGCCGCTATGAGCGGCAGAGACTGGATGCACTGGCGGACTGTTGTCGCCTGCTCCGCGTCAACGGTTTTGAGAAGCCGGTCGATATTCCTGTCGATCTTCTTTCTCGAATCCCACGAAACATTCTTGGCTATGAGCACGAAGGCGCGGGTGCGCGCATAGGGGTTGCGGTCGTCGAGAAGCATGAAGAGCTTGTCGAGATGAGCGTAGACCTCCTTGCTTTTGCCCGACTCTGTTTCCAGCTGGCGCATGGCCTCGCAGCCTATCGCAGTGCTCATGGATCCGAGCTTCGAAATGTTTGTAAGAATTGTGTCATTGTCCATATTGATATCTCCCTCTTCCGCCCTCTCGGGCGCCCTTATTCCTTATATATAATAGGATTCCTGTTACGGCTGAGACGGTATATCCGGTTCAGCCGGAGCAAGACCTGCGGCGATCAGATTGGCTCGGTGCTCTTCCGCTGTTGCCGCATAGCGGTAGATCCCGTCCTCTCCGACGCAGAAATACAAATAATTTGTGTCCAGCGGGCTTATTGCGGACTTCACAGCCTCCGAGCCGGGGCTGCATATCGGTCCTGCGGGCAGACCCGCGCACTTGAAGGTGTTGTAATACTCCTCATATTTGCTGTATGTTTCCGGGTCGTCGCTCTTTATGTAGTTCTTTATGACCGAGTCGACATATCTGCCGGTCGAGTTCATCTCGAGCTGCATACCCGCCTTGAGTCTGTTCTGAATGACGGACGATATCTTCGCCATCTGCGCAACATCGCCGCCGCTCTCTATTTCAACTATCGAAGCGATGGTTATCGCTTCATCGACGCTCATGTTTCTCGCCGCCATCTGACGGCGCATCGGAGTGCTCACGAAGCTCTCCATGCTGCGAAGCAGTCTGCTTATAACATCGGCGGGCGCGGTATTTTTAACAAATGTATATGTGCCCGCGCGTATATATCCCTCGAGCGCAAACGCTCTGCCGGTCTTGCCCTGCGCGCCTACGAGCGGAAAATAGCTGAAATCAGTGTTGACCGCGGTGTTCATCAGCGCGCTGAATGAAGCGACTCCCTTTGCTTCGAGAATCGCGAACATATCCGCCATCGTTGCGCCCTCCGGAAGGGTGACGCTGACCGACTCGACATTGCGGCGCTCCGATGTTTCGCTTATTCTGCCGCCGCTTTTGAGCGTCGTGCGCGGAGATTCAATGCCGTCCTGAACAGTCTGCACCGGCTGTTCAACGACGATATAGGTCTCTCCGTTCGTGTCCGTCTCGATTTCCGTCACCGGCATCTCTCCGCTGAGAGTTTCCTCGGGGATATTCGAGATGTCGTAGATGCCGTTGTAGACATAGTTGATCGTGGTGTTGCTGCTCTCGGGTTCGGTCTGCACATCTTCCTTTGAGCATGCCCACAGACCCGAAGCCACGCACACCGCAAGCCCCAGGCAAGCGATCGCTTTGAGTTTGTCTTTCATTTTCTTTTTCCTCTCGTTGGACGCGATGCGTCCATTCTCCTATATATCATCGAGCCAAGTGCCCGATATAAACAAATCAACCGCCAAACGGCGTTTGAACAAGGCGCTCGCGCATAACGAAGCGCACATAGTTTATCGCCTTGTCTGCGCTGAAGGTCCAGCGTGTCAGCTGAGCCACCCGCTCGCCGGGTGCGAGTTTCAGCTGCTTTTGCTCTTTTGCGGTCGGCATACGAAGGACGATTTTCATATCGATCCTGTCAACATCGACGCCGTCGCTATCAAGTATCGCGTGCGCCACCGACTTGTCCGGGTCGAGGGATCGCACGGTGTTATAGAGCTCCTCGGTAAAATAACTGTCCTCAACGGCAACGGTCTCGCCACCGGCAAGGCGCAGTCTGCTGAGTCTGCCGATTTTTTTATCCTGCGGAAAGTTCTTTGCAAGCTCGTCTTTCGGATATTCGAGCCCCGATGAATGATGACATTTCTTATCTCCATCCCGAGCCTTTCGAGCGAATAGGTCAGCGAGATTATCGGCTCGAACGCGGGCATCCACTTGTTGGAGCTGACGAAAGTGCCGACTCCGTGGCGCTTGTATATCCTGCCGTCATGCTCAAGCTCGGAGAGCGCGGAGCGCACCGTAGCTCTGCCCACGCCGAGGGTTTTCATCAGTTCTTTTTCCGTCGGCAGTTTCGAATCAGCTGGATAGTCGCCGGAATCTATCATAGAGGTTATGTAATTTTTGACCTGCAGATAGAGCGGCAACCTGCTCAGACTGTCCATAGAAACTCCCCGATAAATTAAGATAAAATAAACTTTTTTAATATACTTGACACTATTCTAATATAATGCTATAATTTTGTCAAGATGTCCGGACAACCGAACAAGAATCACATAAAATCGCGGCTTTGCCGTCACGCGCTGTGCTTTTTCTTTGAATATATACTTTTTATATATAGGAAGAGGCTCGGCGTGAAATGCGCACCGCCGCAGTCAAAGGGGAGATGAATATGGCTCAGAAAGTGCAGAAAGTCCGCAGCAAGCTCGAGAAAAAGGGCTACAGCGGAATCGAATGCACCGAAGTCGGCAAGTGCATCCGCCTCGAGGGCGAGATGACCGAATGGACCGACATCGTCAAGGCCGGCAAGGCTGCCGCCAAGTTCGGCTACAAAGGCGTGCTCAACGATATCTCACTCAAAGGATTCACCGAGCCCGCCATACGCGCGCCGAAATTCACCGACGGTTCGCTCGAGGGCGCTCAGCCCGATGTTCTCATCATCGCGGCGGCGTCATCGGCTGCTCTATCGCAAGAGAGTTGACACGCTACAAGCTCAATATTCTGCTCGTCGACAAAGAGAGTGATGTTGCAATGCAGGCGTCGTCGAGAAACGACGGCATGATCCATCCCGGCATCGCATCCCATGTCGGCACGAAGCGCGGCGAGATGAACGTGCGAGGAAACGCAATGTACACTCAGGTGTGCAAGGAGCTTTCCGTTCCGTTCGAGCGCTGGAGCAATCTTATACTCTACAGCGAGAAGATTTTCGGCTTCTTCTCACCTCTCGTGTTCAACTACCGTGAGAAGCACCTCGGCATCGAGGGCAGAAAGATAAGCCGCGAGGAGCTCCACCGCATCGAGCCCAACATTACTGACGAGGCTATCGGAGCGTTCGAGTTCCCGTCGTCCGGCGTGCTCTCGCCCTACAAATTAACAGTCGCGTTCGCTGAGAACGCAGTCGAAAACGGTGCAAAGGTCTCGCTCGATACGATTGTAACTTCAATCGATACCGAGGGCGACAGGATAGTCGCAGTACATACGAACAGAGGTACAATTCACCCCAAGGTTGTTATAAACGCAGCGGGCGTGTTCTCGGATAAGATAGCCGAAATGGCGGGCGACCGCTTCTTCACCATCCACCCGAGAAAGGGACACCTCGCGATACTCGACAAGAAGCAGGGCCCGCTCGTCCAGAGATCGATGGGACTCATCGGACTCTCGCAGGCGACTTCGGACACCAAGGGCGGCGGCGTTATGCGCACGATAGACGGCAATGTCCTCGTCGGTCCCGACGCATTCGAGCAGCCGTACAGAGAAGATTTCTCGACAAAGCGCGAGAATGTCGACGCGATGCTCAACAAGCATCTCCCGCTGATAAAAGGCTTCTCGAAAGCCGATGTCATAACATATTTTGCAGGCGTGCGCGCCGCGACATATGAAGAGGAGTTCATAGTCGAGGGCTCCGAAAAGCTTCAGAATCTTATCCACGCCGCCGGCATCCAGTCCCCCGGACTCGCGAGCGCCCCGGCAATAGCGAGGATATCAGCAAGATAACCGTTGACCGCCTCTCGAAAGTAATGAAGGTCGTACCCAACGAGAAGTTCAACCCGAACCGCAGAGTAACCCCCGTCATGGCGAAGCTCTCGGTCGCAGAGAGACAGGCGGCAATAGAAAAGAACCCCGATTACGGCATCGTCGTGTGCCGCTGCGAGGGCATCAGCCGCGGCGAGATAATCGACGCAATAAACTCCCCCGTTCCCGCGACTTCAATTGACGCGATAAAGCGCCGCGTGCGTCCCGGAATGGGCAGATGCCAGGGCGGCTTCTGCATGCCGCTGGTCACGGGCATTATCTGCGAGCAGACCGGCATGAAGATGACCGACGTCACAAAGAGCGGGGACGACAGCAACCTGCTGTTTGAAAAGGAGGGCACCGACAATGACTGAACTCAGATATGATGTAATAGTCCTCGGCGGCGGCCCGGCAGGTCTTGCGGCCGCGATATCCGCGCACAAGAACGGCGCGAATGTGCTGCTTATAGAGCGCGAGCACAAGCTCGGCGGTATCCTCAAGCAGTGCGTGCATGACGGATTCGGACTCATCCGCTTCGGCGAGCGTCTGACAGGTCCCGAGTATTCGGAAGATTCATCAGGGAGTTTCTCTCCCTCGGAATAGACTACAGAATAAACGCATTTGTAACAGACGCCGAGAAAACGGCTGACGGCTTCACCCTCACCGTTCAGAGCGCGCAGGGCATATTGATCTGCCGCTCGAAAGCCGTCGTTATCGCGTGCGGATGCCGCGAGCGCACCTCGCGCCAGGTATTTATCCACGGCGACAGACCCGCCGGCATATACACCGCCGGCACGGCTCAGTATTTCGTCAACATTCTCGGTCAGATGCCCACGCGCGCTGCGTTATTCTCGGCAGCGGAGACATCGGCATGATAATGGCGCGCCGCCTCACCCTTGAGGGCGCGAGCGTCGAGGGCGTCTATGAGATAAAGGACACTCCCGCAGGTCTTGCGCGAAACGTCCACCAGTGCCTGCACGATTTCAATATCCCGCTCCACCTCTCGACCACGGTCACAAAGGTTTTCGGCGTCAAGCGCGTTGAAGCGGTCGAGGTCTGCCAAGTAGACGAAAAGATGCAGCCGATAGAATCCACCGCGCGCATCATCCCTTGCGACGCGCTCATCCTCTCCGTCGGACTTCTGCCCGAGAACGAAGTGGCGCAGATGCTCGGAGTCAGGCTCGACCCCGCAACGAAAGGCGCGGTAGTCGACCAGACGCTGATGACGAATGTGCCCGGCGTATTCTCCTGCGGCAATGCGCTGCACGTCAACGACCTTGTCGATTATGTCTCCCTCTCGGCGACCAGGCGGGCGAATCCGCCGCCGAATACTGCAAGGGCGATAAGAATGCAGCCGACAGAGTTCCCGTTGAATACGACAGAGCGAAGTTCCTCTACGTTGTTCCGCAGTATTACGACAAGGCGGCAAAGGACGGCATGACGATGTACTTCAGACCGCACAGCGAGTTCAAGAAGCAGTCCGTCACTGTCGCGAGCGGCAGCGATGCGCTGATAAACAAGAAGTTTGCAAATCTTTCCTCCTCCGAGATGGAAGTCTTGAAATCCGAGAATATTTCGGATAGAATTACAGACAAGATAACCGTCAGCATGGAGGACATGAAATGAAGATAAAATATCTGGGCACAGCGGCAGCAGAGGGCGTTCCCGCAATTTTCTGCCGCTGTGAGGTGTGCAGAAAATCGAAGGCGGCGGGCGGCAGAAACATCCGCACCCGCTCCCAGTCGATAATCGATGACAGATTGCTTCTCGACTTCTGCCCCGACACTTTCATTCACACCCTGCGCGACAATATCGATCTTATCTCGATAAAATCCTGTCTCATCACCCACGCGCACGAGGATCACCTCTATCCGCAGGACATTCAGATGCGCCTGCCGGAGTGCTTCGCGAACTTATGAGCGAAGAGGTGACTCCGCTGAACTTCTACGGTTCGGACACGACGCTCCAATGGATAAGAGACATGGATGGTGCGATGCGCTGACAGAAAAGAATGTTCTCGCGCTGCACCCCGTAAAGGCGCTTGAACCGTTTGAGGTCGAGGGTTACACAGTGACCGCGCTCAAGGCGGATCACGACCAAAAGACCGACCCGTTTATCTATATAATATCAAACGGCGAAAAGACGATGCTCTACGCGCACGACACCGGATATTTCCCCGACGAGACCTGGGATTACCTCGAACGCAAAAAGCCCGTATTCAATTTTGTCTCGATAGACTGCACGGGCATGTTCGAAAACTACCGCCAGGGTCACATGGGACTCTCCGCCGATGCGGACACAAAGGACCGTATGATAAAAGAGGGGCTTGCGACGGATAAGACCGTTTTCTGCTGCAACCACTTCTCCCACAACGGCAGAGCGACCCACGACGAATTTGTCCCCGCAGCGGCGGAGAAGGGCTTTCTCGTCGCCTACGATTCCATGGAATATGAGTTTTAACCGAAAGGACTGACACAAAGTGAACGTCACCGAAATGGTCTGTATAGTCTGCCCCAACGGCTGCCGTCTGAAGGTCAGCCGCGACGGCGACAAGATAGATGTTCAGGGCGCAAAGTGCAAGAGAGGCGTCGCATTCGGCACGACCGAGCTGACAAATCCCACCCGCTCCCTGACGACTACAGTCGACACCGCGTTTTCCGATATGCCTCGCCTGCCCGTCAAAACGAGCTGCGAGATACCGAAAGAGCACCTGCTCGACGCCATGAAAACCATCCGCGCATTTAAGCTCAGCGAGCGCGTGAACACCGGAGATGTCGTTATCAAAGACATTTTCGGCGCGGATATAGTAGCAACAGCCGACATGAACTGAACATAAAGCTTATCAAGGAGGAAACACCGTGAGCAAATCAAAGAAGTTCGTACCCGATTGGTACCACGAGAAAGCACCCGAAAGATCCTACCGTTCCATTCTCAAATGGGGCGATCCCGAAGCGTTCAAGGCTCCGAACACAAAGCTCTATGAGCTGATGAAAGAGACCTTCCACATGACCGACGACGATTTCAAGGTCAAGCAGGAGATGGGTCTCGAAGAAGTTGATTATGATATCCCCTGCCGCCTGAGTGACGACCAGATAGCGGCTCTCGAAGCGATTGTCGGCAAGGCAAACGTCAGCACCGACAACTATGACAGACTCTCTGTCGCATACGGCAAGACGATGGTCGACCTTATGAGACTTCGCAAGCACATCGTCGAGAACGTCCCCGACGCTGTTGTCTATCCCAAGAACCGCGAGGATATCATCGCCCTCGTCAAATACTGCTGCGAGCAGAAGATACCGATGTATGTCTACGGCGGCGGCTCCTCCGTCACCCGCGGCGTTGAAGCAGTCAAGGGCGGCATCACGCTCGACATGAGAAAGAACTTCAACAAAGTCATCTCCTTCAGCGAGCACAACCAGACAATAACCGTCGAAGCCGGCATGAGCGGTCCGAAGCTTGAAGAGACCCTCAACAACGCTGTCTCGACCCTCGGCGCAAAGCGCGCCTATACCTGCGGCCACTTCCCGCAGAGCTTCGAGTATTCCTCCGTCGGCGGCTGGGCTGTCACCCGCGGCGCAGGTCAGAACTCGAGCTATTACGGCAAAATTGAAGACATCGTCATCAGCCAGGAGTATGTCACTCCCATCGGCATCATCAAGAGCGACGAGTTCCCGAGAAACGCAACCGGCCCCTCTATCGATCAGATAATGATGGGCAGCGAGGGAACCTTCGGTATTCTTACTCATGTCACCCTCAGAGTTTTCAAGTATATGCCTGAGAACCGCAAGAAGTTCTCCTATGTTTTCAAGGATTGGGAGAACGGTCTTAACGCGGCGCGCGAGATAATGCAGGGCGAGTTCGGCTTCCCGTCGGTCTTCCGTCTCTCCGACCCCGAGGAGACTTCGATAGCTTTCCGCCTCTACGGCGTTGCGGACACCGTCATTGACAAGATGCTCGCCGCAAAGGGCTACAAGGACGGCAAGCGCGTGCTCATGCTCGGCTGGAGCGAGGGTGAGAAGCACTTCAGCAAGAACGTCGCAAAGCAGATAGACAAGATATGCAAGAAGCACGGCGCAATGTACACCACCAGCATCGTCACCAAGGGCTGGGAGAAGGGTCGTTTCACCGATCCCTACCTGCGCGAGGACATGGGCGACTACGGCCTTATGCTCGACACCCTCGAGTGCTCGGTCAACTGGGATAACTTCACCAATGTCTATGAGAATGTCCGCCGCTTCTGCAAGAGCAGACCAGACACCATCTGCATGACCCATATGTCCCACTTCTATCCCCAGGGCGCGAACCTCTACTTTATTTTCGAGGCGAAGATGAACGACCTCGACGAGTATCTCGAGTATCAGCGCGGCATCATGGACAACATTCAGAAGTACGGCGCGGCAATGAGCCACCACCACGGCATAGGCAAGATGACCGCTCCGTGGCTCGAGGCGCAGATCGGCAAGAACCAGATGGATATCTACCGCGCGCTCAAGCAGCACTTCGATCCCGACAACCTGATGAATCCGGGTGGAACACTCGGTCTCGACCTCCCCGAGGATCAGAAGAGAGACTTCATCAACAAGTAAATTCACCTCCATTTTCACCGGAGAATGAGAACAGAGAGTGCCCTGCGGTTAAATTTCCGCAGGGCACGTCGTGTTTTTGCAATCAGAAATCGGAACGACCCCTGCGGTGCACAAGCCGCCGGGGTCGTTCCGAATATAGGAGATTTGTGGTTGTCGATTATGTACGGACGCCTTGACGGCGTCCGGCATAAGGCGTGGAGCGGGAGTCCGCGTCCGCAAGCGAACCCCCGTCCGCTTGACGTGTGCCGCACTGCGGTTTTTTGCCGCAAAAACACGGTCTTCCTGCCCCCGTTTTATACAAGCACATAATACACCATTTTCTCAAAAAATGGAATAGACTTTGTATAACTGGTAAATTTTGAGGATAAATAACCGTCTTAATTTCTTCAAAAAGTATATAATTATTTTTACGGCATTCTTATTGCTTTTTACGACTTTTAATTTGCGCCTTTTTATTCTTTTGTTTCGTTCTGAATGTGCTGATTTTTCACTCTATATTTATCTTTCCGTATATCTTATTCACGGGGATAAACAGCAGAAAAGTGAGCACGGAATTGAGGCACGCTTTTATGAGATTGAACGGGATTATCGCGGGAATGAGCATTTTGACGACCGCCTCAACACCGGTGCCCATGAAGATTCCTGTAAAGATAAGGTTGAGCGGTATCATAACGAGGGTCATCAGCACCGAGCCGACCGCGAGTCCCGCCGCCATGCCCTTTTTGCCGCCGATTTTTTTGTACATCAGACCTGACGCCAGAACGAGCGCGCCCGACGCACAGAAGTGCATGAAAAAGCCGATAATGTGGCTCGACGAGCTGACGGTAAACGCCTGAATAGCCGAGGTGATGAGCAGGATCACGAGCCCCGCGGACGGCCCGAACAGCATCGTGCCTATAAGCACGGGGACATCCGCAATGTCGTATTCGAGAAACGGCGCGGAGGGCAAAAGCGGAAACTTGATGAAATACACCGACACCACGGCAACCGCCGCGAGCATCGCCATGACCGTTATTTTGCGCAGGTTCTGTCTTGAGCTTTTTTTCAGAGTATCTTCCTCTCTTTATTTTGCAACCGGGAAGATGAAAAAGCAAAAGCCCCGCTATATAAGCGGGGCGCAAATGCATTTTTCGCATCCTCTTCCATCCGGACTTTACCGTCGGCTCCGGAATTGCACCGGATCAACCGCTCTCGCGGCTCGCGGGCTTCGGCTTTCGCCTTCACCGCCGGTGGGGAATTTCACCCCGCCCCTGAGATTGCTGTATATATTGTCGCACTTCGAAAGTGTTTTGTCAATAGCTATGCGGAACTTGATATTCGCTGCACCAAAAGTTTACACTTGATTCAAATATCAGGGTGCAGTTAATCGGACTGCTAAGCACTGTTTGCAGTCTATGGGTAAAATCCCGGACAGATGAGCACTTTATTCCGTTGTATTTCGCGCCGCCTTATGTTATACTTAATCCCGACAAACAAACGGAGGCAACAGCATGAATTTCACTCAATTCAATAAAAACGGCGGCGTTGAGGCTTCTGCCTGATAAAGACCGTCGACCGCAAGATGACGGCAAAGGGCGTGCCCTATCTCGATCTCACGCTCGCCGATCCTGACGGCGAAATAAACGCAAAGCTCTGGGACTACAAAGAGGAGCTCCACGGCGAATTTGCCGCAAACGATCTGATAAAAGTTCGAGGAACGATTCAGCCGTTCAACGACTCGCAGCAGCTGAGGATAGAGCGCATACGCAAGGTGACCGAAGCGGACGGCGTGCGCATTGAAGATTTTGTCCCCTCGGCGGGCTTCTCGGGTGAGGCTATGTTCAACGAGCTGATGAAAGTCGCGGGCAATTTCAAGGACGAGGAATTAAAGACTCTCGTCACCGCTCTGCTCAATGAATACAAAGATAAGCTGCTCTACTGGCCGGCGGCGTTCAGGCTGCACCACGCGATACGCGGCGGGCTGCTCTACCACACGCTTTCAATTCTCCGCATGGCTCAGGGAGTCGCGGATATATATCCGTTTATAGACAGCGACCTGCTCTTTGCGGGCGTTATACTCCACGATATCGCAAAGACAGAGGAATTCGACGTCGCGCAGACCGGCATTGCCTCGGGCTACACGACCGACGGCAATCTTATCGGTCACCTCGTGCGCGGAGCGATGGCGGTTGACAGATGCGGAAGGAAGCTTGGCATCAGCGAAAACGTGCTCATGCTCGTCGAGCACATGATAATCTCGCACCACGCGAGCCGGAGTTCGGCGCGGCAGTGCGCCCGATGTTCCTCGAGGCGGAGATACTCTCCTCGCTCGACACGCTCGACGCGAAGATATATGAGATCGAGCAGGCGTGCAGGAATGTTCAGCCCGGCGAATTCACTCCCCGCCAGTGGGCGCTCGACAACCGCAAGCTCTATAACCATGACCGCAACCACGCCGATTTCAAGGCGGAGCTGATAAAATAAGGAGAGCCTATGGACTGGACAGAAATAAAGATAACAGTTGACACAAAGGATATCGACACCGCGGGCGACATTGCCAACATGGTCGTGCCATACGGCATATATATCGAGGACTACAGCGATCTTGAGCGCGAGGCGATGGAGATAGCCCACATCGATCTTATTGACGAGGATCTGCTCGCCAAGGACAGGACGAAGGGCATTGTCCACATATATATCGACCGCAGGATCACCCGCAGGAGGCTGCCGCCTTTCTGACGGAACGCCTTGCGGCGGCGGGAATAGAGAACGAAATCGACCTCACCCAGTGCAAGAACGCCGACTGGGAGAACAACTGGAAGCAGTATTTTCACCCGATAAAGATAGGCGAGCGCCTGCTCATCCGCCCGACATGGGAGGACGAATACGACGCCGAGGGTCGCGCGGTGCTCCATCTTGAGCCCGGGCTCGCGTTCGGCACGGGCAGCCATGAGACGACCCGTCTCTGCCTTGAGGCACTTGAGAAAAATATCAAGGGCGGCGAAAAGGTTCTCGATGTCGGCTGCGGGAGCGGAATTCTCGCGATAGCCTCTCTCCTGCTCGGCGCAGAGAGCGCGACGGGCGTTGACATAGACGAGCTCGCGGTTAAGACTGCAGAAGAAAATGGAAAGATGAACGGCTTCGGCAGCGACCGTCTGACTTTTATTCACGGCGACCTTGCCGACAAGGTCAGCGGCAAATTCGACATAGTCGTTGCAAACATTGTTGCCGATGTCATAATCATGTTCTGCAAGACCGTGCCCGAGTTCATGGCGGACAACGCCGTGTTCATCACCTCCGGCATAATCGACATACGCGAGCAGGAAGTCGTTGACGCATTCGCCGAAAACGGATTTGAAATCATCGCGCGGCACGCCGACGGCGGCTGGCGTTGCTTCGAATGCAGGCGAAAAAAGTAAACACACAAACAGTTCGAGGGACTGCACCGATGTGCAGCCCCTCGATTTTGATTTCAAAAGCTTTGTTTATATCAGACTTTCAATAGAAGGGACAGCCCTTGCGGCTGTCCGATATCGGTGAAGACGATGTGCTTTAGCAAATTATATCGTGACTTGTTTTTTTAAACTTTTGCAAAGTAAAAGCGAGCGACTCAATTAATTATCATAATTAAACTTCCAATAGCCGCGCCGCAGTGTTTGATAAGCCAACTAAGAGGGGCGAGGGAACGGCTTGCGAAGCAAGACGCACGAGCACGCATTCGTTCAAGCTCCGGCGCGTTTGCGGGCGAATGTGCCGAGCTGCCGACTGAGAGCCACGAGCTATGTACTGCGGCGCGGCGTTGCCGGGGTCTCGGGGGTGAAACCCCGAGTCTGCCTTTTCTTTGCAGGCGTTCTTTTCTCAGACAGAAAAGAAATGCCGAAACGCGGGAAGTGTATATCATTTGATTATGGTAGGACGCGAAGGCAGAGGTCAAATTTTGCGGCCTTGCTTTTCATCGTCGCCGCTCCAAATCACTCGACAGCCAAAACAAAAGCCATAATTCAAATCGTATCCGCAGCGGAATTGATTATGAACTATGGCTCTTTTTATTTTGCTGGTTGGTCTACGCTGAATGCGAAAGCTTTAAGCAATTTATTTCATGCCCTGCTCGTAAGCTTCGATCATCTTCTTGACCATCTGTCCGCCGACGGAACCGGCCTCGCGGGAGGTCAGGTCGCCGTTGTAACCCTGCTTGAGATTGACGCCCACCTCAGAGGCGGCCTCCATCTTGAAGCGGTCAAGCGCGTCGCGTGCCTCGGGGACAACACCCTTGCTGGAACTCTTAGCCATTTACTTTACACCCCTTACTTTTTAAGACTTTGTTTGCGTTTGCATCCTTATTATTTTCCGCCCGCGCGTTTTTATAACTTTTTCGAAGTGACAATGTTTGTCAAAAGTCCGGCGGTCACACTTGGTGATATTTATTGACAAATAGTTCCCGTTAAGTTAAAATAATATTAACATAATAATAATAGTATTATATAATCACATATAATATATGTTCATCAACTAATATATCCCTGTCAACTGACAAGAGCGTATACGGTAAACGCCTATGCCGTTGTCAATTGACCGGAAAAGAAAGGAGCAAGCTGTTATTGCAAACACAAAATTCCGATCATCACAACCTGATTCTCGAAAAAGTCCGTGAATCCGCGCTCTCGGTTCTGCCGATATTGGTCATAGTCGTGCTGCTGTGCTTCAGCGTCTCGCCGATTGACACGGATTTATTTCTGAGCTTTCTCGTCGGCGCGATTTTTGTTGTAGTCGGCATGGGTCTTTTCTCCCTCGGAGCCGAGACCTCGATGACGCCGATAGGCACAAAGCTCGGCACGGCGATGACAAAATCCCGCTCCCTTCCGCTGATAATTATAGTCAGCTTCATTCTCGGCTTTGCCGTGACGATAGCCGAGCCCGATCTCCAGGTGCTCGCGCAGACGGTGCCACATATCAATAATACCGTTTTGCTCGTGACGGTCGGCGTCGGAGTGGGCTTCTTTCTGTGCGTGTGCATGATAAGAATACTCACGGGCGTGCGCCTTCGCTGGCTGCTGATAGCATTTTATGCCGTTGTTTTTATTTTAGCGGCGTTTTCAAAGCCCGATTTTCTCGGTATCGCTTTTGACTCGGGCGGCGTGACAACAGGACCTATGACCGTGCCGTTTATCCTCGCGCTCGGCGTCGGCGTTTCAAAAATACGAAGCGACGCAAAGGCGGAGTCGGACAGTTTCGGTCTCGTCGCTCTCTGTTCAATAGGCCCCATACTCGCGGTACTCCTGCTCGGATTTTTCTATCCGAACGGCGACGGCGTTGTTGACATAAGCTCGGCGGCATATTCGAGCACGGGCGAAATCGGCCGCGCCTATCTCACCGCTCTGCCCTCTTATATGAAAGAGATGGCGGTGGCTCTGCTGCCGATAATTGCGATATTCTATATCTTCCAGATTTTCTCCCTCCGCCTCTCAAAGCGCGAGGTCGCGAGGATAACAATAGGCGTCGCATATACATATGTCGGGCTCGTGCTGTTTTTGACGGGCGTCAACGTCGCTTCTCTTCGCTCGGCGCGGTGCTCGGCGCAAAGCTCGCCGAAGGCAATATGAAATATCTGCTCATACCGCTGTCGACGCTCCTCGGCTGGTTCATTATCTCCGCGGAGCCGGCGGTCGCCGTGCTCGAAAAGCAGATCGAAGAAGTCAGTGCGGGAGCGATTCCCGGAAAAGTTATAAAATACAGCCTTTCGGTCGCGATTGCCGCGGCGATGGGCATATCGATGATAAGAGTTATAACAGGTATATCGGTCATGTGGTTCCTCGTGCCCGGATATCTTATCGCCATAATCCTCTCGTTCTTCGTGCCGGATATTTACACGGCGATAGCCTTTGACTCGGGCGGCGTTGCGTCGGGTCCGATGACAGCGACATTCATGCTCCAGTTTATGATAGGCGCGTCAAAGACGCTCGGCGGCGACCCATTGAGCGACGCGTTCGGAGTTGTGGCGATAGTCGCGATGATGCCGCTGATATCAATCCAGGCGGTCGGCGTCATATATGAAAGGCGCAGGAAGCCGCAGAGAAAGGCGAAACTTTCGCCGACGACGAGATTATCGAGCTTTGGGAGGTGCCGACAGGTTGAACTACATAATGACTGTAATAAACCCCGACGCGCTCAAGAAGCTCTCGGATATCTGCGCCCAGCTTGAGATACCGATGTCCGTCGCCCTGCACGGGCGCGGGACGGCGATAGAGAGTATGCGCGATCTGCTTGGCATCGATTCGACGGAAAAATGGATAGTCTTTTCAGTTGCAGGCGAAGAAAAGACGAAAGAATATATGAACAGGCTGCGCCGCACGCTGTATATCGGCGTGCCCGGTCACGGCATCGCATGGGCTGTGCCCATAAAAAGCGTTGGAGGAGGAAAAATCTTGGCATATCTCAACGACGGGCGGCAGGATGCCCGATACACGCCCGAATTCAATTTTTCATATGAACTGATTGTCGCGATAGCCAACGAGGGACGCACGGAGCCGTCATGAACGCGGCGCGCGCCGCGGGCGCGATGGGCGGCACGGTGCTCCACGGCAAGGGCACCACATCGCCCGAGAGTGAAAAGTTCCTCGGCGTATCGATAGCAAAAGAAAAAGAGGTTATTCTAATCGTCGCGCGCAAGGAGCAGAAAGCGGACATCATGCGCTCGATAATGACCCGCGCGGCGCGGACACGGATGCGGGTGCAGTCGTGTTTTCCGTCCCTGTGAGCGAGGTAGCGGGATTCGGAATGTTCGACGAAACATAAAAAGATAGACTTTGGGGCGGTGCTTCGGCGCCGCCTTTTGTCATGTCAAAAAATAAACTGCGATACAATTTTAGATTTAATTTTTGGTTTAATTTGTATATTGCTCATTAAAACTGCCGATATATTTGCCGTCCTGTATTTTGCCGCAAGTCAGGTCGAATATGCCGAAAATTCTGACACAAAAGCGCAATCGGCACAATTCACATAAACTTTCAACGATGGCGGAGCGTTTATGAAGTATTGTTCAATGATAGTTAATATGCAATTATATTTATGATTATATATCAATTTTATTTCAAGCCGCATTTGCTATTCATTGCAAAATTTGAATGAAGTTTTATATAAATTGCATTTTTGTACCGCAGTACAGCTAAATTCACTTGATTTTCTTAATTTTTTGAAACTTTTATAAATTCACTTGCATTTTTATGCGCGGTATATTAAAATATTGGCATTGGTGGCAGGATATATTTTTGTTTTATTTTTGCCGCAAAATCGTTTTGGGAGTGATAATATGAGCTATATTGACGACATGATACTTCACGTTCAGCAGAAGAACGCGACTCAGCCGGAGTTCGTTCAGGCTGCGACGGAGGTTCTCGATTCCATTCGCCCGGTTGTCGAAGCGAACAGGACATATCAGGATTGGGCTCTTCTCGAAAGGCTCGTTGAGCCGGAGAGGGCGACGGTTTTCCGCATCTCGTGGGCGGACGACGCGGGCAAGGTTCACACAAACCGCGGCTACCGAGTTCAGTTCAACAGCGCAATAGGCCCCTACAAAGGCGGTCTGCGCTTCCACCCCTCGGTCAACATGAGCATTATAAAATTTCTCGGCTTCGAGCAGATATTCAAAAATTCGCTGACCGGGCTCCCCATCGGCGGCGGCAAAGGCGGCTCGGACTTCGACCCCAAGGGCAAGAGCGAGATGGAGATAATGCGCTTCTGCCAGAGCTTTATGACCGCGCTCTACCGCGTCATAGGCCCGAACACCGACGTTCCCGCGGGCGATATCGGAGTCGGCGGGCGCGAAATCGGCTACATGTTCGGCCAGTACAAGAGAATTACCGGGCAGTACGAGGGCGTGCTCACGGGCAAGGGACTCTCGTTCGGCGGCTCGCTCGCGAGAACAGAGGCAACGGGCTACGGCCTTGTATATCTCGTTGAGGAGATGCTCAAGAATCACGCGAACTCGATCGAGGGCAAGACGATCGTCGTCTCCGGCTCGGGCAACGTCGCAACCTACGCCATAGAGAAGGCTCTGAGCCTCGGCGGCAAAGTTGTCACGGCGAGCGATTCGAGCGGATTCGTCTATGACCCGGACGGCATCGACGTTGCGACGCTCAAGCAGATAAAAGAAGTCCGCCGCGCAAGGATAAGCGAATATATCAAAGAGCGCCCGAACGCGAAATTTTACGAGGGCAAAAAGGTCTGGGGCGTGCCCTGCGACATAGCTCTCCCGTGCGCCACGCAGAACGAGCTCGGAGCCGAGGACGCAAAAGAGCTGATAAAAAACGGATGCATCGCGGTCGGCGAGGGTGCGAACATGCCCTCGACTACGGAAGCTACCGAAGTTTTCCTGCAAAACAAAATCCTCTTTGCCCCCGGCAAGGCGGCACGCGGGCGGCGTCGCGACCTCCGCGCTCGAGATGAGCCAGAACAGCGCACGCGTCAGCTGGCCGTTTGAAAAGGTCGATCACCAGCTCAACAACATTATGATAAATATCTATCACAACATGGCAAACGCCGCAAAGGAATACGGACACGAGGACAACTTCGTTGTCGGCGCGAACATCGCAGCTTCCTCAAGGTCGCCGACGCGATGATGGCGCAGGGAATAGTGTAAAAAATATAAAGAGGCTCCCTCACGAAAGAATTTCGTGGGGAGCTTTTATCATACAAAACTATTTCTTCATATTTATGTGTCAAATACCGAATTCAAGTAGGGGTCGGCGACTCGACGACCATATGCCGCCGACGGCGGCACGGTAACAATCAGCAATATTTTACGTGGTCTCATTGCAGCAGCGTTGTATCGATTGCTCGTTCGCAACAATTAAAGTATGTGCATTTGTGCCGATTTCGTCAGCAGCGGTGCGTCGAGTCGCCGCACCCTACAAAAGTACCTGCTAAAAGAAAGCTTTTTCATTCAAATATTTCTTTGATATGTTCAGCTCCCCGCGAATAAAATTCCGCGGGGAGCTGTAATTTTATTTTATCTTTTATTCCTCTGTCTTTATTTCCTTATCCTTGAACAAATTTTTCAGGCGCTCGGAAGACGATGAGCTGAGTGCGGTCTTCGAGAGTATGAACGCGCTGTCTGCGGCGATATAGATATAAAAAGCGTGCTTCGTGATGCAGACTTTCTGTATCTTTGAATACGGTATGATGCGCTTTATGCTCTTTTCGCCGTGTTCGATGAGTTCCAGCTTATCTTCGTAGAAATCGAACTCCTGCTCGGCGAAGAACGACTTGTCGAGCTTTTTGAACGCCTGTATGGCGCTAAATATTGGATATAGACATACGCCGCCGCGCAGAGTACGAGAACGGCGCTCACGACATAGAGAAAGATGTTGCCGCCGACCTTCACAAAGCTCACTATAACGGCCGCGGCGCAGGCAAGCAGAAGCCAGCCGGTCGCGCCCGAAAAGCGAGTCTTTCTGCGCTTGCTGTCCGTGTAGTGGACATATTTAAGATACGAATCAAATGTGTTTTTGCAGTTTGCAGTAACTATAAGCATATGTTTCTCCGTTTTCAGTCCATGCCGAGCGCGTGCTCAAGATTTTTTCCGAGTATTCCCTCTTTTGCCTCTTCGGAGATGTCGAGGGAGATTATCCTGTTTATCAGCGCTTTTGCGTAGTCGGCTTTTTTATACGGGAAGTCGAGCCCGAATATCGCGCAGTCGTCGTCCCCCTGATGAATGAGCGTTAGCAGCTCATCGTCAGAGAGAGTCCAATAATCCGGCAGACCGTTGTCATCGGGCATAATGCTCGTCAAGCCCGCGTATACGCGCCTCGGATCGCTCGCGTGGTGATGGTTGTTGCAGATAACAGCCAGCGTCTCGCGGAAAAAGTGATATCCGCCGACATGCTCCATGCTGAATTTAAGGCGCGGGAAGTTCCACGCGACTTCGTCAAAGAGCAGCGGCTGATAGTCCGCGATACGGTGCCAGTGCAGCCCCGTATGAAACGACAGAAACAGCCCGTTCTCCTGGGCGGCAGAATAGACCTCGCACGCTTTGTCGCCCATAATATTGAACTCCTGATATGCCGGGTGGAGCTTTATGCCCCTGAAGCCGAAATCGGCTATTCTGTTAACCTGCCCCGTGATATCGCCGGAATCAAAATCTATAGTTCCGAAACCGACGAGAGAATCGTCGTTCTTTATTGCGCCCGCGAGCCAGCTATGCAGTCGCCGGTCATGTTATATTCTTTATACTGCGACGGGAACGGCGCGAAGCAGACCGCCCGCTCTATAGAGCACTCGTCCATGAGCTTTTTGAGCGAATCTATCCCGCAGCCCGGTCTCGCTTCCTCCGGGAAAACATGGGCGTGGTTTGCAAAAATATGATAATCCTTCATCTTTTCTCCTTTGATTTAGGTCGAAGCCGACGAGGCAGTATTCGCCGCCGCCATGGCAGTGTCTATAGCGAGGACTATGCCGAGCGATATCAACTCATAGTCCGGGTCGAGGATATCGAGCTCGTAGCTGTCGCCCCAGGTGAACCACTCCTTATGGATGTTCATGATGTTCCTGTCGCCGTCATAGAGCGAATATTCATGCGACCAGAAATCGCCCTCTACACTGAGCGAGGTGTTTTCGAGCGAATATTTCGGGCGGAAGAAAGAGAAATCCTTGACTATCTCCGCTATCTCTTCGCCGCCTATCTCGAGGATAAAATGCGGCAGAAAAGTCATCAGCCGGCGGTATATCTGCCCTATCTCCTCGCCTTGCGCGTCCATGATATGCAGCCTGCCGCGCAGTGAGAAGAACTCGCCCTCGACAAAATATCTGTCATTTCCCGCTTCGTCTTTCACGGTGAATTTTGAAGTCAGCGAAAAGACCTTCTGCTTGATATAGAGCTTCATTTTGTCCTCCCCTTTCCGCTTTTCAGTATATCATAAACCTCATGTCTTTACAACCGCGGCGGCGGGTTTGCGACTAAAATAAATAATTTTTGACCGAAAAAGCCCTCAACGATTGTAACAATGCAAAAAATTCAAAAACCTTGTCCCAAGTAATTGATACGCTTGTATTTTTTTGATATAATAGCTCTGTACGGGATACACAAAACGAAAGGAGACTACGTGTATGAATTATACTCAAGAAGTAGAGAATATGTGTATTGTCAAAAAGGGTCCGAACCACGGTCCTGCTCCCATCCCCGAAGAGGGCAAATGGGTCAAGGCTTATGAGATAAAGGACATCTCCGGTTTCACCCACGGTGTGGGCTGGTGTGCTCCCCAGCAGGGCGCATGTAGCTCTCGCTCAACATCAAGGACGGCATCATCGAGGAAGCTCTCGTTGAGACCATCGGCTGCTCGGGCATGACCCATTCCGCAGCTATGGCAAGTGAGATCCTCCCCGGCAAGACCATTCTTGAGGCTCTGAACACCGACCTCGTCTGCGACGCTATCAACACCGCTATGCGCGAGCTGTTCCTCCAGATAGTCTACGGCCGCTCTCAGTCCGCTTTCTCGGACGACGGACTTAACGTCGGCGCAGGCCTCGAGGATCTCGGCAAGGGACTTCGTTCGCAGGTCGGTACAATGTACGGCACAAGATACAAAGGCGTCCGCTATCTTGAGATGGCTGAGGGCTATGTCACCAGAATGGCTCTCGACGAGGACGATCAGGTTATAGGCTACGAGTTCGTGTCCCTGGGCAAGATGACCGACTTCATCAAGAAGGGCGACGACGCTCAGACCGCATACGACAAGTCGGTAGGCACCTACGCAGATTCGCCGAGGCCGCCAAGTATATCGACCCGCGCAAAGAGTAAGGAGGATACGGACAATGGCATTATTTGAAAACTATGAGAGAAGAGTTGACAAGATCAACTCCGTTCTCGCTCAGTACGGCATTTCCTCCATCGAGGAGTGCAAAGAGATCACTCTTGCAAAGGGCATCGACTGCGACAAGATCGTCAGAGGTACCCAGCCATCTGCTTTGAAAACGCTATCTGGGCATACACAGTCGGCTGCGCTATCGCTATAAAGAGCGGCGCTGTCAAGGCTGCCGACGCGCTGCCGCAATCGGCATCGGTCTTCAGTCTTTCTGCATCCCCGGCTCCGTCGCCGAAACCGCAAGGTCGGTCTCGGCCACGGCAACCTCGGCAAGATGCTCCTCTCCGAGGAGACAGAGTGCTTCTGCTTCCTCGCAGGTCATGAGAGCTTCGCCGCCGCTGAGGGCGCTATCAAAATAGCCTCAACGCAAACAAGGTCAGGACAAAGCCCCTGAGAGTTATCCTCAACGGCCTCGGCAAGGACGCCGCAATGATAATCTCCCGCATCAACGGCTTCACATACTGCAAGACGGAGTTCGATCCCTACACCGAGACCGTCACCGTCACCGAGCAGAAGGCTTATTCCAACGGTCCGAGAGCGGACGTCAAGTGCTACGGCGCAGACAACGTTCCCGAGGGCGTGGCTATCATGAAGCTTGAGAACGTCGGCGTTTCCATCACCGGCAACTCCACCAACCCGACCCGCTTCCAGCATCCGGTCGCAGGCACCTACAAGAAGTGGTGCGTCGAGAACGGCGTCAACTACTTCTCCGTCGCTTCCGGCGGCGGCACAGGCCGTACCCTGCATCCCGACAACATGGCGGCAGGCCCCTCCAGCTACGGCATGACCGACACCATGGGCCGTATGCATTCCGACGCCCAGTTCGCAGGTTCTTCCTCCGTCCCGGCGCACGTCGAAATGATGGGTCTTATCGGCATGGGCAACAACCCGATGGTCGGCGCGACCGTCGCCTGCGCTGTTGCAGTCGAAGAGGCTATGAAATAATCGGACAACCGATAAAATACAAAAAGGGAGACATTCGAAAGAGTGTCTCCTTTTTATTGCGCGAATATTTATAAGGCGGCGGATATTATTCGCCTGCGAAATTTATACTATACCGGCACGCATTCTGCAAAGCATATCTTGAACGCCGGCTCCCCTTGCAGGGGCGCCTGATAGATTCCGACGAAAAATTCAATTCACTTCTCCCTACTGGACACCGAAAAAATTCCCTCTCCGGAAGCTCGTCCGAAGAGGGAATACATTTATATATTTTACTTGTTCACCGCGCCGCAGCACTTCTTGTATTTCTTGCCGCTGCCGCAGGGGCAGGGATCGTTCGGACCTATCTTTGCGCCCTTGCGGACGGTGCGTCCCTTTTCGCTGCCGTCGGATGCGCCGCTGGTCGAGGTTATCTCCGCCACCTGCTTGCGCTTGGTGTCCTCCTCGTTCTTGGGCATTATCGTCATCATCAGGCGGACGGTGTCCTCGCGGATGGACATGGTCATCTCGTCGAAGATATCGTAGCTCTCCTGCCTGAACGCAACGACGGGATCCTGCTGGCCGTAGGAGCGAAGTCCTATGCCGCGCTTGAGCTCCTCCATGGCGTCGATGTGATCCATCCACTTGCTGTCAACCATCTTGAGCAGAACCATGCGCTCGAGCGCTCTCATTATCGGCACGCCGTTCTCGTCGACGCCCATGAGCTCCTCGCGCTCGTCGTAAAGCTTATGTCCGCGCTCAATGAGCTCTTCCTTTGCGTCCTCGCGGTCAAAGCCGTCCGCGAAATCCTCGGGCGAGGTCAGCCATCCGAGGAACTTCTCACGCAGACCGACCACGTTCCAATCGGCATGGGAGAGCGCCTTCGGGCAGTAGAAATCGATGGATTCCGTTATGCATCGTCGAGCATCTTGAGAATAACGGGCTTGAGGTTCTCGCCGTCGAGCACCTGGTCGCGCTGCTTGTAGATAAGCTCACGCTGGCGGTTCATGACATCGTCGAAGCTCAGGACGCTCTTACGCACGGAGAAGTTGCGCGACTCGACGCGCTTCTGCGAGCTCTCGATAACGTTGGAGATCATCTTCGACTCTATCGGCATATCCTCGGGGGTTCTGAGCGTGTTCATTATAGTAGTCACGCGCTCGCCGCCGAACAGGCGCATCAGATCATCCTCAAGCGACAGGTAGAAGCGGCTCACGCCGGGGTCGCCCTGACGGCCGGAACGTCCGCGCAGCTGGTTGTCGATTCGGCGGGACTCGTGGCGCTCTGTGCCAATGATGCAAAGACCGCCTGCCTGCCTGACCTGCTCCGCCTCGCCGGAAATTTCGTTCTTATATTTCTTCTCGAGAGCCTGGAATTCCTCTCTCGCGCTGATTATATCCTCGTTGTCCGTGTCGCCGAAGCCGGTCGATTCGGCTATAAGCTCTTCGCTGTAGCCCTTGCGGCGCATCTCGGACTTCGCAAGGAACTCTGCGTTACCGCCGAGCATGATATCGGTTCCGCGTCCCGCCATGTTTGTGGCTATCGTGACCGCGCCGAGCTTACCTGCCTGCGCGACAATTTCTGCTTCCTTTTCATGGTACTTGGCGTTGAGCACTTCATGCTTTATGCCGCGCTTTTTGAGGAGCTTACTGAGCGTCTCGGACTTCTCGATGGATATCGTGCCGACAAGCACGGGCTGACCCTTTTCGTGGCGCTCGACAATGTCGTCGATGACTGCGTTGAATTTCGCGGGCTCGGTCTTGTAGACGAGGTCGTCCATGTCCTTTCTTATCATCGGCTTGTTGGTCGGAATCTCCACGACGTCAAGCGAATATATCTCCTGGAACTCCTCGCTCTCGGTCATTGCGGTACCGGTCATACCGGAGAGCTTGTCATAGAGTCTGAAGTAGTTCTGGAATGTAATGGTCGCGAGCGTCTTGCTCTCGTGCTCAACATTGACGCCCTCTTTTGCTTCGATTGCCTGATGCAGACCCTCATTATAGCGTCTGCCGAGCATGATGCGTCCGGTGAACTCGTCGACTATGAGCACCTGGCCGTCCTTCACGACATAGTCAACATCGCGGCGCATGACGCCTATAGCCTTTATCGCCTGGTTGATGTGGTGCTGTATGGTCATGTTCGCGGGATCCATGAGGTTGTCGAGATTGAAATACTTCTCCGCCTTTGCAATACCCTTTTGAGTCAGCACGGCGGTTCTCGCCTTTTCGTCAACTATGACGTCGCAGTTTTCGCTGACCTGGTCGGCGGTATCTTCGAGTCTCGAAGAGGAGCGAAGCTCCTTTATGCGCTCGAAGTTGAGCGTGCGGGCGAAGGAGTTCGCCTGCTTGTAGAGGTCGGTCGAGCGGTCGCCGCGGCCGGATATGATAAGAGGCGTTCTCGCCTCATCGATAAGTATCGAGTCAACCTCGTCAACTATTGCAAAGGAGTGACCGCGCTGAACCTTGAGCTCTTTGTAGGGCACCATGTTGTCACGCAGATAGTCGAAGCCCATCTCGTTGTTCGTGCCGTAGGTTATGTCGGCGGCATATGCCTCACGGCGCTCGTCGTTGTTCTTCTCATGGATTATCAGACCGACCTTGAGTCCGAGGAAGCGGTAGACCTTGCCCATCCACTCGCTGTCGCGGCGTGCGAGGTAGTCGTTGACCGTGACGATGTGGACTCCGTTGCCGGAGAGCGCGTTGAGATAAGCGGGGAGCGTTGCGACGAGCGTTTTGCCCTCGCCGGTCTTCATCTCCGCGATGCGTCCCTGATGCAGAACGATACCGCCGAGAATCTGCACGGGGAAGTGCTTCATCCGAGCACACGCCACGAAGCCTCGCGGCAGGCGGCGAACGCCTCGGGCAGGATATCGTCAAGGGTCTCGCCGTTGGCGAGGCGCTCCTTGAAATAAGGGGTTTTTGCTTTGAGCTCCTCGTCGGTGAGTTTTGAATATTCCTCGTCAAGCGCGAGCACCTTGTCCTTTATCGGCGTGATACGCTTGATTTCTCTCGAAGAGTAGTCTCCGAAAATTTTCTTTAAAAGACCCATAGAAAGTCACCTCAAAAATTTCTTCTTGCCTTAACGGCTTGGATATGTTAATATCGGGTTGATATATTATGCTATTATAAGGGAAACGGAGCGGTGAAAAATGCCTAAAAGAAGCGATTATATCTCGTGGGACGAGTATTTTATGGGGATCGCGATGCTCTCGGCTTGCAGGAGCAAGGATCCGAACACCCAGGTGGCGCCTGCATCGTAAACGACAGAAACAGGATAATGTCCGTCGGTTATAACGGCTTCCCCTCCGGCTGCGACGACGACGAGTTCCCGTGGGAGCGCGAGGGCAGCGCGTTTAACACAAAATACGCCTATGTCTGCCACGCAGAGCTCAATGCGATATTGAACGCCAGCGGCGACCTGCGCGGATGCAAGGTCTATGTCGCGCTTTTCCCCTGCAACGAATGCGCCAAGGCGATAATCCAGAGCGGGATAAAAGAGGTAATTTATATCAGCGACAAGTACCGCAACACCGACAGCGTGCGCGCATCGAAAAGAATGTTCGACGCCGCGGGAGTGAAATACACGAAGCTCGAGATGAAGCGCGACAAGCTTGTTATCGACTTCAGCGAAAACTCAATATAAAATCAAGCTTTCCTGCGTCGCCTTTTCGGCGGCGCTTTTTTATATATCGACAGTCAGCTCGACCGGGCAATGGTCGGAGCCGAATATCTCCTGATGTATTTTCGCGCCGGTAAGCCGGCTGTTGAGCCGCTCGGAGCAGAGGAAATAGTCGATGCGCCAGCCGTGTTCCGCTCGCGCGATTTGAAGCGGTAGCTCCACCAGCTGTACTGCCCCTCGACGTCGGGATAGAAATATCTGAATGTATCAGTAAAGCCCGCGGAGAGCAGTTCGGTCATCTTGCTTCTCTCTTCGTCCGTGAAGCCGGGGTTCTTGCGGTTCGTCTTGGGGTTCTTTAAATCTATCTCGTTGTGCGCAACATTCATATCGCCGCAGACTATTACGGGCTTGTCCCTGTCGAGCGAGAGAAGATAGTCCCTGAACGCGTCCTCCCATGTCATTCTGTAGTCGAGCCGTGCGAGCCCGTCCTGCGAATTGGGGGTATAGACGCAGACGAAATAGAATTTTTCAAATCCGAGCGTTATCACGCGCCCCTCGCGGTCGTGCTCGGGAATGCCGATGCCGTATGACACGCTCAGAGGCTCTTCGCGCGAAAAGACCGCCGTGCCGGAATAGCCCTTTTTCTCGGCGTAGTTCCAGTAGCAGTGATAGCCCTCGGGCGCAAAGTCGACCTGCCCCGCCTGAACCTTCGTCTCCTGCAGGCAGAGGATATCGGCATCAAGCGCCGCAAAAGCCTCGGAAAAGCCCTTGCCGATGCACGCTCTTATTCCGTTGACATTCCATGAGATGAGCTTTTTCTCCGCCATGCCGCAGACTCCTTTCGGGGTGTATCTTATGCGCCAGAGCACATATACCTTGATATTATATCATAACTTTCGGAGAATTTCCATAACTTTATAAAAGCGAATGTAAACAATCTATTACTAAAAGGCAGTCTGTGATGTTATCTTGCATAAAAACACGGCGTTATTAATTTTGTTTTTATCAAAATTTACTTGACATTATTAGTTAATTAGTGTAAATTTATAGTGCGCTGTGTTGCCTTGTAAAGTGCAGCACAAAAAACGGGCGGAAATACCCGAAAATATTTTATGAAAGGTTTTTGACATGAAAAAGAATCTTCTGAAGATCGCTTCCCTGCTTCTTGTCCTCGCGATGATATTCTCGTTCGCGGCGTGCAAGAGCGACAAGGACAACGGCGATTCCACAGCCCCCTCCGAGAGCTCCGCAGACGCTAACAACACCGTCGCCGACGAGAGCACCCCCGCAGAGGCCTCAAGTGAGGACGCTTCTGCCGAGTCCACCGAAATTGAGACCGTTACCGACGCTTCCGGCAAGGTCATCGAGACCAAGCCCGCCGACAGCGGCAAGGCTCCCGTAGTCACCTCGAAGGGCAACAAGGCCCCCTCGAGCACCGCGGATATCCTCAACTATTACAATGCCGCCACAAAGGCAGCCGTCTCCGGCAAGGTCGGCTTCACGAAGCACAGAGAGACCAAGAACGAGAAGATCGAGGCAAACGCTGTTGTCAAGCAGTTCAAGAGCCTTATCTACAAGTTCATGGGCATCGGTGCCGAGAACGCCTACAACGAAACCGTCACCAAGGGTCAGTGGAATACCGACACAAACAAGTATTTTCTCAGAGCTTCGACCTCGGCACCGGCGACGTCACCGCAGCTTCCTGCAAGCAGAGCGGCTCGAACTACATAATCACCATCAACATCAAGAACGGCAATTCCTATGCAACCAAGGGCACCGCGACCTGCAACGCTCCCCTCGACAAGAGCGGAATCTGCGTCGGCGACAAGGACAAGGGTTACTATGACCACAAGAGAGCCAGCTGCATCTACGACGCCATCGACGAAGTTTACGGCGGCGCAAAGGTCACCGAGAGCTACTCGGGCGCAGTCGTTACCGCAACCATCGACGCCGCTACCGGTCATTTCGTCAAGCTCGATGTCAAGTTTGATATCACCGTCAATATCGACATCGGTATTGGCAAGCCCACCGCTACCGGAACATCGTATGTAAGCTATTCCAACTTCAAATATTGATTTTTCTAAGGGGATAGAAAACAATGAATAAGAATCTCAAGAGAATCGCGGCTCTTCTGCTCGCGATCGCCATGATTGCAAGCTTTGCGGCCTGCAAGAAGGACAAAGATAACAACGACACAACTGCCGCCGGCGACGTTGCCATAAACGGCGACGCTATTGCGGACGATCTGCTTCCCGAGGCCTCCTCGAAAGCAGCCTCCGACGACACCGCGGTCGAGACCGAGATAGTGACCGACAAAGAGGGGCACACCGTTATCGAGACCAAGGCTCCCGCCGACAATTCCGCAAAGCCCTCGAACGGCAAGCCCGAGAGCTATGCCGAGATCCTCGCCGCTTACAGAGACGTTCTCAATCTCGCAAAGAGCAGCAAGGTCGGCTATGAGAAGTCCGAGTGGCAGACCCTGCCCAAGGACAAGAGAAACTTGACGGCTTTGTTATCAACGCGGCTCTTCCCGTTGCCGAGCTGTTCATGACCAGCGAAAAGGATGCAAAGGGCAAGAAGCACGAGAACAATCCGAAGGGCACCGATATGAAGTGGTTCCCGATCTACCAGCATCCCACAAAGGGCTGCACGCTGACCGATGTCAGCAAGATAAAGAGCGCAAAGTGCGAGGTTCTCTCGAACGGCAACTACAAGATAACGATAGTCCTCAAGGCGGATATCAACCCCGAGCCCTGCGATCCCAAGACGGGCGTTATCTCCAAGGGCTTCACCGGAACGATGTTCAGCCCCTTGCAAAGGCCGATATCGACAACACCCTCCAGAACGACCCCAACGTCACGAAGGTCTCAAGGATGTTGAGTATTCGCTCAAGTACTATGACTGCACCGCAGTGCTCACCTACAACCCCAAGACCAATCATATGGTAGATCTCTATCAGTATATGCATGTCTTATCACCGGCTCCGGCAAGGTGCTCGGCAGCAAGTTCAGCGGCAGCGCGGTTCTCGACAACTTCCTCGAGATAACCAACGTCAAGTATTAATCGAATAGCAAAATAGAAAAGGCGCGGTTCACAGCTTATGTGAGCCGTGTCTTTTTATATAACTCCGCTTTTTCGGATTTAACAACAAACTTGAAAAATTTGCCCCGAATAGGGTATAATTAGCTGACTTCAAAAAACTTGTGAGGTGCCTATGGACAGAGAAAACAGAAAATTTCTGAAAAAGCTTTCCGCATGCGTTGCCGTTCTGTTTGTTATAGTAACGGTCGTGAGCCTGTGCGTGATGAATTTCACGCCGATAAACAGGCTTCTCGGAGGATACAAAGAGCAGCCGCTCGACCTCTCCCGCGCGGACGGAGCCAATATTACTTATAACGACGACGGCACGATAACCCTCGGCGAGGGCTATTCCGAGATAGAGTTTACCGGCATTGACGCGCGCGTCGGTTCTATAGGGTTCGATGTCGACTTCGGAGAGTCGGCAAACAGCGGCAAGGTCTATGTCGATTTCGCCGATTCAACGAGCTCATATTACCGCACGAATATCGCAAAGCTCACGCTCGAAAACGGGCTCGACAATGTCATGACCTGCAACTTCTCCGGCGAAGTGTCGCGCCTCAGACTCGAGATATCTCTCGACGACTATCACAGCGCAACGCTCAGGGGCATCACGCTCAATCAGTCGATAAGCGCGCTGCACATAGCGGAAATTATCCTGACATATCTGCTCATAGCTGCTGCCGCCATAATTATCATCTATGCTATAGCGAATCCCGCCGGAGCGCGCAAGAAATTCTCCGACAACAGAGTCAACTGCACCCGCATCGCGGCAGTCATAACCGCCGCCGCAATGGTATTTTCGGTGTATCTCACATTCACAAATCTGCAAAAAGGCTGGTCGACCACGCACTACAGCTTCACTTCGCAGGAGGGCGACCAGATAACCAAAGAGCTCGTTGACGCGTTTGAGCATCATCAGGTGAACCTTCTCGAAGAGCCTGACGAAGATCTGCTCAAAATGGACAATCCCTATGAATACACAAGGCGTGATGCTGAAATAGGCGCGGGCAACTTTCTCTGGGATCACTGCCTGTATAACGGCAAATACTACTCATATTACGGCATCGGACCGGTCATCGCGCTGTTCCTGCCGTATCATCTGATAACCGGCTGCTATTTCCCGACCGGCTGGGCGACGCTGATGTTCGCGCTCGTCGGAATAATATTCCTGACGAAGATATATCTCGCGGTGATAGACAAAAATTCCGCAGTCTGCCGACCAATACGGTGCTCGCGGGGCTGATAACCTTGCAGATGTCCTCGGGAATCATGTTCTCCGCGGCGCGTCCGCTGTTCTATGAGCTCGCCATCTCCGGCGGATTCATGTGCGTGACTATCGGCGCGTATCTGCTCATGACCTCGAATATTCTCTGGGACGGCAAAATTTCATATGTCCGTCTCGGCTTTGCCTCGTTCTTCCTCGGCTACGCCGTGCTCTGCCGCCCGACGCTCGCGGTCTATTGCATCGCCGCGCTGTTCTTCTTCGCGGGCGGACTCAAAAAAGCGCTCGACGGACTCGAAAAGAAGCAGAAGACCCGCACATTCTTCAAATATGCGGCTGTAGCCTCGTTCCGCTCGGCGTTATCGCCCTCGGGCAGATGGTATATAACTATCTGCGCTTCGACAATCCGCTCGACTTCGGCATTCAGTATTCGCTGACGATAAACGACTTCACCCACTCGGAGTTCCACTGGAAATATGTGCTCATCAATATGTATGCGTATCTTCTGAACATGCCGCACTTCACGCCCAAGACATTCACGCATCTTGCTTCCTCTGCGGAGCGCTTCGGGCTCAACGGCTATATGTTCTTCGACGACGCTGGCAAGAATCTTATATCCGTCGGAATCATATACCGCGCTCTGCCCATGTTCGCCTATCTCTTCTCGAGCAAGGCATTGCAGCGCGTCGAGAAGAAAAAGCGCGTATTGCCCATCCTGCTTATCGGCGTGACCTGCATTCTCATGCCGCTCGCGATAATCTTCTCCTCGTGGGAAAGCGGCTATGCCGTGCGCTACAACGCGGACTTCTCATGGCAGATGGTCATCGGCGCGCTCGTCATCGCGTTCACACTCTATAAGAGCATCAAGTCGGAGAGCGCAAAGAAGCTCGTCGATTTGATATTCACGGTCTCGACTGTCGCGTGCATATATGTAAACATGGCTCAGCTGATCTCGTTCACGGGCGTTGAAGGCGCTTTCTGGATGAATCTCTGGAGATAAAATAAAACTAATCTGACCCTGTCTGTCATGCGGACGGGGTCAAAACACGATATAAAAGACGAGAGAATCGACGGCGGCAAGGCGTTCGACTGGGGCAGAGCGTGCTCGATCTCGGCACGGGCACGGACGTTTGCCGCGCAACATGTACAGCTTCGGCGCAAAATGGACGGGGACGGACATATCCCCCGAACAGATAGAGCAGGCAAAGAAGCTCTCGCAGGACATGGGCATCGGCTATTACGCGATGCCGGCTGAAAAGGTAGACTTCCCGGACGCTTCATTTGATGCCGCGACCGCCTGTCAGTGCTTCTGGTATTTCGACCACGAAAAGCTCATCCCTCAGCTCTGCCGTATGCTAAAAAGCAACGGGCGTCTTCTTGTACTGTGCATGGAGTGGCTGCCGTTTGAAGACAAGATTGCCGGCATGAGCGAGGATCTCGTGCTCAGATACAGCCCCGACTGGAGCGGCGCGGGCGAAACAATGCACCCGATAGAAATCCCCGCCTGCTACAAAGAAAAGTTCGAGCTCGTGCACCACGAGGAGTGGAAGCTGAAGGTGCATTTCACGCGCGAGAGCTGGAACGCAGGACGAAAGCCTGCCGCGGAATCGGCGCGTCGCTGACACCCGAGGAGATAGAAAACTGGGAGCGCGAGCATCTCCGAATGCTCAGAGAAAACGCACCCGAGGAGTTCGATGTTCTCCACTTCGCCGCCATGGCGGAGCTCAGGAAAAAAGACTGATAAAAAGCAATCCCACCCGAAATTTTCGTCTGGTAGGATTTTTGCGTTGTATTCCGACAAGAATCAGAAATGCCCAAAGCTCGTTATATACAAAAATCTCCTGTCCGGGAACAACTCCCGGGCAGGAGATTCTGCTTTTTACTTCCAATATCGCAGCTTCTGCCAATCACTCCAACTCAAACGCGCCGGTATAGAGGCGATAGTATGTGCCCTTTTCGGCGATGAGCTTTTCATGGTTGCCGCGCTCGATTATTCTGCCGTGGTCGAGCACCATTATAACATCCGAGTTCTGGACGGTCGAGAGGCGGTGCGCGATAACAAAGACTGTGCGTCCTTTCATCAGCTTATCCATGCCGCCCTGGACGAGAGCCTCGGTGCGCGTGTCTATAGAAGATGTCGCCTCGTCGAGGATCATGACGGGCGGGTCGGAGACCGCCGCGCGGGCTATCGATATCAGCTGACGCTGACCCTGCGAGAGTCCGGAGCCGTCACCCTTGAGCACGGTGTTGTAGCCGTCCGGGAGCATGCGGATGAAGCCGTCAGCATTTGCGAGCTTCGCCGCCGCGATGCACTGCTCGTCGGTCGCCTCGGGGTTGCCGTAGCGGATGTTCTCCATGACAGTGCCCGTGAACAGGTTGACATCCTGGAGCACGACGCCGAGACTGCGGCGCAAATCGGCTTTCTTTATCTTGTTGATGTTTATTCCGTCATAGCGTATCTTGCCGTCCGCTATGTCATAGAAGCGGTTTATGAGGTTTGTTATCGTGGTCTTGCCCGCTCCGGTCGCGCCGACGAAAGCCACCTTCTGACCCGGCTCTGCGTAGAGCGTGATATCGTGAAGGACTTCCTTTTCGGGTGTGTAGCCGAAATCGACATGGTCGAGAACGACCTGACCCTCAAGCTTTGTATAAGTCAGAGTGCCGTCGCCGTGGGGATGCTTCCATGCCCACATTCCGGTGTGCTCCTTGACTTCGACTATCTCGCCGTTCTCTTCTTTCGCGTTTACGAGGGTAACATATCCGTCGTCGGGCTCGGGCTCTTCGTCCATAAATGTGAAGATTCGCTCGGCGCCCGCGAGGGCGTTGACAATCGAGTTGAACTGGTTCGACATCTGGGATATCGGGTTTATGAAATTGCGCGAGAGCACGAGGAACGAGGCTATCATGCCGAGAGACAGCGTGTTGATGCCCGTCAGTCCGAGATTCTTCGTGCCGGCGATAGCCATATATGAGCCTATAACGGCGAGCAGGATATACAGAAAATATCCGAACGCGTTCGTCATGGGCATCATCGAGGTCGCGTGGCCGTTTGCGTTCGCGGCGTTGTGCTCCCATTCGGTGTTGCGCTGCTTCATTTCTTTCTTCGACTGCTCTTCGTGGCAGAAGACTTTTATGACCTTCTGACCGTTTATCATCTCTTCGATATATCCGTCAAGATCCGCAAGGGATCTCTGCTGGGCTACGAAATACGCGCCGCTCTTGCCGACAACTCTCTTGATTATCTGCATGATAAAGAACAGCGATATGCACACAACGAGCGTCAGACCGACGCTGATATAGAGCATACAGCAAAATACCGCCGCGACGGTGAACGCAGAAGAAATCAGCTGACCCATCGACTGCGCGAGCATCTGGCGTAGGGTATCCGTATCGTTTGTGTAGAGGCTCATCGTGTCGCCGTGGGTGTGCGAATCAAAATATCTTATCGGCAGGCGCTGCATCTTCTCGAACATCTCATCGCGTATGGTCTTGAGCGTTCCCTGCGCTATAGTGACCATGCGGCGGTTGTAGATAAGCGTCGAGAGCGTGCCGATGAGATAGATGACCGCCATGGTTATCAGCGCGCGAATGAAGCCGGAGAAGTCGGGTGATGACTGACCGACCATCGGGGTTATATAATCGTCGATAAGCGTCTGGAGGAACATCGATGACGCCGCACCCGCAACTGCGCTGAGCAGGATGCAGATTGTGACGAGGACTATCGTGCCTTTATAATTTTTGAGATAAGAGAGCAGACGCTTGAGCGTTTTCTTGTCGAGCTTTCTGGGCTGCATTCCGGGTCCGCCGGGCATGCCCTTGGGTCCTCCGTGCATGGGCATAGGCTTACTCATCGTCGTTTCCTCCCTTCTGCTGGGATTCATAAACTTCGCGATAGATATCGCAGGATTTCAGCAGTTCGTCATGCGTGCCCTGCGCGATTATTCTGCCGTTGTCGAACACGAGTATTTTGTCCGCGTTCTGAACCGAGCTTATGCGCTGGGCTATAATTATCTTCGTCGTGTCGGGCATATACTGCGAAAGTCCCTTTTGAATCAGCGCGTCGGTGTGGGTATCGACGGCGCTTGTCGAGTCGTCGAGAATGAGCACCTTGGGATTCTTGAGCAGGGCGCGCGCTATGCACAGCCTCTGCTTCTGACCGCCGGAGACGTTAGTGCCGCCCTGTTCGATATAGGTGTTGTAGCCGTCGGGCATCGCGCTGACAAATTCATCCGCCTGAGCGAGTTCGCAGGCGTGCTTTATTTCATCATCGGTCGCGTTCTCGTTGCCCCAGCGCAGGTTCTCGGATATCGTGCCGGAGAACAGCTCGTTCTTCTGGAGCACCATTGCGACCGAGTTTCTCAGGGTATCGAGGTCGTAGCTTCTGACATCCACGCCGCCGAGCATCACTTCACCGCCCGTTACATCGTAAAGGCGCGGTATGAGCTGAACGAACGAAGACTTCGACGAACCCGTGCCGCCGATTATGCCGACCGTCTCGCCGGAGGCTATATGCACGTTGACATTGTCGAGCACCTTGGTGTCCGCCTTTGAAGCATAGGCAAAATTGACATTTTTATAATCTATCTCGCCGTCTTTGACTTCGAGAACGGGGTTCGCGGGGTTCGAGATATCGGTCTTTTCGTTGAGTATCTCAGCTATACGCTGAGCGGAAGAGCTCGCGATTATCATCATGGCAAAGACCATGGAGAGCATCATGAGGCTCATGAGTATCTGCATGGCGTAGGTGAACAGCGCGGTGAGCGAGCCGGTGGTCAGACCGAGTGCTGCGTTGTTGCCGCTGGCGATGACCGCCTTCGCACCGAGCCATGAGATGAGTATCATGCAGGTATACATGCAGACCTGCATGATCGGCGAGTTGAGCGCAATAAGGCGCTCCGCTTTTGCGAAGTCTTTGTATATCTTCTCGGATATCTTCTCGAACTTGCTTATCTCGTGCTCCTCCTGATTGAAGGACTTGACGACTCTTATGCCGCGCACATTCTCCTGAACGACGTTGTTGAGCTCATCGTAGGTGTGGAAAACGCGCTTGAACACGGGGTGCACCTTGATGATTATCAGCACGAGCAGAGCCGCGAGGACAGGTATAATCGCAATGAACATAAGCGAAATCTGGCTGTCGATTCTGAACGAGACTATCATGGCGAAAATCAGCATAACCGGTCCGCGTATTGCTATTCTTATGAGCATCTGATAGGCGTTCTGAATATTTGTGACATCCGTCTCAGTCTCGTGACTATCGACGCGGTCGAGAATTTGTCGATGTTCGAGAATGCGAAGGTCTGAACATTATCATACATATCGCTGCGCAGATTCGCGCCGAACCCGGCGGACGCGCGCGAGCCGAGGAACGCCGCAAGCATTCCCGTCACCATCTGGAACACCGCGAGGAATAGCAGCGCAAGACCGTATTTCCAGACCATGGACATCACGCCGCCCTCGATGCCGTTGTCGATAAGACCCGACATACAAAGCGGGATAACTATCTCGAACACGACTTCAAACGTGGAGAAAAAGATAGTCGCCCATGATACTTTTTTGTATTGGCGCATGCTCTTCAACAAAGTTTTTATCATATTCTCACTCCCTCTTTTCTTTCTTTGCTCCGCTTTCCGGTTTGCATCCGGGACTGCTGTCAATATCAAGGTTATCGCATATCCTTATGAGATATCCGCGGAGCTGTTCGACTTCTTCTTCGCTGAACGATTTGAGCATCGCCCGCTCGCCGTTATCAATCGAACGGCGTATCTCGAGATTGATGTCTTTCGCCTTATCGGTCAGCCGCACGACCTTGTTTCTCTTGTCCGACGGGTCGGTACAGGTGCTGAGAAAGCCGCTCTGCTCCATGCGCGTGACTATGCGACAATCGTCGGATGTGAGACATGGGCGTAGTCTTCAATCTCTTTCTGGGTTGTCTGACCTCCGCGCTCGGCGAGAAATCTTATGATCCGCGACTGCGCAAAAGTCAGCCCGTGCTTGCCGAGTTCTGCATCGGCGTTCGACTTCAGGCGGTTGTCTATACGCTTGAAAAAATATCCGATATGCTCCATAGCGATCTCCTTTCCGTAAAGCTGTTTTCAACAATATTAAGTGTAGCACGCTACACATTATACATATATGCGCGCCGATTGTCAACAATATGTTTGTAAACAATTTGTGACCTCGGCGCTGAAGATTTTTATGTTCTGTTTTCGTTGAGATTAAAGACGGTGCGTATAAGCTCGGACGCCGCGCGGATGCCATGCTCGTCCGGTTCATGAGCATAATCTTGATGTTCCGCCGATGCAGAAGATTATTTTTTCTTTGCGCTCCGGCTCGTCGTCGTCATGCAGATAGATTCTGAAAAGAGCCTCCTCCGCATCGTTGAGCAGTGAAGTCACATCATCGCCGTAGAGCGCGCGGATGAGCCGCTCTTCGCGCGATATCGCGCCGACCAGCTCTGAAACAAAGGCGTATGTATCGCTGAACGCCATCCGGGCGCAGTCGCAGCGGCCGAGGATATCGGCGACGGTCTCGCGGCAGATGTGCCGACGCAGGCTCTCCATGGTGTCATAGTGGGAATAGAATGTCGTTTTATTTATCAGCGCCTCCCGGCACAGATCGCTGACTTTGACGGGTGACGGGTCGCGCAGGCGCATATCGACATATGTATGTACTATCAGCCGCTCCGTTTTGATATATCTCAAATCGTTTTTATTCACCATTTAAACGCCTCTTTTTATATTTAGTCGTTTATCTTACCAATTTGTAAAACAGTTTCTTGATTAGACAACTTTAGTTGTTTATAATGTTAGCATATACTAAAAAATATTACAAGGGGGAGTATGCCGAATGAACAGAAAAGACCGCACCGTCTATATTATGCTCACCGACTATCCGGATAAGGTCTCGCGAACTATAAAAAGAATAGGGCTTTGGGAATACTCCCACATGTCGATAAGCACGGACGAACACTACCCGAAATTTTTCAGCTTCACGGGCAAGCGCGGATTCATGACCGAGGACTTTGACCTCCACCCGACTTATAAAGGCACGGATGTCCCCTGCGCGCTATTCGCTCTGCCCGTAACGGAGGCGGAGCTCCGCAATGTAGAGCGCATCATAAAGCACATGACATCGAACGCCGACGAATATAAGTACAGCTACATCGGGCTCGCACTGCTCTATCTGCGGATAATCCCGAAGCAGCGCGGGCGCGACACCTGCGTCGGCTTCGTCTCGCGCACGATAAGGGAGCAGACCTCGCTCTCCGCAGGGCGCAGAAAAAAGTTTTGCAGCCCGAACGACATAAAGGCGTTTTTTATCAATCAGCTCGTCTTTGAGGGACCTCTGAGAGTGCTGCTGCAAAAGGGCAAGGCGTAAATTAAAATATCAATCCGCCGTCGGTTCGTGCCGTTCGGCGGTTTATTTTCAGCAAAAGCAAAAGACCTCCCGCTCCGGGAGGTCTTTTAATATAATAAGGGTTGTTGAAATCAGTTCTCGCCGTCGCCATTTATGGTCGATATCTCGGGGGTTATCTCTTCGAGAACATCGAGGACTATCTTCACGGTGTCGAGGGAGGTGAATATCGTCACGCCGTTCTGGACGGCACAGCGGCGGATCTCAACGCCGTCCTCAAAGTGGACGCCGGAGAGAATGGCGCGCGTGTTTATAACATAGCTGACATAGCCCGCGCGGATAGAATCGAGGATCTCGGTGCTGCCCTCGCTGAGCTTGCCGCGCACGCGGTGCGTATGCCGTGCTTCTTGAGGAACGCCGCGGTTCCGGCGGTCGCCTCGATATTGAAGCCGAGGTGATAGAAGCGCTTGACGAGCGGCAGAGCCTCTTCTTTATCCTCATCGGCAAGGGTGACTATTACAGTACCGTATTCTTTCATCTTGACTCCGGACGCCTGAAGAGCCTTGTAGAGCGCACGGTTCAGGCGCTTGTCGTAGCCTATCGCTTCGCCGGTCGATTTCATCTCGGGCGAGAGATATGCGTCCATGCCGGTCAGCTTCTCGAACGAGAACGCCGGGGCTTTGACATACCAGCGCTTGCCGTCGGGCAGGCGCATATCGGTTATGCCTGATCGTGCAGGCTCTGGCCGAGCATGACCTTTGTCGCGATGCGGACAAGGTTGCAGTCGGTGGACTTTGAAAGGAACGGCACACTTCGCGAAGCGCGGGGATTGACCTCGATAACATAGACGCTCTCGTCGCTGTCAACTATAAACTGTATATTGAACAGACCGACTATGCCTATGCCGAGTCCGAGCTTTGTGGTGTATTCGGCTATCGTGTCTCTGACCTTCTGCGAAATAGAGAACGGCGGATACACGCTCGTGCTGTCGCCCGAGTGGACGCCGGTACGCTCGACGAGCTCCATTATGCCGGGAATGAACACCTCACTGCCGTCGCAGATGGCGTCTATCTCAACTTCCTTGCCCATAAGATATTTATCTATGAGCACGGGCTTGTCTTCATCGACCTCAACGGCGTTCTTGAGATATTTTCTGAGCATAGTCTCGTTAGCGACTATCTCCATCGCCCTGCCGCCGAGCACGAAGCTCGGGCGCACAAGCACGGGGTAGCCTATGCGCGCGGCAACAGCCGCACCGGTCTCGATATCCGTAACAGCCTCGCCTTTCGGGTTCGGGATGCCGAGAGATTTTATAACGGCGTCAAACGCGTCTCTGTTCTCCGCGCGCTCAATGGCGTCGCAGTCGGTGCCGATTATCTTCACGCCGCGCCTTGCAAGCGGAGCCGCGAGGTTGACGGCAGTCTGACCGCCGAGGGTGACTATAACGCCCTCCGGCTTTTCAAGATGTACTATATTCATGACATCCTCTGTCGTCAGGGGCTCGAAATAGAGCTTGTCGGCAGTGGTATAGTCGGTCGAAACGGTCTCGGGGTTATTGTTTATAACTATCGCCTCATAGCCGAGCTGCTGAATGGCATGGACAGCGTGGACGGTCGAATAGTCAAACTCAACGCCCTGTCCTATACGGATAGGACCTGAGCCTAAGACTATTATCTTCTTTTTGTTCGACACAACGGACTCGTTCTCGCTCGCGTAGGTCGAGTAGAAATAGGGCACATAGCTGTCGAACTCGCTCGCACAGGTGTCGATCATCTTGTATGTCGGGAAGATATCCTCTTTGCATCTGCGCTCATATATGCTGTCCTCGCTCTCTTTCCAGAGCTCGGCGATATACGAATCGGAGAAGCGAGGCGCTTTGCCTCGCGCAGAAGAATGTCGGAGCCGGGATTCGCCTCCATCTCCTTCTCGAAATCGACTATCTTCTTTATCTTGTCGAGGAAGAACATATCTATATGCGTTATATCGCAGATAAGCGACGGGTCAACGCCCATCCACATCAGCTGGGATATTGCATAGAGACGGTCGTCTGTGCCCTCTTTGATATATTCGAGCAGCTCGTCAACGCTCATATGCGCCGAGTCGAACTTCTCCATATGCAGGTGGTTCTTGCTCTCTTCGAGCGAGCGTATCGCCTTGAGCAGGCTCTCCTCAAAAGTGCGTCCGACGCTCATGACCTCGCCGGTCGCCTTCATCTGGGTCGAAAGCGTGTTGTGCGCGGCGGGGAACTTGTCGAACGGGAAGCGCGGCATCTTGGTCACGACATAGTCGAGCGAGGGCTCGAAGCAGGCAGGGGTGTTTGCAAGCTGTATCTCATGCAGATCCATGCCGACCGCTATCTTCGCCGAGACACGCGCTATCGGATATCCGCTCGCCTTTGAAGCGAGGGCGGACGAGCGCGAAACTCTGGGGTTGACCTCAATAACATAGTAGCGGAACGAATGGGGGTCGAGCGCAAACTGAACGTTGCAGCCGCCCTTTACTCCCAGGGCGCGGATAATTTTGAGCGCGGAATCCCTGAGCATCTGATATTCTTTATTCGTCAGCGTCTGGCTGGGCGCGACGACTATCGAGTCGCCGGTATGAATGCCGACGGGGTCGAGGTTTTCCATATTACAGACGGTGATAGCGGTGTCGTTCGCGTCGCGTATCACTTCGTATTCTATCTCTTTGTAGCCCTTTATGCTCTTTTCGACGAGCACCTGATGCACGGGCGAGAGCGCAAGCGCGTTCTTCATCATGTCGCGCATCTCGTCGGGGTCATAGGCGAAGCCGCCGCCCGTTCCGCCGAGCGTGAACGCGGGGCGCAGGATAACGGGGTAGCCTATCTTCTCCGCCGCCTCAAGACCCTCTTCGATGCTGTAGGTTATCTGCGAGGGAACAATCGGCTCGCCGATGCTCTCGCAGAGCTCTTTGAACAGCTCTCTGTCCTCGGCGCGCTCAATGCTCTCGGCATCAGTGCCGAGCAGCTCTATCTCGCACTCCTTGAGAACGCCCTTCTTCGCGAGCTGCATCGCAAGGTTGAGTCCGGTCTGACCGCCGATGCCGGGGACTATCGCGTCCGGGCGCTCATAGCGGCAGATACGCGCGAGATATTCGAGCGTCAGCGGCTCCATATAGACTTTATCGGCTATGGTAGTATCGGTCATTATCGTTGCGGGGTTCGAGTTCGCGAGGACGACCTCGTAGCCCTCCTCACGCAGGGCGAGGCACGCCTGAGTTCCCGCATAGTCGAACTCGGCAGCCTGACCGATGACTATAGGACCCGAGCCGATAACGAGCACCTTTTTATATCAGTTCTCTTAGGCACGCTCCTTCGCCTCCTTCATATAGTCGATAAACTGACCGAACAGATAGCTGCTGTCCTGCGGACCGGGCGCGCTCTCGGGGTGATACTGCACGCTGAACACAAGGTCTTTCTTGCATCTTACTCCCTCGACGGTATTGTCGAGAAGATTTATGTGCGTCACTTCGAGATCGGTGCCCTCGACCGTTTTCGGGTCAACGGCATAGCTGTGGTTCTGCGAGGTTATCTCTATTTTGTTGGTGTCGAGGTTCATGACCGGGTGGTTTCCGCCGCGGTGACCGAACTTGAGCTTATATGTCTTTGCGCCGTAGGCGAGGGATATCATCTGATGTCCGAGCAGATGCCGAAAATCGGATATTTGCCGCGAAGCGCCCTGACCGTGTTTATGACGGGAGTCACATCCTCGGGGTCGCCGGGACCGTTTGAGAGAAACACTCCGTCGGGCTTCATGAACTCAATTTCATCAGCCGGCGTGTCATAGGGCACGACAACGACGTTGCAGCCGAACTTGTTGAGGCTGCGCACAATATTGAGCTTCATGCCGCAGTCTATCGCAACGACATTGAACTGCGGGTTCGACGTGCGCGAATACCAGCGCTTTTTGCAGCTGACGCGGCTGACCGCATCGTGGGCGACGGGGGTATTTTTGATTATCTCCACCGCGACTCAGCCGGGATATCGGGCGAGGTTATGAGCACACGGCGCGAGCCCAAGTCGCGTATGCTGCGGGTGAGCTTTCTCGTGTCAACGCCGGAGATGCCGGGTATGCCGTTCTCTTCGAGCAGCTCCGAGAGCGTCTTTGTGTATCTGAAGTTCGAGGGCATATCGTTGTAGTCATACACGATAAGGCCGCCGATGCTCGGGTTTTTGCACTCGAAATCGTCGTCGGTTATGCCGTAGTTGCCTATGAGCGGATATGTCATAACGACCATCTGATCGGTATACGACGGGTCGGAGACTATTTCCTGATAGCCGACCATCGAGGTGTTGAAAACTATCTCGCACACCCTGTCGGCATAGCTGCCGAAGCCGTATCCGTAGTACTCGCTGCCGTCCTCAAGGACGATCTTGCGGTCTATGAGTCTCATTTAAAAATACACTCCTTGAATTTATCAGATCGAGCTCTGAAGTCTCGCGAGAACATCTCTGTAGCCGCCGAGAACATCGCCGAGGTCGCGGCGGAATCTGTCCTTGTCGAGCTTTTTGTTTGTCTCCATATCCCAGAGACGGCAGGAATCGGGGGATATCTCATCGCACAGGACAAGTCCGTCGTCGGTGCGGCCGAACTCGAGCTTGAAGTCGACAAGGCGCACGCCGCCCTTTGCGAACAGCTCGGTCATCAGCTCGTTTATGCGCTTGGACATGGCTCTGAGCTCGTCGAGCTCCTCCTGCGTAGCGAGACCGATGGCGGTTATCTGGCTGTCGTTTATCATGGGATCGCCGAGCTCGTCGCTCTTGTAGCTGAACTCAACGACCGTGTTCTTCAGGGGCGAACCCTCCGGCACGCCGTATTTCTTTGAAAAGCTTCCTGCTGCGATATTTCTGACTATGACCTCGACCATAACGATCTCAGCCTTCTTCGCGAGGACGGTGGTTTCGTCGATGACCTTGAGAAGATGGGTCTTGATTCCGTTCTTCATGAGGTAATCAAAGATGATGTTGGAGATCGCCGCATTGAGTTTTCCTTTTCCGGGCAGATCTTCTTTCTTGACGCCGTTGCCGGCAGTGGCGGTGTCCTTGTACTTGATGATGCAGGTACCGGGCTCCTCCGAACTGTAAACGACCTTGCTCTTGCCTTCATACAACTTTTCCATACCGCAGTTTCCTTTCGCTTTTCGTATTTTTATTTATTTGCTCCGCTCAGAGAGTTTCCCCTCAAAGCGGTCTTTGGTGATAACATCCGGGATAGGGGTCGGATAGACTCCATTGAAGCACGCGCTGCAGAAGTTCTCGCTGCCTATCAGATTTTTAAGCTCCGACTCCGGCAGATATCCGAGGGAATCCGCGCCGATTATGTCGGCAATCTCCTCCACCGAGTGGTGGCAGGCGATAAGATTCTCGCGCGAGTCAACGTCAGTGCCGTAGTAGCACGGGTGCATGAACGGCGGCGAGGAGATGCGCATATGCACCTCTTTTGCCCCCGCTTCGCGCAGGAGATTGACTATCTGGCGGCTCGTCGTGCCGCGCACTATGGAGTCGTCGATGAGCACTATTCTCTTATCCTTTACGGATTCGCTTATCGCGCTGAGCTTTATTCTCACCTGGTCGATTCTCTTGTCCTGACCGGGCGAGATGAAGTTCTGCCGATATATTTGTTTTTATGAAGCCCATTCCGTAGGTATTCCCGACGCCTCGGCATAGCCAGAGCGGCGTCGATTCCCGAATCCGGGACGCCCATAACAACATCGGCTTCAACGGGATGGGTCTTTGAAAGTATCGCGCCGGCATTTCTGCGCGCCGCGTGAACCGACACGCCGTCAATGACGGAATCGGGTCTTGCAAAATAGATATATTCAAAAATGCATGAGCGCCTCGCTTTTCGCCGCAGTGATCCCTGTTCGAGCGCACGCCGTTTTCGTCAAAGACGAGTATCTCGCCGGGGAGTATATCGCGCTCGAATTTTGCGCCGACGGCGGAGAGCGCACAGCTCTCGGACGCGACGACATATGTGCCGTCGAGCGTCTTGCCGTAGCACAGCGGGCGGAACCCGTAAGGTCGCGCGCCGCGAGCAGCTTTGCGGCTGACATGAGCACGAGGGAATACGCGCCCTCGAGCCTGTTCATCGCGCTGCTCAGCGCATTTTCTATTGAAGGACTGTTGAGGCGCGCCTGCGTGACGATATAGGCGATTATCTCGGTGTCGCTCGTCGTGTGGAAGATAGCGCCGCCGAGCTCAAGCTCGCTGCGCAGTTCATAGGCGTTGCTTAGGTTTCCGTTGTGGGCAAGAGCATCTTGCCCTTCTGATGGTTGACCTCGATGGGCTGGCAGTTCGCTCTGCTGTTGCCGCCGGTCGTGCCGTAGCGCGCATGGGCGACAGCATCCTGCCCTGCGGGAACTTCATCAGGTCGTCGCGCGAGAAGACTTCGTTGACAAGTCCGATATCCTTGCGCGAAGCGAACACTCCGTCGTCGTTAACGACTATGCCGCAGCTCTCCTGCCCTCTGTGCTGCAGGGCATAGAGACCGTAGTAGGCGAGATCCGCCACGGGGCCGGGCTTGGGTGAATAGACTCCGAAAACGCCGCACTCTTCATGCAAGTTTGCCATAGGTATTTATTCTCCGATCTCAGATTTTTCAAGCGCTGCGGCTATAAAGCCTTTGAACAGCGGGTGAGCCTTGTTGGGACGGGACTTGAACTCGGGGTGATACTGCACTCCGACATAGAACGGGCGGTCGGAAAGCTCGACCGTTTCAACGAGTCTGCCGTCGGGCGAAAGACCCGAGAGGGTGAGTCCGTTCTGAGTAAGTATATCGCGATAATCGTTATTGAACTCGTAGCGGTGGCGGTGGCGCTCGGAAATTTCGGACTTTCCGTAGCAGCGCTCCATTGTTGTGCCGGGCTTGATAACGCAGGGATATGCGCCAAGGCGCAGTGTGCCGCCCTTGTCTATATTATCGCTCTGACCGGGCATAAAGTCAATGACCTTGTTCTTGCAGAGCTCATCGAACTCGCCCGAGTGGGCGTCTTTTATACCCGCGACATCGCGCGCGTATTCGATAACCGCAATCTGCATTCCGAGGCAGATTCCGAAATAGGGAACATTGTTCTCTCTGGCGTATTTCGCCGCGAGGATCATGCCCTCGATTCCTCTGCCGCCGAAGCCGCCGGGGACGATTATTCCGTCGAGGTGCGAGAGCTCCTGCTCGTAGTTCGCCTCGGTCAGATTCTCGGAATCGATCCAGTCGATGCGGATATGGGTGTTGAGAGTGTAGCCCGCGTGGCGAAGCGCCTCGGCAACGGACAGATATGCATCATGGAGCTGGACATATTTGCCGACAAGACCTATCTTGACTTCCTTTTCGCGGTTCTGATGCGGTGGACAAGCTCCGTCCACTCGTCGAGATCCGGTTCGGGAGCGTCTATATTCAGCTCGCGGCAGACGACGGACGAGAAGTTCGACTTCTCGAGCATCAGCGGAGCTTCGTAGAGATAAGGCAGGGTAATGTTCTCGATAACGCAGTCGGGCTTGACGTTGCAGAAGAGCGATATCTTCTTGAAGATAGCCTCCTCAAGCGGCTCGTCACAGCGCAGGACGATTATGTTCGGGTTGATACCCATGCCCTGCAGCTCCTTGACCGAGTGCTGGGTGGGCTTGGACTTATGCTCGTCCGATCCACGCAAAAACGGCACCAGAGTGACATGGATGAAAAGGCTGTTCTCACGCCCCACCTCAAGAGATATCTGTCTTACAGCTTCGAGGAAAGGCTGGGATTCAATGTCACCTATAGTGCCGCCGATCTCAGTGATGACCACGTCAGCATCGGTTTTCTTGCCGACACGGTATACGAAATCCTTTATTTCATTTGTTATATGGGTATGACCTGAACGGTCGAACCGAGATACTCGCCGCGGCGCTCTTTGTTGAGCACGTTCCAGTATACTTTACCGGTGGTGAGATTCGAGTATTTGTTAAGATCCTCGTCGATGAAGCGCTCGTAGTGGCCGAGGTCGAGGTCGGTCTCCGCGCCGTCTTCCGTGACGTAAACTTCGCCGTGCTGATAGGGCTCATGGTACCCGGGTCAACGTTGATATAAGGATCGAGCTTCTGCGCCGCTACCTTGAGTCCGCGCGCTTTGAGTATTCGTCCGAGCGACGCCGCAGTTATCCCCTTTCCGAGGCCGGATACGACGCCTCCGGTCACAAAGATGTACTTTGTCATTAATATCCCTCCGTATTTTATCTTTTTCTTTTTTATATACTTCTCCGGTTAAGGTTTCACGCGTACTTTCATTATATCATATTATAACACACCTTCCCTGCCGACTTCTACGGTATTCTGTACTAAAAGCGAGTGCTTTGGAACCGAAAAATATGACAACGCGGTCAACTGCCCGCAAAACCCGATGAGATGCGGGGCGCTCGGTTCCGAAAAAGCAAAAAGCAAAGGCGTCCGCCGATGGGGGCACTGTCCCCGAGGGAATGAACGCCTTTGCTCATTTGAGGCGTATTTTATCATATTAAAAGACCCGTGTCAATTGTATTTTATATATGTATCGCACTTTATTTTTAAAGCCGTCCGGGAGAACCGCGCCGCCGAAAATTTTTTTGGCGAGAGTTCAAAGCCCCGCATTTTCTCAGAAAAGCGGTTACATCTTGCTCATAAAATCGCTTTTCAAAAAGCCCCGATTGCGGCTATTTGCACAAAAATAAAGAATTGTCCGAAAACGCCTTGACAAACGATTTTGCTGCGCGTATAATTCAGCGCATAAAGGCAATGGCGTCTTTGAACCGAACGGGTTCATTGACGCCATTTTTATTTTTCGCCTTAAAATATGAAAAAGGAGCGCTAACTTATGAGCACAGTATCTGATTATTTCGGAAGTCTCGTTTTTGACGACAGAGTGATGAAAGCAATGCTTTCCGCCGATGTTTACCAGTCTCTCAAGAAGACTATTGACGAAGGAGCGAGTCTCAATAATGACGTCGCCAACGCAGTTGCCGCCGCTATGAAGGACTGGGCCGTTGAGCATGGCGCGACCCATTTCACCCACTGGTTCCAGCCCCTGACCGGCATCACCGCCGAGAAGCATGACAGCTTCATAACCCCCGCATCCGACGGACGCGTTATCATGGAGTTCTCGGGCAAGGAACTGATAAAAGGCGAGCCGGACGCATCGTCCTTCCCGTCTGGCGGACTCAGAGCAACCTTTGAAGCCCGCGGCTACACCGCGTGGGATCCCACTTCCTACGCATTTATAAAAGACAAGACCCTCTGCATCCCCACGGCGTTCTGCTCTTACGGCGGCGAGGCACTCGACAAGAAAACGCCTCTGCTCCGTTCCATGCAGGCTCTCAACAAGCAGGCTCTTCGTATTCTCAGACTCTTCGGCAACACCGATGTAAAGTGCGTGCGCACCTCCGTCGGCCCCGAGCAGGAATACTTCCTTGTTGACAAGGCTCTCTATGAGCAGCGCAAAGACCTCGTCTTCTGCGGACGCACTCTTTTCGGCGCAAAGGCGCCCAAGGGTCAGGAGATGGACGACCACTATTTCGGAGTTATCAAGCCGAGAGTCGCCGCTTACATGGCAGACCTCAACGAAGAGCTCTGGAAGCTCGGCGTTCTTGCAAAGACCGAGCACAACGAAGTCGCACCGTCTCAGCATGAGCTCGCACCCATATATACCACAACAAACATCGCCACCGACCACAACCAGCTGACTATGGAGATCATGCAGAAAGTCGCCGCGAAGCACGGACTTGTCTGCCTGCTCCACGAGAAGCCGTTCGCCGGAGTCAACGGCTCGGGCAAGCACAACAACTGGTCCATGGCTACGGATACCGGAGTCAACCTCCTCACTCCCGGCGAGACCCCCTATGAGAACGCACAGTTTCTGCTGTTCCTCTGCGCGGTCATCAAAGCCGTTGACGACTATCAGGATCTGCTCCGAGTCTCCGTCGCGACCGCAGGCAACGACCACAGACTCGGCGCAAACGAAGCTCCGCCCGCAGTTGTCTCTATGTTCCTCGGCGACGAGCTGACCGCAGTTCTCGACGCTATAGAGAACGACGCGCCCTACAGCGGCAGCGAAAAGACAACGATGAAGCTCGGCGTTCATGTTCTGCCGAAGTTTACCCGCGACACCACCGACCGCAACCGCACATCGCCCTTTGCGTTCACCGGCAACAAGTTTGAGTTCCGTATGCTCGGCTCGTCGAACAGCATCGCCTGCGCGAACATCATGCTCAACGCCGCCGTTGCGGAGTCGCTCAAGATATATGCGGACCGCCTCGAAAATGTCGATGACTTCGAGACCGCTCTGCACGACATGATAAAGAAGACCATAAAAGACCACAAGAGAATCATCTTCAACGGCAACGGCTATGACGATGCGTGGATAAAGGAGCTACCGAGAAGCGCGGACTGCTGAATCTCCGCACCACTCCGGACGCTATGCCCGCGATGATTGCCGACAAGAACGTGAAGATGCTCACCGCTCACAAGATATTCTCACCCGCAGAGCTTCACAGCCGCTATGAGATACTTCTTGAGAACTACTCAAAGACTGTCAATATAGAAGCTCTGACCATGGTCGACATGGCGAGAAAAGAGATTCTCCCCGCAGTCGAGGGCTACACGAAGTCGCTTGCAGAAACCCTCGCCGCGAAGAAAGCGGCAGTCGCAGGTCTCCCCTGCAAATACGAGACCGCGACCATCGCGAAGCTCTCCGAGCTGTCCGATGAAATCGCCGACGCGACTGCGGACCTTGACAGCGAGATAGCAAAGTTCCAGGCTATCGAGGATGTCACCGAAGCGGCAAATGATATCAGAGATGTTATTCTCGGCAAGATGGACGCCCTGCGCGCCGTCTGCGATGAGGCAGAGACGATAACCGCCAAGGAGTTCTGGCCGTTCCCGACCTACAGCGACCTGCTCTTCAGCGTAAAATAAAAATCCACAACCCTTTTTACAATAACAAAAGCGCCGAGTCGGGAGAAGTAACGCGGAATACCGCTCAAAGCGAGCATGGGACGGTGAGAGCCATGCAGTAAGCTCCGCGCGAATAACACCCGACGAGCTGCAAGCCGAAAGGACTACCGAGTAGGTGCGCCGGACACGCCGACCGTTACAGCGGCGAGGCTTTCTTCGAAGCCGAAAAGAGAACAAAGATAGGTGCACAGCGAGTTGGCACTTGCCCTATCGAATGCTGAAACTAACCGAAAGGAAAGATTACTATGTGTTCGATAATGGGTTACTGCGACTGCTGTGCCGCTTTTTCCGATTTTGAGGAGGATTCAAGAAGACCGTTTCAAGAGGACCGGACGACAGCCGGATAATAGACACCGGCAAAGGTCTGCTCGGCTTCCACCGCCTTGCGATAATGGGGCTGACCCCCGACGGGATGCAGCCGTTTGAATTGGACGGCAGCTATGTAGTCTGCAACGGCGAGATATACGGCTACGAGAAGATAAAAGAGGAGCTTGCGAAAAAATACACATTTAAAAGCGGCTCCGACTGCGAGATACTTCTCCCGCTCTACCGTGAATACGGCGTGGATATGTTCAAAATGCTCGACGCCGAGTTTGCGCTGATTATCTACGACGGCGAAGAGAAAAAATATATCGCCGCAAGAGACCCGATAGGCATCCGCCCGCTCTACTACGGCTATGATAAAAAGGGTGTTATCATGTTCGCGAGCGAGGCGAAGAACCTCGTCGGAATGTGCGGGCATGTTATGCCTTCCCGCCCGGGCACTACTATAAAGACGGCGAGTTTGTCCAGTACTGCGACATAGCGACGGTTGACGAAGTCTGCCATGACGACCTTGAGACAGTTTGCAAAAACATCCGCGAAAAGCTCATCGCCGGCGTTGACAAGAGACTCGTTGCGGACGCAAAGGTCGGCTTCCTACTCTCCGGCGGACTCGACTCCTCCCTCGTCTGCGCCATAGCGGCAAGGCAGAGCAAAAAGCCGATACGCACCTTTGCAATAGGCATGAGCGAGGACGCTATTGACCTCAAATACGCAAAAGAAGTCGCCGACTATATCGGCAGCGACCACACCGAGGTCATCATGACAAAAGAGCAGGTCATAGACTCGCTCGAGGGTGTCATCCGTATGCTCGGCACATTTGATATCACAACTATCCGCGCGAGCATGGGTATGTACCTGCTGTGCAAATGGATACACGAGAACACGGATATCAGAGTTCTTCTGACGGGCGAGATCTCCGACGAGCTGTTTGGCTACAAATACACCGACTTTGCGCCGAGCGCGGAGGAGTTCCAGAAGGAGTCGCAGAAGAGAATAAGAGAGCTGCACATGTACGACGTTCTGCGCGCCGATCGCTGCATCTCTGTAAACTCACTTGAAGCGCGCGTACCGTTCGGCGATCTCGACTTTGTAAAATATGTCATGTCCGTCGACCCCGCGAAGAAAATGAACACCTACGGCAAGGGTAAATATCTGCTCCGCCACGCGTTCGAGGGCGATTATCTGCCCACGATATACTCTTCCGCGAAAAGGCGGCGTTCTCCGACGCAGTCGGCCACTCGATGGTGGACTATCTCAAGGAATACGCCGAGGGGCTCTACACCGAAGAGGAATTCAAAGAGAAGTGCGAAAAATACACCCACGCAAAGCCGTTCACGAAAGAATCCCTGCTCTACCGCGAGATATTTGAAAAGTACTATCCCGGCCAGTCCGAGATGATAGTCGATTTCTGGATGCCCAACAAGTCATGGGAGGCTGCGATGTCAACGACCCGTCCGCCCGCGTGCTCTCAAACTACGGCGAAAGCGGAAAATAAAAAATGTCCCCCGCGCGGAAATTTGCCGTGCGGGGGATTTTTGCAAATTGACTGTAAATTGATTTGAATGAAGCGTTTGCATCGCAAACATGAAACGGCAGCTTCGCTGCATGAAGTACTCGCTGACGCTCGTATGAAGCAAAGCGCATGACAGACTTTCGGCGTAATGCCGTCAAACTTCATATGGCGAAGCCATACTTCATTTTTCATGCACCGCAGGTGCGCTTCATTTGAAAAAGCAGCCCGGCGGCTGCTTTTTTTCATGGCACCCCCCCTGGGGGAATCGAACCCTCAACTGCCCCTTAGGAGTGACCTCGAAACTCAGTTGTG
>ENA-OQCP01000014-OQCP01000014.1-human-gut-metagenome-genome-assembly--contig:-NODE-14-length-64483-cov-3.262773_pt1 | contig 64483 bp, 78 predicted proteins | sample MGYA00242760_ERZ504583 | MGnify/ENA primary metagenome ERZ504583 (study PRJEB26092, sample SAMD00036308) | human gut metagenome | host: Homo sapiens | study: EMG produced TPA metagenomics assembly of...
CGCCGTTTTCCGCAACAGGTGTGCGGTGAACAATTAAAATATCGTCAGGGAAAATGCCTGCGTTAATCATACTTCGCCCTGAACACGCAGAGCAAAAAGCTCTCTGCCCCTTTTTAAGCTGTCGGGAACAGGCACATAACATTCAATATTCTCAACGGCAAGAATCGGATAACCTGCCGCCACTCTGCCAAAACGGGAACATCGGTGTTTTTCTCCATGCCGTTAATCTGAATACAACGGTTCACGCCGTGTTCTCGTGAAATAAGACCTTTTTCTTCAAGTGCCTTGAGGTGGTGGTGAACGGTTGATGTTGAACTCAGTCCCGTTTCTTCGCAGATTTCACGAACTGACGGAACTCTGCCCTCGCCTGCACATTCCTTTAGATAATCGAAAATTTTCTGTTGGCTTTTGCTTAAAGGTTTCATATCGCAACGCCCCTTGTTTGTAATTACAGTATGATTGTACCATATATTTTCAGAAAAATCAAACATTTGTTTTATGTTTTTGAAAAAATTTTTTATTTCGTCGAATAAATAAAGAAATTATTTGAGTTTTGATTGATTAACAGAAAAAACAGATGCTTTTCATTCCGATTTCAAAAAGGGTTCACACAGTTTTCATATTTGCATTGTTTAATATAAGCGTACTCAGAAAGACGGAACCGCATCCGTCAGAGTATAATTGTTCTACCCTCCTCAATGCGAGTCTGAACAAAGACTCGTAATTGTACCCCTCATTTTTTAAAGAACATAAGAAAGCACCGGGTCGCCGCAAGCCCGGTGCTTTCGTCGTTTCAGGAGTTTCTCCTGAAGACGAGTGAAATTCGCCTATGGCGAGTGAAATCTGACTTTGTCAGGTGAAATCGTCCTTGCGGACGGTGAAATTGCCCTGTCGGGCAGTTGTGGTCGGGAAGATAATCGGTTTGTAAAACAAATTTGTAGCCCGATTGTAGTGGCGATTACTATGCCACGCTCGGGCATAATAGTTTTAAATATTGCAAACTATCTACACGAACTAAAATAAACACGAACGAAAATAAACACAAACTAAAAAATTGAATTATCATCTGCACTATGATACAATATATATAGTAAAGTGAGGTGCTTGTATGCTTGAGAACAAACTCGGATTGACTTCTTCTGCGGAGCTTGCTCGTGAAGAGGAGCGAATCAGTAAGAAAAAGGCGGCAATGCTTTTTGAAAATCACATTCTTGACAACCTTAAAAGCGGAAAGTTTTCAACATTACAGACAATCCACAAGTACCTTTTTGATGAAATCTACGATTTTGCGGGAAAGTTGAGAACCGTAAACATTGCAAAGGGCAATTTCAGATTTGCACCTTTGATGTACATTGAATCAGCTTTGAAAAATATTGATGAAATGCCGCAGAGCAATTTTGATGAGATTATAGAAAAGTATGTCGAAATGAACATTGCGCACCCATTCAGAGAGGGCAACGGTCGCAGTGCACGAATCTGGCTTGACCATATGTTGAAAACGGAAATCGGCAAGGTTATCGACTGGAGCAAGGTTGACAAGGAAGATTATCTGCTTGCAATGGAGCGCAGTCCCATACGGGATATCGAGATAAAATATGTTCTGAAAAACGCATTGACCGATGAAATTGACAGCCGTGAGATGTACATGAAAGGTATTGACCACAGTTATTATTATGAGGGCTACACAGCGTTTAAAGCGGACGAACTTTAGTAAAATTGAAAGTTGACGGCGAGCCGCCGTTCTCAGTCCGAGAAGATAGTTTTGATAGGGGCAAGAGCAAAATGCCCGAATGAAAATGTTTATTGAAAATTGTGCAAACAGTTACAATGTTACGCTCGGGTATAATATGTTTTTACATCGCAAACTATCTGCACGAATTTAAAAAACACGAATTAAAAACAACGGACAGCAGAAATAAAATCTGCTGTCCGATTTGTTTTTTATACATATATAGTTATTTTCTTTTTCTTATAAACCAATATATCAAACCAAGCGCAACGAGGAAACCGCCGAGGATGCAACGGAAGATGATATTAAGCGTACCCTCAAACATTGGGTAGCCTGCAAAGGTTCGCAGTCCGTACCATACGGTCATGAAGATAAAAAACACAGCCATTAAAACTGCAAGCAAGCCCTGATGTTCGTGGCGATATTTGATTCCTACGATAATCATTAATATTGCAAGAGCCGCCCAAAGCCATACATACATATTCTGAAGAAATTCGCCCATAAAATTCACCCTTAAACATTACTGATAAGTAGATTATAGAGTATCCTCGGCACAATGTCAAACCGTGTTATGTGAAGATTTTCTGAAAACGAAAAATTTTTTCAAAAACGCTTGACTTTTACTGACTTTGGTATTATATTATGAGTATAGCAATTAGCACTCACCTATCGAGAGTGCTAAAACAGCAAAAACCGACACGAAATGAGGTGAACGGTATGGAGCTGGCATGAAAGAAAAAAGAAATATTATCGGCAGTAATTGAAAGCTATATCAACACAGGCGAGCCGATTGGTTCAAAAGCGTTGATTAACGAAACGGGACTTGAGGTTTCATCGGCAACGGTGCGAAATGACCTTGCAGAACTTACAAATAAAGGCTACTTGGTTCAGCCGCACACCTCGGCAGGACGAATTCCAACGCTGCAGGGCTACAGATACTACATCGACAATCTGATGAAAATTACCCCTGTAACTCAAGGCGGACGGGAATACGTTGAATCCGAGCTTTACAAAAGCGCAGATTCCCCCGAGAGTATTCTCAAAGAGGCAAGCGGTGTTATTTCAAGGCTGACAGGCTGCACGGCGGTAACAACAACACCTCGGGTGAGGAAAGCAGAATCCACAGAATAAGATTTGTTCAGACGGGTTCGCACACGGCAATGGCTGTTGTGATTGCCTCAAACGGAATCATAAAACAAAGCTGTTTCGTTGCGATTTCCTTTTGAATCCCGAACTTTTGACCGTGTTTGACAAGGCATTTAACGAAATCTTTTCGGGAATGAAGCTTTCATCGGTCAACCGACCGTTCATACAGACAGCGGCGGCAAGGCTCGGTGAACTTTCAATGTTTACCCCGGGAGTGCTTGTGGCAATTATGGAGGCTTGTGAAACGGCAAAGGAAGTCAGCGTTTATCTCAGCGGTGTGACAAAGCCGTTGTTTATGTCCGATGTCAATTTTCTTAACGCACGAAATGTTATGGAGTTTTTGAACAACAGACATGACCTTGCGGAAATGCTTGAAAATCTTCCGCTTGACACCTCCGTCAGCATAGGCGGCGAAAACAGCAGAACAGAGCTTGCAGGGAGTGCGGTAATCTCCACACGATACCGACTTGACGGAAATCCGTCAGGCGTGCTTGCGGTGATAGCACCCGTGAGAACGGACTACGCAAGAGCAATTTCAATTCTTGAATGTGTGTCCGAAAGCGTTAGCACTCTTATTGATGAGCTGATAGAAATATGATAAATAAAAATCCTTGAAGGAGGATAAAGATGACTAAGAAAAAATCCGAGAAAACCGAAGAAAAAAAGGTTTCCGAAGAAACAGTCGCAGAAGAAACTGAGACTGAAAATACCGAAGAGCCTGCAAAGAATGAAAATGCGGATAAAATCAAGGCTCTTGAAGATGAGCTTTCGGCACAGAAGGATAAGTATATGCGACTTGCCGCCGAGTACGACAATTACCGTAAAAGAACGGCAAACGAAAAGCTTTCAATCTATGACGATGCAACTTCAAAGGCTTGTATCGAGCTTCTTCCCGTTGCAGACAGCGTAACGCTTGCTCTTGCAAATCTGAAAGACGCCGACCCCGATATTATCAAGGGTATTGAGCTTATTTCAAATCAGCTTGCAAAGAGCTTTGAAAAGCTCAAGATTGAGTCCTACGGCAAAGCAGGCGATGCATTCGATCCGAACTTGCACAATGCGGTTTCAAAGATTGAGGACGAAAACCTCGGTGCCGACACAATCGCAGCCGTTTATCAGACGGGTTACAAAATCGGCGACAAAATTATCCGTCACGCAATGGTACAGGTTGCCAACTGTGACTGATTTCATATATAAATATTCAGCAGAAAACACACAAACAAAAATAATTAAAAATTCAATTGGAGGAATTTATCATGGCTAAGACAATAGGTATAGATTTAGGTACAACAAACTCATGCGTAGCAGTTATCGAAGGCGGCGAGCCTGTAGTTATCGCTAACGCAGAAGGCGCAAGAACAACTCCGTCTGTTGTTGCTTTTTCAAAAGACGGTGAAAGAATGGTTGGTCAGGTTGCCAAGCGTCAGGCTATCACAAACCCTGACAGAACAGTTGCATCAATCAAGAGAGAAATGGGTACTGCTCACAAGGTAACAATTGACGGTAAGAGCTACACTCCGCAGGAGATTTCAGCAATGATTCTTCAGAAGCTTAAGTCAGATGCAGAGGCTTACCTCGGTGAAACAGTTACACAGGCAGTTATCACAGTTCCTGCATACTTCACAGACGCACAGCGTCAGGCTACAAAGGATGCCGGTAAGATTGCAGGTCTTGATGTTAAGAGAATCATCAACGAGCCTACAGCAGCCGCTCTTTCATACGGTGTAGATAAGGAAAAAGACCAGAAGGTTATGGTATATGACCTCGGCGGCGGTACATTCGATGTATCTATCATCGAAATGGGCGACGGTGTTCAGGAAGTACTTGCAACAGCAGGTAACAACCGTCTCGGCGGTGATGACTTCGATAAGAGAATCATCGACTGGATGGTTGCATCATTCAAGACAGAAACAGGCATTGACCTTTCACAGGATAAGGTTGCAATGCAGAGATTAAAAGAGGCTGCCGAGAAGTCAAAGATTGAACTTCAGGTGTTACAACTTCTAACATCAACCTCCCGTTTATTACAGCAGACCAGACAGGTCCTAAGCACTTGACCTTACTCTTACAAGAGCAAAGTTTGACGAACTCACATCAGACCTCGTAGAAGCTACAATGGGTCCTGTAAGATCGGCTCTTCAGGATTCAGGTCTTCAGATCGGTCAGATTGACAAGGTTCTTATGGTCGGCGGTTCTTCCAGAATCCCTGCTGTTCAGGACGCTGTTAAGAAGCTTATCGGCAAAGAGCCGTTCAAGGGCATCAACCTGATGAATGTGTTGCTATCGGTGCCGCTATTCAGGCAGGCGTACTCGGCGGTGAAGTTGAAGGACTTCTCCTCCTCGATGTAACTCCGCTTTCACTCGGTGTTGAAACAATGGGCGGTGTTATGACAAAGATTATCGACAGAAACACAACAATCCCGACAAAGAAGAGCCAGATTTTCTCAACTGCCGCTGATAATCAGACACAGGTTGAAATCAATGTTCTTCAGGGTGAGCGTGAATTTGCCCGTGATAACAAGCAGCTCGGTCTTTTCGCTCTCACAGGTATTGCTCCTGCAATGCGTGGTATTCCGCAGATTGAAGTAACATTTGATATTGATGCCAACGGTATCGTTAATGTATCTGCAAAAGACCTCGGTACAGGCAAAGAGCAGAAGATTACAATCAGTAACTCAACTTCAATGAGCAAGGAAGATATCGACAAGGCTGTTAAGGAAGCTGAACAGTTTGCCGCAGAGGACAAAAAGCGCCGTGAGGCAGTTGACGCTAAGAACGAAGCTGAAAACATTGTTATCAGGCAGAAAAGCTCGTCAGCGAAAGCGGTGACAAGATTCCCGAGGCTGACAAGAACGCAATCAACACAAAGGTTGCAGCTCTTAAAGAGGCTATCTCAAAGGACGATGCCGCACTCATCGGCACAGCTAAGGAAGACCTCCAGAAGACTCTTAACGATGCTGCCGCTAAGCTTTATCAGCAGGCTGCTCCGCAGGGCGGTGCTCCCGATATGAACGGTGCTCAGCCAAACGGCGGTAATCCTACAGGCAACAACGGCGGAGATCCTAATGTATATGACGCTGATTTCACCGATGTTGACGATAACAAGTAATTTATGTTAGAATAACATATAGTCAAAGGAGCTGTTATATGGCGGCTCCTTTTGGCTGTATAAGACGATAACCGGCTTGCAATATTGCGTGATTTCGGTATTTTGACAAAGGTGAGAGTAATATGGCAGACAAAAGAGACTACTACGAGGTGCTTGGCGTTCAAAAGGGCGCAAGCGACGATGAAATAAAAAAGGCATACAGAGCCTGTGCCAAAAAATATCACCCGGATTTGCATCCCGGCGATAAAGAATGCGAGGAAAAATTCAAGGAAGTAAACGAGGCTTATGAAGTTCTTTCCGACTCCGATAAAAAGGCTCGTTACGACCAGTTCGGTCACGCAGGCGTTGATCCCAACTACGGTGCAGGTGCAGGCGGAGCAGGAAGTCCGTTCGGTCAGGGTATTGATATTGACGATATCTTCTCCAGCTTTTTCGGCGGATTCGGCGGCAGACGCTCCAACAATGCAAATGCTCCTATGCGTGGCAGTGATATTGAAACTACGGTTTACATTTCATTTGAAGAGGCGGCAAAGGGTTGCAAGCAGACAATCAACTATTCATGCGTAACAACCTGTGATGCCTGTCACGGAACAGGCGCTCAGCCCGGCACAAGCCCCAAGACCTGTTCGTCATGCGGCGGTTCGGGCAGGGTAACAATCAACCAGAGAACACCTTTCGGTGTTGTCCAGACTCAGCGTACCTGTGATGCCTGTCACGGCAGAGGCAAGATTGTTGACAATCCTTGTAAAAAGTGCGGCGGTTCGGGCAAACAGCGCAGGAACAAGACTGTTGATGTAACAATTCCGGCAGGTATCAAGGATCAGCAGATTCTTAATGTAAGCGGCAGAGGTAACTCAGGTACAAACGGCGGTCCTGCAGGCGACCTTCATGTTTATGTAAATGTTCGTCCGCACCCTGTTTTTGAACGCAGAGGTGACGATGTGTGGTGCGAAGTTCCGATAACCTTTACACAGGCGGCTCTCGGAGCAGATGTTGTTGTTCCTACTCTTGACGCAAGGTTTCCTACACGGTTCGTGAGGGTACACAGCCGGGTGATGTTTTCAGACTCAAGGGCAAGGGTATTCAGCGACTCGGCGGCAGAGGCAGAGGCGACCAGTATGTAAGAGTTACCGTTGAAGTTCCGAAGAATCTTAACGGCAAGCAGAAAGAGCTTATCAAACAGCTTGACGGTGCAACAGGCGACAAGAACTACGCAAAACGCAGAAACTTCTTTGATAAATCAAGAAGATGTTCAACGAGTAACACAGAATAAATAAGATTTGTGGGGCATTTGTCCCCACAAATTTTTTATACGGCGTGCCGCCGTTCCCAATTCGAGCAGATAATTTGTTGTGCAAAAAACATATTATGCCCGAGCGTACAATTGTGATTGTCTGAACAATTTATCCGCCACTACATTACAAACAAAAATATCGGCATAAAATGCCTGTGAATCAGAGGTTAAAATGGAATCCTGGACAGAAATAAAAATATCCGTTGACGCAAAGGATATTGACAGAGCAAGTGATATTGCAAATGTCGTAGTTCCCTACGGCATCTATATTGAAGATTACACAAACCTTGAGCAAGAGGTTGAGGACATTGCCATATTGACCTTATTGACGAGGATTTGCTTGCAAAGGACAGAAACAAGGCTTTTGTTCACATTTATCTTGAACCCGATGTTTCGCCGTCAGAGGCGGTTGCATTCCTTTCGGAACGCTACAATGCGGAGGGTATAAAGCATTCAATTGAACTTCTTGACTGCCTTGAAGAGGATTGGAGAAACAACTGGAAGAAATATTTCAACCCGATTGAAGTCGGTGAAAAACTTCTTATCCGTCCGAGCTGGCGAGATGATTACGATGCAGGCAACCGCAAAGTTCTCAACATTGATCCGGGCCTTGCGTTCGGCACGGGCGGTCATGAAACCACAAGGCTTTGCCTTGAAATGTGTGAAAAGTACCTTAAAGAGGGCGATTCTGTGCTTGATGTGGGTTGCGGCAGCGGTATTCTCGGTATTGCAACATTGCTTTTGGGTGCAGACCGTGCCGTCGGTGTTGACATTGACGAAACTGCGGTTAGAACTGCGGCTGAAAACGCAGAAATCAACGGCGTTGCTGACCGCTTTACAGCTATCTGCGGCAGCTTTACCGACAAGGTTGAGGGCAAGTATGACATTGTTCTTGCCAATATTGTTGCCGATGCGATTATGTTTCTCTCAAAGGGCATTAAGGACTTTATGAAGGACGATGCCGTTTACATTATGAGCGGTATCATCGACACTCGTGCCGAAGAAGTCAAGGCGGCCGTAAGTCAGTATTTTGACATCATCGAAGAACATCTTGACAACGGATGGGCTTGTTTTGCCGCACGGCGTGCCGCCGTTCCCCGTTCGTGAAGATAGTATGATATAGAGAAAATTATTATACCCGAGCGTAGCATAGTGATTGTTTGTACAAATATTTACAAAAACAAAACAGCTTTCCGATTTTGAGTTCGGAAAGCTGTTTTTAATTTACATTAACTTTTTACTTGATTATCTCATATGACAAATTGTTTTCTTTTGCATATGCTTCGGCGACTGAACCTTTTTTGCAATACATTTTAAAGCCCTTGAGCGGAACACTGTCATAATTGTCATCAACATCCATACCAAGACCGCAATTATCCATTTCCTTTACGGAATCGGGAACCGTAACACTTTTAAGGTTCGTCATAGATGTGAACGCATCGCTTTCAAGAACCTTTACACCGTCGGCAATTTCAAGCTCGTATATATTGTCATTGAAGCTGAATGCAAACGAATCCACAACCTTAACGGTTTTCGGAATAACCACTTTAACCTTTACATCGGAAAGATAGACCCCGAAGCTTGAAATTTCAACAACATCCACACCGTCAATCTGTTCGGGAATATTGATTGTAATTTCTGTGACTTCCTTATCGGAGTGGGACAGATTATTGTAGAAGTAATCATCGTCCACGCCCATGATTTCCATCCCTCATAATCATAACTTTCACAATATGTAACATGAGATTTGGTATCCGTAAGGTAATCGTCCTCGTCAATGTCGGAAGTTGCACTGTCCGAATCAAATGTCGGAGCAGTTGATTCTTTGTCAAAGTCCTTTGAAATATAGCTTGAAGCACCGTCAATTGCTTTGTCGCTATGCTTATCTATAGTTTCGACAAATCTCGGAATAATGCTGCATGCCACAACGGAGATAATAACAATCAAAAGTAAGATAATACCTGCAACGACGCTTGTTATAATAACAGCAGTCTTTTTGCTCTTGTTATTACCGCCGTTCGGTGCATTTGTAAACTGCTGACTGCCGTTGTAACCACCGTTTTGGTTCGTAAACTGCTGACCGTAGCTTGTGCCGTTTTGATTCGGATTACCGTACCCGTTGTTGTATCCCTGACCATACTGCTGATTATTATTTTGGTTCACCTGATCGTAGCTCTGATTCTCTGTGTTATAGTCATAATTCGGCTGTTCGGGTGTCGGATTTTGATCAAACGAATCAACGCTGTTTGCTGTATTTTCCTGTGTGTTGTTCTGAGTGAGAGGTGATCCGCAGTTTTCGCAGAACTTACCGTCAGACTCATGACCGCATACGGGACATTTCATATTGTTTACTCCTCCAATTTGTAATTGTGAAATAATGTCTGTTAATTATAGCAAAAAAGCAAAATGTTGCAAATACTCATTTGCTAAGTTTTTTTTCGATTATTTCTGCCGCTTCGTCAAGATAGTTTCCTTCAAAAAATTCAATTTTTCCCTCGTCAACACATTTTGCAAGTTCGGGATCAATCGGAAGCTTTGCAAGCACCTGTGTGTCATATTCCTTTGCAACTTCCTCAATGTGACTGTCGCCGAAGATGCTGTGCTTCTTTCCGCAATCGGGACACATGAACCAGCTCATATTTCAACAAGACCTAAAATCGGCACATTCATCATCCTTGCCATTTTAACGGCCTTTTGAACTATCATTGAAACCAGCTCCTGCGGTGACGCAACAATAACAATGCCGTCAATCGGCAGGCTCTGAAATACCGTAAGCGGAACATCGCCTGTTCCGGGAGGCATATCAACAAACATATAGTCAACATTTTCCCAGATTACATCTTTCCAAAACTGCTTTACCGTGCCTGTGATAATCGGCGAACGCCACACCACGGGATCGGTTTCATGTTCAAGCAGAAGGTTGACGGAAATCATCTTGATTCCCGTTTCGGTAACAACGGGGAAAATTCCCTCATCGTTGCCTCTGCATCTCTCATGTACTCCGAATGCCTTTGGAATTGACGGACCTGTGATATCTGCGTCAAGAACAGCCGTGCTTTTACCGAGTCTGTTAAATGTTACTGCGAGCATTGAGGTTACAAGGCTTTTGCCTACTCCGCCCTTGCCCGACACAACGCCGATTACCTTTTTTACGCTGCTGTATTTATTGAGTTCTTCGTGCAAATTCTGTTCCTTGCTTTTGCAATCCGAAGAACAGCTTGAACAATCGTGGGTGCAACCCATTTAAAACATCTCCAATTTCATAAATTCATTTTATCAAAAGAAAACAATCAGTTTTCTTCAACATACGGTTCATCGCCGCCGCTCTCGTATGACTGTGTCGGCTGAGTGTCATCCGAAGTCTGTGACGATTCGGTAACACTGATATCACTGCTCTGCTGCGGCTCTGTTTCAGGCTGATACTCTGTCTGCGGTTCAGTTTGAACAGGAGCTTCTGTTTCAGGCTGATATTCAGTCTGCGGTTCATATGTCGGTTCTTCCGTGTAAACGGGAACATAGTTGTCATCGCCGTATTCCGTTGTAGGCTGTACCGTTGTCACCTGTTCCGTTGACGGTGCCGTGGAAGCCTTTTTATCATTTTTCTGTGAGCTGCATTGTGTGAATGCAAAAACAACGGCAACAATAAGGCAGATTACCGCCGCAATTGTTAAGATAACCGCCACATTACGGCTCGTTCTCTTTTTCTTTTTAACAACCTTTTTACGCTTTGGGTGTATCGTTGATTTTGTGTAGTAGTTACCAATATCGTCAGATGAAAGGTCATACTGAAAATCCTTTGTAGCCTTTGACACCTGCTCCCCTGTCTGAGAATCAAAATTGTCGCCATAGTCGGGGGTCTGTGTGCGGTCATCCCTTTCCGAAGGCATTTTTACGGGAGTTTCCATATCGTCCTCAAAGTCGATTTCCGGCATCTGAACAGCGTCCTCGTCATAATCGCCGACAAATTTTACATCATTGTCAAAGTTATCGCCGTAATCCTCCTGAATATCGAAAGACCTTTCGGGGGCGTTGTTTCTTCTTGCAGGAAACGCAACCTCGTCATCAAAGTTGTCAGGCTCATAATCCTTGTTTCTATTATATTTATTGTTATCGTCCATTATGTAATTCTCCTTTGAAAGAAAAATTTTGAAACAGAAAAATACGGTGCATTTATTCTGCACACCCCGTACCAAATAATAAATCAGCCGTGACAATTTGTCAACTGAATATTAGCACTGTTAAGTTTAAAAGCATAATTTTTTGCCATATACAAAAAGTACCCGCACAAGCCGTGCAGGTACTCGTCGATTTAAGAAAAATCAGCAGTGAATCAAGCGTCTTCACCGTTATCGGTTTCGTCTGTTGATTCGCTTTCATCCTCGGAAAGTTCCTCTGTTTCAACCTCTTCGGATTCTTCAAATGCAGTATCTTCTGCGTTTTCGTCATCTGCAAGATCAGCCTCAATGCCTCCCTGAACAGGGTTGCCTGTTTCTTCTTCAACAGCCTCATCATCGGCAACTTCAAAACCGCTGAGGAATGAGTAAGGAATTCCGTAACCGAGTGCGATACTTGCAAGCGTTACGATAACGCTCAATCCCGAGCCGTTTGCATTTGAAAATACATCATAAAGCGGAAGTCCCGGAGCAAGGGAAGCAACGATTATGTAGAGTGACGGGAGCACCATTACAATAAGTGTAACGAGTGAAAAACGCTTTACCGCCTTGCCGTCACCGACACGGGTTGCATAGAACACCAAAAGACCGAACACAGCATACACAAGAATCGGAATGATTGAACCGAGCGGCTGTGAAAAGGGCTGATGCGTACTGTGAGAAGAAGTGTGCGCAAACGATAAATGCGATGATCAGAAATGCAGAGAAAAACAGATTGATTGTATCTCTTTTAGTAGGTTTTTTCATAATATGTCCTCCGTACATACGATATTGGTTTAAGTTTAACATTTAAATGTGACAGTTTTGTGAACAAACAATGATATGTACATTACAATAAGGTAAACAAAGCATAAAAAACGCAACCGCCTTTTGTTTGACAAAATCTGCAAGGGAGTTTATCATAAATCATAAAGGGATTATGCAACTGATTTTTACATAAAGTGTAAAATCAGGTTGGTAGAAATTGCGTTACATATGAAATATACTTAACTCAGGAGGTATGAAAAGTATGATTGGTATGAATTTGAAGTATCTTCGGAAAAAGTACGGATATTCACAGGAGGACCTTGCGGAGAAGCTTGAGGTGTCAAGACAGTCTGTTGCAAAGTGGGAAAACGAGGAATCTCTTCCCGATGTCGAAAAATGCGTGACGATGGCGCAGATTTTTGAAACTACGGTAGAAATGCTTCTTGTGTGTCCTTTTTACGAGGAAGAATCTGACGCACTTACTCCCGACGGTGACGGAAAGTACATTTTCGGCATTGTTAAGGTCAGCGAAAGAGGACAGATTACACTCCCTAAACACGCCAGAAAGGTGTTCGGAATTGAGGCAGGCGACAGACTTCTGGTTCTCGGTGACGAGAAAAAAGGTATGGCACTTGCAAAAATAAAAAATCCCTTTGATAAGTTAATGAAGTAAAATTTGACTTGAATCCCTTTTATCCTGAATTGAGGAGAAAATATGTACGCAATAAAAACAGAAAAACTTACAAAAAAATATAAGGAAAAAACGGCTGTATCAAACCTTGACCTAAAAATCAACGAGGGCGAAATGTACGGTTTGCTCGGCGTCAACGGTGCAGGAAAAACAACAACAATGAAAATGCTCACAACGCTTATTATGCCGACATCGGGTGAGGCAGAGCTCCTCGGTCACAGCATAAAAACCGACAGAGCAGCGGTAAAACAGATTATCGGAATTTCACCGCAGGAGAGTGCGGCGGCAATGAACCTTACCGCAAGAGAAAACCTTGAACTCATGGCAGAGGTTTACGGCTTTTCAAAGAAGTTGCAAAAGCCAAAGCAAGCAAACTTATCGAACGCTTTTCCATGCGGGAATTTGAAAACCGCAAGGCTAAAAGGCTGTCTGGCGGTGAGGTGAGAAGATTGAGCATTGCAATGGCACTTATCTCAGAGCCGAAAATACTTTTTCTTGACGAACCCACGCTCGGACTTGATGTAATTGCAAGACACAGCCTTTGGGTTGAGATTGAAAAGCTCAAGGGTAAAGTCACCGTTATTCTCACAACGCACTATCTCGAAGAGGCTGTTGCACTCTGCGACAGAATCGGTATTATGGCTCACGGTAAATTTGTGGCTGAGGGTACTTCCGATGAGCTTGTTGCCCTTTCGGGCGAAAAAGATTTTGAGTCGGCTTTTGTAAAGCTGACAAACGGAGGTGCGTTGTAATGAGATTGACTGCGTTTGCTTCACGAAATACAAAGGAAATTCTCCGTGATCCGCTGACATTCTGTTTCGGACTCGGATTTCCCGTTGTACTTCTTCTTTTGTTGTCGGCAATAAATTCGGCAATCCCCGAACAGGCTCAGATGACAATGTTCAACATAGACAAGCTGACACCGGGTATTACGGTTTTCGGAATGAGCTTTATCTCGCTGTTCTCGTCAATGCTCATTGCAAAGGACAGAACCACAAGCTTTATGATGAGATTGTTCACATCTCCGCTCAAAGCACACGAGTTTATTATCGGCTACACCCTTCCGCTTTTGCCAATGGCAATTTTGCAGAGTGCCGTATGTGTTGTTGTTGCGTTCTTCCTCGGACTTGAGGTCAGCGTGAACATTTTGCTTATGCTTGCGGTAAACATTCCTATTGCAATTGTGTTTATCTCGCTCGGACTTCTGCTCGGCACACTTCTGAATGAAAAGGCTGTCGGCGGAATCTGCGGTGCATTGCTCACAAACCTTTCGGCATGGTTTTCAAACATTTGGTTCGATACCGCAATGGTCGGCGGTTGGTTCAAAAACCTTGCAAACGCACTCCCGTTTGCCCATGCCGTAAACGCCGCAAGAGATGCAATTTCGGGCAACTATTCGGACATTATGCCCGGACTTATTCCCGTCTGCGGATATGCGGTTGTGTTGCTTGTTCTGGCTGTGGTCGTCTTTTCCGTTATGATGAAAAGGAATAAATAATTGATGAATCCAAACGGTAAAGCCTTGTTAAAAGAAAACAAAAGATATTATCTTCTTGACTCTCTGCGTGGAATTTCAACCGTCAGTATGGTTGCGTTCCACTTATGCTACGACATTTTTATGATGTACGGACTTAACACAAGCTGGTACTTTTATCCCATGACTGCGGTCTGGGAACGCAGTATCTGCGTAGTGTTCATACTGCTTTCGGGAATGTGCCTTAACTTTTCGGGAAACGGCATAAAAAGAGGTGTTCTTTTAAATCTTGCGGGCTTTGCCGTTACCTGCGTTACCGTGATAGCCGAACCAAATCAGGCGGTATGGTTCGGTGTACTGAATCTGATAGGCTGTTCAATGATGATTATTTCCGTTCTGTCGGATAACCTCAAAAAAATAAGCCCCCTGTCGGATCGTTGATTTCACTTTTTTTGTATGCGGTTTCGTATGATTTACAAAAAGGCTGTGTCGGATTTTTCGGGCTGGATATCGTAAAATTGCCCGATTTTCTCTATTCGTGCAGGTACCTTGCATTTCTGGGATTCCCCTCGTCCGACTTCGTGTCGGTAGACTATTTCCCGATTATTCCGTGGATTTTCCTCTTTACGGCAGGCTTTTATCTTTGGAATTTCATCGCACAAAAAAATCTTGCAAAATATTTGAATTCAAAATTCCGCTGTTTGACAAAATCGGCAAATACAGCCTGTGGATTTATCTTGCCCACCAGCCTGTTATTATGGGTGTTTTGATGTTGATAATGTGACTTTGCCGATTGAAGTTATAAACAAAAAAATAATGTCGGAGGTGTACCGCCGACATTATTTTTTTATTTTAAATTATTTCCGATTGTGCTGCTAAGCCTTCGGATGCTGCAAAGGATTCTTCTCTGTCAAACACACCGCAGAGCCACATATATGAAGCTGTTGAAAGGGCAATGCTTACAAAGCCGAACCATATGCTGTTCACACCGATAAAGACACTCGGAACGCAGGCAAGGACAACACCTATATGATAGCTTGCAAGCGTAAGCCAATAGAATTTAGCCTTTTTCGTCATATCCTTGTCCTTGTCAATAATACCCGTGAATGTTGAAACCGTTGCAACACGGAGGTTGTTTGTCGAGAAAATCGGAGATGTAACATAACTTCCGGCTGTTCTGAATGAATTCCACAAAACAGGAGTTACGAACAGAATCGGCAGAATTGCAAGGTAGTTGTTTGAAATATTCGGAAAAATTCCGATAATCAGAAGTGCAACCGCACTTGCAATAAGACTGACGGTTTTGGTTTCAAGCTTAATAAAACGGTCGGCAATTACAAAGAAAACATTGCGAGAATATATGTAAGGAGAGCGATGACGATAAACACAACGCCCTCAAAATCACCCGTAAAAATTTTGCTGACAAGGTGAATCATATTTGCTGTCTGTGCGTTACCGAACACATCACAGTGATTGTAAATTGCATATCCGCCCATAAATCCGCCCAGAGAGCTGACTGCAAAATGCAGAATATGCTGTTTTTGTTCTCTTGTCATTTTAAAGACTTCCTTTTTCGACATAAAACATGTAATTGTTTAACATAATTATACACCTGCAATTCTGATTTTGCTATTATCCCCCAATGGAATTATACTCCGTTTTGCAATAAAAATTAAGTCACATTGCACAAAACAGCTATCTTACTGTTGTGCAATGTGACTTTTTTGCTTTTTATGAATCTTTAAAGAATCAAACTGTCATCAAACTTTTTCAGGCATTTCATCTGCCATACATTCAACAAGAACAGCCTTCTGAGCGTGAAGACGGTTTTCTGCCTCCTCAAAGATTTCGTTTGCGTGTTCTTCAAATACATCTGCAGTAATCTCTTCGCCACGGTGTGCAGGGAGACAATGGAGAACCATACAATCCTTGTTTGTAACAGCCATAAGTTCCTTGTTAACCTGATAGCCTGCGAATGCTGCCTCACGGATTTTCTTTTCCTCTTCCTGTCCCATTGATGCCCATACATCTGTATAAACAACATCGGCATTCTTAGCGGCCTCAAGCGGATCTGTTACGATTTCAAACTTGCCGTTGCCGTACTTTTCACCGAACTCGATAATGTGCTTAGGCGGCATATAATCCTTTGGGCAGGCGGCAGAGAAGCTCATGCCTGTGCTGAGTGCGCCGACGATGAGTGAGTTCATCATGTTGTTGCCGTCACCGATAAAGCACATCTTGAGTCCTTCAAGCTTGCCTTTGAATTCACGAATTGTCATAAGGTCTGCGAGAACCTGACATGGGTGACAATAGTCTGTAAGACCGTTGATAATCGGGATTGAACCGTACTCTGCAAGAGCCTCAACTTCTTTCTGCTCAAAGGTACGAATCATAATACCGTCAAGAAAACGGGAAAGAACACGGGCTGTGTCCTCAACAGGCTCGCCTCTGCCAATCTGAAGGTCATTTGATGAGAGGAAAAGCGGATAACCGCCGAGCTGTGTCATACCAACCTCAAATGAAACACGGGTACGGGTGCTTGACTTTTCAAAAATCATACCAAGAGACTTGCCCTTGAGAATTTTATGCTCAATGCCGTGTTTCTGCTCATATTTAAGCTGATCGGCAAGGTTAAGTGTGTTGATAATTTCTTCTGTTGACCAATCCTCAAGTTTAAGTAAGTGCTTCATTAGTTGTTCTCCTTTATTGTTTTTTCGAGTATATTAATCGCCTCGTCAATTTCATTGTAATCAATAACAAGCGGTGGGAGCATACGGAGCAAATCCTTTGCCGTGATAATGAGCAAGCCGTTTTCAACGCATTTGATTGCAATGTCGTGTGTATCGCCCTTTTCAAGCTCAATACCAATCATAAGTCCCATTCTGCGAACGCTTTTTACGCCGTCAATTTTTGTGAGCCTGTCCTCAAAATACTGACCTTTTTTCTCAACCTCTGCAAGAAATTCGTCATTTGCAACTGTGTCAAGAACATAGTTTGCACCTGCACAAACAACAGGGTTTGCGCCGAATGTTGTGCCGTGAGTTGACGGTGACATAACATCCTTGAGCTTTTCACCGCACATACAAACACCGATAGGAAGTCCGCCGCCGAGCCCCTTTGCAACCGTCATAAGGTCGGGGAGGATACCGTAATTCTGATGAGCAAACAGCTTGCCTGTTCTGCCGACACCTGTCTGAACCTCATCGACAATAACGAGAATATCGTTGTCGTTGCAATACTTAACAAGCTCTTTTACATATTCGGGATCGAGGATATTTACACCGCCCTCGCCTGAATGATTCAAGCATTACTGCACAGGTTTTGTCCGAAACAACTGCTTTCAGAGCGTCCATATCGTCTGCGTCTGCATACTTAAAGCCCTCTGTAAACGGGAAGAAATAGTTATGAAAAATATCCTGACCTGTTGCGGCAAGGGTTGTAACAGTTCTGCCGTGAAAGGAATTGTTAAGCGTTACAATTTCATTTCTGCCCTCTCCGTACTTGTCAAAGCTGTACTTACGGGCAATTTTGATTGCACATTCGTTAGCCTCGGCACCGCTGTTGCCAAAGCAGACCTTTGAAAGACCTGTAAGTGTGCAAAGCTTTTCGGCAAGGTCACTTGCCTGTGAACAGTAAAAATAGTTTGACATATGCTGAATTGTGCCTGCCTGCTTTGAAACAGCCTCAACCCAACCGTCATTGCAATAGCCAAGGCTGTTTACACCGATACCCGATGAAACATCAATGTACTTTTTGCCGTTTTCGTCATATGCGGTAACGCCTTTTGCACTTTTGAGAGCAACATCGTAGCGACCGTATGTGTGCATAATATATTTTAAATCTTTCTCTTTTGTAGTCAAGTTAGCCACACCCTTTCATATTTTATCGTTGCTGAAGGAGTAAACAAAAACATCCTCACGCTTTTCAAAGCCGAAATCACGCCAGAAGCTTTGACCTGTTTCGTTGTTCTGATAACAGAAAATGTGAGTTTTGTCGATGCCTTGTTCACGGATTTTTTGGATAGCGGTCTGTGCAAGAGCGTGACCGATTTTCTTCCGTCTGAATTCGGGCAGAACAGCCATATGGTGGATAAATCCCCGTCTGCGTCATGACCTGCAAGCACGGTTCCGACAATTTTTCCGTCAACCACGCAACCTGACTCATACCGGCGTTGTGCTTGAGATAACGCTCCATCTGATCTTTTTCATCAGCCTTAGAGAGCGCACGCTTTGTGGTAATCTGCCACATCTCATAGACCTCGTCATAGTCGTCAATTGTCATTTCTCGTATAATCATTGCACCCTCCAAAATCTAATCTGTAGGGGCGAACCGCGTTCGCCCGCGGGAGCACATGGTGCTCCCCTGCAAACAATACACTGCTTTTATCAAATAAAAATTTTAAGTTAAACAGAAAGTTTTATTTAGCGAGCGACCAATGACCGCCTCTACTGTTTTTACAAATCAGCAAAACAGCAATGCTAATCAATAAAACATTGTACCGATGCCTTCATCGCTGAAAAGCTCGAGCAGAATTGAATGTTCGATTCTGCCGTCAATGATATGGGCGCGGTTTACACCGCTGCGGACTGCCTCAACACAGCAATCAATCTTGGGAATCATACCGCCGCTGATGATGCCGTCACGCTTGAGCATAGGAACTTCGCTGACATTGACAACGGGAATGAGTGAATCCTCATCGTGAACATCACGGAGAAGTCCTCTGATGTCTGTCATAAGAATGAGCTTTTTTGCCCCGATTTTAGCGGCAATCTGCGATGCCGCAATGTCTGCGTTAATATTGTATACATTGCCGTCATAACCGCCTGCAACGGTTGAAACAATCGGAATATAACCGCTTGCAAGAGCATTGTTGAGCGGTTCGGGGTTAACCTCCTTAATCTCGCCCACATAGCCGAGGTCTGCGCCTGTAACAAGCTTTTCTGCCATAAGCATTCTGCCGTCAAGACCGCAAAGTCCTATAGCCTTACCGCCGTGACTGCCGAGGAGCTGAACAAGGCTCTTGTTGACCTTGCCTGCAAGCACCATCTGAACAATATCAATGGTTTCCTTGTCGGTCACTCTCATACCGTTGATAAACTTGCTTTCCTTGCCAACGGCTTTGAGCATTGCATTGATTTCGGGTCCGCCGCCGTGAACAAGCACAACATTGACTCCGACAAGCTGCATAAGAACGAGATCGCTCATAACTGCCGCTTTAAGTTCTTCGTTTATCATAGCGTTTCCGCCGTATTTTACAACAATTGTTTCGCCCGAATATTTCTTGATATAGGCATTGCCTGTATAAGTACCTTGGCTCTCTTTGAAACATCCATTTTCTTCAATCCTTTATGTAGTTGATTTCCGCTCACACAATCAAATCACATATTATGTGCGGTAGTCACCGTTGATTTTTACATAATCATAGGTAAGGTCGCAACCGTAAGCCTCGGCAGATGCATTGCCGTCACCTAATTTTACGAGAATTTCAATTTCGTCTTCAAGCAAAATCTCCTTAGCCTTGTCCTCATCAAACACAAGACCGTTGCCGTCCTTGCAAACAAGGATTTCACCCTTTGCGGATTTATATGAAACATCAATCTTTTTAACATCTGTTTCGGCACCGCTGTAGCCGATTGCGCAGAGGATTCTTCCGCAGTTTGCGTCAGCCCCGAACATTGCCGCCTTTACAAGGCTTGAACAGATGATGCTCTTTGAAATAATCTTTGCGCTCTTATCGTCTTTTGCACCGTCAACCTTGCAGATAAGGAGCTTTGTTGCACCTTCGCCGTCTTTTGCAAGTTTCTTTGCAACCTTTTTGAATGCATCGGTAAGAACGGCTGTAAAGGTTTTGTAATCATCGTTCTTCTCTGTGATTTTCCTGTTGCCTGCATAACCCGATGCCATAATTGCAAGGGTATCGTTTGTTGAGGTGTCACCGTCAACGCTTACCATATTATAGCTGACATCAGCGGCTTCGATAAGTGCGGATTTGAGCATTTCGGAAGAAATTGCCGCATCGGTTGTTACAAATGAAAGGGTTGTACCATGTTAATATGAATCATACCGCTGCCCTTAGCAATACCGCCGATTGTAACCTTTTTGCCGTCAAGAACCGTTTCAACAGCCCACTGTTTTTTCACGGTGTCGGTTGTCATAATTGCCTCTGCGGCAGAGCTTCCGCCGTCCTTTGAAAGCGTGCCTTTGAGCTTTTCAATTCCGCTTGCAATGGGTTCAATCGGGAGAGGCTGACCGATAACACCTGTTGATGCAACGATTACATCGTTTTCGTCAACACCGAGAGCGTCTGCGGCAAGACTGCACATTTTCTCAGCCTTTTCATAGCCGTCAGGGTTACAGGCATTTGCATTGCCTGAATTTACGACAACAGCCTGAGCCGTACCGTTTTCAAGGTGTTTTTTAGTAACATATATAGTGTCGGACTTTACAAGGTTCTTTGTAAAGATAGCCGCACTGTTGCAAACCTTGTCGCAGTAAATGAGCGCAAGGTCTTTTTTAGTTGTGTTAGATGCTTTGACTCCGGCACAAATTCCGTTGGCTGTAAAGCCCTTTGCGGAAGTGACCGAGCCGTTTTCAATATACTTGATTTCCATAGATATTCACCCTTAAAATGCAGGCGGAACGATTACCAAACCTGTTTTTTCGTCAAGTCCGAAGATGATGTTCATATTCTGAATAGCCTGACCTGCGGCACCCTTGACCATGTTGTCGATTGCGGCACAGGCAACGAGCTTGTTGGCTCTCTTATCGTGATGAATTGAAACATCACAGAAGTTAGAATATTTGATATTGTGAATGTCGGCACATTTGCCGTCATCAAGAAGTCTTACAAAAAATTCGTCCTTGTAAAAGTCCTCATAAGCCTTTCTGATTTGTTCAAAGGTTACACCGTCTTTGATGTCGGCATAAACAGTTGCAAGAATGCCACGGTTTACGGGAGAAGGTGCGGAACAAAGGTGATAATAACCTTTTCGCCCGAAAGCTTTGAAAGAGTCTGCTCAATTTCGGGAGTGTGGCGGTGGCTTGCAACCTTATAAGCGTGGAATCCCTCGTTGAGTTCGGGATAGTGGTTGCCCTGATTTGGCTTTCTGCCGGCACCCGTAACGCCGCTTTTGCAGTCGCAAATGATGCCCTTTGTGCTGACAAGTCCGTTTACAATTGCAGGAGCAATTGCGAGCGGTGAACAGGTTGTGTAACAACCCGGATTCGCAACAAGCTTTTTGCCCTTGATTTTATCTCTGAAAAATTCAGGAAGTCCGTAAACTGCCTGTTCGTGAAGTTTTTTGTCAAGAAATTTTCCGCCGTACCATTCGGTGTATTCTTCTTCGCTTTCAAGGCGGAAGTCAGCGCCGAGGTCGATAAATGCCTTGCCCGCATCAATGCACTTTGCGGCAAGCTCCTGTGAAAGACCGTGTGGGAGAGCGGCGAAGATAACATCGCTCTTTTCAACAACAGCGTCCTGATTTTCACAAACCATATCGTTCAAAAATGTATAAGACGGATAAACATCGCTCAGCTTGTCGCCCTCAAAGGAAACAGAGCTGATTGCCGAAATTTCAGCCTCGGGATGAGCGGTAAGAAGCCTTACAAGCTCCGCACCTGCATAGCCGGTTGCACCGACAATACCTGCTTTTATTTTCATTGCTATCACCTTTATATCTCTCAACTTATATTGACTTTTATTTTCGCATATTATATAATAAGGTTACAGGGAAAACCGTTTAAAGCGGTTGACCTACTTTGTTGGTTTGAATAACCGTCCGAAAGTAGAGCGTCGGGCGGTTATTTTTTTATGTTTTTAATGACTTCTGCAAGTGCTACGAGTAAAATTACGAGTAATACCGTTTCAGTCATACATATCACCCCCATTCATATGGGAGTGCCAACCGCCTTAACTTCCCTGCAACCCCAACAAACCCGAAAATCGGGTTTATCGGCATTGAGTTTGTTTATTTATTAAATTATTTGAAACATTCCGTTAATTCGGAATGTTATTTTATTTTTTACAGCTTTTCCGCAATTTCTGCAACACGCTTAGCCTGAGCCTTTACATTTGTCGATGCAGGGCCGCCAAATACTGTACGCTCGTTTGTACAGCGTTCAAGTGAAATTGCGCTGTAAACATCATCGTTGAACACATCGCAAACCTTTTTGTATTCGTCCATTGGAAGATTTTCGAGGTCTGTACCGAGTTCAATACATCTTGCAACGAGTTCGCCTGTTGCCTTGTAGGCATCTCTGAACGGAACACCGTTCTTTGTGAGCCAGTCGGCACAGTCTGTTGCGTTGATGAAACCGCCTGCTGCAGCTTTTCTCATATTTTCGGGAATGACACGCATTGTGTCGAGCATGGGAGTAAAGGCTGTGAGGCACATTTTAACCGTGTCGAGTGCGTCAAAGATAGCCTCCTTGTCCTCCTGCATATCCTTGTTGTATGCAAGTGCAGTACCCTTCATAATTGTGAGGAGTGTCATATTGTCACCGAAACTCTGCCACTCTTACCACGAACAAGCTCTGCAATATCGGGGTTCTTTTTCTGCGGCATAATTGAAGAGCCTGTTGAAAAAGCGTCATCAAGTTCAATGAATTTAAATTCCCAACTGCACCACATAATGATTTCCTCTGAAAATCTTGAGAGGTGAACCATTATTATCGAAAGCACCGATGCAAATTCGATGCAGTAATCTCTGTCGGAAACACCGTCAAGAGAGTTGTTTGTAATTCTGTCAAAGCCTAGGAGTTCGGCTGTGATTGTTCTGTCAATCGGATATGTTGTGCCTGCAAGCGCACATGAACCGAGCGGCATTTCGTCCATTCTTTTAAGGCAGTCTTCAAGTCTTGAAACATCTCTCAAAAGCATTTCACCGTAAGCAAGGAGATGATGTCCGAAGGTAATCGGCTGTGCTCTCTGGAGGTGAGTATAACCGGGCATAACGGTTTCGCTGTACTTTTCAGCCTTGTCGGCAATAACCTTGATAAGACCTACAACGAGATTTTTTACATTGACAACCTCTTTTTTGAGGTAAAGCTTGATATCAACTGCAACCTGATCGTTACGGCTTCTTGAAGTGTGAAGTCTTTTGCCGTTGTCGCCGATTCTTTGGTAAGCTCACCCTCGATAAAGGTGTGAATGTCCTCAGCCTCCATATCAATGTGCAGAGTACCGTTTTCGATGTCAGCAAGAATGCCTTTAAGACCTTTTACGATATCGTTTGCCTCTTCTTCTTTAATAATGCCGCATCTGCCGAGCATTGTTGCGTGGGCAATGCTGCCCTCGATGTCTTCTTTATACATTCTGCTGTCGAATGAAATCGAGCTGTTAAAATCGTTAGTAGTTTTTGAAAGCTCCTTTTTGAAGCGTCCCTTCCAAAGCTGCATTATTATTTTCTCCTTACATATAGATTGTATGGGCAAATCGACTGCCATACAGTAGCGGCAATCAGTGATTGCCAATCAAACGATTGTACAATCGTTTCGACTTAATTCAATTCATCTGCTTATTGTTATGCAATTATATATTCACATCTGTTCGTTTTGGTTTTACGAACAAAACGATTGGCGTTCGCTGAACGCCGCTACAATTGAGAAACGGCTTTCTTTGCACCAAAATATAGGGATTAAACGCATAAAATCGCATAAAAATAAAAAGGTGTAATAAACACTTATCGGGGCAGAGAAATTCCCTGCCCCCGATTATGTATGCAAATCAAAGATTTAATTATTTGATAAGGCCTTTCTTTGCACGAACCTTGATTGGAAGACCAAAGAGGTTGATGAAGCCTGCACTGTCGTTCTGATCATAAACCTGATCCTCATCAAATGTAGCAATTTCCTCATCATAGAGTGAATACGGCTTGTTACGCCTGCATCAATGATGTTGCCCTTGTAAAGCTTAAGCTTTACATCACCTGTTACATACTCCTGAGTGCTGTCAACAAAAGCCGAGAGAGCCTCACGGAGAGGTGTGTACCACTTGCCATCATAAACGAGCTCTGCAAAAGCATTTGCAACATTTTGCTTGTAGTGGAGTGTATCCTTGTCAAGGCAGATTTCCTCAAGCTTTGCGTGAGCGGCATAGAGGATTGTACCGCCGGGAGTTTCATAAACGCCACGAGCCTTCATACCAACAAGACGGTTCTCAACGATATCTGTGATACCGACACCGTTTCTGCCGCCGATTTTGTTGAGTTCCTTAATGAGTTCAACGCTGTCGATAGCCTCGCCGTTAAGCTTTGTGGGAACACCCTTTTCAAATGTAAGAGTTACATATTCTGCCTTATCGGGAGCCTGCTCAGGTGAAACACCGAGCTCAAGGAAGCCTTCCTTATTGTACATCGGCTCATTTGCAGGATTCTCAAGGTCAAGACCTTCGTGCTCAAGTGCCAGAGATTCTTATCCTTTGAGTAGTTTGTTTCACGGTTAATCTTGAGCGGAATATTGTGCTTTTCAGCATATTCAATCTCATCTTCACGGCTCTTGAATTCCCATGTTCTCCAAGGAGCGATAATCTTCATATCGGGAGCGTAAGCCTTGATAGCAAGTTCAAAACGAACCTGATCGTTACCCTTGCCTGTACAGCCGTGGCAAATTGCGTCAGCGCCTTCAGCCTTTGCAATTTCAACAAGTCTTTTTGCAATGATAGGACGGGCAAAAGATGTGCCGAGGAGGTACTTGCCCTCGTAAACAGCACCTGCTTTTACTGTAGGAATGATATATTCGTCAACAAATTCCTTGTTGAGGTCTTCAATGTAAGTTTTGATGCGCCTGTTTTGATAGCCTTTTCTTCAAGACCGTCAAGCTCTGTACCCTGACCAACATCACCCGAAACAGCGATAACTTCGCAGTTGTCGTAGTTTTCTTTAAGCCACGGAATGATGATTGAAGTATCAAGACCGCCTGAATATGCAAGAACTACCTTTTTAATCTTATTGTCAGCCATTTTTGATTCCTCCGGAATTTGGAAACACTTTATGTCGGTGTTTCCTTTACTTAATTTTTATTACTCTTACATTATACACTCTGTTTTCAAAAAATCAAGTGTTTTTTGAATAAATATTCAATGTTTTTTCAAATTTGCATTTTGGGGTACAAATTGACTGAAATCTGTCGCTTTTTCGCTGTATTATCGGTGTTTTTGGCGGTTGATATGTCACATTCACCCTGCATTTTCTCAAAAATGTATATATGCACAAAAATGAATATTCATTTTATTCATCTCTTTATGCATATTCATACATACACATACACTCATTTTGCATATTTTTCATTTTATTGAGTTTACAAACAACATAATCATAATTACACACCGCATATATTCAGATAAAGTCAAAATAAATGAAGATTGAATTTTTAACATATTTTTGTTATACTGTTTTTAACAGATCAAACATTATGAAAGGAAGATTTATATGTCAGCATTCAAAGAGATAAATCCGAAAGAAATTGTTGAAAGTCCGTTTAAGCTTATCGGTGATGATTGGGCGCTTGTTACGGCAGGCGACAGGGAAAAATTCAACACAATGACGATAAGCTGGGGCGGTGTAGGCATTATGTGGGGTAAGCCCGTTGTATTCACCTTTATTCGTCCGCAGAGATATACATTTGCGTTTATGGAGAACGGCGACCGCTATACAATGAGCTTTTTTGATGAAAAGTACAGAGATGCCCTCAAATTCTGCGGTTCAAAGAGCGGCAAGGATTATGACAAGGTAAAGGAAACAGGTCTTACTCCTGCGTTCACGGAAAACGGCTCTGTATATTTTGAAGAGGCAAAGCTTGTTCTTGAATGCAAAAAAATGTACGCTCAAAGTCTTAATGCCGAAAGCATTGCCGACCGTGAAAGCGTTGACAAGTGGTATGACAACGACTTCCATAAAATGTACATCAGCGAAATTACAAAGGTTCTTGTAAAAGTATAATCGGTAATTTTAAATTCATCATGACAAAATGGCAGACAATCACACGGTTGTCTGCCATTTCCTATTTAAAAAACTGTACAAAAAATGTCCCTCACATTTTGTGAGGGACATTCCTTACTATATCACTAAACGGAACGATATGTCAATTGCTTTAAAACTTATTAAAAGTTGCTGATGAGTTTTACAACAAACTTCTGAATAGTAGTAGCATCCTTAACTGTGATTGTGCTGTCATGGTCAACATCGGCAGCAGTAAACTGGTCGTTTGTGAATGCAACGAGCTGAACAACATACTTCTGAACTTCGGTTGCATCAAAAACTGTGATATCGCCGTCCATGTCAACATCACCAAGGGTTACATCGCCGACAAATACCGTTGATGCGTTTACTGATACTTTTCAAAACCTGCAATGCCTGTTACATCGCAAACCTTGCTGTTATTTACAACAGATGCCTGATTAAGCTTGTTGCCCTTTACATAACCTAATGTAAGGTACTGTGTGTCAAGATATACGCTTGCAGTACCTGAACCGATAACCTCAAATGTGAGTGAGATAAATGTATCTCCGTTGTACTGAGTAGGAACCTGTGGGTTAGTAAATATACCCTTAATTACATTGCTGTAAGCATTGTGAATAAGGTTTGACTGTGAAGGCATGATTGTCTGCTTGCCGTCTGCCTTGTTATCAGCCATGTTGAATTTGAGCTTGCTTGAATCATACTTAACAGCCCACTGTCCGTCAACAACGCCCATGTTTGAGTTGAGCTTGTAGAGAACAGTTACCTTCTTGCCGTCAGTGCTTACTGTCTTTGATGCAGAACCAAAGTAATTTGAAGTAGCGTTTACTGTGAGCTTCTGTGCAGGAGCAGTAGTTGGCTCTGTAGCTGTTGTAGGCTGTGTAGGTGCAGTCGGCTGAGTAGCTGTTGTTGGCTGAGTAGCTGTTGTTGGCTGTGTAGCTGTAGTCGGCTGAGTTGAAGTAGTAGGCTGTGTCGGAAGTGTAGGAGATGTAGGAACAAATCCGCTTTCAATGTTGCCGTTCTTCATAGCATATGAATATGTGCCGTTTACACCGTTTCTTGTTGCGTCAACCTTGATTGTGCTTGTTGTCTTGAGAGCTGATGTTGCAACTGTGAATGCACCTGTTACATCGTCTGCAGTAGCAGTATATGTCTTACCGTCAACTGTAACAGTTACCTTTGCACCGCTGGCTGTAACACCTGATACAACGCTCTTGCCTGCAACTGCATATGTGAGTGTTGCAGGAGCAAGTACAAGTGCCTTCTGAGCTACTTGAGGTCTGCAATCATAGCATTCATATCTTCAGCTGTTGTAGCGTCTTCGCCTGCTTTAATCATAGCCTCGGCTGACTTGAGAACCTTCTGAGCATTTGCCCAGCTCTTTGCTGTGTAGTCTGATGCTGTCATAGCAAGAATCTTTCTTGCTTCTTTCTTGAGTGATTCATAAGGTGAAACAACGATTGGCTTTGATGTAAGCTTGTATGTTGTACAACCTTCGTTTGTAATTTCGATTGTAGCGCCGTCTCTAACGCCTGTGATATCTGCTGTCTGACCTGAACCGCTGCTGAGAATAATGCTTACTTCGTCAACATTATCGAACTTAACAACATAGTTGCCGTCAGAATCTTTTTCTGTAAGAGCAACGCCCGGCCATGTGCCTGTGAGCTTCTGTGTATCATTCCAAGCATAGATTTTGTAGCTTGCAGATGGGCTGTAAGGCTTGATTGTTACGGAAACAGAACCCTCTGCAGCTCTGGCTCGCCGCCGCCTCCCTGCTGATTACCGTTGGTTACTGTCTTAACCGATGCGTAGTTGCCGTTCTGAATTTCGAGAACAGCACCGTCATAAAGACCTGTGATATCGCCTGACTGTGAGCCGCTGCCGTTGTTGAGAACAACGCTGAATGGCTTGTCGGCTGAAACAGGAAGTGTGAGTTCATATGTGTTTGCCTGACCTGAAACGGCTGCTGCCTTTGCACCCGGCCATGCACCGTTGAGTGCTGTGCTTGCACCTGTCCAAGCGTAAACATTCGGAGCGCCTGCTGTGCTCTTGATTGTAAGCTTTGATGTCTGACTTGCTGTCGGACCGGGAACAGTTGTGCTCTGTGTCGGGCTGGTTGTAGGCTTTTCGTCGTTTTCGCCGAGCTTGAGGAATGTGAATTTAGCCTCTGAGGTTGCCTTGTCGTTTGTAGCTTCAACAGTTACTTCGATTGTATCGTTCTTGTAAGCTGTCTGACCGATTGTGAATGTGTCGCCGTCCTTAACAACAAACTTGTTACCGCCGTCAACAGAAACCTTTGCGCTGTCGCATTCCTTGAGAGAAACAGTAACCTGCTCTGTGCCGTAGAACTTCGGCTCGCCTGTGATTGATACAAGTGGCTGACCGTCAGCATTTTCCATAAGGATTGTGCCGTTTACACCGCTGTTGAAAGTTACCTTACCGTCAGTAACAACTGAAGATGAGTTGTCATAAGTATTGATTATATAACTGCCGTCTTCCCAAAGAGTTGAAACATCAACAGTTACGCTTGAATTTTTGTTACAGCCGATTACTGCAGCTGCCTGATCTGTTACGCCGTACTTATCGTATGTACGGCCGAAAGCAACACCGCTTGTAGCAGAGAGCTTAACATTTGCGCCGGCACCGATAGATACATGCTTGTTACGGAACTGACCAACCTTCTGCCACTGAGCAAGAAGAGTTTTGTTCATGTCGTTCCAGTTCATATCACTTCTGAGTGCATGACCCGATCCGCCGTAACCGTCAAATGCAACGCCGGGATAGAGAGGACGGTTGGTTTCGTCACCGTAGAAAATCTGAATTCCGCCCGGGAGAAGGAGGAATGCAGCCGCATTGTAAAGCATTGTGTTCTCATCGCCACGGGTAAGTGTTTCATCGTGTGATGACATAAATGAAAGAACGTTAAAGCCTTCCTTTGTGTTGATCTGTCTGCATAGCCCTGATATGTGTTTGCAACACTACCGCTTGCAAGAGCACCGCCGCCTGTAACTGCGAAGTTAATCATTGAGTCAAAGCCGCCCTCGGAATAGTATGTGTCGTAGCCTACACCGTGATCCCAATGCTCGCCTGTCATCCAGAAATCTTCTTTCCAGTCAGCACCTGCTTTGCCCTTGTTGTTGGATCTCCACTCTCTGAGAGCAGAAACACAAGCCTGCTTGAGCTGGTTCCAAGAAGCCTTATCAACATGCTTTGCAGTATCGCAACGGAAACCGTCAACACCGTACTCCTTAACCCACTCTGAAAGCCAGGTTGAAAGGTAGCCTGTTACTGTGTTTGCTTTACCGTATTTTGCGAGCTTCTGAGCATATGTACCTTCCTGCTTCCACTTTGTTTCGAGGATCGGAGGAATTGTAACATCCTTTGTCTGCTCTGTTCTGAAGTCGGGAAGTCCGCTGAGTGACATTGTAAGATCACCGCCGGCACCCTCTGTATATCCGGGAAGACCGCTGCGGATCCAGTCATTGCTCCACCATTTGCCCCAGTCTTCTTCTGATGTTTTATAGTCAATGTGGTCGTTTACTTCACCTACATCTGTGAGCTTGTATTTGAAGTCTGATGCACCGTCAAGGAGAGTACCGAGCCGAACTGCTCCATATCTGCAACGGTGTTGTAGCCTGTGTGGTTCATTACGATATCCATGATAACTCTGATACCGTGCTCATGCGCTGTGTCAACGAGAGTTTTGAACTCCTCTTTTGTACCGAAGTTTGCATCGGTTTCGGTATAGTCAAGAACATAGTAGCCGTGATATGAGTAGTGAGCAAAGCCCTTACCTGAATCACAATAGCCGTGAATCTGCTCATACGGAGCTGAGATCCAAATTGCATTTACACCGAGGTTATCAAAATAGCCCTCTTCAATTGACTGAGTAACACCTGCAAAGTCGCCGCCGTGGAATGTACCGGGGTTTGTATCCCAGCCGTCAAGCGGTTTGCCGTCCTTGTCAAGTGTTCTGCCGTATGAATGGTCATTTGCGGTGTTTCCGTTCTTAAAACGGTCGGTAAGCAGGAAATACACATTGGCATTATCCCATGTAAAGCCGTCATCCTCAACAAGTGAACCTGCGGCAGTTGATGATGCAGATGTGCTGCTGTCATCGGAAACTGTTGCAGCACTTGCCGAACCAAATGCTACGGAAGCACCGGGGAGAGCCATACAAAGTGTCAATACGGCACTGAGCGCTCTCTTCATACTTCTTTTTTTCATTGTTTGATTACTCCTTTCAAAGCTTTTAAAACGTAGGGTCAAACATCCCTAGACAATTTGATTTTATCACAAAACTCTCACAAAAACTACACATAATGCTTTTATTTTGTAAAAATAGCAACTTACACAATCTTTACACTGGAATTTTATGCAAAATTACCCTTGTCGCTTTTCTGTTTTTATTTATAAAGACAGTTTCAATTGCCCCTTGCCGAAAATTATATAAATACGGTCGGGAATAATAAGATTTGTACTTAACAAAACTTTATTCGACCGCAATTTTCGCTTTTTTAATTTTTATCTTATCTGAGTCTTACATTCAAAAATCTGAGTTTAAAGGTTGAGCCGACGCCGAGTTTGGAATCTGCGGTAATATATCCGCCTGTTTTTTCAACAATTGATTTTGCAAGCGACAGACCTATGCCGACGCTTGACGGGGATGAATTCTGTGCTTTATAGAACCTCTCAAAAATGTGGGGCAAATCCTTCGGGCTGATTCCGCATCCGTTGTCGCTTATGATGATTTCCGAATACATACTGTTCTTTTCGGTTGAAATTTTGACATAACCGCCGTCGGTATGCTCAATACAGTTTTTTACAATGTTTGAAACCGCTTCGCAAATCCAGCGAAAATCGCAATTAAGCGTAAAATCATTTTTGACGGTTTTTTCAATTCTCACATCACGGATATCGGCAAGAACCTCTGTGCGTGAAATGCACTCGTCAATTATTTTTTCAACCGACACATCTCCGAACTTCAATTCAACAGTTCCCGAATCAACATTGAGAGCGTGAGCAGACTTTTTACAAGGAAATTTAATCGAATGGGCATTATGCGCTATATCCATAACAAAATCCCGTCTGATTTCAACGGGCATATCATCGTCATCAAGGATATTTTCGGTTGTAATCAAAATTGAAGTCAGCGGTGTTTTAAGCTGATGTGAAATGTCGGCAAGCGAATTTTTGAGGATTTCTTTCTCTCGCATTGAATTGTCGGCATACTCACGAAGCATTACCGTTGTTTTTTGAATCTCCTGCTTTAACAGCGACATATCGTCGTCGGTTGAGCCGTCAAGGTCGAGGTCGTACTCTCGGTTGTTTATTTTTTCAAGACATTTTACAATTTCAAGTCGCTGTCGCCTCTGCTTTTTACAGTATCTTATGAACACAATGCAGAGCAAAATTCCGAACACACCCACACCGACAGTTGCAATCACAATTGTAATTGTTGCATAACTTCCGCTCTGAATGTCAACCCAGCCACTGTCGGATTTTATTCCGTACTTTGCAAAGTCGCCTTTTATGCCGGCAGTGTCGCTGTTCAAAATTTGAGCAAGCTCCTTTTCCGAAATGTCGGGATAATTTTCCTTAACTTTTTCCGCAACGGCAATTATCTTTTTGTCGGTGCTTTCACGAACAGCATTAAAGCCTGCACCGATGCTACTGCAACAGCACAACAGAAAAGTCCCGTTATCGCAAGCATTACCGCAAGAAATTTTGATGTGCTTTTCATTATACCTCCAGCCTGTAACCAAGGCCCTTTACGGTTTTAATTATATTTGTATCAAGTTTTTTGCGAAGTCTTTTTATGTACACGGTCAGCGTGTTGTCCTCAACATAATTCCCCGACAAATCCCATATGCGTTCAAGAATCTGTTCACGGGTCAGCACCTTGCCGCTGTTTTTGGCAAGCATTGCAAACAGGCGGTACTCAAGCGCCGTAAGCACAACGGGATTGCCGTTTTTGCAAACCTGTTTTTTGTCAAAATCAATGCTGATGTCGCCAAATTCATAGTCATAGTTTTGTCGAGCTTTTTGGTAATGCGTTTAATTCTTGCGAGTAGCTCACGGCTTGAGAACGGTTTTGTTATGTAGTCCTCCGCTCCGAGGTCAAAGCCTTTTACAATGCTGTCCTCATCGTCAAGTGCTGTGAGAAAAATCACGGGAGTTTCGCACACTCTTTTTATCTCGTCACAAAGTTCAAAACCGTTGCCGTCTGGAAGCGACACATCAACAATAAAAAGGTCAAAGTCACCGCCGAGAGAGTTAAGGGTTGATTCGGCATTTTCACACAACGCAACCTCAAAGCCGTTTTGTTCAAGAGTGTAAACAAGTCCTTTTGAAATTGCACGGTTGTCCTCAATAAGAAGAATTTTCACAAAAAGTCCTCCCAAAATGAAATTCGGGCGGATTAAATCAATAATCCGCCCGTCAGCAATGAAAACATACAAAATATTGTGGTATCTGTTGTTACAACTACATTATAACAGAGTGTAAAACTATTGTCAACAAATTTCAACAAAATACAGTCTGTTGGCTGAATATGACGCTTAGATATTGTCATTTCTGATTGTTTCAATAATATTTTGCTTATTAACCTTTGAGATTGAGTATTTCATAATCAGCCATACCACAATAAATACAGCCGCAATACTAATCAAAATCGCTTTCCACGGGAATACAAAGCTTATTGGAACGCTTCCTTTTGAAAATGCCGAGAAGATTGCAAATACACCGAGAACGCGAGAGGGATACCGATAAGCAAAGATTTTATGCCGTACATAAGGCTTTCAAGGCGAATCATACGGTTAAATTCTTTCTTTGTCATACCGATAGATTTAAGCGATGCAAATTCCTTGCTCCTCAACTGCATATTGGTTGAGATTGTGTTGAAAATGTTTGTAAGTCCGATGAGCGAGATAACACCGATGAAACCGTAAACAAATATTCCGACAATCAGCATAACGGCATTGAACTGTCTTACGGTTTCTTCATAGTCATAAATGTAAATGCTGTCGTCCGCACCTTCCATAGACTCAATACGGTTTGTAAGCGAAGCGTGGTCTGATGTATTGGCGTAGAGGGTAATATAGCATTCGTGTTCGCCAAGCTGAGGTGAGATTACACCCTGTTCACCGATTATCAATCCCTGACCTAAAATTGTTCCTTCGCCGATTACAGAATCAGCCGACTTTGGAATTTCATCAAACACTGACGAAACCTTTAATTTGCCTGCTATCAGCTCATTTCCGTAAACGATAAACTTTGTCGGAGCGGTTTTGCCGAACAGTTTCATTGGCTTGGAAGAGTTGCCACTCTCACTGTTATCGGGGGTTACCTGAGAATACACAAGTACACCGCCCTTAACCTTGTTGTAATCAAGTTTTAATTCCCTGCAAATCTGAACAAAGGTATCGTGTTCAAACTCAAGAAATTCCACGCTGAATGACTTTGTACCGTCAGCATTGTCATAAAGGAAATTTTCTCCGCATTCGTTAACAGGCACATCTGCCGACACATGACCGTACTGTAAACCGACTGTCAGATAATTTTCAATTTCAGGCATTTTTTCAATTGTCTGAGCCTGCTTTGTATCAATTCCGGAAACCATATAGCTGTAGTCTGTTTTGCCGTAGTAATGCTCTGTATATGTCATTCCATAGTCCATAAATGCCGAAACTGCAATGAACATTGCAACGCTTACAACGATTGAAATAACCGTTGTGCGATACTTTTTCCTACTGCGTTTAAGGCTCTTTGAGGCGATTTCACCGCCTACACCGAAAAGCTTTTTCGTAAGCTTAGATGTGCGGTACGGCTTGTTATTCTTTACCTTGATATCCTTGTTGCCTCTGATTGCAACAAGGGGCGGAATTCTTGACGCACGAAGTGCAATGAAGAATGATGAACAGAATATAGTAACAGCCGAAAGAACGATTGCACAAATAATCGGAATTGTCGGAGTTACAAATACAAATGTTGCACCGCTCAGCATATCACTGAGAACGCTGTTGAGTATTGTAATAAGAATTGCGTTTACACCGAGTCCGAGAAGTATGCCGAGAGGGATACCGATTAAGCCGAGAAATGAAGCCCTCAAAAAGCACATTCCTGCGGATTTGCCTTTTGGTTGCGCCGGCTGATGCAAGCATACCGTACATACTCGTTTTCTCGGTAATTGAAATTGCAAAGCTGTTGCGGATTACAAACACGCTTGCAAGCATTACTATAATAATGATAATAACGGCAAGGCTGAAAATCACAGTATTTGTTGCCTCATTTGAACCGTAGCCTTTCATACTGAGGAGTATGGAATTGAATTCGTATGCATTTATTCCAGAGGTCTGCTGATCTTCGGGTGAAATTTCATCGCTGATTACATTACTCATATCATCAGCTTTAAAGCCTAAAATATCCGCTGTATTTTGAAGATAATGCTTTCGCTCTGAGGAGTATAGGCGATATACAGCTTATTCATATGCTTTGTTTTGATTGCCTCGACAGGAGCTTTTTCATCAGACACGGTATATATCATAGAAAAATTTGACGGATCATATAGTTCGCTCGTTTTCGGTCTTTCAATAATACCCGTTACGGTATAGGTTCTTTTTACCGTGTCAATAATGCTGCACTTATTAAAATCTTTTTGCAACAAATTATGAATGCCTTCCTCATCGGGGACATTGCCGTCTTTGTCGGTAAGAACACCGACATCAAGTGTGATTTTGTCACCGACTTTCACATTTTTTCCGTCCTGTGTTTTAAACGATTTTGTAACAACAGCCTCACCCGAATTTGTGGGGAACTTGCCCTTTATAAGGTCTATCTTAAAACAGTTGCCGTAGGTATTTTCGCTCATGGCAAGAACGCTGTAATCGCAGATTTCGCCGTCAGCATTTTTTGTCCTGGCATATCCGAGCCTTTCTTTATAGAAGGCATTTTCAACATTACGGTTCTGTCGGATTTTATCAATTTTTGCGGTGTCGATAATATCAAGTGCAACATCATAATTGCCCGACCAGGTTTTTTGACCGTCAATCATAGTCTGTCGGCCGCTGAGTGCCATTCCCGAAACAACCGTGATGAGTGCCGCCGAGAGCATAATGCCAATGATTGTAACGGCGGTACGCACCTTGTTAAGCCGCAGGTTTTTAAGTGTAAGCTTGTTGAGAAGTTTCATAATCAACCCTCCTCAACGATTTTACCGTCGCTGATTGTTATGATTCTGTCTGCCTGTTTTGCAATGTCAAGGTTGTGCGTAATCATTATAACAGTCTGTCCGTAACTCTGATTGCACATTTTGAGAATACTCATAACCTCTTCGCTTGACTTTGAATCAAGGTTGCCTGTCGGTTCATCGGCAAGCACAAGAGACGGATTGTTAATGAGCGCTCTGGCAATAGATGTTCTCTGTTGCTGACCGCCCGAAAGCTGGTTTGGAAGGTGTTTTCTTCTTGCACGCAGTCCGAACGAATCAAGAATCATCTCAAGTCTTTCTCTGTCAACACCTCTGCCGTCAAGGTCACATGGGAGCGTGATGTTTTCTTCAACAGTCAGAATCGGGATAAGATTGTAGAACTGATAGACAATGCCCACCTGTCTGCGGCGGAATACTGCAAGCTTGTCATCATTCATTTTGCTTATATCGTTGCCGTCAACAAAAATTTTTCCGCTTGTGGGACGGTCAACACCGCCGATAAGATGAAGAAGAGTTGACTTGCCGCTGCCGCTTGCACCGACAATGGCAACAAATTCGCCTTTTTCAACCGAGAACGAAACATCGTCAACCGCATTGACAAGGTTTTCACCGCTTCCGTAGGTTTTTGTAAGATTTTCAATTTTCAGAATTCCCATAAAATATACCTCCAAATTCATTTTACACCCATATTATAGTGACGCAAAATGACTGTAAAGTGAATCCTGCAGACAAATTTTTCCGTAGGGCAGCCCACTTGAATACAAGAAAAACATTTGATATAATTGTTTGGTAAGGAAATGGCGGCGGCTGTTTCGACTCCCTTGGGAAAGGGGGTGATTGCGTGGAATACATAGCTGTGATAGTAATTTTCACATTTTTTATTGTGTTCACCATAAAGAAATAACCGCCCTGTACTGCGAATACAAGGCGGTTGTTGAAAAATAACTAAACTGTAATAGCGGAACAGCTAAAGCCGTTTCCTTACTTATATATTAACATCTAACTATTAATATGTCAATCATTTTTCGGTGTGTTGCTTCGTTGCACACCGTTTTTTATTTCTCGTTTTTATTTACAATCTAAAAGTAACGCTCGGGTAATAATGCTTGAACTATCGCAAACTGTCTTCACGAATTGGGCGTAGCAACACGCTACCTGCAGTTTTGAAAATATATTTTGATGAGATTATTCGGCTTGTCGGCAATGCCTATGCCTAAAAAATCACCATCATGGGTTTTCATTCTGAAAAGCTGACCGTTTTCGTACCCCGACTTGGCAAGATATGTTCTGTCGGCACTCAATGCACCGCCGTTTGCAAATCGTTTTGCCTGTGCAGACGATACGGCAAGATAGCCCAAACTCATAAACAGGCTCTCAACGGAACGCAGTTTTTCTTCAACATTTCCGTTTTCGCAAATGCTTTTCAGCTCGTCAAGCGTTATGCATTCGTCAAGCGAAAATCCGCAAGCCGAGGTTCTGCAAAGTGCCGTCATAACCGCACCGACACCGAGAACCCTGCCTATGTCATCAATTATCGTGCGTACATAAGTACCCTTTGAACAGGAAATTTCAAGCGTGCCTGTCTGCGTTTTTTCGTCAAAATTTGCAAGCGAAAGAGAATAGACAGTAACCTTTCGGCTCTCACGCTCAACCTCAATTCCCTGTCTTGCAAGGTCATAGAGCCTTTGACCGTTCTTTTGCACGGCAGAGTACATCGGCGGAATCTGCTCAATTTCGCCCGTGAATTCGGGAATTGCTCTGCGAAGCTGCTCCTCTGTAACCGAAGATTCGCACTCGCCCGTTACCGTACCCCAGATGTCGAGGGTGTCGGTGGTTTTGCCAAGCTGAAATTCTGCCGTGTATGACTTGTCGTGGTTGAGAATCAAATCCTGTGTTTTGGTTGCAGTTCCGAGCAAAACAGGCAGAACGCCCGTTGCGTTCGGATCAAGTGTTCCCGTGTGACCGAGCTTTTTCTGTCCTGTCAGTCTGCGGACAACGGCAATAACATCAAACGAGGTGAATTCCTTCGGCTTGTCAATCAGCAGTACACCGTTAAGATTGCTCATGATAAAAACTTCTCCGCAGCTTTTTCAAGCGTTGTCTTTACGGTTTCAAGGTCGCCCTCAATTGAGCATCCTGCCGCCGCAGGATGACCGCCGCCTCCGAACTGCGAACAGAAATCCGAGGCATTGATATTATTGTTTGTACGAACGGAAATCTTGAAGAATCCGCCCTCTTTTTCACGCATTGTAATTCCGATGAGAACACCCTCAATCTGACGGGGAATAGAGGCAAGTCCCTCCATTTCGTCATCACCCGTGTTGAGCTTTTTGAGCATATCAAGCGTTGTGTAAATTATTGCGCACCTGCCGTCTGCACAATAGGTCATTGAATCGTAAACGGCTCTTTCAAGCTGAATTTTGTTTTTTGACTTTGTTTCAAACATCGCCTTGTTTATGTATGCGGTGTTACAGCCAAAGTCCATAAGACTTGCGGCAACACGCATGGTTTCGGCGGTTGTGTTTGTGTATCTGAAACAGCCGGTGTCGGTTGAAATGCCTGTGTAGAGGCAGTCTGCAATGTCCTTTGTAAAGTTGATGTGCATTCTGAGGAACAGCTTGTAGAGAATTTCGCAGTTTGCCGCCGCATATTTGTCAACAAACTTTTCCTTAGCGGTAAATGTGTTTGAACCGTGGTGGTCAATGCACAAATCAACCTTGCCGATATATTTGCCCATATTTGAACCGAGAAGCTGTCAGCCGCAACATCAACGCTGACAACCGTTTCGGTTGTAAAATCTTCTTCCTCTATGTTTTTCTGAAGATAGGTAAACTTTGTCGGAACACCTGTTGTGATAACTCTTGCTTTTTTGCCGATTTGGCGGAGCGCAAGGCAGAGTGCAAATCCGCTGCCGAGGGTGTCACCGTCAGGATAAGCGTGAGTCAGAATATCATAATTATCGTGTTCCTCAAGAAAACGGGCAACCTCATACAGATTCATCATTTTCTTCCTCGTCTTCCTTAATGTCAAGGCTGTTGAGAATACGGCTGATGTTTGCGCTGTATTCTATGCTGTCTGTTGCGTGGAAAATGAGTTCGGGAACATGACGAAGATGAAGTCTGTGTCCAAGCTCTCGTCTGATAAAGCCCGATGCAGACTTTAAGCCCTTGACAGCCTCTTTGGCTCTGTCAAGACCTTCAATTGCGCTGATCTGTACCGTGCAGTATGAAAGGTCGTTTGTAACCTCAACTCTTACGATAGAGATAAATGCCTGCTGAACCCGTGGGTCTTTTAATTCTCTGAAAATAGCAGTAAGCTCTCTTTTGATGTCCTCTGTTGTTCTTTCAATTCTATGGCTTCCCATGCTATCACATCCTTTTATCTTATTTCCGTAGGGGCGGTCATCGGCCGCCCGCTTTGATGAAATATTTTGTTATTTTACAGCTACTGACTTGAACTATACAGTATTTATTTAAACTGAAAATTTCTGCCGTTACCTGCGGGCGCCCAATGACCGCCCCTACAAAATAACGGTGAATTTGTGCCGTTTATAAAATTCGATTTAACATACAAGCTTTAATCCCTGTATTCTTCGATTGTATAAACCTCGAACATATCGCCCTCTTTGAGGTCGTTGAATCTTTCAAGACCGATACCGCATTCGTAGCCTTCGCTAACTTCCTTGACAGCGTCCTTGAATCTCTGGAGAGATGCAATTGCGTCATCTGCAATAACGATACCGTCACGGATAACTCTTACGCTTGCGCCACGCTGAATCTTACCGCTCTTAACATATGAACCTGCGATTGTGCCGACTGACTTAATCTTGATAACATTACGGCACTCAGCCATACCGAGAACAACTTCTCTTGTCTTAGGAGCAAGCATACCCTTCATAGCAGATTCGATTTCGTTGATACAATCGTAGATAATGCTGTAAAGACGCATATCAACGCCTGAACGCTCTGCATTTTCTGCGGCAACCGCATCCGGACGAACATTGAATCCTACGATAATTGCGTTAGATGCCTCTGCAAGCATTACATCGGACTCGTTGATTGCACCTACTGCGCTGTGAATTACATTTACTCTTACCTCTCATTTGAAAGCTTTTCAAGTGACTGCTTAACAGCCTCGGCAGAACCCTGTACATCGGCTTTAACGATAATCTGAAGTTCCTTGATTTCACCGAGTTTCATCTGGTCAAAGAGATTGTCAAGAGTAACCTTAGTCTGTGCGTTGAAGATTTCTTCCTTCTTAGCGGACTTTCTCTGGTCAACAAGAGTTCTTGCAAGACGCTCATCGGAAACTGCGTCAAAGATATCGCCGCCAACCGGAACTTCGTCAAGACCTGTGATTTCAACAGGAACAGAAGGACCTGCCTCGGTAACTCTTTCGCCCTTATCGTTTGTCATAACTCTTACACGACCGACGCAAGTGCCTGCGATGATTGTATCACCCTTGTGAAGTGTACCGTTCTGAACGAGTACGGTTGCGATAGGACCTCTGCCCTTGTCAAGTCTTGCCTCGATAACAGTACCTTTGCGGCTCTGTCGGGGTTAGCCTTGAGTTCTTTCATCTCTGCAACAAGAGTAACCATTTCAAGAAGATCGTCAAGACCTTCCTTTGTCTTTGCGGAAACAGGAATACACGGTGTATCGCCGCCCCACTCCTCCGGAATAAGTTCATACTCTGTGAGCTGCTGTTTAACATTTTCGGGATTTGCGCCGACCTTATCCATTTTGTTGATGGCAACAATAACAGATACGCCTGCGGCTTTTGCATGGTGGATAGCCTCAACTGTCTGCGGCATGATACCGTCATCGGCGGCTACAACGAGGATTGCAATATCGGTAACCTGAGCACCTCTTGCACGCATTGTTGTGAATGCCTCATGTCCGGGTGTGTCGAGGAATGTAACAGGCTTGCCGTTTACCATAACTCTGTAAGCACCGATATGCTGTGTGATACCGCCAGCCTCGCCTGCTGTTACATTTGCGTGACGGATAGCGTCGAGGATTGAAGTTTTACCGTGGTCAACATGACCCATAACAACAACAACCGGAGCTCTCTCAACGAGATTTGCCTCATCGTCCTCGCTGTCATCAATAATCTGTTCTTCGATTGTAACAACAACCTCTTTTTCAACCTTTGCGTGGAATTCCATGGCGATAAGTGACGCCGTGTCAAAGTCGATTGTATCTGTTGCTGTTACCATTGTACCCATCAGAAATGCCTTTTTAACAACCTCGGCAACGGTAGCCTTAAGTCTGAGAGCAAGCTCCGAAACTACGATTTCGTCAGGAATCTGAACTGTAATCGGTTTCTGCTTACGCTCAAGAGCAATACGGTTCAGACGCTCCTGCTCTGTTTCACGCTTCTGTCGTCTGCCCTTTTGACGCTGGGTACGGTTTGTGAATTTCTGCTTTTTAACAATGTTGTCCGTGCTTCTGCCCTTTGAGCTGTCGCTTGCAAGGTCATCATACTTCTGGTTGTAACGCTCAACATCAACATTTGTTGCACGGGTGTCAATTACTCTGCGCTTGCGGGGAGCAGACTCCTCAACGCTCTTTTCCTGAGCAACTTCAATCTTTTCCTGTTTTGATGCAGGCTTTTGCATCCTTGTTGTTAGGCTTTTTGTCGTTTTTATCGGTCTTTTTCTTCTGATTGTCAGCCTTTGCATTCTGCTTTGCGGGCTTATCTTCCTGCTGTGGCTTGCTTTCGTTGTCAAGCTTGTTGTTGCGTGCCGCAAAGTATTCGTCAAAGTTTTCAACCTTGTTCTTCTTTGTGATTACATCAAAAATCACATCGAGTTCGCTTCCCTCGAGTGTTGTCATTGTTTTCTTTGTAACACCGCAATGTTTTTCGAGAATCTCAATAATTTCCTTGTTTGAAACTCCGAGATCTGCTGCTGCGTCCTTTACCTTATATTTTATCATACAATTCTCCTCCCGATTCGTTTTCAATAAGCTGTTCAAGCTTATCTGCAAAGCCTTTGTCTTCGGTTGTCATAACTCCGCAGATTTTTCCGAGAGCAAATCCGATTTCCTCTTTGCTTCGGTTCATTGTCAATGTTTTCACATTGCATTCATCAGCGGCTGTCTGCACGCTTTTCTTACTGCTCTTTGAAAAATCATTTGCAAAAATAACAAGCTTTGCCTTGCTTTTTCGTATTGAGTCAATCGTCGTGTCGGCACCTGTAATCAGCTTGCCTGCCCTCTTGCAAATGCCAAGCAGCGACAAAATCCTGTCGTTCATAAAAAATCCTTTCGCCTACTCGCTGTCTGCTGCGGCAAGTTCACTTTGCATCTGCTCATATACTTCATCAGGGATTTTACAGCTTAATGAGCGTTCAAAGCGGCGTGCCTTGCGAGCTTTTCAAAGCAGGCAAGATTTCTGCACACATATGCGCCTCTGCCTGCCTTGCGACCTGTGAGGTCAAGTGAAATTTCGCCTTTGCAATGATTTCACCGTTTTCATCTTTGGTGTCGGGGGCTTTGACAACACGGATAAGCTCACGCTTTTCTTTCATCTCTCCGCAACCCGTACATTTACGCAATGGCATTTTTCTTTGCTTCATAAAATCCCTCTCTGCTTAATCTGATTATTCCTCTGTTTCATCCGAAACAACTGTTTCGCCTTCTGTGCTTTCGTCAAGGTTGAGAACATCTTCGGACTTTTCTTCTGTCTTTGGTTCATCGTCCTCATCTTCGCCGTAGAAACCGCTTTCGGGACGGATGTCAATTCTCCAGCCTGTAAGTCTTGCGGCAAGACGGGCATTCTGTCCTTTGTTGCCGATAGCAAGTGAAAGCTGACCGTCGGGAACGGTTGCACGGCAGCTCTTTGTTTCTTCATCTGTAATTTCAACCTTGCAAACGCTTGCAGGAGAGAGAGCTGCCGAAATGTACTTTTTGGGATCATCGCTGTAAAGCACGATGTCGATTTTTTCACCGCCGAGTTCTTCAACAATCTTGTTTACACGAGCGCCCTTGTTGCCGATACATGAACCGATTGCGTCAACATCGGGATTTGAACTGTAAACAGCCATTTTTGTACGGCTGCCTGCCTCACGGGAGATTGACTTTATTTCAACAACGCCGTCATAGATTTCAGGAACTTCCTGTTCAAACAAACGCTTACAAGACCGGGGTGTGTTCTTGAAATGATTGCGTGAGGACCTCTTTCGTTGTCTTTGACATCTGCAATGTAAACCTTAATGTGGTCGCCTTCTTTAAGGTCGTCATGACCGAGCTGTTCGCTCTTTGGCAGAGTAGCTTCGCTCTTGCCGATTTTGATTGTTGCAACGCCCGACTTAGGATCGATTCTTTCAACGGTTGCAGTAACAATTTCACCGAGCTTGCTCTGAAACTCGATAAGAGTCTGACCTTTTTCGCCCTGACGAATGCCCTGACGGATAACATTTCTTGCAGAAGAAACAGATGTCCAACCGAGGTGCTTGGGATCAATCGGAACTTCAATCTCATCGCCGACAATAAATTTCTTTCTCTTGTTAATCTGCTGAGCCTCCTCAACAGTAACCTCAAAGTTAGGATCAAAAACCTCGTCAACTACTGTTTTGACAAGCTTTGCGTCAAAGCTGTTCTTTTCCGGATCAACCTTGAATACAACATTTTCATTACCGCCGTAGTAGTTCTTGCAGGCAACGGAAATTGCCTTTTCAATGTTTTGAAGCATATAGTCCATAGGAATGCCCTTTTCCTTTTCAAATGTTCTCAATGCTTCAAATAAATCTTTGTTAGTCATTTTCCAAATCATCCTTTTCTTATTTTTCGGTTATATATAAATCGTTATGCTGTTATGTGTATCCGTAGTGTTCAAACTGCAATTTTTAATCAAAATCGTCAAGCTTAATCCATGCGGCGTCCTTTTTGCTGATTGTGATTTCATTCTCACCGCTGTGATCCTCAATTGTGACCTTACCGTCGGAATAATCCTTTAAAACCCCTTTAAATTCTCTGCCTATGCCGTCAATGGGGCGGAGCATCTTAACCATAATATCCGCACCGATGAATTGCATAAAATGTTCGTCACGGATAAGCTCACGCTCAATTCCGGGAGAGCAGACCTCAAGACAGTACGCCTCCTCAATCGGATCAAGCTCATCAAGAGGACCGTTGATTGCACGGGAAACATTTTCGCAATCGTTAATGTCAATGCCTTCGGGCTTGTCAATGTAAACACGCAGGAAACGGTCTGCACCTTCCTTGACATAACGCACATCCCAAAGTGAAAGTCCGAAGCCTTCAACAATCGCTGACAAAGCTCCCATACTTTTGATACGGTTACACCGCCTTTGCTTTTTGCCATAAATTCACTGCCTTCCTGTCTGCAAAAATACTCTGTGCGAAATATTGCAGACAGATAAACCGCACCGAGGAACAAAGTGAAAACTAATAAATAAGGAGCGGGTTTGTTGCCCACTCCTTTAGCTTTCATTATTTACAAGAAAATTATAGCACCAAAATGGCTATAATCAAGTGTTTTTCAAATCTTTTCGTATTTTTTACAAAAAAAGTTTAAAAAAAACATTTGAAATCACCGTGCAAATGTGTTATTATACTTCGTGGACACTTTACATCACGATGTTTTTGTGATATAATCACCGTGGTTTTGCGACCGTGTAAAAAAAGTAAAATTAATTTTGATTTTGTTATTGTTGGATTTTTACTGTTTTTTTATATCAATAATTTGGCTGTTAATGTCCGAAATTTTGCGAGATTAACATTATAAAGTTGCAACCTTACAATTAAATATGCTGATATAGCTCAGTAGGCAGAGTGCGTCCTTGGTAAGGACGAGGTCACGGGTTGAATCCCGTTATCAGCTCCATAAAAGGGTATTGGTTAAAAAGACTGATACCTTTTTATTGTTGTTTCAGATTAAGATATGGGATTCGAAAGCCCGTTTAGAAAACGCTTTAGTAAAGCGTTTTTAGGGCGTAGCTTGATGAGCGTTCAGAATTTGCACCGCAAGCAACAAGCGAGGTATGCACTCTTGCAATGTACAGAATAGTTATCAGCTCCATAAAAGGGTATTGGTTAAAAAGACTGATACCTTTTATTGTTGTTTAGAAAACAATACTGTTACCAAATCCAAACTGATTAATATTATTCTTGTACAATCTATCTTGATATGCTACAATAAAGTTGTAAAGAATGGTTGCGAATTAGTTGCGAATAAATACACAAATCAAACACACCATAGACAGAGGAGGTGACAAGCTTGCCTGAATTAAATATCGAAGCATTACAAAAGTTATGTGACGATAAATCTGTCATATGGTCTGTGCACGCTCTGAAACGGTTACAGGAACGAGGAATATACCGTGATGATGTATTCAATGCAATACATACGGGCAAAATAATAGAACAATATCCCGACAGCTATCCATATCCCGCCTGCCTTGTTTTAGGTGTAAGTACAAACAATGAATATTTGCATATTGTGGCAGGTTGCAACGGAAATGTTGTTTGTATAGTAACTGCCTATTTTCCCGATTCAGATAAATTTGAAAGTGATTCACAAACCCGAAAGGAGAAATAACAATGACTTGTTTTTATTGCAAAGGTGATTTGAAGCCAAGTACAACAACACATTTTGTTGATCTTAAAAAGTGCATTGTAATCGTAAAGAATGTTCCGTGTTTGGAATGTTCAAAATGCGGTGAAACCGTTTTTACCGATGAAGTGGCAAAAAGATTGATGACATTGTAAAAACCGTAAGCAGTTTTATGACCGAAATAGCGGTTGTTGAATATACATCTGACAAAGTAGCATAATTCCACAAGGCAAGCTCTGAAATATGGGCTTGTCTTGTTTTGTTTTAACTGACAGGTTTCTTAACGGATTTAATTTTCCAAAACAGCCAAATGAAAGTATTTTTGTAATTATGTAAAATATACTTGACAATAAGTAACTTTTAATGTACTATAATGGTACGGAAAGCTTTTTGTACGCATTGTGGATTTTTTAAAAGTATTCACATCTAAACACACAAAATTTTTTAATATTATTTGCGGATTATCGGTTGGACGAATAAATCTGCAAATTGGCTGATTTATTTGGGAGATGTTATTATGGGAGAAAAATACTATTGGTTGCTTGGTTTTTGTTGCGGTTTTATTGCCGTAGTTATCGTAACGCTCATTATTGCAAACATTAGAAGGAAAAAGAACATTTACACAGAATACGATGAACGACAGATTCTTGCACGGGGCAAGGCTTATAAATCGGCATTTTTTGTGCTTATCGGGTACATAATTGCCTGCGCTTTAGTTAATGTTTTGGAGATTAATTGGGCTGAACTCAGCGTTCAAATGTTCATAGGACTGTTTCTTTCAACCGCCGTATTCGTCGGAGTAAGCATTTTCAATGACGCATATTTCACATCGAATAAAGGCAGAAAGAGTCTTTTAGGCCCATTGGCATTTGTTGTGGGAGCAGAATGTTTGGGAATTGCTTTCGACAACAAAACCTTTGTTACAAACGGAATAGCAAATCTTGACATTATTCCTATCATTACAATGATTTGGGCAATAAGTATTTTTGTGATGATTGTTATCAAAAAAATAATTGACAAAAAGGCAGTTGAAGAATGAAGAATTTAAGATTAAAAAGCGCCCGTGCCGCAAAGGATTTGTCACAGCAACAGCTTGCGGAACTTGTAAAGGTGTCAAGACAGACAATAAGCGCAATTGAAAAGGGCGACTACAATCCCACAATTAACCTTTGCATAGCAATATGTAAAGTGCTTGACAAAACCCTTGACGAATTGTTTTGGGAAGAATAAGCAAATTTTAACGGCAATCGGTGATTTGTTTCACGATTGCGTTTTATTTTTACCGTTTCAAAATCAAACGGAAAATTGCCACGGGAAATATTACAATGTGGGGGAATTGTAAAAATTAACGAAAAATGCTTGAAAAATGTCGGGTTAAGCCGTATAATATAGGTGTTTGAGGATTTCGGACTCATACAATTTATTGAAAGGAGAAGTACACATGATTTATTCAAAAGAAGTTGAAAATATGTGCACTGTAGCAAAGGGACCTAAGCACGGTCCTGCACCTATTCCCGAAGAGGCAAATGGGTAAAATCTTATGACATTAAAGACATTTCAGGTCTTTCACACGGCATTGGCTGGTGTGCTCCTCAGCAGGTGCCTGCAAGCTTACACTTAATGTTAAAGACGGTATCGTTGAAGAGGCTCTTGTTGAAACAATCGGTTGTTCGGGTATGACTCACTCTGCAGCTATGGCAGCAGAAATTCTTCCTAACAAAACACTCCTTGAGTGTCTTAACACAGACCTCGTTTGTGACGCTATCAACACAGCTATGAAGAACATCTTCGAGCAGCTCGTTTACGGCAGAAGCCAGACAGCTTTCTCAGAGGGCGGTCTTCCGATCGGCGCAGGTATGGAGGATCTCGGTAAGGGTCTTCGCAGCCAGGTTGGTACAATGTACAGCACAAACGCTAAGGGCGTTCGTTACATGGAAATGGCTGAAGGCTATGTTCTCAAGACAGCACTTGACGAGAACGATGAAGTTATCGGCTATCAGTCGTAAAGCTCGGCAAAATGCTCGAGGACATTCGTCACGGCGTTGAGCCAAACGAAGCATACAAGAACAACATCGGTCAGTACGGTCGTTTTGACGGCGCAGCTAAGTACATTGACCCTCGTGAAGAATAATTCGGTAAGGAGGACACCATAATGGCAGTAACATTTGAAGGTATGGAAAGAAGAATGCCTAAAATTGAGAAGTGCCTTGCCGAATACGGTATTGCAAATCTTGAAGAGGCAAGAAAAATTTGTAACGATCTCGGTTTTGATCCCTACGACATCGTAAAGGCGTTCAGCCGATCGCATTTGAAAACGCAGGCTGGGCTTACACACTCGGTTGTGCAGTTGCAGTTAAGAAGGGCGCAAAGACTGCTTCAGAGGCAGCAGAAGCTATCGGTATCGGTCTTGAGGCTTTCTGTATTCCCGGCTCAGTAGCTGAGCAGAGAAATGTTGGCCGTGGTCACGGTAACCTCGGCGCAATGCTCCTCAGAGATGAAACAAAGTGCTTTGCATTCCTCGCAGGTCACGAAAGCTTTGCAGCAGCAGAGGGTGCTATCGGTATCGCTCGTAACGCTAACAAAGCAAGAAAAGAGCCGCTCCGTGTTATCCTTAACGGTCTTGGCAAGGACGCTGCTTACATTATTTCAAGAATCAACGGCTTTACATATGTAAAGACTCAGTTGACTATTTCACATCAGAGCTTAAAATCGTTGAAGAGAGAGCTTTCTCAGACGGTGAAAGAGCTGCAGTTCGCTGCTACGGCGCTGACGATGTTCGTGAAGGTGTTGCAATCATGCAGCATGAAAATGTAGGTGTATCTATCACAGGTAACTCTACTAACCCGACTCGTTTCCAGCACCTCGTTGCAGGTACATACAAGAAGTGGGCAAATGAGAACGGCGTTAAGTATTTCTCGGTTGCATCAGGCGGCGGTACAGGCCGTACACTTCACCCCGATAACATGGGTGCAGGTCCTGCATCATACGGTCTTACAGACTCAATGGGCAGAATGCACGGTGACGCTCAGTTCGCAGGTTCATCTTCTGTTCCTGCTCATGTTGAATGATGGGTCTTATCGGTATGGGTAACAACCCGATGGTTGGTGCTACAGTTGCTTGCGCAGTTGCAGTTTATGAAGCTGTTAACAAGTAATTACCAATCTTTTCAATAAATTAAAAAGGGGTCGGCTCTTTGAGTCGATCCCTGATTTTTTTGTGCAACGAAAATCCCCGATTGTATCGGCATTTTAACAAGTTGGAATTGCAAATACAAAAAATATTAAGCTGAATGATTCCGCCCCCCGAACGGTACGGCGGAAATTTTTTATGCATTTTTGCTTTAACGAGTTTATGTTTACGGATATTCTTTACAGTGTATATGTTACTTATTTGCAGGTGCTTTTTAAGCCAAAAGAATTGACTGACTACAGTAACAGCTTACTCTTTCAGCTTGTTAAGCTTTTCAATATGCTTCATGCGCTTGTAGCGGTAGAGAATGTTTTCTGCCCATTCACGGTCAATTTTAAGAAAGCCCTTTAACTTTTTGTCCTTATACGCAAGCGAATCGACAATTTTCTTCGATTTAACATAAATTTCAAGTCTTGCTGTCTGAACATACGGCGTATGCTTTTCACCTGTAAAATATGTAAATCCCATTGTGTTGCGTTCACGATCGTACATTGAAAGGTATCCGTCATGAATTTCCGCACCGTTAAGCTTTTTTGAAACTGTTTGGCTGATTGCAAGCTTTGTAAGCTCAACCGACATATCGTCAAGTCCCGACTCAAAGATAAAAATTTTCTCCTTGAACGAATTGAAGGTCGGAACAATTCGTTTGCTTATGTTGCGGAGATTGCTGTATCTTTCTTCAAGCTCATTGTCGCAGAGCTGAAAATGATCAATTTTGGGAATGAAATACACCATAAAACGATTCTTCATATCATTGTAGAGAATCGGATATGTGAGCCTTGCGGAGTATCCGCATGACGGACATTTCCACGCAAAAAGCTCACCGTCAAGCGCTCTTCTGCGCACACCCTTTGTCACGGACGGTTGATGCTGGTGTAAACATCAGCCTTGCTCATTTCACCGCACATTGGGCAGACGATTGCTTGGTAATTTTCTTTTCAGGCATCCAAACCACCTCTTTAACACTCTATGAAACTAATTATAGCAATTGACCGTGATTTTAACAAGTAAATTTTAAAAAAATGTTGATTTTATCAAAAAAATCTGTCATAATAATAGAAATAAGTTTAATATTATTCGCCACGGCAGAATGTGTCAGAGTGTTTGTGCCAAAGCGGTTTTAAAGGAGAAATTTACTATGACGATACTTGACAGTGTAAAAGGAACAGTAAATACAGCCGTTGATACAATTTCATCGGTAGCTCAGACAATAGTAGAAAAGAACAGAACAAACGCAAAGCTCAACAGATTAAGACTTGTTATGAAAAGCGAAAGCGAGCTTATGAACAGAGCATATATTGCTCTCGGAAAGGTTATGTACGACAGCAGAAAGAAAGGCACTGAAATTAATGACGCCGAGTGCGAAAAGCTTTTGAAGGTTATTGACACTTCAAAAGCCAAAATTGCAAAAGCAAGAGAGTGTTACAGAAAGATTGTCAACAGCTCAAACGATATTTTCTACGGCAATCCCGAGGTTGCTCCCGAGGTTAAAGAGGATGATATTGTTGATATTACAGTAGCTTGCTCAAATGAGGGTGACTACAAGTCCTCTCCTTTTAAAGAGGAAAAGCCTGTTGAAAAACAGCCCGAGGCCGCCGGCGAAGAAAAGGCAGAACCCGAGCATCTTACAAACATCTGCGACCTCAAGGCAGAGCTTGAGGCAAAGCGTGAAGAAGGATTTTCCGAGTCCGCAGATTCAGACGAGGCAGATGACGGTGAAGCTCCTCACGGTGAACTTTTCTGATAATTTAAATACTTAAAGCTGAAGACCTGCCGATTTCGGCAGGTTTTTCTGCATTTTTAAGATATATTAAAGTCGGAACAATACTCCGCTTTGCTTTTGAGGGCAAATTATATGCAGTAGATTATACATTATGCCCTTTATGTGTATTGAATTTTTGTGATAAAAATGGTAAAATTCATCAAAGGTGAAAATATTCCAAATTAGAATTATTTTCTTGACAAAAAATACTATAATTAATTAGATATGCACAATGAGATTACTATGTATTGATTTCGGAGGCACAAGTTGAAATTAGGATTGGATATTGGCTCAACAACAATAAAATGTGTTGTGCTTGACGACGAAAACAAATTAATATACAGCACATATGAAAGGCATTATTCCCGAATTACGGAAAAGATTGCAGAAATTCTTGCACTTGTACGGACAAGGATTGACGGCGTTGAAAATGCTCGGTGGCTCTTTCGGGTTCTGCCGGAATGGGTGTTGCCGAGTCTGTCGGCGTTGATTTTATTCAGGAGGTTTACGCAACAAGAGTTGCCGCCAATACTTTTATTCCGGGTACAGATGTTATAATTGAACTCGGCGGTGAGGATGCAAAGATATTGTTCCTCACAAATGGACTTGAGGTAAGAATGAACGGTACCTGCGCCGGCGGCACGGGTGCGTTTATTGACCAGATGGCAACACTTCTGAATGTTAAGCTTGAGGATATGGACGAGCTTGCAAAACAGCACGAAAAGACATACACAATCGCATCAAGATGCGGTGTGTTTGCAAAGACCGATATTCAGCCGCTTCTTAATCAGGGTGCGAGGAAGAGCGACATCGCAGAGAGTATTTTCAATGCGGTTGTAAGCCAGACTGTTGCAGGTCTTGCACAGGCAGAGAAATTGAAGGTCAGATTGTATATCTCGGCGGACCTCTTACATTTATGAGCGAACTACGAAACTGCTTTGACCGCACGCTCGGAACAAAGGGAATCTGTCCCGAAAATTCACTTTATTATGTTGCCTGCGGTGCGGCTTTGTGTGCCGAAAAGACTATTGATTTTGACGAGGTTATCGAAAAGGTAAAGAACTACCGTGGCAGCGGTAACTTTGCGTTCAATCAGCCGCTCTTTAAAAACGAAGAGGAGTACAGAAAATTCTGCGACCGTCATGCAAAGGCTGATGTTAAGCAGAAGGAGCTAAAGGGATACACAGGCAAGGCTTATATAGGAATGGACGCAGGTTCGACAACCGTAAAGGGTGTTGTCCTCAATGATGACGGCGAGCTGCTCTATTCAAAATATCTGCCATCAAAGGGAAACCCCGTTGAGATTATGAAGCAATTTCTTGACGAGGTTTACGAAATAAATCCCGAAATAAATGTTGTTTCTTCTGCCGTAACAGGTTACGGTGAGGACATTGTAAAGAACGCTTTTGCGGTTGATTACGGCATTGTTGAAACAATCGCCCACTTTACCGCCGCAAAATACTTTATGCCTGATGTTGAATTTATCATCGATATCGGCGGACAGGATATCAAATGCTTTAAGATACATAACGGTGCAATTGACAATATCTTCCTTAACGAGGCTTGTTCATCGGGTTGCGGAGCTTTTTGCAGACTTTTGCAAACGCTCTCGGATATGAGATTGCCGACTTTGCAAAGCTCGGACTTTTTGCAAAGCGTCCCGTTGACCTCGGCTCACGCTGTACCGTATTTATGAATTCAAGCGTTAAGCAGGCTCAGAAAGACGGCGCTACAATTGAAGATATTTCGGCAGGTCTTTCACTAAGCGTTGTAAAGAATGCCCTTTACAAGGTTATTCGTGCGTCAAGCCCCGACGAACTCGGCAAGCGTGTTGTAGTTCAGGGCGGTACTTTCCTTAATGACGCTGTTTTGCGTGCATTTGAACAGGAAATGGGCGTTGAAGTTGTCCGTCCCAACATTGCAGGACTTATGGGTGCTTACGGTGCGGCTCTTTACGCAAAGAAAAAATCAAAGGGCGTTGGCAAGAGTACAATTACCGACAAAAAGGGACTTGATGAATTCGTTCACGAAATCAAGGTCGCAAACTGCGGTATGTGCAACAACAACTGCCGCCTTACAATAAATTCATTCGGTAAGGGCAGAAAGTTTATTGCGGGAAACCGTTGTGAAAGACCGATCACAAAGAAGGCTCCTGCAAACGATATGAATATGTATGCCTATAAGCTGAATCTCATTGATTCCTACAAGCCTGTTGAGGGCATAAGAGGTAAGCTTGGAATTCCTATGGCGCTCAATATGTATGAGCTTTATCCGTTCTGGTACAGATTCTTTACAGAACTTAAATTTGAGGTGTTCCACTCACCGTATTCAACAAGAAAGCTTTATCAGAGAGGTCAGCAGACAATTCCGAGCGATACCGTTTGCTTCCCTGCAAAGCTTGTTCACGGTCACATTCAGACTCTTATTGATATGGGAGCAGAAACAATTTTCTACCCCTGTCTTTCCTATAATTTTGACGAGCATCTCGGAGATAACCATTACAACTGTCCTGTTGTTGCTTACTATCCCGAGGTTATCAAAAACAATATGAAGGATATACGCAAGGTTCACTTCATAAAAGAATACTTTGGTATTCACCGCCCGAACGATTTTCCTAAGAAAGCCTATGAAAGACTTTCGTTCCACTTCCCCGACCTCACTCTTAACGAGGTAAGAAATGCGGCTAAGCTTGCATATCAGGAACAGGAAAATTACAGAAAAAAGGTTATCGACAAGGGCAACGAAATTATTGCCAAGGCTGAAAAAGAGGGCAAAAAGATTTTTGTTCTTGCGGGCAGACCCTATCATATTGATCCCGAAATTAACCACGGAATCGACAGGCTTATCTCGGGATTTGATGTTGCAATCGTCAGCGAGGATGTTGTTTCTCCGAGAGTTGAACATTTCCGGACTCATGTTCTCAACCAGTGGACATACCACGCAAGACTTTATGCGGCGGCAAAATATGTTACAACAAGAAAGGACATGGAGCTTGTTCAGCTTGTATCCTTCGGCTGCGGTGTTGATGCGATTACAACCGATGAGGTAAGAGAAATCCTTGAAAGCAAAAATAAGATTTACACTCAGATTAAGATAGATGAAATTACAAACCTCGGAGCAGTTAAAATCCGAATCCGCAGTTTGCTTGCTGCGCTTGAAAACGATTGATGAAAGGAAATTCTGTTATGGCAGAGTTGAAGTATGACAAAAAAACAGGTCGTTTGCTGTTTACAAAGCAGATGAAAAAGGAATACACAATCCTTATGCCCAATATGGCGCCTATTCATTTTAAAATACTTGAAAAGGTGTTCAACTACTACGGCTATAAGTCTGATTTGCTCAACACAACAGGTCCGGAGATTGCGCAGACAGGTCTTAAATATGTTCACAACGATACCTGTTATCCGGCTTTGCTGGTTATAGGTCAGTTCATCAATGCTCTGCAAAGCGGAAAGTATGATGTTCACAAGGTTGCCTGATGATTACTCAGACAGGCGGCGGATGTCGTGCGTCAAACTACATTTTCCTTTTGAGAAAGGCTCTCAAAAAGGCAGGCTTTGAGTTCGTTCCCGTAATTTCGCTTTCATTCGGTATGGAGCACAACAGCGGTTTTTCACTCACACTTCCGCTTATCCGCAGATTTGTCGGCGTCTTGTGTACGGCGACCAGTTAATGCTGCTTTCAAACCAGACAAAGCCCTATGAGGTGAACAAGGGCGAAAGTATGGCACTTGTTGATGAGTGGACGGATAAGATTTCCGATATGCTCATACAGGGCAAGGGCTACACTCTTGAAGAAATTGACGAAACTCTTGATAAAATTACAAAGTCATTCACAAAAATTGAGCTTAACAAAGTGCCGAAGGTTAAAGTTGGTATTGTCGGAGAAATCTATGTAAAATATTCCAAAATGGCTAACAACGGTCTTGAGGACTTTCTTGCAGATCAGGATTGCGAGGTTTGCATCCCCGGTCTTATGGGTTTTGCATCATTTAAGGTTGATAACCGTATTGAGGACTACAAGATGTTCGGCGGCAGCAGAGTAAAGTACAAGTTCTGTTCGATGCTTCTTAACTACCTCACAAAGCTTGAGGGACTTATGGTTGATGCGGCTGAAAAGTACGGCTTTGTTCCGCCTCACAGATATGCTCACACAAAGGAGCTTGTAAACGGTGTTATCGGCTACGGCAGTAAGATGGGCGAGGGTTGGTTGCTGACAGCGAGATGATTGAACTTGCCGATACAGGCTATGAGAATATCGTATGCACACAGCCTTTCGGTTGTCTGCCGAATCATATCAACGGTAAGGCGCAATCAGAAAGATTAAAGAAATCAGACCGAATGCAATATCGTTACCATCGACTATGATCCGGGTGCGCCGAAGGTAAATCAGGAGAACCGTATCAAGCTGATGCTTGCTGTCGGCAAAGAGGAACTCAAGAAAAAGCTTGAGGCTGAAAAAAATGGCGAAAAAGCCGAATCGTCAGAGAAAAAGTAATTTAATATCAATGCTTATGAGTCATCGCAGATTGCGGTAATATCAGGCAGAAAAAGCTAATACAATTTTACAGGGGTTTATCTCGTTTTTAAGGAAAAAATAAGTGTAAAAATCGGGGGATATTATGAAAAAAACGACTTAAGGATTTTTTCAAAGGCTTGCACGGTGCTGAATGTGCGTGAAATGCGACAACACAAGGTTAAGGCAGGCGTTTACATCATAATAAGGCTCATACTTGTGTCACTTTTGACTGCCGGCATTTTAAACGGAAAATGGGAGAATGTCATGACCTGTGTGTTAACGCTCGGACTGTTGATGCTTCCGTTGTTCATCGACCGAAAGCTGTCGGTAGCGTTGCCGAGTGTGCTTGAAACAATTGTAGTGCTGTTCGTGTTTGCGGCAAATGTTATGGGTGAGCTCGGTGCGTTCTACGAAAAGATTCCGATATGGGATTCATTGCTCCATGCCGTGAACGGCTTTATCTGTGCAGGCGTTGGTTTTGGACTGACCGATATTTTGAACAGAAGCGAACGGGTGAAATTGAGCCTCTCGCCCATGTTCGTGTGCCTGTTTTCGTTCTGCTTTTCAATGACAGTCGGTGTTGTGTGGGAGTTTTTTGAGTTTGGTGCGGATATGCTTTTTGAAAAGGATATGCAAAAGGACACCGTAATCACGGCAATACATTCGGGCTTGATTTCGGGCAAGCCGAATGTGATAATGCACATCAGAGATATAACATCAACCGTTGTGAACGGTGAAAATCTCGGCATTAACGGCTATCTTGACATCGGTTTGATTGATACAATGAAAGATTTGCTTGTTAATTTTGTAGGAGCGGCAGTTTTTGACACCATAGGTTGGTTTTACCTGAAAGGAAGAAGTGCAGGATTTTTGCGGAATTTTATCCCAAGGAAGAAGTAGCGGCGATCAGTGATCGCCAATCGCTTTGGTTGTAAAACCAAACCGAAAAAACCGCAAGTCAATTTTGTGGTATTATTATCTGTTAAAGCAATCATATAATGTCGAACCAATTGTAAAATTGGTTCGATTGGCGGTCAATGACCGCCGCTACGGGAATGCACATTATTTTCAGACAAACAAAAGGCAGTCACATTGCCGTGACTGCCCTTTTGCTTTTGGTGATATTCTTATATTAAAATTACTTATCTTCCTGAAGTGTGATTTCAACCTCGCCGTCGCCCGACGATGAGCTGTAATATTTAACCTTGATTTTGTCCCCCGGCTTGTGGGTTTCAAGAATCGCATAAACATCTGCAAAGCTTGTAATTGTTTCGCCGTCAACCTCTGTGATGATATCGCCTTTTTTAAGGCTTGTGCCGTCACACGGACCGCCCGATGCGATACCCTGAACATAAATGCCCTGCGGAACATTGTAATTTGATGCCTGATCGGAAGTTACCGCAATGCCCGAAATGCCGATTTTTACTCTGCCTTCCACATAGCCGTTCTTTACAAGTGTGTCAACAATGCTTTTTACTGTCTGTGACGGAATTGCAAAGCCCATACCTTCGTAAGTTTCGGAAACAATCTTTGAAGTTGTAATTCCGACAACCTGACCGTAGTAGTTTACAAGCGGACCGCCCGAGTTGCCGGGATTAATTGCGGCATCGGTCTGAATGTACTTTGTGAGGCTTGATGTTGAAAGTTTTCTGTCAAGTGCCGAAATAACGCCCTTGGTTGTTGTGTTCTGATAGTCAAGACCGCCGGGGTTGCCGACTACGATAATATCCTGACCTACCTCAAGCTGTGACGAATCGCCGAATGTTGCAGGAGTAAGTCCCTTTGCATCGTCCATTTTGAGAACTGCAATATCGGTTCTTGAATCGTAACCTACAACACCTGCCTTGTATACCTTGCCGTCAGATGTTACAACTATGATTGCATAGGCTGTTTTGCTGTTGCCGATTACATGAGCGTTTGTGATAACATAGCCGTCCTGTGAGAAGATAATTCCGCTTCCCTGTGAAGAGGCGGTTGTTGTGTCAGCCTGATCGGGTACATCGCCCGAGTAACAGAGGATGCCGACTACCGAGTCGGAAACCTTTTCGGACGCTTTTGCGGCTGTGTAGCTGTCGTTTGTTTTTGTGTCTTTCGGATTGCTTTCAAGCTTCATACCCGAGTAATCCTTGTTTACCTTGTCACTGTAGTCCGACTCATCGTGAGTTTTACTCTGTGAAGATGTGTCGGGAAGGGTTTCAAACGGTGTTGTACTGTCCTCTTTCGGAACTCTGAACGAATTGCCCGAATCACTTCGGTCGTTGTTCAAATCTTCTTTTATGCCAACCGAAAATCCGTACACCATCATGCCGATAAAACCGATTGTGAGAAGCGAACAGAGAACGATAATCAACGCAATTATTCCGCCCTTTGTTTTCTTTTGGGGGTACTGTGCGAACATCTGCGGATTGTATTGCTGATTGTATGTACCGTTGTTGCCGTAGGGAGGCTGTCCGTACATATTCTGCTGATACGGAGGTACATTCTGATTGTATCCTGTGTTGTTTTGATACTGTCCGTACTGCTGATTGTTCTGATTATACTGCGGATTTTGTCCGCTGTAGGGATACTGACCGTAACCGTACTGCCACGGCTGAGCGTAGGTGTTCGGATTCGGATTTTGGTTCTGCTGATACGGCGGAACATTTTCAGTCGGATTTGCATCGTTTGCCGCATTTTGATTGTTGTTGCCGAAAATGTAATCGCCGTACGGTGTGTTGCCGTTCTGCGGCTGAACATTCTGAGCCTGTTCTTCCTGTGTTTCGGGTTCGGAAACGGGAATTGTCTGTTCCGTGTTCATATTATTGTTTTGTACGGGCCTTTCGGTGAACGGCTTTTGCGGTTCAAAACCACCCATATTGTTGTTGTCAAAATTGTCCATAAAAGTTACTCCTACATTTATTTGTTACCGTGGGGTGAATATTATCCGCCCGCCACGGTGAAATTGTTTGTTTAAATTAATTTATATTAATGTAATATTATATTAATGTAATAAAAATTGTGTGTCAGTTTGTAGCGGCGAACCGTGTTCGCCATTCGAAACGATTGCAAAATCGGTTCGACTTTGCACAACCTTGGTCTACTATAACAATTTTTATTTACAAAAAATTTTATACGGTTATTTATTCAATTCGTGTGTTCACACGAATTGATTGGCGAACACGGTTCGCCGCTACACAATATCGCTCGGCATATGATTTTATGCTATATCTACATTATACCTTTTCACAAAATCAAAATCAACCTTGTTGTGTTACGGAAGTGTGAGTTTATTTTGAAAGTTTAGTGATAATTGACTAAAACAGGACAAAATGAAGAATTTTTCGACTAATTGTTAAAATTTTCACTAAATCTTCTTTTTAGGTCTTTATATTTTCAAAAATATATTGTATAATAAACTTAAATCGGCAGGTGGGGACGCTTGTCTGCTGAAATTTTTTACAAAAGGAAGATTAAAATGCCATTAGTAAACGCTAAAGAAATGCTTACAAAAGCAAAGGCAGGCCACTATGCAGTAGGTCAGTTCAACATCAACAACCTTGAATGGACAAAATCAATTCTTTTAACAGCACAGGAACTCAACTCACCTGTTATCCTCGGTGTATCAGAGGGTGCCGGTAAATATATGTGCGGCTACAAAACAATCGTTGGTATGGTAAACGGTATGCTCGAGGAACTCAACATCACAGTTCCTGTTGCCCTCCACCTTGACCACGGTTCATACGAAGGCGCTAAGAAGTGTATCGAAGCAGGTTTCAGCTCAATTATGTTCGACGGTTCACATTATCCGATCGAAGAGAACATTGAAAAAACAAAGGAACTCGTTGCAACCTGCAACAAGCTCGGTCTTTCACTTGAGGCTGAGGTTGGTTCAATCGGCGGCGAGGAAGACGGCGTAATCGGCATGGGCGAATGCGCAGATCCTAAGGAATGCAAAATGGTTGCAGACCTCGGCGTAACAATGCTCGCAGCAGGTATCGGTAACATTCACGGTAAGTATCCTGCAAACTGGAAGGGTCTCAGCTTTGAAACTCTTGACGCTATCCAGCAGCTTACAGGCGAGATGCCGCTCGTTCTCCACGGCGGTACAGGTATCCCTGCCGACATGATCAAGAAGGCTATCTCACTCGGCGTTTCAAAGATCAATGTTAACACAGAGTGCCAGCTCGCATTGCAGCAGCTACAAGAAAGTATATTGAAGAGGGCAAGGATCTCGAAGGCAAGGGCTTTGACCCAAGAAAGCTCCTCGCTCCCGGCGCAGAGGCTATCAAGGCTACTGTTAAGGAAAAGATGGAACTCTTCGGTTCAGTTAACAAGGCTTAATTTTAAGCACGCAAAACTTAATCTATTGCAAAAATTTCAGGGACAGCGTTATCTGCTGTCCCTGTTTTATGTTTAATTTTAGCTTTATTTGCTTACAACCGAAATTCTTTCGCCGATGTGATTGCCGTTTGCAATTTCGTCAACAAAAGCGATTGCATAGTCGCATAGCTGATAACGCTTTCGCCCTTTGAGTTGAGAACAATCTCTTCACCGCCGAGTGTGTACTCGCCTGTTCTTTCGCCGTCAGCCTGAAAATCTCCGGCAGGGCTTACATATGTCCACTTAACATCGTTTCTCTTGCGAAGTCCGTCAAGAAGAACCTGATGTGCGGCTGCAAGGGGCTTGAATGCATCGGGAAAATCTTTGCCGTCTGCAACTCTGATTGTGTGTTCGGGGTTCACATAAAGAGTGCCCGCACCGCCGACAATAACAAGTCTTGTGTCTGTGCCTGCAAGAAGATTGCAAAGGTGCTCGCCTGCTTTCGGAATAACGGGAATAGTTTCTGCTGTCCAACCGCCGCAAGCGTCAACTACAACATCGCAGCCGTTTAAATCTTCCTTTGTGATGTCGAACAAATCCTTGGTTACTGCGTTTTTGGCTGCCGACTTGTTTTCGCCTCTTACAAAAGCCGTAACATCAAAGCCTCTGTTTACTGCCTCTTTTGTGATGAGCTGTCCTGCTTTACCGTTTGCGCATACTACTGCTATTTTCATAATTATACCTCCTGAAAATTGTGTTGAAAAATTTTTGTTTTGAATAATTTTGAATATGGAAAATGTGAATCGATTCGTTGTAACCTTTTTGATTACAACGATATTGTATACCTGTCTTGTTGTAATGTCAATAGTTACAACGAAATTTTTTAAAATTTTTTCAGGAGTTTTTTGCAACAAAAAAGCATCGGATTTTTCTCCGATGCCGTAATTATTTCTGTATCAACTTTTGAATATCGCTCTCAATATCTGCAAGGGTAATTTTTTTCAGTTCGTTTTCCATTGCCTGCTGAACCTTGTCAAGCCTGTTGTCAAGAACGGTGTGAATGTTTTTGCCGACAGGACATTTGGGATTTGGATTTTCGTGAAAATGAAAAAGCTCGCCGTTGCCAACGCATTCAACCGCCTTGTAGATATCGAGAAAAGTAATCCTGTCAAGCGGTTTTGAAAGGTCTGCACCGCCCGAACCCCTTGCAACCTCAACAATTCCTGCCGACTTGAGCTGACCGAGAATTTTGCGGACGATAACAGGGTTGACATTCGTACTGTCTGCAAGAAAATCACTCGTTACCTTGTATTCATTTTTAAAGGTTTCAATACAGGCGATAATGTGAATTGCCAGAGTAAATCTGCTCGAAATCTGCATATATAAAGCTCCTTTGGTTTGTTTGGTCTGATAATTATTATATGATAAGTTGGTTGTAAAGTCAATTGTTACATCAAAACGGATTGTAATTGTTACTTTAAAACATAAATCGGGTTGACAAATGCGGCAATCGGTACTATAATAATTGTCAACCGATAAAATAATTTGGTTGACAATCTGCAAAACAAAAGAATCGGTTTTGCAAAGGAGAGGTAATTTTATGACAGAAGCAAAAACAAACAGTAAATCAAAAAGTAATGTATTAAGCCTTGTGTATATGGCGATGTTCGTCGCAATCATCACGGTGTGCGCACAGATTCAGATTCCGATGACAGTTCCGTTCACACTTCAGACTCTCGGTATCTTTATGGCGGCGGCTATGCTCGGCTGGAAAAGAGGACTCATCAGCGTTGCGGTTTATGTTCTCCTCGGTGCAATCGGTGTTCCCGTGTTTGCAGGATTCTCAGGCGGAATCGGCGTTCTCGGCGGTCCGACAGGCGGTTATATCATCGGTTTCCTCTTTACGGCACTTATTGTTGGACTTATGACTGATTTTCTCGGCAGAAAGTTTTGGGTGCTTGCGGTTTCAATGGTTGCAGGCCTTGCAGTATGCTACCTTTTCGGTACAATCTGGTTTATGATTTCAATGCATACAGACTTTGTTGCCGCACTTCTCACCTGCGTTGTTCCGTTCCTTCTTGCAGATGCTGCAAAGATTGTTGTTGCAACAGTTTTGGTAAATCGTCTTGACAAAATCGTTAAGCTTTAAGTTCAGACCGCATCACAGCCTTTGTGTGCAGTTTTTTGAAGGCAAGGGTTACAGCGATGAATTTGTCTGCGGAATGGCAAAAATAGTGTCGGTTCTTGAAAATAACAACGCAAGCCTTACGCTTACGGGCGGTTGTGACGAAATTTGTTCATCGTGTCCGAACCGTGACAACGGCAGCTGCGATGTTACGGGCAAGGCGTCATGCTACGACAAAAGATGTCTTGATTTACTCGGAATGAAAATCGGCGATACTGCCGATTGGAAAGAGCTTTCGAGAATTGCAAGGGAAAATATAATTTTAAAAGACAGGCTTTCGCAGGTGTGCGGCGACTGCAAATGGTCGCATATATGCCGTGATAAAGCCGATAAAATGAAAAGTCTTCATTAATCCTCATAGATATATCATGATAAAAGACCTCACGAATTTCGTGAGGTCTTTTGTTTACGGCGAGCCGCCGTTCCCTGTTTGTGCAGACAGTTTGTATATTTTAAAACATATTTTGCCCGAGCAAATATTTGTAATTGTCTTTGCAATTTGTGTTGTAGGGGCGTTCATTGGACGCCCGCCTTGATGAAACATTTTGTTTAGTCACATATGTTTTGATGGGATAAATGTTGTGTATCGAATTTGCACGCATTGCGTGCAAACCGTGTGCATTGCACACGGTTCGCCCCTACAATATAACAATTGTTTTGCGGCATTTATAAAATTTAATCTGTTATGAAAATTCTGCCGTTACCTGCGGGCGTCCGATGAACGCCCCTACAGTTTGGTTTGTACAAACAATTAAAATGCTACGCTCGGGCATTAAAGTATTTGACTTAAAAAAACTATCTTCACGAATGAAAATATTGACTTTTGGAGGAAATTGGATTATTATTTAAACTGTATAACTTTAAGTATGCTTATTTTTAGGACAGATGATTTGTGAAGGAGTTGAAAAAAAGTGCCGGATCTTTCGATAATTTTCGATATGGGTGTTGTTGCACTGCGTTTTCTTATGCCTGTTTATGCAATAATAATTGTGTACCAGTGCTTTGCCGCAATGCGCCGTCGCCGCCGTCCCGAAACTCCTTTGATTTCACTTTTGAACCCTGCAACGGGCGAGATGCTCCCCGTGCTTTTCTGGGAAAATTCAATCGGCAGAAGTAAAAGCAGTGATGTAACCGTTGATGACCCGACAGTTTCAAGAAATCATTGCGTACTCCTTCGCCGTAAAGACGGTTGGTATGTAAGCGATACCGACTCAAAGAGCGGCACAATGCTCAACGGCAAAAGAACAAGAGGCAGAGCAAAGGTGCTGATTGACGATACAATAACAATAGGCGGTACAAGCCTTATAGTAAAAAGAGGCGAGGAGTTCCAACAGCCGTTGCAGTCGAGCTGGTTTTTCTCAAAGGTCAGCGATAAGCCTGCAATGAAATCGTGGAAGCTTATGCTTCTTATTACATTTTTTCACTTCTTTATGTGCGTTCAGGCAATGTTCTGGAATGACGGCACAAATACAATGGCTCCGCTCGTGCTGTTCGGCGCTCTTGCGGCTGTTGAATGGGGATTCTTCTTTATCTCCTATTTTGTAATCCGCAGAGTAAATTTCGAGCTTGAGTCGCTTGCACTGTTTTTGACGGGCATAGGCGTAATGATGCTTATCAGACAGTCAGAACGCTCGGCTTATGTTCAGCTTGTTGCCGCCGCAGTAGGTATGATTATCTTCTGCATAATCATCAAGCTGATTGAAGATCCCGATAAGGTAAATAAACTCAGACTTCCGGCAATGATTTGTGCGGTCGGTCTTTTGGGCGTAACAATTGTTTTCGGTAAGATTACAAACGGCGCCGCCAACTGGATTTATATCGGCTCGTTTTCATTTCAGCCGTCAGAGCTTGCAAAGATTATTTTCATCTTTATCGGCGCAAGTTCGCTTGATGTGTTGATGACAAAGAAGAACCTGCTTGAGTACATTATCTTCTCGGCAGTATGCGTCGGACTTTTGGCTCTTATGGGTGACTTCGGTACTGCGCTCATCTTCTTTGTAACATTTTTGCTCACAGCGTTTATGCGCTCGGGCGATTTCAAGACGATTATTCTTGCTGTTGCCGCCGCAATTTTCGGCGTCACCTTTGTCCTCAAGTTTAAACCGTATGTTGCCGACCGTTTTTCGGGCTGGCGTCATGTGTGGGAACATACTCAGGACAACCTCGGTTATCAGCAGGCAAGAGTTCTCACATATATGGCAAGCGGCGGACTTTTCGGCGTAGGTATCGGCAACGGTTTTTTAAAGCAGGTTGCCGCATCCGAAAGTGACCTTGTTTTCGGACTTGTTTCGGAAGAAATGGGAGTTATCGTTGCGTTCACACTTGCCGTGGCAGTAGGTGCAATGTTTATTTATGCAAGGGCAATTACAACCCGAAGCAGAAGTACCTTTTATTCAATTTCAGCGTGCTGTGCGGCAGGACTTTTTGTCGTTCAGCTTTCTCTCAATGTTTTCGGTGCAACCGATGTCCTTCCGCTCACAGGCGTAACGTTTCCGTTTGTGTCTGCCGGCGGTTCAAGTATTATGTCTTGTTGGGGACTTGTTGCATTCATCAAAGCCGCAGACGAGAGAACTTATTCGGTAAAAAGATAAGTTTAGTAAATTGAAAACTTGTTTTTCATATATGTACTTTGGTATTAAATAAAATTAGTGCCTTTACTTGCGGGCGTCCAATGAACGCCCCTACTGATACACAGGGTGGTGTAAGGTTTGAAAAAAATACTTCGCAGAAGTACACTTATATATATAGTTGCGCTTGCGTTTATCGGCGGACTCGGCTATCTTGCCTTTGAGCTTGTAACAGGGGCAGACGATTGGGTTGATCAGGCATATAATGCGCATATAGCAGGTGACGGCGGCCTTGCACAGGCAGGAGCGATTTATGACCGCAACGGCACGGCTCTTGCACAGACGGTTGACGGTAAAAGAGTTTATAACGAAAGCGAGAGCGTAAGAAAATCTCTGCTTCATGTTGTCGGTGATGACAGCCTTAACATTTCAACGGCTGTTCAAAGTATGTATCGTTCTCAGCTGATAGGCTATAACCTTGTTTTCGGACTTAATATGCCGGAATCATTGCGTGCCTCTCACGATATAAAGCTGACAGTCGATTCCGCAACCTGTGCGGCGGCTTATGATGTTCTTGCAGCTTATAACAAAAAAGGTGCCTGTGTAATATATAACTACAAAACAGGCGAGGTTATCTGTTCCATAAGCACCATGGCTTACGATCCGCAGGCTCCTCCCGAAATTACCGAGGACAACGAAAGCGAATACGAGGGCGTTTACCTTGATAATGTGCTTTCGTCAACCTTTACCCCGGGTTCAATCTTCAAAATCGTTACATCTGCGGCGCAATCGAGAATATTCCCGACCTTTATGACCGCACTTGGGTTTGTAACGGAAGTGAGAACATAGGCGGAAGTGAA
>ENA-OQCP01000015-OQCP01000015.1-human-gut-metagenome-genome-assembly--contig:-NODE-15-length-64287-cov-3.274517_pt1 | contig 64287 bp, 73 predicted proteins | sample MGYA00242760_ERZ504583 | MGnify/ENA primary metagenome ERZ504583 (study PRJEB26092, sample SAMD00036308) | human gut metagenome | host: Homo sapiens | study: EMG produced TPA metagenomics assembly of...
GCGTTTTTCTTTTATATTGACGGTGTGTATACCGTTATTGATATGGCGACAGCGTACGGACAGGCTCTTGGATTGGACAGCACGGGACTTTTTGCTCGCCCTTCTTGTGACACAGATCGTTGCGTTTCCGTCTGTACTTATTTTCGGAAGGATCGTAAAGAAAGTTTCTCCGGAGAAGATCATTACTGTCTGTATCATGGCATATTTTGGAATTGCAGTGTATGCATATTGGCTGGATACTCAGTTTGATTTCTGGATGCTCGCAGTTCTTGTGGGAATGTTCCAGGGAACGATACAGGCGCTTTCAAGATCATATTTTGCGAAGATCATACCGGCGGAGAAGTCGGGAGAATATTTCGGCATTTATGACATTTGCGGCAAAGGCGCATCGGTTATCGGAACGGCGCTCGTATCTTTTATCAGTCAGATGACGGGGAGCATCAATATTGCTGTCAGCGCACTTTCCGTGATGTTTTTAGTTGGGCTTGTATTATTTAGATATTCGGCAAAATTAAATAGCGTGCGATGAAAATCGAATGAGGAAAACATATGGGATGAAAGAGGTGACAGGATGGAGGAATTTGTCAAATTAAAGGATATCACGAAAGTTTATCATATGGGAGAAGTGGAGATCCGGGCAGCAGACAATATTAATTTCTCTATCAAAAAAGGAGAGTTTGTTGTAATTGTCGGACCAAGCGGCGCGGGAAAAAACGACGGTGCTTAATATTTTAGGCGGCATGGATACCGCGACAGGCGGAACGCTGACAGTGGACGGAAAAGATATTACGGCGTATGATTCCCGACAGTTGACCGGATACCGCAGGGATGATATCGGATTCGTATTTCAGTTTTACAATCTGATCCCGAATCTGACCGCGCTTGAAAATGTAGAGCTTGCGCTTCAGATATGTAAAGATCCTCTTGATGCAAAAAAGGTATTGGAAGATGTAGGGCTTGGCGACAGATTGGATAATTTTCCGGCGCAGCTTTCCGGAGGCGAGCAGCAGCGTGTTTCGATTGCCCGCGCTCTTGCGAAGAACCCGAAGTTGCTCCTTTGCGACGAGCCGACAGGAGCGCTTGATTATAATACGGGAAAGGCAATTTTGAAGCTTTTACAAAACATGTGCCGGGAACGGGGGATGACAGTGATCGTGATTACCCATAATCAGGCTCTTGCACCTATGGCAGACAGATTGATTCATATTAAGAACGGGCAGGTGTCTCATATGGAAACAAATGAAAACCCGATGTCGATCGATGAGATCGAGTGGTAGTTCGGATAAAAATAAGAAATGGAAATGGCAGGCGGTGTGAATGAAAAAACGTGCGCTGAGAAAAGATTTTTATATGGAGATCAGACGCAGCTCGGGCGTTTCCTTTCCATCTTTTTCATCGTTGCGATCGGATGTGCCTTCTTTTCGGGAATACGTGCCTCGGAGCCGGATATGCGTTATTCGGGAGACGCGTATTTTGATAATAAGAATATGATGGATCTTAGGATCATCAGTACGATGGGATTGACGGAAGATGACGTAAAGGCGGCTTCAAAAGCAGAAGGGATCGGGCATGTGGAAGGCCGGTATTCTGTGGACGCTCTTTTGGCAGACGGTGATAATCAAATCGTTGTTCATGTCATGTCTATGCTTCCGACGATGAATGAGATACAGCTTGAGGACGGCAGGCTTCCGAATAAGGAAAATGAATGTGTCGTTGATGTGGATTACATGGAAAAAAGCAAACTGAAGATCGGAGATACGATCACGTTTTCAAGCGGTACGGATGCCGAGGTTACAGATTCTTTGAAAACGGATACGTTTCGGATCACAGGTACAGTGAGCAGTCCGGAGTATATTGCTTTTCAGCGGGGCAGTACGACAATCGGAAACGGAAGTGTGCGGGCGTTTGTATATGTACAGGAAGAAAGCTTTGCAATGGACGTCTATACAGAGATTTGTATTCAGGCGGCAGGAGCAAAAGAATTGACGGCATTTACTTCGGAATATGAAGATACGGTCGCGAAAGCAAAAGAAAATATTGAGAAGATCAAGGAGCAGAGACAAAAAGCCCGGTATACGGAAATTGTCGATGAGGCGAACGGGAAAATTGCGGAGGCGGAAGCGAAGTACAGATGCACAGACGAAGCTGGAAAACGGGAAAGCGGAAGCGGCGGCAAAGCTGGCGGATGCAAGGCAGAAACTGGAAAACGCGCAGGCACAGATCGATAGTGGGAAAGTGCAGTTGGAGAACTCCAAAGCGGAGGTTGCCGCAACAGAGCAGACCTTGGCACAGAAGCAGACAGAAGTTCAGAACGGAACAGCGGCGCTTGATCAGGGAATTGTGCAGTTGAATCAGCAGATTGAACAATTAAATGCGGTGAAAGCGCAGTATGAGGCTTTGAAAGAAAGCGGAATGACAGACGAAGAAACGCTTGCGGCGTTGGAGCAGATGAGCATGCAGATCCAGATCGGAGACGCAGCTGTGGTCGAGGCACAGGCGCAGATCGATCAGACGAGAGCTCAGCTTCAATATGCGCAAGGGCAGATTGATAACGGGTATGCACAGCTTGAGGCGGCAAGGCAGCAGATCGCAGGCGCGGAAGCGGGATCATATCCGGCGAGCAGGAGATTGCTTCCGGATGGGAAGAGTATTATGCAGGTGAAGCAGAGGCAAACGCCGAGATCGCCGAAGGCGAGCAAAAGATAGCGGAAGCGCAGGCAGAGCTGGCTGATGCGAAAGCGGAAGTTGCAGAACTGGAAAAGCCGAATGGTACATTTATGACCGAAATGACCTTCCGGATTATTCGGGATACGGTGATAATGCGGACCGAATGAAAGCGATCGGCGAAGTGTTCCCGGTGATATTTTTCCTAGTGGCGGCACTGATCAGTCTTACGACGATGACCCGTATGGTAGAAGAGCAGAGGACTCAGATCGGAACATTAAAAGCGCTTGGATACGCGAGACATTCGATAGCAGGGAAATATTTGGGATATGCGTTTCTGGCGACCCTTCTTGGAAGCGCGGCCGGTATTTTTACCGGGGAGAAGATATTTCCGTATATTATCATCAATGCATACGGGATAATGTATAAACACATGAATGAACTGCTCATACCGTATAATGTGATGTACGGGATAGGAGCGGCGGGAACGGCGCTGTTTTGTACATTGGCGGCGACGATACTGGCATGTTATAAGGAACTGCGCGAACAGGCGGCCCAACTGATGCGTCCGCCGACGCCGAAGCAGGGTCAGAGAGTCGTTTTTGAGAAGATTACATTTTTGTGGAAGCGGCTGAATTTTTCCTGGAAAGCAAGCGTGCGTATCTTGTCAGATATAAGAAACGGTTTTTTATGACGATTTTCGGCATCGGAGGATGTATGGGACTGATGATCGTAGGGTTCGGTTTGAAAGATTCGATCTTTGCGGTTGTCGATATTCAGTACGGCGAGATTCAGCGATATGACGGAACGGTCATTATGGCGGAAGGCGCTTCGGAAAAAGAAAAAGGTGAAGTCGCGCAGATGCTTGGAAAAGAAACAGAAGTAGACGATGCGATGGAAGGCATACTGACTCAGATTACAATCGGAAACGGAAGTAAATGGCACGATGTCTATCTGGATGTGCCGAAAGATAAAAAGCAATTCCCGGAGTTTGTGACTTTGAAAGAAAGGACGACGGATAGAAGATATTCTCTGGATGAAAAAGAAGTTGTTTTGACAGAAAAAATCGCGAAGGAACTGGAAGTACAGGCAGGAGACATGATTACGATCCGTGATGAAGAGAAAGGAGATCTCAAGGTCAAGATCAAAGCTGTCTGCGAAAATTATATGGGACATTACCTGTACATGACGGCAGATGCGTATGAGGCTGTTTATAACGAAAAACCGGAGTACAATGCCGTTTTCTATAAGACGGTTTCAGGAACGACAAAAGAAGCGCAAAGTGTCGGCGAAGATATTCTTCAGCTTCCGGGAGCGTTGAGTGTGAGCTATACGACTGATTTGAAACAACAGGTAGACGATATGTTGGGAGCGCTTGACATTGTGATCGTTGTTCTGACAATATCGGCAGGAATGCTGGCATTTGTCGTTTTGTATAATCTGAACAACATTAATATTACAGAGCGAAAGAGAGAACTGGCAACGCTGAAAGTTTTAGGATTTTATCCGAATGAAGTTTCGGCGTATGTATATCGGGAAAATATCGTACTTACGGTTTTAGGCGCTCTTTTCGGCGTCGCTCTCGGAAAGATACTTCATCGCTTTATCATTGTCACTGTCGAGATAGATACGGTTATGTTTGGCAGAAATATCGATATGAGCAGTTTTGTATACAGTTTTCTTTTGACGGTTGCGTTCTCTATGATCGTAAACGGAGCGATGTATTTTAAACTTAAAAAGATCAATATGGTCGAATCACTGAAAAGTGTGGAATAAAAACCTAAAAAGCATTTTGTCAAGGCTGTGCGTTGAAGCGATTCCGGATCGTCCTCACCGCGCAGCTTTATATTATCGGCAATGAGCGGTCTGTTAAGGCAGCGTTAAGAAAGTGTTAAGAAAATGTAGGGAAAGGGTAAAATGGAATTGACATACCGGTTGGCGGATGTTAATTTAAAAAAGCGCGTCGAAGCAGACGTGTGTATAAAGAAAAACAGAATATAGAAAAAATAAGACGATTTACAAAAGGAGAAAAATGGAATGGGAATAACAGACGTACTTGCTTTGCTCGGCGGTCTTGCATTGTTTTTATACGGAATGCAGATGATGAGCACGGGATTGGAAGCAGCAGCCGGCAACCGGATGAAGTCGATCCTTGAAAAACTGACATCGAACCGTGTAAAAGGTGTGCTTTTCGGAGCAGCCATCACAGCGGTCATTCAGTCGTCTTCTGCAACGACGGTCATGGTAGTAGGGTTTGTAAATTCAGGATTGATGACATTAAAACAGGCGGTATGGGTGATCATGGGAGCCAATATCGGAACGACGATTACAGGTCAGCTCATTGCTCTTGATATCGGAGCGATCGCTCCGCTTTTTGCGATCGCAGGCGTAGGAGCGATCATGTTTATCAAAAGTGAAAAGGTACATCATATCAGCAGTATTTTTGCCGGACTTGGTATTCTTTTTATGGGAATGGATATGATGGGGGCGGCAATGTCGCCTTTGAAAGAGTCGGAAGCGTTTATCAGTCTGATGACGAAGTTCGACAATCCGCTTCTCGGTATTTTGGTAGGCGCGCTTTTTACGGCAGTGATCCAGTCATCTTCTGCATCGGTCGGTATTTTGCAGGCGCTTGCGTCTACCGGTATGATCCCGCTCTCAAGCGCGGTGTTCGTTTTGTTCGGACAAACATCGGAACATGTATCACGGCAGTTTTGGCATCGATCGGAATGAAGGTAAATGCAAAGCGTACGACGGTTATCCATCTGTTATTTAATATAATCGGCACGGTATTATTTACGGTGATCTGTCTTGTGACGCCGTATGTGACATGGATCGAAGCGATGACGCCCGGAGATCCGGTGGCGCAGATCGCAAATGCCCATACAGTCTTTAATATCGTGACGACACTGCTGCTTCTTCCGTTTGGAACACATATGGCGAATATAGCGGTTCGCATTCTTCCGGACAGCAAAAAGGCAGACGATGAAGACCTTCGCCTGAAATATATCCGTCCGTTTGAATCTTCCTATGCGATCGGACACAGCGCGGTGGCAGTGTCACAGGTTCGTGATGAAGTTAACAGAATGAGAGATATGGTGGCGAAAAATATAAGCGACTCGTTTGACTCGCTTGTTCAATATGATGAGAAACTTCGCAAAAAAGTGTCTGAGAGAGAAGAATATATTGATTTCCTCAATAAAGGCATATCCGAATATATCGTTTCACTTATGGCAAGCGAGATGAATATGTCAGATTCGAGAAAGATCAACGGATATTATGCGATTATAAGCAATCTGGAACGGATCGGAGATCATGCTGTCAATCTTGCGGAATATGGCGACGATATGAGAAAATGGGAGATTGATTTTTCGGATACGGTTAAAGAAGAACTCAATGAGATGAAAGCGCAGTGTATTGCGGCGCTTGATAATCTGAAAGAAGTAACTTCCGAAAATGTAGAACGGATACTAAGTCAGGCAGTTATCATAGAGCAGAAAACGGACGATATGCGGGATAAGTATTTTAAAAAGCAGATGCAGCGTCTGAAAAAAGGAAAATGTAAGCCGCAAAGCGGTATCGTCTTTTCTGAAATACTGACAGATTTTGAAAGAATGGGCGATCACGCATTGAATATCGCACAGCAGTACAGAGAAATGGAATAGAATAGAAGAGAAGACATCTCACAGGAAGTGGGGTGTCTTTTTTATATGTGAAAATCATCTGTTATAAAAATGTCTCATATTTTCAACCGATTTTCTTAATTCCGGCAAAAACAGATTATATAATCGGTTGTAAAAGTGATACAAATATTGACGAAAAAGACAGGTGATGCAAAGTGAAGCGAAAAAGAGATCAGAGAAGATGCAGGGGTACGGCAGGAAAAATTCCGGCGTTGATTTTTTGCGCGGCGGCAGTTTTGTGTATTGTGATATGGGTGATGCGTCACGCGCAGATGCAGGAGGGGAACGAACCGGATGTTGTGGCGAGCCGATGTGAAAATAATGTGTATGATCTGACCGTTGCGGCGAATTGTGATGCAATCAAAGATACAGAAGCATTTGCGGAAAAAGTTGTTCAAAAATACGAAGAAAACTCATTTCGCACAACGAAGTTTTCGGTAGATTTAGGAGAAGATATTGATTTGGTTCGCTTTCATGTTTATTTAAGAAGGGAAGAGATAGGGGAAAAAGAAGAATTGTTTCAGATTCGCTATCAAGACGGAGATATAATACTGGACGGAATCAACGGAAAGAGGTAAAATCATATTATGAATTTAAACAGGACGTTTCCGCAGAGCAAATAGCCGGACAGGATCTGTAAGAACACGGCGCGTCTGATATGCGGGAATAGTGAGGAGGTTAGTATGGGAAGTATATGGCATGATATCAGTGAGGAAAGGATTTTTCCGACAGATTTTATCTCGGTGATCGAGATTTCAAAAGGAAGCAAGAAAAAATACGAATTAGATAAAGAAACAGGGTATATCATCCTTGACCGAATCTTGTATACGTCAACGCATTATCCGATGAATTACGGATTTATCCCGAGAACCCTCGGAGACGACGGCGATCCGCTCGATGTGCTCGTGATGTGTTCAGAGCCGCTTGAGCCCTTGACTCTTGTAAGATGTTATCCGATCGGCGTTATGAAGATGACAGACGGAGGAGCGGGAGATGAGAAGATCATAGCGATTCCGTGGGCAGATCCTACATATGAGGCGTATACGGATATTTCCGAGCTTCCAAAACATATTTTTGAAGAGATCAAACATTTCTTTACCGTATACAAAGATCTGGAAGGTAAGAGAACGGCGGTGGACGAGTTTGAAGGCGCGCTTGGCGCAGTAAAGATCATCGAAGAATGCATCGACCGCTATAAAGAGAAATACGGTTCGGGCGAGTCTGATAAAACAACAGAATAATAAGAATAATAAGAAGAATAAAAAGATAGAGTAAGGCAGAACAATAAACGTAGTATCAAAGCACAGAGGCGTACGAAATGTAGGCCGGCTGAAAGGAGCTGAAGGCGATTATGGATAAACTCAGTGATAATTTGAAAAAGATCTTTCTGGCAGGGATCGGAGCAGTTGCCGTTACTGCCGAAAAGTCAAAAGATCTTCTTGATGAATGGTAGAAAAGGGAGAACTGACAGTAGAGCAGGGAAAAGTGCTGAATGAAGAGTTAAAGCACAATGTGAAAAAGACAGTAAAAGAGAAGGTGAATGCGCTGAAACCGGCATCGGCAGAGGAACTTTCGGATCTTCTTGATAAGATGACGCCGGAGCAGATTGCCGCTTTGAAAGAGCAGATCCTGAAAAAAGAAGAAGCGAGCGAAACTGCGCCGGATGAAGCATAATTATGAGCAGTATAGAACCGATGGAATATAATTCAAGGCTGAAGGAAATTGTGGCTGTGCTCCGCAAACATAGTATTACAAAGGGAGTGACGCCTTTAAAGCTTCGGGAAATCATAGAAGATCTCGGACCGACATTTATTAAACTCGGTCAGATCATGGCGATGCATTCTGATATTTTACCGAAGCGTTATTGCGATGAGCTGATGCAGCTTTGTTCAGATGTAAAACCGATGCCGTTTGAGGAAGTTTTATCGGTCATAGAAGAATCTTACGGGCGGTCGTGGAGAAGAGTTTTCTCCCATATAGATGAATCTTGTCAGGGGGCGGCGTCGATCGCGCAGGTGCATCGCGCCACGTTAAAAAGCGGAGAAGAAGTTGTCGTAAAAGTCCAGCGCAGGGGAATTTATGAAAAGATGGCAAGGGATATCGAGCTTCTTCGCAAAGCGATCAAATTAATGCCGCCTGTCAGTTTGAAAAATATGGCTGATTTTGATCTCGTTTTAGACGAATTGTGGACTGTGACGAGAGACGAGATGAACTTTCTTACAGAAGCATCTAATATGGAAGAATTCGCAAGGAGAAACAAAGACGTTCATTTTGTCGGAACACCGAAATTATATCAGCAGTATACGACTGTCCATGTACTTGTTATGGAATACATCGATGGATGTGCGGTAGACGATAAGGAGCGGCTGAAGGAAGAGGGATATGACCTTAAGGAGATCGGCAGCAAACTTGTCGATAACTACATTAAACAGGTGATGGACGACGGATTTTTTCATGCAGATCCTCATTCGGGAAATGTAAAGATACGAGACGGCAAGATCGTATGGATCGATATGGGAATGATGGGGCGGCTTACGGAGCGTGACAGAGAGATGCTTGGCAAGGCAATCGAAGGGATCGCTTTAAACGATATCGGTTTGATCCGGCAGGCAGTGCTCGGTCTGGGAGAATTTAAAGAGCGTCCGGATCAGAGAAAATTATACGAAGGTATCGAAGGACTGATGTTGAAGTACGGTCATGAAGATATGGGCAAGATCAATGTCGGGGAAGTTACGGTTGATCTGATGGATGTGATGAAAGTCAATAAGATCAGAATGCCTCACGGGCTGACGCTTTTGGCGAGAGGCCTGACCCATATGGAAGGAGTTCTGGCAGCGATCGCGCCTGATATTAATATGGCGGAAATTGCCGCCGCCCGTATTTCGGGAGATTTTTTCCGTAATTTTGACTGGAAAAAGAATTGAAAAGCAGCGGAAAAAGCGCAGTGAAATCGATGCGAAAGGCGTTGGATATCCCGTCGATGGTGTCTGATATGATGGCGGGATATTTAAAAGGACAGGCAAAGGTGAATCTTGATCTGCGGGCATCGGATGATCTTGCCTTTCTGCTGCGCAGACTTGTAAGAAACATTGTTATGGGTTTGTGGGTCATGGCGCTTCTGATCAGTTCAAGTATTATCTGTACGACAGATATGAGTCCGAAAATACTCGGCATTCCGGCGCTTGGGGCGATCGGATATATTCTTGCGTTTTTGATCGTACTATACGTATTTATCAAACATATTTTTTCGAGAAAATAAAATCAGGTACAAAGTAATGGAAAAAAACAGAAACGAAAACAACAGAAAAAATCCTCTGAATAAAAGTTTTGGGTATGCTTTTGAAGGAATCCGGACCGGAATCCGTAAAGAAAGAAATATGAAGATCCACTGTCTGGCAGTGATTGCGGTAACCGTTGCCGGAACTTTTCTTCATATTAAACCTGTCGAGTGGTGCATCTGTTTGCTGTTGTTTGGTCTGATCCTGTCGCTGGAGCTTGTGAATACGGCGTTGGAAGCGGTGGTAGATCTTGTGACTAAGGAGAAAAAACCATTGGCGAAGATCGCGAAAGATACAGCGGCAGGGGCGGTTCTTGTATCGGCGATCGCCGCAGCGATCATCGGATGCATTATTTTTGTTCCATATTTGTTAGAATTGATAAAATCAAAGAGATAGTGTATTATTATTGACAGACACTCAAAATGCATCAGGACAGACAAAGGTGAGAGAAGACAGGAAAGGAAAAGCTGAAAATGAGCGAGAAAGAAACAAAAGTGACAAAACAGGAGACATTGGCGGCTCTGCGCAATCCGGGTGAATTATATGTTATTATGTCGGCAGCGACAAAGATGCCGTTTGTAAAATGTGACGAGGAGACATTTGACGATGAGATCTTCCTTTATTATCAGATGGAAGATGCAAAAGACAAGGCGCGTAAGCTTCTTGATGAAAAATATGTAAGCGCTGTGGCAAAGCTTGCGAAAGAGCAGCTGCTTCCTTTTTTCACAAGTCTTTATATAATGGGAGTAAACGCACTGGCGGTCAACAGCGGAACAGATATGGAAATTACAGTTCAGCTTTCAGATCTGGTAACGAGAAATATACCGAAGGAACTTCCGGAAGGAAAGCAGATCGTGGAAAACCCGGCGCTCCATCTGACGGCGGCTTATTTTATGCAGGAACTTAGAAAACAGGAGCAGCCGCAGATGACGGAAGAATTAAAAGAACTTCAGGAAGAACTTTTGGCTCATTACGGAAAGGGAACGTTTTTGATTCCTGTTGAAGAGAACGGTCAGATTCCGATACTGAAGCAAAAAGACGGTTCGCTGTATCAGCCTGTTTTTACGGATGTGCTGGAATTTCAGAAGTTCACGAAAGGAAGACCGGTCAGATCGGCAGTTGTTCCGGGGGAAAAGATCGCAGAATTGCTGATGGAAGATGTAAAAGGCGTTGTGCTGAATCCTCTCGGAGTGAATGTGCAGCTTCAGGTGGCACGAAGAAAGAGAGAGTAAATGGAAGAATTAGTAGTGTATTTGAGAAAAGAATATTTCAGGGCAGTCGATCTTACAGATAAGAGCGGACATATATTGGAGTTTAAATATATGCCGAAAACGGTCGACGTGTACGAGAAAGGATTGTCCGTATTTCATATGGAATACGTGATGGAAAACAGGACGAAAGTAAGAGTCATTGAATTTTACCTGACAGATTTCGGACTGCGTGGGAAAGGCTATGGAACGGCATGTATGAATGAGATCGTGACAGAGCTTGGCAAAAAAGGGATTACTTTAATCTATGCTCCGACAGGTTATGATCTTGCTCCGCTTGGTTATACAGGTCCGGCGCAGTACAAGGAACTGATGGCGGGATTTTATGAGAAAACAGGATTTACGACAAGCGGAGACGGAGATCTGATGATGAAGATCCTTGACTGAAAAAAGACGAATAAAGGGAGCGGCGGCATGTATAAAATACTGATTATTGAAGACGATTTGACAATGGCGCAGGCAATCCAAAAAGAGATGAAGATGTGGGGAAACGACGCGCAGTACGTTCAGGATTTTAAAAACGTACTTGAAACTTTTGCGGAATTTGACCCGCATCTTGTTCTTATGGACATTACTCTGCCATTTTACAACGGGTACCACTGGTGCAGCGAGATTAGGAAAATATCGAACGTACCGGTAATTTTTATTTCTTCGGCGGCTGATAATATGAACATTATCATGGCTGTGAATATGGGAGGAGATGATTTTGTTCCGAAGCCGTTCGATCTCAGTGTGCTGACGGCGAAGGTCCAGGCGGTACTTCGCAGAACATACGACCTGTCCGGAAAAGTACCGGTTCTTGAGCATCAGGGAGCAATACTGAACTTGAATGACGCGTCGCTTACTTATAATGGGGAGAAGATCGATCTTACGAAAAATGAATTTCGTATTCTTCAGACACTGATGGAAAATAAAGGCCGTCTCGTAAGCAGAGATACTTTGATGACCCGGCTGTGGGAGACGGATAATTATATTGAAGAAAATACGTTGACGGTCAATATCGCCAGACTGCGCAGAAAACTGGACAAAGCGGGACTTACGGATTTTATTTCCACAAAAGTCGGAGAAGGTTATATTATCAGACAGGAACGGCAGGTGAGCGAATGAAACGATTTTTAGGCTATCTGTATGACTGCGTTATATGTGGATTTGGTTTATTTTGAGCGGGGGCGCTTTCGTACTCTGTTTTGCGTTGTACGAAGTGGAGCTTAAAGCGGCGGTATATCCCCGTGCTTTTAAGCGCGGTGTTTGGGATTCTGTTTTTCGTTTTAGGGTATCTGAGACGGGAGAAAAAGTACAAACGTCTTTTTCAGATCAGTGAGACCGGCGGTATCGTATCGGAAAGTCTGCCAAAACCGGACTGTATGACGGAAAGAGAATATCAGAAGATATTGCTTAGATCCGAAGAAGAGTACAGAAAGCAGAGGGAAGAATGGCAGGCAGCCAGAAAAGATATGAATGATTATTATGCGACATGGGTACATCAGATCAAAGCTCCGATCGCAGTGATGCGGGTTTTGCTTCAACAGGAAGATACTCCGATCAACAGAGAGCTTACAGGAGAATTGTTCCGGGTAGAACAGTATGTGGAAATGGCGCTTTGTTACGTGCGTTTAGGAGAAGGTGCGTCCGATCTTGTGATCAAAGAATATCCTCTGGATGATATGATCCGAAAAGCGATCCGAAAGTATGCGGGACAGTTGATCAGAAGGAAACTTAGGGTCATATACGAAGGAACGGATATCTGCGTTCTCACAGATGAAAAATGGCTTGTGTTTATTATTGAGCAGCTTTTGTCGAACGCAGTAAAATATACGGTAAGCGGAAATGTGACGATCACGGTAGACAGAGAGAAAAAGCAGCTTAGTATCATCGATACGGGAATCGGTATTTCACCTGAAGATCTTCCCCGTATTTTTGAAAAGTTATACCGGATATAACGGAAGGCTGGATAAAAAATCTACAGGAATAGGACTTTACCTTTGCCGGACGGCGGCGGATAAGCTGGGACATAAGCTGACGGCGCAGTCAACTGTAGGAAAGGGAAGCAGCTTTACGATCGATCTGTCGTCCTATCCGTTAGAAGTTGAATAAAGGCTGCATGGAAATGCCTTACAAATTTGTCACATAGGCGGGCCGAATGTCACCAAATTCGATGTTGGCATTCCGGCTCTTTTGTTATACTTTCACTATCAAGTAAAAAAGAGGAGGATGTATGAAATGGCAGTTTTAGATGTCAAAAATTTGAAGAAAATATACAGACCGCGTTTCGGCGGCAATCAGGTGCAGGCATTATCCTGTGTAAACTTTTCTGTGGAAGAAGGAGAATATGTGGCGATCATGGGAGAGAGCGGCTCAGGTAAGACGACGCTTCTTAATATTATGGCGGCTTTGGATAAACCGACGGAAGGAACAGTCCTTCTTGACGGCAAACCGTTGTCTTCTATAAAAGACAAAGATATCGCACAGTTTCGGCGCGACAATCTTGGATTTGTTTTTCAGGAATTTAACTTGTTGGATACGTTTAATGTGAAGGACAATATCTTGCTCCCTCTTGTGTTGAAAGGTGAAAATTATAAGCATATGGATTCAAAGCTGCAGCCGATTGCAAAGGAACTTGGTATTTCGGCGCTTCTTGAAAAATATCCGTATGAAATTTCCGGAGGTCAGAAACAAAGAGCCGCTGTTGCAAGGGCGCTGATCACAGAACCGCGGCTGATCCTGCAGATGAGCCGACAGGAGCGCTTGATTCTCGTTCAACAGACGAACTGCTCGGATTGTTTGCGCGGATCAACGCAGGAGGTCAGACGATCCTTATGGTAACTCATTCAGTGAAAGCGGCGAGCAAAGCCGGACGCGTTTTGTTTATCCGTGACGGAGAAGTGTTCCATCAGGTATACAGAGGTCAGATGACGGACGAACAACTTTATCAGAAGATTTCGGATACGCTGACGATGCTTGCGACAGGTGGTGACAGACGATGAAAAAAGGATTTTATATCAGGCTGGCAGGGGAAGGCATTTCAAAAAACAGAAAATTGTATTTTCCGTATATTTTGACATGTATCTGTATGATCATGATGTACTATATCGTTTCTTTTCTGTCGATAAGTAAAGAACTGGCGTCTATCCGGGGCGGGGAAATGCTTCAGGGACTGCTCTCTATGGGAGTGTTTGTAGTTGCGGTATTCGCATTGATCTTTCTGTATTATACGAACTCGTTTCTTATAAGGAAAAGGAAGAAAGAACTTGGATTATATAATATTCTCGGGATGGGCAAACGTAATCTGGTAAGAATTCTTTTGTGGGAAAATATACTGACTGCGTGATTTCTCTGGTTATCGGAATCGTGTTCGGAATTCTGTTCTCAAAACTTGCGGAACTTCTGGCAATTAAGCTTCTTGACGGGGCGACCGGATTCGGAGTTCATATAGAAATGAAGCCGATCCTTATGACAGTCGGTCTGTTTCTTGCGATCTTTCTGCTTATTATGATCCGCATGCTTGTGTCGGTATATAACTTCGTCCGATTGAGATGCTCAGAAGTGAGAATGTCGCGAAAAACCGCCGAAGGCAAACTGGCTCTTTGCATTTGCGGGAGCGGTGATCCTTGCCGGAGCATATTATCTGGCTGTGAAGATCATCGATCCGACAACTGCGATGCTTGTATTCTTTCTCGCGGTTGTTATGGTGATCATTGCCACATACCTTCTGTTTATTGCAGGTTCGGTCGCTCTTTGCAAGCTGCTGCAAAAGAGCAAAAAGTATTATTATAAGACGAGACACTTTGTATCTTTGTCACAGATGGTTTACCGAATGAAGAGAAACGGAGCGGGTCTGGCGTCGATCTGTATTTTATCTACGATGGTGCTTGTGACGATCTCGTCTACGATGTGTATTTATGCAGATACGGAATCGTCGATCAGAAACCGTTATCCACATGACATCACGATCGAGTGGAGCGGGAAAACATCCCTTCCGCAAAATGAGGACGGAACAGATACAGAATTAAAAGACAGCGTAGTGCAGCGTTTGACGCCGGAGATGACCATGACGTATAAAGAGGCTGTGGAAAAGGTGCTTGAATCTCATAAAGTAAAGGCTGAGAACTTGGAAAATTATAATCTTTACTCTCTTTCCGGAGTACAGTCAGACGATGTTTTAAGTATTGATTTTGAAAAGATGAAAGGGGAGATTTCCTCGATTAATGCAGGGATGTCAGGATCTGTGAAGACGATGTATTTTACAACAATGGATGATTACAACAAACTGAAAGGCACAGACAAGACTTTGGCTGAAGATGAGATGATGCTCTACTCATATAAAACAGATTATGAGTATGATTCCTTTACGATCGACGGCGTCGGAACATGGAAAGTAGAGACAATGAAAGAACCTCCGATAGGGGTAGGCAACGCCATGGCGAATATGCAGGGGTCATATCAGGTTGTTGTAAAAGATTTGTCTGTGATCGAAAAAATAGCGACTGCGTACGAAACGATCAATGCAAAACCTTTGCAGGACGGAACATTGTACCTGCTTTCCCTGAAAGAATGTTATGACTTTGATCTGAAATGTGATGAAGAAAAACAGATAGAGATTTACAAGGATATTTTGGAATCTTTTGAGCATATATCCGAAGCGGCAGATGAACAGGGCAATCGGATGGGAGATTCGCTGGCAAATTATTATGCGGACAGTAAAGCGTACGGTAAAGGAGATTTCATTGCGCTCAACGGCGGATTGTTTTTCCTCGGAGTGCTTCTCGGAGCGGTATTCCTGTTCGGTACTGTGCTGATTATGTACTACAAGCAGATTTCCGAAGGATATGAAGATCAGGATCGCTTTAATATTCTTATGAAAGTGGGAATGACAAAGAAAGAAGTGAAGCAGACGATCAACTCTCAGGTGCTTACTGTATTTTTCATGCCTCTGATCATGGCGGGAATTCATCTTGCGTTTGCATTTCCGATGATTCAGAAAATACTGATGCTTATGTCAGGCGTGGAAGCGAAAGTATTTGTGATCGTGACGATCGGATGTTATCTCGTGTTTGCACTCTTCTATGTACTTGTTTATGTCGTAACGTCAAAAAGCTATTATACGATCATAAGCAGTAAGGAAAAATAGAAAAAATCAATAAATTTCTATTCATACCCGGGAAACAATGTTATACTTGAGTATATCAATACAGCGATCCGCAGAGAGGAGTGGCACATATGATGAAACACACGATTATCACGATCGGAAGGCAATTCGGAAGCGGCGGGCATGAAGTAGGAAATCGATTGGCAGAACGGCTTGACATTCCGCTTTACGATCATAATCTGATCCGCATGGCGGCGCAGGAGCTTCGGATCAGCAGTGAAGATGCGACGCAGGTAGACGAGACGATTCTCGGAAGATTTCTCACGGCATATATAGTCAGTACAGGAAACTATACTGCATTTATGAGCGGAGACGAGTCGGGAGAACCTCTAAGTGATCTCGTCTTTAACAGGCAGTCGGCGATCATAAGGAAACTTGCGGAGAAAGGTCCGGGAATTTTTGTCGGAAGATGTGCGGATTATATCCTCGGAGATTATTCAAACTGCATCAATACGTTTATTTATGCATATAAGGACGATCGTATCCGCAGAATCATGAAGCTTTATGAACTAAACGAAAAGCAGGCGGCAGATAAGATCAAAAAGACAGACCGCGAAAGGAAGCTTTATTATGAGGCAAGGACCGGCCGCGAATGGGTGGAATCGAGTCGAACAGCATGATGTTTAATACGAGTCTTTTAGGGATCGACGGAGCGGTGGATGCTCTCGAAGCTATTTACCGCAAATGGGATGCCGGGAGAGACGTCGAGTCATAAAATGCCGGCATATATGTAAAATGAATGACACGTCATGCAGGGGAGTTTTATTCGGAAGAAAAGCCGGATAGATACAAAATAAAGCAGTTAAAAACGGGTACGTGAAAAAAACCGAGCGTACTCGTTTTTTCTTATTGATAATCCTATATTTTTTGTGGTATAATCCTTATTAATCATGATAAACAGAGAAGAGATCGTTTATCGGAACAATAAGAGAAATGAAAGGGAATGAGACATGAGTTTTATATCGTATTTGATTAATGGAATCAGTCTTGGAAGTGTCTATGCGATCATAGCGCTTGGGTATACGATGGTTTATGGGATTGCGAAGATGCTGAACTTCGCCCATGGCGACGTTATTATGATCGGTGCGTATATGGCGCTGATCACGATGATGAAGGCGGGGATGTCGCCGATCCTTGCGATCGTTGCCGCTGTAATCGTGTGTACGGTACTCGGAATCTTGATCGAACGTATCGCGTACAAACCGCTGCGTAACGCATCGTCTTCACTTGCCGTATTGATCACGGCGATCGGCGTAAGCTACCTTCTCCAGAATACGGCGCTTCTCGTATTCGGGGCGAACGCACAGACGTTTCCGTCGGTTATTAAGTGGAAAGGTTTGTCTTTGGCAGGCGGCAAGCTGAACATTTCAGGGGAGACGATCGTGACGATCGCGGCATGTGTAGTGATCATGATCGTACTGATGCTGTTCGTGCAGAAATCAAAGCCGGGTCAGGCAATGCGCGCTGTATCGGAAGATAAAGGCGCGGCTCAGCTTATGGGAATCAATGTAAACGGAACGATCGCTCTTACGTTTGCAATCGGGTCGGCGCTGGCGGCTGTTGCAGGTGTGCTTTTGTGTTCGGCATATCCGAGCCTGACGCCGTATACAGGAGCGATGCCGGGTATTAAGGCGTTCGTAGCGGCTGTATTTGGAGGAATAGGTTCGATACCGGGAGCGTTTATCGGAGGAATTCTGCTCGGTGTGATCGAGATTTTCGGAAAAGCATACATTTCGTCACAGATGGCGGATGCGATCGTATTCGCGGTACTTATCATTGTGCTTCTTGTGAAACCTACAGGTTTGTTAGGTAAGAAAATTCAAGAGAAAGTGTAGGTGATCAGAGCGATGGATAAATTAAAAAATATGAAAAAAACTACAAAAAATAATATCATCACATATGCTCTTGTTATCGCGGCATTTGTGATCATGCAGTCACTGATCAACGCCGGAAGTATTTCCAGCCTTCTTGAAGGATTGATGGTTCCGCTTTGTATTTATATTATTATGGCTGTGTCGCTGAACCTCGTAGTCGGCGTACTTGGAGAATTGAGCCTCGGACATGCGGGCTTTATGTGTGTCGGCGCGTTTGCAAGTGCATTCTTTTCAAAATGCATGAGAGATACGATCGAATCGGCTTCACTGCGCTTCTTTCTGGCTCTTTTGATCGGAATTGCGGCTGCTGCGATCTTCGGCATTCTGATCGGAATTCCGGTTCTGCGTCTGAAAGGCGACTATCTGGCGATCGTGACATTGGCATTCGGAGAGATCATTAAAAACCTCGTAAACGTATTGTATATAGGTAAAGATTCCAACGGTTTTCATTTTTCGACAAAAGATGTGATGGCGCTGAATATGGAACCGGACGGAAAGGTTATCATTAACGGTCCGCAGGGGATTACGGGAACGCCGAAAGATGCGACGTTTTTTATCGGATTTATACTGATTCTGATTACGTTGTTTATCGTGCTTAATCTGATCCATTCAAGAGACGGACGCGCGATCATGGCGATCCGTGACAACCGTATCGCGGCGGAATCAGTCGGTATTAATATTACAAAATATAAACTGATGGCGTTTACGATATCTGCGGCGATGGCAGGAGCGGCAGGCGTGCTTTACGCTCACAATCTGTCTACGCTGACGGCGAATACAAACAACTTCGGTTATAATATGTCGATCATGATCCTTGTCTTTGTCGTTTTGGGCGGTATCGGAAATATCAGAGGTTCGATCATAGCGGCAGTGATCCTGACACTTCTTCCGGAGATGCTCCGTGGATTGTCAGATTACCGTATGCTGATCTATGCGATCGTTCTCATTGTCATGATGCTCTTTAACTGGGCGCCGAAAGCGATCGAGTGGAGAGAAAAATATCTTTCTTTCGGAAAGAAGAAAAAGGAGGCTGTAAAATAATGGCGTTACTGGAAGTTAAAAATCTCGGGATTTCATTTGGCGGTCTCCGTGCGGTAAACGGGTTTGACATTTCGATTGAAAAAGAAGCTCTGTACGGACTGATCGGTCCGAACGGCGCGGGAAAGACGACTGTATTCAACCTTCTTACAGGAGTATATAAGCCGGACAGCGGAAAAGTGCTGCTGGACGGAACGGATATTACAGGGAAAAACACGATTGAGATCAATAAGGCGGGAATCGCCCGTACATTTCAGAATATCCGGCTGTTTAAGCAGTTAAGTGTTCTTGATAACGTGAAAGTAGGACTTCACAATAAACATCATTATTCTACTCTTTCGGGAGTCTTAAGACTTCCCGGTTACAGAAAAGTGGAAAAAGAGATGGATGAGCAGGCAATGGAACTTTTGAAAGTGTTCAATCTGGAAGATGTGGCGCATGTTGCCGCCTCTAATCTTCCGTACGGACAGCAAAGAAGGCTTGAGATCGCCAGAGCGATGGCGACAGAACCGAAGCTTTTGCTGCTCGACGAGCCCGCTGCGGGCATGAACCCGAACGAGACGGGGGAATTGATGGACATGATCCGTTTTGTGAGAGAAAAATTCCATATGACGATCCTTTTGATCGAACATGATATGAAACTGGTAAGCGGCATTTGCGAGAAGTTGACGGTGCTCAACTTCGGAGAGGTGCTCTGTGAAGGTAAAACGTCGGATGTTTTGAACGATCCGCAGGTTGTTACCGCATATCTTGGAGAATAGGGGGAATCGTTATGGCAATGCTCGAAGTAAAAGATTTACAAGTATATTATGGTATGATCCAGGCGATCAAAGGCATTTCTTTTGAAGTAAATCAAGGAGAGGTCATCGCTTTGATCGGAGCAAACGGCGCGGGAAAGACGACGACGCTGCATACAGTTACAGGTCTGATCTCCCCGAAGAGCGGACAGGTGCTGTTTGAAGGAAAAGATATTACAAAAACTCCGGCTCATAAGATCGTCTCTATGGGGATGGCGCATGTACCGGAAGGAAGAAGAGTGTTCGCAGAATTAAGCGTTTATGAGAATTTGAGAATGGGCGCTTATACACGAAAAGATAAGGCGGAGATTGAAGAAACATTAAAAAGTGTCTATAAGCGTTTTCCGCGTTTGCAGGAACGTAAAAACCAGATGGCGGGAACATTAAGCGGCGGCGAACAGCAGATGCTCGCTATGGGGCGCGCGCTTATGTCCAAACCGAGGATTATTTTAATGGATGAACCGTCGATGGGACTTTCTCCGATCATGGTAAATGAAATCTTTGATATTATCCGTGCGGTGAGCGAAAGCGGAACGACAGTCCTTCTTGTAGAACAGAATGCGAAGAAAGCTCTTTCGATCGCCGACAGAGCATATGTGTTGGAGACAGGAAAGATCGTCCTTTCGGGAGATGCAAAAGAACTTCTGGAAGATGATTCGATTAAAAAGGCTTATCTCGGAGAGTAAAGGAGGCGTGTTTTAATGAGAAATATCGTCATCACAATTTCAAGACAGTACGGAAGCGGAGGGAAAACGATCGGGGCGATGCTTGCAAAAGAACTTGGCATCAACTGCTACAGCAGAGAGATCCTTCGTATGGCTTCCGAGGACAGCGGAATCAATGAAAAACTGTTTGGTATGTCGGACGAAAAGGTGCGCAGGGCAGGATGGTTTAAGCTTTTGAGCCGTCCGTATGAGGCGGATTGATCCCGCCGGAAGACAGAGAGTTTACTTCGGACGATAACCTGTTCAATTATCAGGCAAAGGTGATCAAAGAGCTTGCGGCAAAAGAGTCGTGCGTTATTGTCGGAAGATGCGCAGATTATGTTTTAAAAGATTATCCGAATGTAGTCAGCGTATTCGTGCATGCAGACAGAAAGTTCTGTCTGGATCGTTCAATGGAACGTCACAGCATGACGGAAAAAGAGATGCAGAAATATATTGAGAAAACAGATCAGTACAGAGGTGATTTTTACAGATACCATACAGGTCATGAATGGGTCGATGCAAGAAATTACGATCTGTGTCTGAACAGTGGAAAACTCGGATTTGAGAAATGCGTAGAAGAGATCAAAGCGTATATAAAAGTACGGTTTGGCGAAACCTTATAACTTAAAAGAATAGCTTCAAGAGACTCCTCAGGGTACTGGGGAGTCTTTTTGGAATGCAAGCCGTTCGCCGCCATTGTCTATATAGATGCGTCCGCAGTAAGTAAATCCGTTTTTCTTCAGCATATTCTGCATAACGATATTGTTTTCGTGCGTATCGATCTTTAAATTTCCACATTGTGAAAATGCCCAGTCAAGACAAAAAGAGGCTGCGCCTTTACTTTGCCGGATGAAGTGATCCGGTGGACAACGCCGTAGGAGCATCGTTTTTCCATTGTCCGTCATAAATTTTCAGATAGGTCGGATCTATGCCGTCTTTATAGAAGAAAACGGCTTCGATAGTATCTTTTTCGATGCAGACGTATAAATTCCCGAAGCGGATATCTGTTTCAATCATGTTTTGAGGAGGATACGTCGTCCCCCATTGGCCGGGGTTTCCGTGTTCGCGCATGAATGCGCGGGCGTTTTCATATAACTGCATAATAGAATGTAAATCTTGTTGTGTTGCTTTTCGGATACGCATAATAAAAGTCCTTTCTTTCTTATAAAAAGCGCTGACGCCTGCTTTGTATTTTATTATTCAAATATTCTCATGTTTTTGGCGCTTCTTGTTCAAGATGTTTTGTGTTCTGGCAGACTTATAATAATATTATGTCATAATGTTTCCTCTTTCTCAACAGAAAAACAGTTATTTTTAGTGGACCTCATGGTAAAGACATCATAGATGAATGGTTGAATTTAATCTGAAATCGGATTATAATTAAACGAGAAAATCCGATTTCGGATTTTTGAAAGGAGGGAAGGATAAAAGTATGGAAGGTATAAGAATGTATAAAGAAAAACAGAAAGTGGGGTTTGGCATGAATTATACGCAGTCGAGAGAATTAAAAGAGAACAACAGGATCTATCGGGAGATGGAGAGTATCTACCATGAAATATGTGTAAAAGCGGGAATATCGGACACTGACTTTATTGTGCTGTATAGTATCGTAGAGTTTGAAGACGGTTGCTGCCAGAGGAAAATCGCAAAACAGTATTCTATCAGTCGGCAGACAGTGAATTCTTCGGTGAAAAAATTAGTGCAAAACGGCTGCGTTGTATTGGAAAGCGGCAAAGGGCATGACAAGCAGATTGTTTTGACCGAAAAAGGAAAAGCGATGGCAAAACAAAAGATCATTCCCGTGATGGAGGCAGAGGCAGGCGTTTTTATGCATATGACAGAAGAGGAGAGAAAGAAACTTTTACGTTTGAATGCAAAATATATGGAAATTTTCAGACAAAAGGTAGGAGAATTAAGATTATGAACATACAGCTTTCGGATCACTTTACATACCGCAGACTGATTCGCTTTACAATATCAACAGTTCTTATGCTTATCTGTACGTCGATGTACAGTATTGTAGACGGACTTTTTGTGTCAAACTATGTCGGGAAAATGCCATTTGCGGCGACAAATCTGATCTGGCCGGTATCTATGGGAATCGCAGCAATCGGATTTATGCTCGGAACAGGCGGAAGCGCCATCGTAGCAAAAACGCTTGGGGAAGGTAAGAAGGAAAAAGCGAATCAATATTTTTCGATGATTCTTTATTTCGGTATTATCGTCAGCGTTATTTTTTCGGTTATCTGTTTTATCTTTACGCCGCAAATTGCCCGGATGCTCAAAGCGGATGGCGAACTTTTGGAACATTGCATCGTATACGGAAGAATTCTTTTTGCGACGCAGACGGCGTTTATTTTGCAGAATATGTTTCAAAGCTTTCTCGTTGCCGCGGAAGAGCCGGTTTTGAGCCTGAAGATCAATATTGCGGCCGGACTGACGAACGTTGTGTTTGATTACTTGTTTATCGCAGTATTTGAGTGGGGAGTGGCAGGAGCTGCGATCGCTACAGGAATGGGACAGATCGTAGGAGGGATCGCGCCGTTTTTCTTTTTTGCGAAAGGAAGCCGCAATGGGCTGCGGATCACTTGGAGAACGAAACTGTATAAAGATATTCTTCTGAAAACATGCATGAACGGTTCGTCGGAAATGGTGACGAATTTGTCGACGTCTCTTGTGAATATTCTTTATAACTTTCAGTTGATGAAACTTGCAGGTGCAGACGGTGTGGCTGCGTTTGGAGTCATTATGTATGTGAATTTTATCTTCGTTGCGGTTTTTATGGGATATTCGGTCGGAAGCGCTCCGATTGTAAGTTATCATTACGGAGCGGGGAATGACGCAGAGCTTCATAATTTATACAGGAAAAGTAAAAATATTTTGATTGTAGCGGGAATTGTACTGACGATAGCGGCGGAGATACTTTCAATGCCTCTTGTCAGGATTTTTGTAAATTATGATAAAGAGCTTCTTTTGATGACCGTTCGCGGATTCCGCCTGTTTTCTTTTTCGTTCTTGATTATGGGAATCAACATATGGGCGTCTTCTTTCTTTACGGCATTGAATAACGGATTTGTGTCGGCGGCTATTTCGTTTTTGAGAACGTTTTTGTTTCAGGTGGCGGCAGTATGTTTCCTTCCTCTGATTATCGGTATCGACGGAGTGTGGACGTCCGTTTTGGCTGCAGAAACGATGGCTTTGGCGGTGACAATTATATTTTTAATAAAGGAGAAGAAAAAGTACCGCTACTGAAAGTATGATAATGATTTAACAAACACAATATATAGTAAATATAAGAGCGTATACAGGCAAAATTGTACTAAATCAAGAACAAAGGCATTTTTGAGAAGGATTCTCGTTATAATGGTTGTTTTTTCCTTCGGGTGATGTTATACTAGCGCATGTGCAATGAGATACAAATTACGATATCATTTGGACTGTTTAACCGCTCATTGCATGAACCGAAAGCGCAGATGATGTGCTTCGGTATGAAACGAATAAATTTATTAAGATTTCAGAGGAGGCTTTCAAATTATGGCACAATTTGATCAGTGGGCAGGATTTTCCGGAAAGAACTGGAAAAATTCTGTAGATGTACGCGATTTCATTCAGGAGAACTACACACCGTATGACGGAGACGAATCATTCCTGGAAGGACCTACAGAGGCAACAGATAAACTGTGGGGAAGACTTCAGGAGCTGCAGAAAGAGGAACGTGCAAAAGGCGGCGTTCTTGACATGGAGACAGAAGTTGTATCCGGTCTTACAGCATACGGCCCGGGATATATCGACGAGAGCATGAAAGACCTGGAGAAAGTTGTCGGACTTCAGACAGACAAACCGCTTAAGAGAGCGTTTATGCCTTACGGTGGTATCAACATGGCAGTAAAGGCTTGTACAACTTACGGTTATGAGCCGAATGAAAGATTGAAAGAGATCTTTACAAAATATCATAAAACACATAACCAGGGAGTATTCGACATCTACACACCGGAGATGAAGAAAGCCCGTCACAACAAGATCATCACAGGACTTCCGGATACATACGGACGCGGACGTATCGTAGGCGACTACCGTCGTGTTGCTCTGTACGGTATTGATTTCCTGATCGAGAAAAAACAGTACGACTTCGAGCGTTATGCAAGACACGGCATGAAAGGAACAGACTTCCGTCTTCGTGAAGAGATCGCAGATCAGATTCGCGCACTTCAGCAGATGAAAGAGATGGCAGCAATCTACGGATATGATATTTCACAGCCGGCAAAAGATGCAAAAGAAGCAGTACAGTGCTGTATTTCGGATACCTTGCGGCGATCAAGACACAGAACGGAGCTGCAATGAGTGTCGGACGTATCTCTACATTCCTTGATATTTATATTGAAAGAGATATGAAGAACGGTGTTCTGACAGAGAGCGAAGCTCAGGAATTGATCGACCACATGGTTATGAAGTTCCGTATGGTTAAATTCGCAAGAATCCCGTCATACAACGAGCTGTTCTCAGGAGACCCGGTATGGGCAACACTTGAAATGGGTGGTCTCGGACAGGACGGACGTTCTATGGTAACAAAGAACGACTTCCGTTTCCTTCACACACTTGAGAACATGGGACCGTCTCCGGAGCCGAACCTGACAGTTCTTTACTCAGAAAGACTTCCGGAAAACTTCAAGAAATATACATCTTTGATTTCTGTAAAGACAAGTTCCGTACAGTACGAAAACGATGATGTTATGCGTCCGGTTTGGGGCGATGACTACAGCATCTGCTGCTGTGTATCCGCAACTCAGACAGGTAAAGAGATCCAGTTCTTCGGAGCAAGAGCAAACCTTGCAAAATGCCTGCTTTACGCGATCAACGGCGGTGTTGACGAGAAAACAAAAGTACAAGTAGCTCCGGCTTACAGACCAATCACATCAGAGTATCTTGATTACGATGAAGTAATGGAGAAATATGACGAGATGATGGAGTGGCTGTCCAAACTGTATGTTGATACATTGAACATGATCCACTACATGCATGACAAATACTACTATGAAGCAGCAGAGATGGCTCTTATCGATACAGATGTAAGACGTACATTTGCAACAGGTATCGCAGGATTCTCACATGTAGTAGACTCCTTAAGCGCAATCAAATATGCGAAAGTAAAAGTAATTCGTGACGAAGACGGTCTTGCAACAGACTTTGAGATCGAGGGAGACTTCCGAGATACGGTAACGATGACGACCGTGCAGACGATATTGCGATCTGGCTGCTCAAGACATTTATGCACAAATTGAGCAAATGCCACACATACAGAGATTCTGAGCCTACAACATCGATCCTGACAATTACATCAAACGTAGTTTACGGAAAAGCAACAGGAACTCTTCCGGATGGAAGAAAAGCAGGCGAGCCGCTGTCACCGGGAGCAAACCCGTCTTACGGCGCAGAGAAGAACGGTCTTCTTGCTTCCCTGAACTCTGTAGCAAAACTTCCGTACGAGCTGGCTCTTGACGGAATCTCTAATACACAGACGATCAGCCCGAATGCACTCGGACATGATGATGACGAGCGTAAAGTAAATCTTGCCCGCGTAATGGACGGATACTTCCATCAGGGAGCACACCACCTGAACGTAAACGTATTCGGTACAGATAAACTGATCGACGCTATGGAGCACCCGGAAAAACCGGAATATGCAACTTACAATCCGTGTATCAGGATATGCCGTTAAGTTTATCGACCTGACAAGAGAGCAGCAGTTAGACGTAATCGCAAGAACTTGCCACGAGTCTATGTAATAAATAGTAACAGTTCAGTCCGCGCCATTCGTAAAACTGCACTGTATGGCTGAACTGTTACAATAAATAAAGGTCTGCAGATTTCTTTAGAAAGAAAAATGTGACTATAAGATGAAGAAAGTCCGGTTCTTTTGCTTGAGATATGATCTTTGGCAGAAGAACCGGTTTCTTTATAAATCTTTATAAAATGAAAAGGAGACGCCGGAATGGAACAGGCAAACGAAATAAAAGGATACGTTCATTCACTTGAAAGTTTTGGATCAGTAGACGGACCGGGAGTACGATACGTGATCTTTTTGACAGGATGCGCTATGCGCTGTCAGTTCTGTCATAACCCGGATACATGGAATCTTAAGAAAGGAACGCTGTATACGGCAGATGAGCTTCTGAAAACAGCTCTGCGCTATCGCACTTACTGGGGAGATAAAGGCGGGATCACGGTAAGCGGAGGAGAGCCTCTTCTTCAGATTGACTTCTTGATTGAATTGTTCCGCAAAGCGAAGGAAGCCGGAGTCCATACAACGCTTGATACAAGTGGAAATCCGTTTACGAGAGAAGAACCGTTTTTCGGGAAAGTACAGGAACTGATGAAATATACAGATCTTGTGATGCTCGATATAAAACATATCGATGATGAGCAGCATAAGATATTAACAGGATGTACGAATGAAAATATTCTTGATTTCGCTAAATATTTGGATGAGATTAAAAAACCTGTCTGGATTCGTCATGTCCTTGTTCCGCAGAGGAGCGACGATGACGGAGCGCTTGGAAAACTCCGTGAATTCATTGACGGACTAAGTAATGTGGAAAAAGTCGAAGTCCTTCCGTATCATACGCTCGGAGCATATAAATGGAAAGAACTCGGATATGAGTATCCGTTGGAGGGGATTGATCCTCCGACAAAAGAGCGGATTGAAAATGCAAATAAAATACTGCGTACAGCGGAATGTAAGTAAAAACGAAAGTATCGGGATACAGAAGATGAATTTTGTATCCCGATACTTTTTGATACGCCTGAAAGAGTGGGCGTTTTATGTTGACTGTACTATTTGAGTGTGTGTGCCGCGAAAAAGAAACAGGAATGAAAACAGGCATACAATCGCTTCGGTGACAGGAACGGTAAGCCAGATCCCTGTCAATCCAAATAATGACGACAAAATCCATGCGGCAGGAATGATCAGTATAAAGCCTCTTAAAACAGAGATGACAAATGCAAGTTTTGGTTTGTCGCATGAACATAAAAATGCAGATGCTATAATGTTCACTCCGGCAAAAAATAAGTTGATAAAATAAATTCTCATGCCTCCGGAAGCGATAGTTGTCAACAGAGGATCATCCGCCTTGTTGAATGCTTCGGCGATAGGAACAGAAAAAAGACTGATCGTTATGTAGGAAACAAGCGAAAGGAGAAGGCTTGTGATCAGCGCATATTTTCGTATACTGTTTTGTACATGCTTTCCTTTTGCATCGGCATGTCTGCTGACGATAGGCTGTATGCCCTGCGCGATCCCTGTAAAAACAGAAGTGAGGACAAGGGCGATATTTGCAAGGATTCCGTAGGCGGCAACACCTGTATTTCCGTTCAACTTAAGGATCAGGAAATTGAATACGATAATAACGATTCCAGAGGAAAGCTCCAGTACAAGAGAGGAAACTCCCAGGAAACAAATATCAGCGGCGCGTTTTAATGACAGCCGTATTTTTGTAATATGAAACCGGTTGTTTTTCTTTATAAAATGGACAGACATGATGAGCATACTGATCACAGGAGCAGTTGCAGTCGCAGTGGCGGCTCCTGCCATTTCCATGCCAAGCGGATAGATAAAAATATAGTCCAGTACAATGTTGGCAAGACTTCCGATAAGCATTCCCGCCATAGAAAGTCTGGGAGCTCCGTCGTTTCTCACAAAACAAAGAAGAAGATTGTTTCCGAGAAAGAGCGGGGAGAAGAGAAGCAGTATGCGGATGTAGTCGGAGGCGTAACCGATCGTGTCGTGATCGGCGCCGAGTATGGCGGAAATCTCTTCTGAACAAAATGCTCCCGCAAAGGAGAAGAAAAGTGCGCAGAGAGCGGCCAAAAGCAGAGCATGTGTAAAAGCAGTGCGGTGTGTATCGCTGTCCGGGCGTGTCGATGAAAGCGAGTAGCGGGCGGCTCCGCCCATACCGATCATCAGACCGATCCCGTTCATAAGGTTGTATGCAGGGAGCGTCAGATTGAGCGCCGCGAGGGCGTCTGCGCCGATTCCCCTTGCAATGAAAAAAACGTCGGCCAGAATATAGCAGGAAAATCCGATCATGCCGAGGACGTTTGATGATACATATTTAAAAAAAGTATGGAAGATCGATTGTTCGTTTTGTCTTGCAGCGTTCATAAAAGTTCCTTCCGTAAAAAAGGCATCTGACGATGCATTTTCTCTGAAAATATTTCAAGAAAGAGTGCGAAGCCAAATGCGTTGAAATGTAAGCTTTCTATCAAAAGTCTATTTTGTATGGTCTTATTGTTTGCGACGCTATCGTACCATAGAACAAAGGGAAAATCAAATCTTTTTTAATTCCCCGATCAGGTGTATGATATAATAGATCGGCGCAAACGGAAATAGCGCCGGAAAATGAGCAAAACGGAAGCAGATGCGAAAGAAACAGATGCGATGAAAGCAGGCGCGAAAGAAACAGACAGAAGAATGACGGAAAGGGGTTTATAATATGAATAAGAAGGAAATATTAGAGATAAGAAAGCAGTTTACTCCGGCAAATTGTGCGATTACACGTATATGCGGGTGTTATGTAGATCATGAGAAAGAAAAGAAGATGGAATCAAAAGAAGCTTTTTTGTCATTGCCGGAAGAAGAGGCGTTTAAATATTTTGACATTTTTAAAAAGACGCTTTCCGGTACGGTCGGGAAAAATATATTGAATATGGAATTTCCGATCGATGCGGAGATGCCCGGGGGAACGCAGGAGTTTCTTTTGAAGCTTCGCAGCAGCAAGCTTCAGGATGATATGCTTTTGGAAGAGTTTTATGATAAAGTCATCGAGGCATACGACTGTGCCGAGAATTATTACATTATTTTGATCCATGCGATGTATGATGTTCCGGGAAAATCTTCCGACGGGATCGAAATGTTCGACGCGTCTGACGAAGTGTATGAATATTTGCTTATGAGTCTCTGCCCGGTGTCTTTGTCGAAAGCAGGATTGAGTTATAATGCGGAAAGCAACTGCATTCAGGATCGGATAAGAGACTGGATCGTAGATATGCCCGATAAAGGATTTTTGTTCCCTGCCTTTAATGACCGAAGCACGGATTTACATAGTATGCTATATTATACGAAGAAATCAGAAGATTTACAGCCCGGAATGATCGATCAGCTTTTCGGAACGAAGATGCCGATGTCTGCCGATACGCAGAAAGAAACGTTTAAAATGTTGATCGAAGACACGCTTGGTGAGGACGGAGATTATGAGACCGTCAGAAATATTCATGAAACGCTGAATCAGTTGATAGAAGAACATAAGGAAGAACCGGAACCGCTGGCGCTTGATCTGACAGATATGAAGAAAGTGTTTGAGCAAAGCGGTGTAGAGGCGGAAAAGATGGAAAGTTTCGACCGCAATTTCACGGAAAATGCAGGAGAAAAAACATCGCTTTTAGCATCTAATATTGCAGAGACGAGAAAGTTTCAGATTGAAACTCCGGACATCGTTATTAAGGTAAATCCGGAAAGAGCGGATCTCGTTGAGACGAGGATCATTGACGGACGCCGCTGTCTTGTGATACCGGTGGACGATCATATAGAAGTAAACGGAATCAATGTGCAGACGATCAAAATGAAAGAACGGGAAGAAAATCAGGAGACATATAATTAACCTACTAAATAAAATTAGTCAAAAAGTATGAAAAAAATGTGAAGTCAACATGTATATGTTGACTTTTTTGTGTTATATTACTAATATATTATTTAGTTATCTAACTAATAAATAAAAAGTAAGAGGGAGGCATAACATGTTTCAATGTGATATAACGATGCTCCGGTGATCGGGATATTGGGAATTGTGTCGCACCGGGCGAAAGTTGCGGCAAAAGATATGTACAGTGTATTTGATCTAAACAGAAGTCAGGCAAGTATTTTACTTACGCTTCATCACTGTGAGTCTATGTCGCAGAAGGATCTGGCAAAGCAGTTGAATATTACCGCTCCGTCGATTACATCATCGATCCGTAAAATGGAACAGTTTGGATATATTGCAAGACAGACAGATCCTGCGGATCAGAGAGTTATGCGGTTGGCGCTTACAGAGAAAGGACGTTCGTGCATTCAATCTATAAAAGACGTGACGGATAAAATGGAGGAGATCCTGCTTAAAGGAATGAGCGTAGAAGAAAAAATATTGTTTCGCAGGCTTTTAGTTCATGTAAACAATAATATTGATCAATATGAAAGGAAAGAAAAGATATGAAAAACTTATTTAAGTATGCGTCCGAGCACTGGAAAGCGCTTCTTGCGATCGTGGCCATTTTGATCGTGCAGGCGTATTGTGATCTGTCTTTGCCTGCATATACTTCGGACATCGTCAATGTGGGAATCCAACAAGGCGGAGTTGAAGATCATATACCGGATGCGATTCCGCGGAAGATATGGAGACACTTTTGCTTTTTACTTCTGAAAAAGACGGAAAAACTGTTTTGTCGGCATATGAAAAGGATGACAAAACATATGAAGAACAGGCTTATGTCTTAAAAGATACTGTAAAAGAAGATACGGATAGGACGGAAAAATTAAGCGGTATTCTGGCAGCGCCTATGATGATGGCGGCAGGATTTGAATCAGGAAGCGATATGACCGCAGATATCGAAGAACAGTTGAAAGCACAGCTTCCTCCGGAAATGATATCGGAAGATATGACGGTTTTGGATATTTTGAAAATGATGCCGCAGGAGCAGAAACAGGCATTTGTATCGGAGATAGAAAAAAAGACGGAAGAACTTCCTGATACGATCACAGAGCAGGCTGCCGTAAATTATGTAAAAGAAGCTTATGCAGATCTCGGTATCGATATGGATGAATTGCAGTTTCGCTATCTGTTTTCAACAGGAGCAAAAATGATCGGTCTTGCATTTCTCGGAATGGCGGCAAGCGTTCTTGTCGGATTTCTTGCATCCCGCGTCGGAGCGGCGGCAGGACGCGATCTAAGAGGAAGAGTGTTTAAGAAAGTCGTAGGATATTCAAGCAATGAGTTCGATCATTTTTCCACGGCGTCTTTGATCACGAGAAGTACAAACGATATCCAACAAGTACAGTTTATTATCGTGATGCTGCTTAGAATTGTACTTTATGCGCCGATTCTTGCGATCGGAGGCATTGTGCAGGTATTTCAGACAAATGTTTCAATGTCCTGGATCATCGGTCTGGCAGTTGTTTTGATCGCTTTAGTCGTTTTGGTTTTGTTTGCGGTTGCAATGCCGAAATTTAAGAGCCTGCAGAAATTAGTTGATAAAGTGAACCTTGTTATGAGAGAAATATTGACCGGACTTCCTGTGATCAGGGCGTTTAGTACAGAGAAGCATGAGGAAAAGCGGTTTGACAAAGCAAATATGGATCTGATGAAAACAAATCTGTTCGTAAATCGCGCGATGACGTTTATGATGCCGATCATGATGCTTATTATGAACGGGATCTCGGTTTGATCATGTGGTCCGGTGCAAAAGGAATCAACGACGGACAGATGCAGGTCGGAGATATGATGGCGTTTATCCAGTATACGATGCAGATTATTATGGGATTCCTTATGATATGCATGTTGTCGGTTATGCTTCCAAGAGCGGCTGTTGCGGCAGATCGTGTGGATGAGGTTCTGTCCAGCAGGACGGTGATCCATGATCCGAAAACACCGAAAAAATTTGAAGAAAAACAAAAAGGTGTGCTCACATTCGACCATGTTTCTTTCAAATATCCGGGTGCGGATGAAAATGTTCTTGAAGATATTACATTTACGGCAAAACCGGGAGAAACGACAGCGATTATCGGAAGTACCGGAAGCGGAAAATCAACGCTTGTCAATCTGATCCCCCGTTTTTATGATGTGACGGACGGAAGTATCCGTTTGGATGGAACAGATATTCGTGAAGTGACACAGCATGATTTGAGAGATAAACTTGGGTATGTTCCTCAGAAAGGACTGTTGTTCTCAGGTGATATCGCATCGAATATTATGTTCGGGAATCCGGAAGGCGGCGGGCAGGAGATGAAAGAAGCTGCGCAGATAGCGCAGGCAACAGAGTTTATCGAAGCAAAGCCGAACAAATATGAAAGTCCTATTTCGCAGGGCGGATCGAATGTGTCCGGAGGCCAGAAACAGAGACTTTCAATCGCAAGGGCGATCGCAAAACGACCGGAAGTGTTTATTTTTGACGACAGTTTTTCGGCGCTTGACTTCAAGACAGACGTTGCTCTACGGAAAGCTTTGAAAAAGCGGACGAAAGAAAGTACGGTGCTGATCGTGGCACAGCGAATCAGTACGATTTTAAATGCAGAACAGATCATTGTACTTGATGATGGAAAGATTGCAGGAATCGGTACACATAAAGAGCTTCTTAGAAACTGTGAAGTTTACAAACAGATTGCGGCATCCCAGTTGTCTGAAAAAGAACTTCAAGATGGAATGCAAAGTGAAGACAGAAAAACGGAAGATATAAAAAGTGAAACGATAAAAACAGAAGAAAGAAAAGAAGCAATCAGTGCAAAAACAGCGGAACAGGAGGTGAGAAGCGATGTCTAGGCACGGAATGAAAGGTCCTCATGGAGGAATGCGAGGAGGAGCAAAAGCAAAGGATTTTAAAGGCTCGCTTAAAAAACTTGTAAAATATATGAGCGTATATAAAGTGCAGATGCTTTTTGTCGCTGTTTTCGCAGTATGCGGAACGGTATTTAACATTGTCGGACCGAAAATATTAGGTAAGGCTACAACAGAGATTTTTAACGGGCTTGTCAGTAAAGTATCGGGCGGATCGGGAATGGATTTCGGAAAAATCGGACAGATCCTTCTTATTACTCTCGGTCTGTATGTAGTCAGCGCGCTTTGTTCCTTTATTCAGGGAATGATTATGACCGGAATCTCACAGAAAACGACGTACCGATTGAGAAAAGATATTACGGAAAAGGTCAATCGGATGCCGATGGATTATTTTGATACGAAGCCTGTCGGAGAGGTGCTCTCCCGTGTGACAAATGATGTAGATACTCTCGGACAGAGTTTGAACCAAAGCGCGACGCAGCTTATTACTTCTGTGACGACTCTGATAGGAGTTCTCGTTATGATGCTTTCGATCAGTCCGCTTATGACGGTTGTGGCGCTGTTGATCCTGCCGATTTCCGTTGGCCTGATCTCATTCGTTATGAAACATTCGCAGAAATATTTCAGCGGACAGCAGGAATATCTCGGAAATGTAAACGGTCAGGTCGAGGAAGTGTACAGCGGACACAACGTGATCAAGGCATTTAACAAAGAAGACGATGTGATCCGTGAATTTGACCGGACAAATGATAAATTGTATGAATCTGCATGGAAATCCCAGTTTTTCTCTGGAATGATGATGCCGGTCATGCAGTTTGTAGGGAACTTAGGTTATGTAGGAGTAGCGATACTCGGAGGTTTTCTGGCGATTAAAAAGACAATAGAAGTCGGAGATATCCAGTCATTTATTCAGTATGTGAGAAACTTTACACAGCCGATCCAACAAGTTGCTCAGGTGACAAACATGCTTCAGCTTGCGGCGGCATCATCGGAGCGGGTGTTTGAATTCCTCGAAGAAAAGGAAGAAGATCAGACGGTTGAACACCCTGTTTCGGTAGAAGGACTTCACGGAAATGTACAGTTTGAAAATGTTCATTTCGGATACAATCCGGAAAAGATCATCATTAACGATTTCTCTGCAAATGTAAAAGAAGGTCAGAAAATCGCAATCGTCGGTCCTACAGGAGCCGGAAAAACAACGATGATCAAACTGCTCATGCGCTTTTATGATGTAAACAGCGGTTCGATCAAGATCGACGGCCATGACGTAAGAGACTTCAACAGAAGCGAACTAAGAGAAATGTTCGGAATGGTACTTCAAGATACATGGCTCTTCCACGGAACGATCATGGATAACATCCGTTACGGAAAACTCGACGCAACAGAGGAAGAAGTTATACAGGCAGCAAAAGCAGCACATGTTCACCGTTTCGTCCAGACACTTCCGGGAGGCTATCAGATGGAAATCAATGAAGAAGCAACAAACATCTCACAAGGACAAAAACAGCTTCTTACGATCGCAAGAGCAATACTTGCAGATCCGAAGATCCTCATTCTTGACGAAGCGACAAGTTCCGTCGATACAAGAACAGAAGTAAGAATCCAAAAAGCAATGGATAATTTGATGAAAGGCAGAACAAGTTTCGTTATCGCCCATAGATTATCGACAATCCGAGACGCAGATCTCATTCTCGTTATGAAAGACGGCGATATCATCGAACAAGGAACACACACACAACTCCTCGCCCAAAACGGCTTCTACGCCGAACTATACAATTCACAGTTTGAATCAACAGATCAGACCTGCGCATAAAAAAGAGGACTCCGCAGCGTAAGCTGCTTACAAGGTGCGGAGTCCTCTTTTTAAGCATAGGGCGGACGCCCGTCAGTGAGATGAAGAGTGAAGCGATGAAATCGAACTGGGGTCTGATCGGACGGAGAGAAAACATAACCTGCGCATAAAAAAGAAGTTCTCTGCTGAGCAAGCTTGCTTGCTTACAAGGTGCGGAGTCCTCTTTTTAAGCATAGGGCGGACGCCATCAGTGAGATGAAGAGTGAAGCGATGAAATCGAACTGGGGTCTGATCGGACGGTGGAGTTGAGTTCTGATCGGATGCAAATGATTTTTGTATGTGGTATGATGGGAGTTGAACTGCACTGAGTTTTTACAACCGAAGCTTGAGTGCAAGATCTTTCGCACATATAACACGAAAGAATACTAAAAAGGAAAGCAGTTTAAAGAACGAGTATTCTCAGGAACAGGTGAGGTGGCAACATGTTAAAAAAGAGTTTTTATTTTTTATGTCAGTTGTAGAAACAGGAAGCTTTTCGCAGGCGGCGAAAAAGCACTATTTGTCGCAGGCTGCCATTAGCCAGCAGATTTCTAAACTGGAAGAAGAAGTCGGAGTTCGTTTATTTGACAGGAGTAAATACCGCCCTGAATTGACGGAAGCCGGTAAATATTATTATCAGAAGATCAAACAGTTATCTGAGGAATATGAGAAAATCGAGAAACAGACGCGTTATATTCAAAAAAAGAATTCGCAGAAAATAGTAGTGGGGATTACAGGTCCGTTTGAAAATAAATATCTTCCCCGTATTATCAATGAATATAAAGAAGGGCATGAAACGCATTTTGATGTTCGTGTTTATACATTTGAAGAGGGGAAAAAGCTGTTGGAGGCAGGAGATATTGATATTGCTTTTGGTCTGTCATCAGAGTTTTCTGTAAACCCGGATATTTCTTATGAAACGATTCATCAGTCGGAAACGTGTATTGTATGCAGCAGAAAAAACAGATTAAGTCAGTATAAAAGCATCAACCCCATTTTAGTAAAAGACGAGCCGATGATCACGTTATCTTCGCAGATGGGCAGAAAGTTTTATGATGATTTTATGAAGGCGTTTATATTGGATGGGTTTGAACCGAATATTGTAAAAGAAGTGAATTCTCTTTCGGAGTATTTTATATCTATAAAACTGGATGAAGGAATAGGATATACAGGCAGAGAGGTTGTGCCGGAAGAGGAAGATCTGTGCACTGTAAAAATAGTAGGAAGTCATCATCATGCAGATTTTGCGGTGGCTTATTTAAAAGAAAATAAAAAACAAAGTGTTGTTCAGTTTTATGAATATATTGTAGCATATTTTAAAGATTATAAGAAAAACTTATAGTCTTTATAGAAAAGCAGGTAGTTTCTTTTTGCTTGTTAAAATATTATCATTACAGTATGAAAAGCAAAGGAGAAATGAAACGATGGGTAAATTATTATTGACAGGTGTTGACGGAAATTTAGGTGAAACTGCCGCTGAAATTTTGCTTACTTTAGAACCGAAAGAGAATCTGATCTTTTGTGGTTATAGTGAAGAGGCGCTCAAAAAATATGCAGATATGGGAGTCGAGACTCGTCAGACAAACTTTAACAACGCAGATGGATTGTCGGAGGCATTCAAAGGAGCAGATGCGCTGGCTCTTATTTCGATGCCGTTTGTAGGAGCGAAAAGGCAGAAAGCTCATAAAAAATGCGATAGATGCGGCAAAAGCGGCAGGAGTAAAACAGATTATTTATACTTCGTTAGTGAATGCAGACGATGAGACAAATCCTAGTGTTGAAAAGAAAGACCACATTTATACAGAAAATTATATAAAAGAGGTCGGCTTAGATTATCAGTTTATGAGAAATTCACAGTATGCAGAGGCGATGGTCACAAATTACTTTACTTATGTAAAAATGGGAACTCCGCTCACAAATTCACAGGGCGACGGATTGATGGCTTATATCTCCAGAAAAGACTGTGCGAAGGCTGTGGCATACGCGCTCCACAGATCGGGCGAGTTTACACGGAAAGTTTGGGACATTAACGGACCGGAGCTGATGACGATTACTCAGTTTATCGAGATCGGAAATGAATCTACAGGAAATAATCTGACGTTTCAGAATGTAACGGATGAAGAAAACTATCAAATATGGGATGCTATGGGAGTGCCGAGAACGACGGACGGCGTATTCCTGGAAGACAGTGAAGCTCCGTTTTCAAGCGATGGAATGGTGACGTTTGCGCAGGCGATCAGAGAAGGAAAAATGGATATCTTTACTGATGATTTCAAAAAACTGACAGGGGATGATCCAATCACCGTGAAATATATGTTCGATCATAACGAAGATTTTCAGATCGGTGCAAGACATTCAAAAGATGATTAAATACTTTTGAAAGGAACATCGGAAAATGAATGAACAGAAAATGAACTACGAACATGTTTTAAGTCCTATCAAAATCGGCCCCATGACATTGAAAAACAGAGTTTCTTTCACTCCTGTATGGCCGTCCTTTGCGACGGCGGACGGTCATGTAAACCGTGAATTGATTGAATGGGTAAGGGATATCGTAAAAGGCGGAGCGGCATGTATTAATATCGGATGTGGCTGCGTCAATCGAAATCTCCCTCCGTTTGTCACTCATCTGCTGCGAATGAGCGAAGAAAGTGTCGTAAATGAAATGACGATCTTATCAGATCTTGTCCATATGTATCAGTGCAAGATCGGAATAGAACTTTTTGCCATTAATATGTATGGCGGAACTTCGCAGACAGAGATCACAACGGCGATAAGCGGCGGTAGAGCTTGACCCTACTTATATGACGAAAGAACAGATCAAGGAATATATTGAAGATTTTGCGTTGGCGGCAGAGCGCGCGGTAAGATGCGGAGTTGACAGTCTTGTGATCCATGGAGCTCACGGGCAGCTTCCGGGATGCTTTTTGAACAAGAGGATCAATGAAAGAACAGATGAATATGGCGCGGATACGATTGAAAATGCATCAAGATTTACGGTGGAACTGCTCGCTGCGGTTCGTGAGAAGATCAAAGATCGTCTGGCTATCGAATATCGGATCAATGCAAATGATATGATCGAGGGTTCGCCTTCCCTGGATGAAGTTATCGCATTTGTAAAACGGATTGAGCCGTATATCGATCTTCTTCATGTATCCAGAGGGATGCATTCCGAGCAAAAACTTGCTCCTTATATGAATCAGCCGATCTATTACGATCATGGAATCAACATCGAAGACGCGGCAAAAATCAGGAAAGAGATTTCTGTTCCGGTGACGGTAGTCGGGTCGGTTACATTAGAGCAGGCGGAACAGTATATTGCGGAAGGAAAGGCCGATATGGTTTCTATGGCGCGAGGACTGATGGCAGATCCGATGGTGGTTAAGAACGCCAAAAGCGGATGCCCTGAGAATACAAGACCATGCGTCAGATGCAATTATTGTATTAACCGGACGCATTATGATCTTGCTCCGGTGAGGTGTTCTGTAAACGCAGAACTTGGGATGGAAACATTGTATATGAATCTGGGGAACACTTTGCCTAAGAGGATTGCCGTGATAGGCGGAGGACCTGCGGGAATCGAGGCGGCGAGAACGGCGGCGCAAAGAGGCATACAGTAGATCTTTATGAAAAAGAAGATCATTTAGGCGGAGTCCTCACAATGGCAGGCGCTCCGAAATTCAAGCAAGATATCAAAAAATATGTAGAATGGACGATTCATTCTATTTCCGGTCAAGAGAGGGTTTCTGTTCATTTGAACAGTGAAGTTCGGGCGGAAGATCTGAAGGGAAAAGACTATGACGCGGTGATCGTGGCAGTCGGAGCAGAGCCTGTTATTCCGAAGTTTGCGAAAGGCAGAGAGGATGTCGTATGGGTCGGAGATGTGGAGCTTGGGAAAGTTTCTGCAAAGAAGCAAGTTGTGATCGTAGGCGCAGGACTTACCGGATGCGAAGCAGCGCTGTCTTTGGCAAAAGCGGGAAAAGAAGTTACTTTGGTTGACATGATCGATGTCTGTGATTTTGGAAGAGGAGGCGCCAAATTTAATCAAATTGCCCTGCGCGGACTGTTGGAAGCAGAACAGGTCAAGATGATCGGCGGTGTCAAAATGAACATTGAGGGCGACCGCATCGTATTTGTAAAAAATGAAAAAACGATAGAACTTTCATATGAACAGATCATCCTTTCGCTGGGGGTAAAAGCAAATGAAGAGAAAGTACAGGCATTTGCGGATGCGGGGAGAGAAGTTGTTTTCGTCGGAGACTGTAATACGAAAATAGGAACATTATATCATGCGGTTCATACCGCTCATGAAGCGGCGTCTGTTTTATAAATGTAAATATACGAAAGAAGATTCAAAAAGAGTGCTTTGTACTGCAACACGGTACAGGGCATTCTTTTTTTACAATCTTGTCGTCGAAAAATTTATGAAACTGTGGTAGAATAAAAAATGATTTGGAAAAATGTAAGAGAACGGAAAGGACTCTATATGGGATTAACACATTTTGACGAAAACGGAAAAGCGGTCATGGTCGATGTGACCGACAAAAAAGAGACGGCACGAGAGGCTGTGGCAGAAGGGAAGATTCTTGTAAACCGGGATGTTTTTCAGGCTGTGAAAGCAGGGACAGTCGGTAAAGGCGACGTTTTGGCTGTTGCGGCAACGGCGGGTATTGCAGGGGCGAAGCGGACCTCAGATCTGATTCCTATGTGTCATATATTGCCGCTTACGAATTGTAAGGTGGATTTTCGTATGAATGAGAAAGAATGTGCGATCTTCTGTACCTGTACAGTGAAAGTGACAGGAAAGACCGGAGTTGAGATGGAGGCTTTGACAGGAGTGAGCGCCGCGCTTCTTACGATTTACGATATGTGTAAAGCATTGGATAAGAAGATGGAGATTACCGATATCCGTCTTTTGAAAAAGACCGGAGGCAAAAGCGGAGATATATGGAACGATTTTGACCGGTGTGCCGGACTTGTCGGTGAAAATCTGTCGGCAGAAAACAGATCTGCGGGAAATGCAGAGGCAGAAGATGTGGAGAACGTGTGCCGCAAAAAAGAGAAACGGACGCGCAGATGGAAAGCTGCGGTCGTTACGATGAGTGATAAAGGATTTGCGGGAGAACGAGAAGATAAGAGCGGCCCGTTGATCTGTGAGATGATCGCGGATCAGGGATACGATGTTGTGAGAACGGAACTTCTCCCGGATGAGCAAAAAGAAATTGAAAAGTGTCTATGTACACTTTGTGATGATGAAAAGGTTGATATCGTATTTACGACAGGAGGTACAGGGTTTTCTTTGCGTGATTGTACTCCTGAGGCTACAATGGCAGTTGCACATCGGAATGTTCCGGGGATCGCAGAGGCGATGAGAGCAGCTTCGGCGGAAGTGACGCCGAGGGCAATGTTGAGCAGAGCTGTTTCCGCGATCCGAAATCATACGTTGATCGTGAATCTTCCGGGCAGTCCGAAAGCGGTAAAAGAAAATCTGGAAGCAGTTCTTCCGGTAGTGGAACATGGACTTGAAATATTGACAGGACAGGCGGGAGAGTGCGGACGATGAACGATCAGTACGGCAGGCGGATTGATTACATGCGGGTATCCGTAACAGACAGGTGTAATCTGCGGTGTGTTTATTGTATGCCGGGAGAGGGCTTTTCCTTTCTTCCGCATGAAGACATCCTTCTTTTGAAGAGATTGAAAGAGTGTGCAGGATTGGGGTAAGACTTGGCATTACGAAAATCAAGCTGACAGGCGGAGAGCCGCTTGTGCGGCGGGGAATACCGGATCTTGTCGGGAAGTTAAAGGGTATTCCGGGTATAGATGAAGTGACGTTGACAACAAACGGGATATTATTAAAAGAACAAATAAACGAATTAGTTTCAAACGGGCTTGCTTCTGTTAATATAAGCATTGATACGCTTGACGAAAGACGTTATTTTCGGATGACGCGGGGCGGTGATATAAAAAAGGCGTTGGAAGGCATGGAATCTGCGTTAAAATATCCTGATCTGAAAGTGAAAGTAAATTGTGTGCCTTTCTGTGAAGAAGATTGCATTTCTCTTGCGCTTTTGGCGAAAAAAAGGAAAATAGATGTCAGATTCATTGAGATGATGCCTATTGGAAATGGGAAAAATTTCAACGGAAAAATGTCTGAAGAAATATATAAATTGCTTCACAACGAATTCGGCGATTATGAAATATATAAAAAAGAGTAGGAAACGGACCGGCAGAGTATATTCGTTTTCATAATTTTGATGGGAGAATCGGATTTATCAGCGCCCTTTCGCATAAATTTTGTTATAAATGTAATCGGATCAGACTCACTTCGGAAGGATTTTTAAAGCCGTGTCTGCAATACGGAAACGGCACAGACGTTCGGGAAATGTTAAGAAACGGGGCGGATGACAGTTTGATCGAGGAGAAGATGAGAGAAGCGGTGTTTTTTAAACCTGACGGTCATGAGTCGGAAGATCTGGAAAAGGCGAAGAAATCGAAACAAAAAAGATGTCTCAGATCGGCGGTTGACAGGAAAAAGAAATCAGAACAAAAAATCAGAGCAATAAGATAAAGAAGATAAAACAAAGATAGCGGGGAGTGTGAGAAAAATGTCAGAAAAAGCAGAAAGCGGAACAGTGCTCGCAGTCTGTGTAAGCAGAGAAAAAGGAACGCAGAAGCAAAATGTGGGCAGCGCACATTTATAGAAGATTTTGGGATAGAAGGCGACGCTCATGCCGGAAAATGGCATCGGCAGGTGAGTCTTCTTTCTCATGATAAGATCGAAGCGTTTCGGGCAAAAGGAGCAGAAGTGATCGACGGCGCTTTCGGAGAGAATCTTGTAGTAACAAACTTGGATTTTCGCTCTTTTCCGGTCGGAACACGGCTTATATGCCGCGATGTGATCTTAGAGATGACGCAGATCGGAAAAGAGTGTCATCACGGGTGTCTTATTTTTCAGAAGATGGGAGAGTGCATTATGCCGAGAGAAGGTGTTTTTGCAAAAGTGATCCGAGGCGGAGAGATCAAAATCGGAGATATTATGTTCGCAGAGAGAGCGGAAAGTTTCAAGTAAGCGGTCATTTAAAGGATGAGAAGGGGCGGGAGTGAAGAAGCGCGTATATAGATGAATCGGAAAGAAAGAGGCGTATCTATGGACAGATTCAAAAAGAAGACAGATGAAAACGGGGAGAGGACGAGTCTGAAAATAAAAATCAGTATGAGAAAAACGGCAAAGATGATTGCGGTTGTAAGCTGTACGATTCTTATGCTGGCAGCCTGTTCTCCGAAAAAAGAGGTGATTTCGCAGTCTGTAACAGGAAATGAGGATAAAACATACGATTCGGGAGAGTGGATTGTTCAGAAGAACGGTTCTCTCATACAAAATGCAGGCGGCAATCAGGACGGGGAAAAGAAGCGATACTGTTTTCAAGATGTGGAAGAGAACCGTTATGAAGCGCCGCTGCTTTCGGATGTTCCGAAATGTACTTACGATTTTTCCGATTTAAAGACAGATGAGCAGACAGGTTATAAAAGCTATCAGGACCCGGAAACAGGTGCAAAGGCAAAACTTGGGATCGACGTATCTGAATTTCAAGGAGAAGTGATCGACTGGAAGCAGGTGAAAGAATCCGGTGTCGAATTTGTTATGGTTCGTCTCGGGTATCGGGCTTACGGAGAGAGCGGCTCTCTTGTATTGGATGCGATGTACGAGCAAAACGTGAAGAACGCTCTGGAAGCAGGGCTGCAGGTAGGCGTGTATTTTTTTTCACAGGCAGTTTCTCCGGCTGAGGCAGTGGAGGAAGCGGAATTTGTGCTTGAGCATTTGAAGCATTATAATATTACGGGTCCTGTTGTTTTTGATACAGAAGAGATCAAGTGGGACAGCGCGAGAACAGATGGAAATACGCGGCAGGATTTTACGAATTATTGCAAAGTGTTTTGTGATACGATCGAACATGCGGGATACGATCCGATGATTTACGCAAATTTAAAATGGATGACTTTTACGCTTGATATGGAGCAGCTTACAGAGTATGATTTCTGGTATGCGGATTATCATGAGACGCCGCAGTGTCCGTATGAATATAAAATATGGCAGTACAGTGAAACGGGCGCAGTTCCCGGTATCACGGGAAATGTAGATTTGAATTTATGGTTTCAGGAGGATTAAAAAATGAAATGGAATAAATTTCGGTTAAAGACGACGACGGAAGCAGAAGATATTGTAAGCAGTATGCTTATGGATCTCGGAATTCAGGGAGTAGAGATCGAGGATAAAATTCCTCTTACTCAGTCGGACAAGGAGCAGATGTTTGTAGATATCCTTCCGCAGACAGAAGCGGATGACGGCGTGGCGTATCTGAGTTTTTACTTGGAACCGGAAGAAGACAAAGAGAAGATCCTGTCGGATGTAAGAAAAGAACTGGAGGAAATGTCGGCTTATGTAAACGTCGGAGAGTGTCTGATCGAAGAGTCGGAAACGGAAGATGTGGACTGGGTGAACAACTGGAAGCAGTATTTTCACCAGTTTTATGTAGACGATGTTTTGATCATTCCGTCATGGGAAGAGGTAAAGCCGGAAGACGAAGATAAAATGATCATCCATATCGATCCGGGTACGGCGTTCGGAACGGGAATGCATGAGACAACTCAGCTTTGCATCCGCCAGATCCGCAAATATGTAACGGAGAATACGAAGATTCTTGACGTAGGGTGCGGAAGCGGGATCCTCGGGATGCTTGCGTTGAAATTCGGTGCAAAATATTCGGTCGGAACAGACTTAGATCCTTGTGCTATCGATGCAACTCATGAAAATATGGAAGTGAACGGAATCTCAAAAGACCGTTATGAGGTGATGATCGGAAACATTATCGATGACAAAGAAGTACAGGATAAAGTCGGATATGAGTGTTATGACATTGTTGCGGCCAATATTTTAGCGGACGTTCTTGTAGCGCTGACTCCGGTTGTCGTGAATCAGATAAAAAAGGGCGGAATCTATATTACAAGCGGTATTATCGATGATAAAGAAGAAACGGTTGTGGAAGCTGTGAAAAAAGCAGGTCTGGAAGTGCTTGACATTACATATCAAGGCGAGTGGGTCTGTGTGACAGCCCGAAAAAATTAAAACGGTAAGGAGAAGAGGAATGCAGCAGTTTTTTGCAGAGCCGTCATGGATCACAGAAAGTGAAATTTTGATCAGGGGCGCGGATCTCAACCATATGAAAAATGTACTTCGCATGAAAGTGGGAGAAGATGTAAGGATCAATGACGGTCAGGGGACGACTTATCTTTGCTGCCTGAATCGGTATGAGAAAGATCAGGCAGTGCTCGATGTGTTCCGAAAGCTGGATACCGAGACGGAACTTCCATCGGAAATTATTTTGTTTCAGGGACTTCCGAAAGGCGATAAGATGGAATGGATCGTACAAAAGTCGGTAGAACTGGGCGCTCACAAAATCGTTCCGTTTTCGGCAAAACGTTCGGTCGTAAAGTTAGATGAGAAGAAAGCGGTGAAAAAGCAGGAACGCTGGCAGCTAATCGCAAAAGGAGCGGCAGAGCAGTCGGGAAGAGGCGTGATTCCGGAAGTTTGCGGAGTATGTTCTTTTACGGAAGCATTAGAACAGGCAGAAAGTCTTGACGTCGTTCTTATCCCGTATGAACTGGAAGAAGGTATGGCCGAGACTGTGAGAGTGATCGAACAAATAGAACCGGGACAGTCGGTCGGAATATTTATCGGTCCTGAAGGAGGTTTTGAAGAAGCGGAAGTGCTCAGGGCAAAAGAGAAAGGGGCGCGGCCGGTCACGCTTGGAAAGCGGATTTTAAGGACAGAGACTGCGGGTCTTACGACACTTTCGATCTTGATGTATCATATAGAAAGCCGCGCTGTGTCACCGAAAAGAGAAGAGTCATAATTTAATAGTAAGAAATCAGTAAAGGAAAGGAATCATGGAAGTTTATCTTGATAATTCAGCTACAACGATGTGTTATCCGGAAGTGGGAGAGCTTGTCTATCATATCATGTGTCGGGATTACGGGAATCCGTCGGCAATGTATCGGAAGGGAATGGAAGCTGAAAGATATATAAAAGAAGCAAAAGAAACGATTTCCAAGCTTTTAAAAGTAAATGCTAAAGAAATTATTTTCACCTCCGGAGGTACGGAAAGTGATAATCAGGCGCTGATAGGATGTGCGCGGGCCAATCGAAGGAACGGAAATCATCTGATCACTTCTTGTGTGGAACATCCTGCCATTTTGAATACAATGCATTATCTGGAAGAGGAAGAAGGATTTCGCGTCACGTATCTTCCTGTTGACGAATGCGGAAGAATTCGGCTTGACGCGCTGAAAGAAGCGCTTTGTCCGGAGACGATCCTTGTATCGGTCATGTATGTCAATAACGAGATCGGAACGGTACAGCCCGTTGCTGAGGCAGCCGGATCGTGAAGCAGTATAAACAGTCAATCTTATTTCATACGGATGCGGTTCAAGGATTCGGAAGTATAAGATCTATCCGAAAAGACTTGGAGTCGATATGCTTTCGGCCAGCGGACATAAGATTCACGGACCGAAAGGGGCGGGATTTCTTTATGTGGACAGCCGTGTGAAGATAAAACCGATCATTTTCGGAGGCGGTCAGCAAAAAGATATGCGCTCAGGAACGGAAAACGTACCTGGAATCGCAGGATTGGCATTGGCGTCAAAAATGATCTATCAGGATCTTGAGCTGAAAACGGAGCATATGCGGGAACTGAAAACGCATTTTATAGACTGTATTTCACAGATTGGCAATGTGAAAGTGCATGGACTTACAGATGAAGGAAGCGCTCCGCACATTGTCAGCGCGGGATTTGCCGGAGTGAGGAGCGAAGTCCTGCTCCATACGCTGGAAGATCGTGGAATCTGTGTGTCGGCAGGCTCGGCATGTGCATCTAATCATCCGGCGATAAGCGGTGTTCTTCAGGCGATAGGAACGCCGAGAGAATATCTTGATTCGACGCTGCGGTTCAGTTTGTCGGAGTTTACGACAAAAGAAGAAATTGACTATACGTTGGAAACACTATATAATTGTATTCCGATGCTTCGGAAATATACACGGCGCTGATTTCACATGACAGAAAGATATGGCGCAAAGAAGGAGAAGAAGATGGAGTTTCATTCATTTTTGATTAAATATGGAGAAATAGGGATCAAGGGAAAGAATCGTTATATATTTGAAGATGCGCTTGTGCGTCAGATCAGGTATGCTCTTCAGAGCGTAGACGGAGAATTCCTTGTTCATAAATGTCACGGAAGAGTCTATGTGGACTGCGAGGGTGAATATGATTATGAGGAGACGGTTGAAAGTCTCAAAAAAGTATTCGGCATTGTAGGGATCTGTCCGGTTGTCCGCAAAGAAGTGAAAGATCCGGAAGGATTGAAAAAAGACGTGACTGCTTATGTAGGCGAGATGTATCCTCAGGCAGACAAGACGTTTAAAGTAGAAGCGCGACGCGCGAATAAACGCTATCCGATGAATTCGATGGAATTAAACTGTGCGCTTGGCGAGGCGGTTCTTGATGCATATCCTGAGATGAAAGTTGATGTGCACGATCCGGAAGTACGTCTGAATGTAGAGATAAGAGAAGAAGTTTATATTTATTCCGAGATCATTCCGGGTCCGGGAGGAATGCCTGTCGGAACAAACGGCAGTGCGATGCTTCTGCTGTCGGGAGGGATCGACAGTCCGGTAGCCGGTTATATGGTTGCGAAACGCGGCGTTGAGCTGGAGGCGGTTTATTTTCACGCACCGCCGTATACAAGTGAGAGAGCGAAAGAAAAAGTGATAGATCTTGCAAGACTCGTATCTGCTTATTCAGGTCCGATCAAGCTTCACATTGTTAATTTTACCGATATTCAGCTTGCCATTTATGAAAAATGTCCGCACGATGAGCTGACGATCATCATGCGTCGGTATATGATGCGGATCGCAGAACATTTTGCGAAGAAAAACGGCTGTCTCGGTCTTGTTACGGGAGAGAGCATCGGACAGGTGGCGAGTCAGACGATGCAGAGTCTTGCGGCGACAAACGCTGTCTGCACACTGCCGGTATACCGTCCGCTTATCGGATTTGATAAGAAAGAGATTGTGGAAATATCTGAAAAGATCGACACATACGAAGTTTCAATCCAGCCGTTTGAAGACTGCTGCACGATTTTCGTGGCAAAGCATCCGGTGACAAAGCCGAATGTAGAAAGAATCGAAAAGTCGGAGATCAATCTGGCAGATTGTATCGATGATCTGATGAAGACGGCGCTTGAAACTGCAGAAGTGATCACCGTAGGGGCATAGAATCACCGAAAGTGCCAAAAGGCATGTTCAGGGATTGTAAGCGGCTGCCGAAGTTTTGGTATATCCCGGGCTTTGGCTCGTCGCCATTACAAAAAAGCTGTCTCAAAAGAGACAGCTTTTTGCATTGTGCATTTACGCATAAATATGTTTGACTGTTATTATTTGATGATATACGGGTCAAGTGCAGCGAGGATTGCATCAACGTCGCCGTCTGCGTGAATGTTAAGATCAATCGGTTTGGAGAGATCAAGACTGAAAATTCCCATAATGGATTTGGCGTCTATAACGTATCTTCCAGATACTAAATCGAAGTCGTTGTCGTATTTTGTGATCTCATTTACGAAAGATTTTACTTTGTCGATTGAATTTAATGAAATCTGTACAGTTTTCATTTTGCTACCTCCTTGAAATATGTGATAAAATAGGGTCAAAACCTTATGAATATTCTACGGGATAGGGAACTAAAAGTCAAGGAACAATGATAGAAAGAATAGGAAAAAGAGGTAAACTTATGAAAAAAGCGGCACTTCATAATCTTGGATGTAAAGTAAACGCATATGAGACGGAAGCAATGCAGGAAATGCTTGAACAGGCAGGTTATGAGATCGTTCCCTTTAAAGAAGGGGCGGATGTTTATATTATCAATACATGCACGGTGACAAATATAGCAGACAGGAAATCTCGGCAGATGCTGCACCGAGCAAGAAAATTAAACCCGGACGCGGTCGTTGTGGCGGCGGGGTGTTATGTACAGGCGCAGGAGGGTAAGGAGATCGATCCGTGTATTGATATTGTGATCGGAAATAATCATAAAAAAGATCTGCCGGAATTATTGAAACAATATGAAATGGAAAAAAGCGGTCATACAGAATATGCGATGGAAGATATCAACCGTACGAAAGAGTATGAAGAACTGCATTTGACAAAACCGGGAGATCATACGAGAGCGTATATTAAAGTGCAGGACGGATGTAATCAATTTTGTACGTATTGTATCATCTTATGCGAGGGGCAGAGTGCGGAGCAGGCAGACAAAGGACGTGCTGGAAGAAGTGAGAGATCTTGCCGGAAACGGATATAAAGAAGTTGTTCTTACGGGAATCCATCTGAGTTCTTACGGTATCGATTTTGACGGGCAGAGACATCTGCTTGACCTTATAAAAGAAGTACACAAAGTCGAAGGGATCGAACGGATCCGTCTCGGTTCTCTTGAGCCGGGGATTATTACGGAAGAGTTTGCAAAAGAGCTTTCCGAGATGCCGAAAGTGTGTCCGCATTTTCATCTTTCTCTTCAAAGCGGATGTGACGCGACGCTGAAGCGGATGAACAGAAAGTATACAAGCGGAGAATATTATGACAGGTGTCAGATATTGAGAAAATATTTTGATCATCCGGCTCTTACGACAGATGTGATCGTCGGATTTCCGGGGGAGACAGAGGAAGAGTTTGAAGCTTCCTATGCGTTTGTCGACCGGGTTGATTTTTATGAAACGCATATTTTCAAATACTCGAAGAGAGAAGGGACAAAAGCGGCAGTGATGGACGGCCAGATTGATGAGAAGATCAAAGGGGAAAGAAGCGCCCGTATGATCGCCCTCGGCGAACGGAAGAAAAAGGCATACGAGGACAGCTTTATCGGAAAAGAAGTGGAAGTTCTTTTTGAAGAACGCGCGCAGATCGAGGGAAAGGCTGTTATGACAGGACATACAAAAGAGTATATGAAAATTGCACTAGAAACCGAAAAAAATATTTCTAATTGTATCGTAAAAGTGAGAATTGAAAATCATTCACAAATTATACGTTGAATTTTGAATGGGAGTATATTAGAATTGTAGGTAGTGATTTCGGAGTTTCCGAAAATGAAAAATGAGGAATAGAATTCTTATACAAAAAGACAGAAGGTAAGGAGGAACAGCAAGATGAGTGATCTCAGCAATACACAATTCTTTCAGGTAGAACCGGGACCGCAGATTTCGGCCGGAGACATTTTGGAGATCGTGTTTAAGGCGCTGAAAGAAAAGGGATATAATCCGGTGAATCAGATCGTCGGATATATCATGTCGGGAGATCCGACATATGTTACAAGTTTTAACGGAGCGAGAAGCCTGATCATGAAAGTAGAGAGAGATGAGTTGGTCGAGGAGCTGTTAAAAGCGTATATCGAACATCATTCGTGGGAATAATCAGATATGAGAATTATGGGACTTGATTATGGGTCGAAAACGGTAGGCGTTGCGATCAGCGACGCTCTTCGTCTTACGGCTCAGGCAGTGGAGACGATCGAGAGAAAAGAAGAAAATAAACTTCGGCGGACTTGCGCGAGGATAGAGGAACTGATCAAAAAGTATGATGTGGAGAAGATCGTCCTCGGCTTTCCGAAACATATGAATAACGATATCGGAGAGCGTGCGCAGCAGTCTATGGAATTCGGAGAGATGCTCAAACGCAGAACCGGGTTAGAGGTCATTTTGTGGGATGAGAGACTGACGACCGTAGAGGCAGAACGTACTCTGATCGAGAGCAACGTGCGCCGTGAAAACAGAAAGAAACATATAGATCAGATCGCCGCAGTGTTTATTTTGCAGGGTTATCTTGATCTGATGCATATGAAAAAACAGGCAGAATGAATGAAGTCTGTCATTTTTGTATAGGCAATGAGCCAAAGTTCGGGATATGCTAAGACCTTGGCGGCTGCTTACAATCCCGGGATGTGTCTTTTGGCGCTTTCGGTGATTTTGTGCAGGATATCAGGATAGAAAAATAAAAGATGTAAGGGGTTCGGATATGGAAAAAGTAAGTTTGCATTTGCGGATGGAAACGGTGAGGACGAATTTTTTATACTTGAAGAAACAAAGATCAACGGGAGCGCGTATATTCTTGTTGCGGAGTCGGAGGATGACGATGCGGAATGTCTGATATTAAAAGACGTTCGTGATGAAGAATCAGGCGAGAGCGTTTATGAGATCGTTGAAAATGAGAAAGAGTTACAGGCGGTCTCCAAGGTGTTTGAGGAACTTCTTGAAGATGTCAGTATTGAACTCTGATCTAAGAAGAAAATTACATTGTATGCTATGGGAACTTCTGAGAGTTTCCACGGGAAATCGGACAGTGATATATAAGATATGACAGTATGGCAAAATGCGTGAAATCGCAGTGAAAAATGTCTTTTGGATGTTTCGGGTGAGGATAGAATGAAAAAGAACAGGACAGAAGAACTGCTCAAAGAAAAATTAAGAGAAAAAGGGTTGAAAGTTACGAATCAGAGAATTTTGATCCTTTCTGTCTTGGAGCAGAATAAAGGCAGGCATTTGACTGCGGAAGATATTTATGAGCTGGTGACGCAGGAGCATCCGGAAATCGGACTTGCAACTGTGTACCGTACGATCCAGCTTTTATGGGATATGCAGCTCATAGACAAGATTAATTTGGATGAGGGATGTGTGCGTTACGAGATCGGACATCTGCTGGACGGCGGATCGAAACATAACCACCATCATCTTATATGCAGAACTTGCAATAAAATCATTCCTTTCGATGATGACCTTCTGGAAGAAGCGGAACGTCACATTGAACGTACGATTGGATTTCATGTTCTTGATCATGAAGTAAAGTTTTACGGAATATGCAGAGAATGCATGAAAAAGGGGAAATAGTGGAGGTGTTTATTTTTTGAAAAAACAGAATAACGGAAAATTGCGTATCATACCGCTTGGAGGATTAGAGCAGATCGGTATGAATATTACTGCCTTTGAGTATGAAGACAGTATTGTTGTCGTGGACTGCGGTCTGGCATTCCCGGAGGATGATATGCTTGGGATCGATCTTGTGATCCCTGATGTAACATACTTGAAAGACAATGCATCGAAAGTGAAAGGGTTTGTTATCACACATGGTCACGAGGATCACATCGGCGCGCTTCCGTATGTGCTCAAAGAGATCAATCTGCCGATCTATACGACGAAACTTACGATGGGCATTATTGAAAACAAACTAAAGGAGCATAATCTTCTTCGGACGACGAAGCGAAAAGTTGTCCGCCACGGACAGTCGATCAATCTTGGAAAATTCAGGATTGAATTTATTAAAACGAACCACAGTATTCAGGATGCGTCTGCCCTTGCGATCTATTCGCCTGCCGGTGTCGTAATCCATACAGGAGATTTTAAAGTCGATTATACGCCGGTGTTCGGAGATGCGATCGATCTACAGCGGTTTGCGGAGATCGGAAAAAAGGGTGTGCTTGCTCTGATGTCAGACAGTACGAATGCGGAGCGGCGAGGATTTACCCAGTCGGAAAAGACGGTCGGTATTACGTTTGATCATATTTTTGCGGAACATCAGAATACAAGGCTGATCATCGCTACGTTTGCTTCTAACGTGGATCGTGTGCAGCAGATTATCAATTCGGCATATAAGTATGGAAGAAAAGTAGTTGTGGAAGGGCGCAGCATGGTGAATATCATTGCGACAGCGTCAGAATTGGGATATTTGGATGTGCCGGAAAACACATTGATCGAGATCGATCAGATGAAGAATTATCCGCCGGAGAAAATGGTTCTTATCACAACCGGAAGTCAGGGAGAGTCTATGGCGGCTCTGTCGAGAATGGCGGCGGACGTGCACAGAAAAGTGACGATACAGCCAAACGATACGATTATCTTCAGTTCTAATCCGATTCCGGGAAATGAGAAGTCTGTTTCCCGTGTGATCAACGAACTTTCTTCCAAAGGGGCGGAAGTTATTTTCCAGGATGCCCATGTATCGGGACATGCCTGTCAGGAAGAACTGAAATTGATCTATTCTCTTGTGAAGCCGAAATATGCCATTCCGGTCCACGGAGAATACCGTCATTTGAAAGCAAATGCGGAAGTGGCAAAATCACTTGGAATTCCGAAGGAAAATGTATTTATCATTCAGTCCGGAGATGTGCTGGAACTGTGCGATGACAGTGCGGAAGTAGTAGATAAAGTACACACGGGAGCGATTCTTGTAGACGGACTCGGGGTAGGAGACGTAGGAAACATCGTGCTTCGGGACAGACAGCATTTGGCAGAGGACGGTATTATCATTGTTGTGCTTACGCTTGAGAGAAGAACGAACCGCCTGCTTGCAGGTCCGGATATCGTATCGCGAGGCTTCGTTTATGTAAGAGAATCAGAAGAACTGATGGATGATGCGAGAAGAGCGGTATCCGAGGCGGTGGATAAGTGTCTCTCGGGACGTCATACAGACTGGAATAAGATCAAACTTGTGATCCGCGATTCCATGAACGACTATATTTGGAAAAAGACAAAGAGAAAACCGATGGTGATTCCGATCATCATGGATGTGGATGTGTAAATTATGATAGTAGATGAACGTATTATTACATTCATCAATTCGCTGGATACGAAAAACAGTGAAATATTAGAGGACATCGAGAGAGAGGCTCTGGCTGATAACGTGCCTATAATACGCCGTGAGATGCAGAGCTTCTTAAAGGTGCTCCTTATGGTAAAAAAACCTATGCGCGTTCTGGAAGTCGGAACTGCCGTAGGTTTCTCTGCGTTATTGATGAGTGAATATGTACCGGAAGAATGTGCGATCACAACGATTGAAAATTATGAGAAGAGAATACCGATCGCAAGACAAATTTGTCCGTGCAGGAAAAGAGAAGAAAATCACTTTGCTGGAAGGCGATGCGATGGATGTGCTGAAAACATTGGAAGGACCGTATGATTTTATTTTTATGGATGCGGCGAAAGGTCAGTACATTCATTATCTGCCGGAGATACTGCGTCTGCTTGCAAAGGGCGGTATCCTTGTCTCGGATAATGTGATGCAGGACGGTGATGTGATCGAGTCACGTTTCGCGGTAGAACGGCGGGATCGTACGATTCATGCGCGGATGCGGGAATATCTGTACGAATTAAAACATAACGATGCGCTTGTAACATCGATCATTCCTTTAGGAGACGGGGTGGCGCTGAGTGTGAAAAAGGAAGTCGGAACGGACATTGCGCAGTAAAGCGCAAAATTATAAGCCGCCATAAAAACAGAAAAAGAAGAAGTAGGAGAATGAAGAGAAAGATGAGCAGACATCCTGAGTTATTAATTCCGGCGAGCAGTCTGGAAGTGTTGAAAACGGCAGTTATTTTCGGAGCTGATGCGGTCTATATCGGAGGAGAAGCTTTCGGTCTTAGAGCAAAAGCGAAGAATTTTTCAACGGAAGAGATGCGAAAAGGAATTCAATTTGCCCATGAGCATGGTGTGAAAGTATATGTGACCGCTAATATTCTGGCGCACAACGATGACCTTGCCGGGGTGCGTGAGTATTTTGAAGAGTTAAAGGAAATCAAACCGGATGCACTGATCATTGCAGATCCGGGAGTATTTGAGATTGCCAAAGAGATATGCCCCGAGATAGAAAGGCATATAAGCACTCAGGCAAATAATACAAATTATGCAACCTATAATTTCTGGTATAAACAGGGGGCGAGTCGAGTCGTATCTGCCAGAGAGCTGTCGATGGAAGAGCTAAAAGAACTTCGGGCAAATATTCCGGAAGATTTGGAAATCGAGACGTTTATTCACGGGGCGATGTGTATCTCTTATTCGGGAAGATGTCTTTTGAGTAATTATTTTACGGGAAGAGATGCGAACAGAGGAGCATGTACTCATCCGTGCCGCTGGAAATATGCGGTCGTGGAAGAAAAAAGACCGGGAGAGTACCTTCCTGTTTATGAAAATGAAAGAGGAACTTACATTTTTAACTCAAAAGACCTGTGTATGATCGAACATATACCGGAGCTGATCGATGCGGGGATCGACAGTCTGAAAATCGAAGGCAGAATGAAAACCGCTCTGTATGTGGCGACAGTGGCAAGGACGTACCGAAAAGCAATCGATGACTATAAGAAAGATCCGAAGTTATATGAACAGAACATGCCCTGGTATAAAGAACAGATCTCAAATTGTACTTACCGCCAGTTTACGACCGGATTTTTCTTTGGGAAACCGGATGAGACGACACAGATCTATGACAGCAACACATACAATAAAGAGTATACTTATCTTGGCATTGTCGGGGAGATCAAAGACGGATTGTGCAGGATAGAGCAGAGAAACAAATTTCTGTCGGGGAAACGATTGAATTATGAAGCCGGACGGCAGAAACATAGAAGCGGAAGTGCTGCGCATCCTGAATGAAGAGGGAAAAGAGCAGGAAAGTGCGCCCCACTCGAAACAGCTGCTCTATGTTGAACTAAGTGAAATCCCGGACGTATATGATATTTTGCGAAGAAAAGAAGAGGAATCAAAATAGAAGAAAATATAAATAGAAACGCATAGACAAAGGCGTTTATCGTATCTTTGGCTATGCCGTTTTGTAATGGAGGAAATAAGAGAGCGAAACTGTTCAAAAAGACGGTGAAATGACAAAATGATTGATAGAAAAGGAAGTAAATATGATGAAAATAGATGAAAAAAACAAAAAAAGTATATCGTAAATGAGTAAAAAATGATATAATGATAGATGGTAGTATCCTGATAATATTATGAGAAAAGGAAGGAAAAGGTTTATGGCAGGAAGAGTGATCAAAAGACTGCTCGCAGGGGTTCTTACAGTCGCCGTTGTGATACCGGGCAATTTTGTTCCGGCGCAGGCAGCGGAAGAACCGCAAGAAGACTACCTCATTTATCCGAATCCACATAAGGTGGAGTATCAGGAAGGAGATTACATTCTCGGAAAAGAATTGAATGTAATCTATGACAAAGGAATCGATGAGGCGACAAAGAACCGTCTGCAAGAGGCGGCAGACCTCAAAGGAATCGAGGTAAACGAAGCAGAGCAGCCAAAAGAAGGCGCAACCAATGTATATGTCGGTGTACATGGACAGGACGGAACGGCAGAAGATTATATTACAGAAGAATATCAGCCGGAAGACTCTTTGTTTGGAAAGACGGATTCTTACTTTCTGGCAAGTGATGAGAATGTAATATCCGTACTTGGAAAAGATGCAGATTCTGCATTTTATGGATTGACTACGCTGTATCATGTTTTTGCACAGATGGACAGCCTGACAATCAGAAACTTTGAGATCGAGGACTATGCGGACGTAGTAAGCCGTGGTTTTATTGAAGGCTATTATGGAAATCCGTGGTCTACAGAAGATCGTGTAAACTTGATGAAATGGGGTGGATATTACAAATTAAACGCGTATTTCTATGCGCCGAAAGACGACCCGAAACATCGTACACAGTGGATCAGCTTTATACGGAAGAAGAGCTGGCAAATAAGATCAGACCGCTTGCAGAGGCGGGAAATGAATCAAAATGCCGATTTGTTTATGCCCTTCATCCGTTCCCGCAGGCAATCATCTTCGTTTTGATGATAATTATGAAGCTGATTTGGCGAAACTTCAGGCAAAATTCAAACAGGTGATCGATCAGGGCGTACGTCAGATCGCAATCCTTGCAGACGACTTTTGGAATCCGGGCGGACCGAATGGAGTACGTCTGTTAAACGATATGACTGCATGGCTTGAAGAGGTGAAAAAGCAGTATCCTGATATGAAGATGACGATCCTTATGTTCCGTATGACTATATGGGCAACGGAAGCAGCGCAGAACTTCAGGAGTTGAAAAAGGCTCCGGCTAATGTTCAGATCGTTATGACCGGCGGAAGAGTATGGGGAGAAGTAACAAATAACTTTACTTCTACGTTTACAAATAACGTTGGACGCGGACCGTTATGTGGATCAACTGGCCGTGTACGGATAACTCTAAGAAACATTTGATCATGGGCGGTTATGATACGTTCCTTCATCCGGGAGTAGAGCCGTCTAAAATCCAGGGAATCATGCTTAACCCGATGCAGCAGTCGGAACCGAGCAAGGTTGCTATTTTCGGTAATGCAGATTATGCATGGAATATTTGGGAGACAAAGGAAGAGGCAGACAAGTCATGGAATGATGCATTTTCCTTTGTAGATCATAATTCGGCAATTATGAATGATGCGAGCGACGCCCTGCGTGAATTATCAAAGCATATGATCAATCAGGCGATGGATACGCGTGTAACACCTTTGCAGGAATCTGTTGTACTGAAAGAGAAGTTAAATGCATTTAAAGAAAAACTGGAAGCAGAGACTCTCACGGCGGAAGAAGTAGATGCGGTAATCGCAGAGTTTGAAGTGCTTCAAAAAGCTTCAAAGACATATCGTGCAGGCGGAAACGAGGCGATCAAAGGTCAGATCGTATATTGGCTGAACTGCTGGGATGACACGACAGAAGCGGCGATCGCATACTTAAACGGCGTAAAGAGCGCTCTGGCAGGAGACGTATCTTCTGTGATCAGCTATAATACAGCAGGAAAGACGGCGTTCGACCGTTCAAAAACATATGACTTTTTATATGTGGATCATCAGGAATATGCCGAGGTCGGCGTACAGCACATTGTTCCGTTTATCAATACATTGGCAGAGTATGTATCTGCAAAAGCGGAAACAGCGGTCAATCCCGACAAAGTGATCCCAAAATTCATTACAAGCAGAAAAGACGCGCCGACAGGTTCTAAAGAAAATATTTTTGACGGCGACGAGTCTACAAGTGCAGTTTACAAAAACGCCGAATTCATTGTCGAAAGATGATTATATCGGTGTAGAATACAACAAAGTAATCGATATTGACAGCATTCGTTTCCTTCTCGGAGGCGGAAAAGATCATTTTGAACATGCAAAACTGCAGTATATGACAGAAGAAGGAACATGGAAGATCTGACGTTGACAGGCATGGAAAACAATTTTGCCGGAGAATTCGGTAAAGTTCAGGACATCAATGTAAAAGAAGCAAATCTTCCGAGTGATCTGAAAGCAAAAGGAATCCGCCTCATTGCGACAGCGGCAAATGTAAATGACTGCTGGCTTGAGGTACGCGAAATCCAGATCAACAAAAAAGAAGAAGTTTCCGAAGATACAGAGCGTTACACAGGAGATGTGACGTTCAGCGGTATTTCCACACAGGGAAATGATCATACGGCGGCAAAAATGTTTGACGGAGATCTGTCTACAGAAATGTGGATCGCTAAAGGACCGTACAGCGGCGAAGGAAAAGATACGATCGCGGCAGACGCTTATATCCAGATTACCTTCCCGGAAGCGAAGCAGATCGGAAGCATAAGAATGACACAGGGCAAAACTTCTTCTGCGGATGTGTTTAAAAAAGTAGAAATACAGTATAGCACAGACGGACAGAGCGGTTGGAAAAAGGCAGGAGAGTTTACGAACGCGAAAGATCAGACAGTAAACATTAACGTAACTGACAAGATCAAAGGAATCCGTCTTGTGAATAAAGAGCAGACGGCAGGCTGGGTACGCATCGGTGAATTAGATATCCGCGCGCCGAAGAATATGACGACTCCGATCACATACAAAGTGATCAAGACGGAGCGTTGGAAAGTAGCGCAAGGGAAAGAAACGAGTCTTTATGACGGAGATGACAATACATTCGTATGGTACGATCCTGATGGAGACGGAAATTCAACAAGTGACTCTGTTCTGAAAGATGATTTCTTAGGATATGACCTCGGAACAGAAGCTGTATTGGAAAGCGCTCATATCGTAGTCGGACATACAGGCGGAGACAAGCTTGTAAAATATGCGGTTGAGACGTCTGTAGATAACAGCACATGGACTCCGGCAGAAGGATATGCAGAGTATACTGGAGCGGCAGAAGGAAAAGACGTACTGAACATTGATCTGAAAGGTGTGACGGCGCGTTACATCCGTATCCGCAATCTGGAGAAGAAACCTACGTGGGCAAAATTCTCTGAGTTTACTGTAAAACAGAAAGTTGATCAGACAGGAACAACAGAGAATATTTATACAAATGTAAAGGATCACGGAATGCTCGGAACGACAGAAGCAGGTATGTCTTCTTTGCAGCCGGGAACGATCAGTCTGAAAAAAGATCAGTATATCGGTGTTGACTTAAAGAACATCAAAGCGATCGAAAACATTGCAGTGAACGCAGGAGAAAATGCGAATGTGAAACTGCAAAGCTCTATGAACGGAGTGATCTGGACTGATGTTAATGCAGGAGCATTGGAAGATGCAAGATATGTAAGACTTTACAATGCGGGAAATGAGACACAAAATGTTTCGGTTCAAGAATTCAAAGTGACGTATGCGTTTATCGGAGAGAAAACGGTAGAAAGTGATTTTGCTCAGAAAGATTCGGCAAACGATATGCGAAGCAACGGACAAGTCGGAAATGTATTCGACGGAAAGCTTAATACGCTTGGCAAGATCACAGGAACACAGGATGCAGGGAAAAAGATCGTATTCGATCTCGGACAGACTGTGAATTTTGAATCGTTCAGATACTATGTAAAAGAGACATGTCTTGACTTCTTAAGACATGCAAAATTTGAAGTAGCTGACAGGAAAGATGCCACAGACGATCAGTGGACAAAGATCCTTGAAGTCGGAAACGCAGAGGCTGTGCAGATGTCGGCTAATGCGACAGCGAAAGATGCAGACTATCTGCTTCATGATACTACAAATCCGGGAAATATGTATGCAGAGGCAACCGGATTGAATGTGTCGGGACGTTACTTAAGAATCGTACCGCTTACAACATATACAGAGAGATGGGTTGAGCTGTACGAGCTTCAGATCAACGGCGGAGCTTATATGACGACAGAGTCAAACCGCGACATCATATCAGAAACAGCGGAAGAAGCGGGCAAGATCCCGTCTAATGTATTTGACGGAAACTTTGCGACAACATACAAACCATCTGCGGCAAACGGTTCGTTTACATATCGCATCAGTGAGCCGGATCAGAGAACGATCCGTATCATACAGAACGGAAAGGCGTCGAATGCAGATGTACAGGCAGTTCTCTATAAAGACGGAGCAAAACAAGAAGCAGCTGCGATCGGAAAGCTGAATCAGACGATCAATGAATTTGCGGTTGGAAAAGACAGTCAGATTCTGGAAGTTATCGTGACATGGGCAGAAGACATTCCGGAGATTTCTATTATAAAGACAAGTGAAAAGGAAAAAGCAGCGGTCAATAAAGATGCGCTGAATGAGGCAATCAAAAAGCCGATCGACGATAAGTGGACTGCAGACAGCAAACGGGCGGCAGAAGAAGCAAAAGCAGCGGCAGAAGAGATCGCGGCAAATGAGTACGTGACTCAGGAAGTTGTAGATCTGGCAGAAAAAGCGCTTCTTGCCGCACACAAAAACGCGGTTGTCAAAGGCGATGTTACTGCATTGGAAAACGCTTTGAACAACATGAAAGCAGGCAAAGAAAACGTCGGAGCAGAGGAAGCTCCTGTTTATGTAGAGATCTATTCGGCGAGACTTATGCGGCATATGAGTCGGTGATGAATGAGATCAGAGAGGCGTTAAAGGATAAAGAAAATGTTTCGGAGAAAGAAGCGCAAGATCTGACGGCAAAACTTGAAAAAGCCGAAAAAGCACTAGTATATTCATCGATCCAGAGAGAGCTGGCAGAAACAGAGTTAGAAAACGCAGTAAAATATAATAAAGACGACTATACAACTGTTTCTTACAAAGCATATACAGACGCGAAATCAGCATTAGATGCGATTGTGAAAGCAGATAAGACAGAGCGGAAGAACCCGAAAGAAGTCTATACTGCACGAAATACTTTTGCGCAGACAGAAGAAGGTCTTGTCAATGTAGCCGCATTGAAAGCAAAACTTGCAGAAGTTGGAAAACTGGATGAGAATCTTTATACGAAAGACAGTTGGAAAGAGCTTCAAGATGCAGTGAAGAATGCAGAGGCTTATCTGGAAAACGGAACAAAAGATCAGGTAGATAAAGCGGTTTCCGATCTGGAAAATGCAGTGAATGGTCTGGTAGAAAAAACAGAAGTAACTGTAGATGATGTCATTGCAGAAATGGAAAAATAAACGGCAAAGATTACACTGAAGTAAGTTTCGGCGCACTTCAGGATGCGATCAGCAAAGCAAAAGCAGATAAAGATCAGAACGATCCGGCATTAGATCAGGCGAATATCACTGCAATGAAAGAAGCGAAAGCGGCGCTTGTAAGTATCGTAGATTTGAAGGCTGCTCTTAATGAAGCTGCTCAGCATAAAGCAGGTACTTATACGGTAAGTTCTTATAAGCTTTTGAAAGATGCTGTGACAAATGCAGAGCCGTTGAAAGTAAACGGTACAAAAGAAGAGGTTGCCAATGCGGCGGCTGCAATCCGTGCGGCGATCAAGGGTCTGGACAAACGTGCAGTTGGTTTGGATGAGTACAGAGACTCTATCGTATTGAAGAAACCGGAAGGTTATACAGAAGAAAGCTATGCGGCATATAAAAATGCATATGATGCGCTGATGGCTCTGGATTCAAAGGAGACAACGGCAGAAATGTTTGCAAATGCGAAATCTGCATTTGAAGCTGCACAGGCAGGTCTTGTACAGAAACCGGGAAGCAACGGAACAGGAAGTTCTTCAAACGGAACTGTTTCAAACGGAGCAGTTGCAACTGGAGATACAGTGAATGTTTCAGCATTAGCCGGATTATTCCTGTCACTCTTGATGATAGCGGCATTTATGAAACGTAAAACTTTTCTGGGATTTTTTGAAAAAGATGAATAAGATTTAAAACAGGTTCACATGATAATATTAAAAGATATAAGATGACCTGGAGTTAAGAATCGCCGGATCCGGCAGTAAAGCCGGATTCGGCGATTCTTTTGCGAAGCGGTAAGCCAAAGGGCGGGAAAGCCCGGAAACTTGACGACCGATCGATATCTGTTTATATATTTTTGAACCGCTGTTTTGAATAACAGATGACGGTGTAGCTTAAAGAAATATCTCGGCCTTTTTATCACTCTGACAGACCTTTGTTAATTTCTTTGCTGCCATATTCAACTTAAAAGCGCTGACATATCTGGCTTTCTGTTTGCAGAAGCGGACACATTTCATACATCCGATACATTTATCGTGATCTGTCTTTTTCGGATTATCAAGAGAGATTGCTCCTGCCGGACAGATCTTTGCGCAGGCGCTGCATTCTGTACAAAGGGAAACGTCGGCTTTCGGAAAAAGTACGTTTTTTCCGTATTTTCTGTAAGGAGTATTTCCCGGTACTTTCAGATCGAAAGAAGCGAAAGAATCTTCTTTTTTAATGATCCGATTCAGTGAAATTCCGTATTCGGAAGCTTCTTTTAAATCCGCCTTGTTCGGACGTCTTGCGCCGATAGAGTTCACGATAGAGTGTTCTGCCGGAAATGCGGCAGCTCCGATTACTTTGAATCCTCTTTTTTCTACTTCGGTCTTTAATTCTAAAAGTGCATCCTCGTATTCGCGGCATCCGTATGTAGCGACAAGAGCGGCAGGTGTTCCGTTTCCGGAAAAGAGATCAAGATATTTGAGAAAGAGCGCCGGAACACGACCGTAGTATACGGGGATCGCAAACAGGGCAAAATCGTTTGGCGCAAATTTTGCGACAGGTTTCAGATCTTTTTTGATCGTAAGGTCAAAAGAGACTGATTTTAAATCGATACTTCTTGCCGTTTCCATAACGACTTTATGGGTCGTTCCTGTAGGGCTGAAATAAATAAGTTTTAATTCGTTCATTTTCATAAATCAACAGACTCCTTTGTAAGTAATATTACAATGATATCATAATACGGATAAAAATGCACGAAGAAATAAATATAGAATATCGAACAAAAGCAATAGTTCAGTCCCCGCCATTCGTAAATTTTGTTTGACCGGAAGGATGGAAAAATATACTATAAATATAGCAGCAGTTATTTATAAGGAGGAATACGATTATGAGATGTCAATATTGCGGAAGAAAAATTCCTGATGATTCTGCATTTTGTCCGGAATGTGGACAGCGTCAGGAAGAGCTATCGTTTCATGCAGAGTCAAGTTTTGATTCAACACAGGAATCAAAGCCGAAAGTTTGTCCGGTATGCGGTACTGTGATGGAAGAGGGAACTTTGTTTTGCCCTGAATGTGGTACGCCTTATGCACGGTCAGAGCAGCAGAGTGGTACGCGGTTTGAGGATACTGAGGAAATGCCGTATATATCGTCTCCGGAAGACTCTGAAGAGTTGTTAAAGGTGCGGGATGAAGAAGAGTTTGAAGAGTTCGGATCACAAAGAGACGGTCGGGGTGACATGGGCAATCAAGGAAATGTGCCGGATATGCGGCAGTCTTTGGATGAGTCTTATGGGAAGAAAAAGAGCAAAGCGCCGATTATAATCGGTGTGGTCATCGGAGGAATTGTTTTAGTTGCTATAGTGATTGCTGTGTTGTTTTTCGTTTTGAAAAAAGAAGATCCGAAACCGTCTTCTGATTCCGTCAACACGGATATTACAGAACCGTCGGAAAATGAGATTTTGAATGATGTAGATTATAACCTGCTTGATGAAGATGAGTTATTCTTTGAAGGCTTTATTAAAAAGACAGAAAATGGCGATTATGTTCTGCGCTTGGAAGAAGAATATACTTTTTACGGAGAAGATTTTTACGGTGAAAAAGTTTTGCTGGAAGATGCGAGAAACGTATATATCGATCAATCTGTTCTTCCGGAAGGAATGCTCGACAGCATTAATCTATCAGACGAATAGAGATAGAAGGACAATTTTATTTTGACAACGATAAGCTTTATATAACACCGTTTGTAATTTGGGATGAATATGGGGAAAACCTGATAGAAGATTTTGAAAAATCAAAAGAGGAGGATGAAGTTTTAAATAAAGATTATATTCTTCCGCAGAGCGCTTCTTATCTTTTAACTGAAAGCGATATTGAAGGCTTGGATATCCGCGAGATTAATTATGCCAAAAATGAAATCTATGCGAGGCATGGCCGGCTTTTCCAATCGGCTGAACTGCAGAATTATTTTAATAGTAAGAAATGGTATCACGGTACGGTCAGTCCGGAAGAATTTAACAATTCGATGCTTTCTGAAATTGAACGGAAAAATGCAGATTTTCTGGCTCAGGTCGAGTTTGGTATGGATCCGAAAGGATATCAGTTGGATGCAGAGTAATTGTTAAAGGAGCATAATTATGAAAAAAGGGGTTACATTTTTTGTATTTATCTGTCTTCTTGTTTTCGATGTTTCGGCGTGCGGCAGGGAAAATGTTTCCGATCCTTCAGAAGGAAAGAAAGCTTCGGCTGAGAATCCCAAAACTACTGATCGGTCATCAGAAGAATCGGAACAAACATCGGAACAAACATCGGAACAAACGGAGGCGTCTGTGAGCGCAGAGGAACATTCAGGACAAACTGACATACAAAAACCGGTAAAAAAAGATATTTTGATCGCGATAGATCCCGGGCATCAAAGCCCGGATATAGATATGAGCGGGCAAGAGCCAAATGCTCCTGGGTCAGGTGATTTTAAACAAAAATCTGCCGGCGGTACTGTCGGCAGATTCACCGGGATACCGGAATATGAACTTAATCTTGAAATCGCATTGATGCTTCGAGATCGTCTGACGGAACAAGGGTATGATGTAATCCTGACGCGGGAAAATAACGAAACAGCTATAAGCAATGCGGAACGAGCCTGTCTTGCAAATGATGCAGGGGCGGAGTTTTCTTTGAGAATTCATGCAAATGGAAGTGAAGATCCATCGGTAAACGGTGCGATGGCTCTGATCGGTTCTGCTGAAAATCCTTATGTAGGCGGAGTTTACGAAGAGAGTTATCGTTTGGCGGAAACGATTTTAAATTGTTATTGCAGTGCGAGTGGAATGCAGAATCTCGGGATTCGGTGTAATGATACGATGACAGGGATCAACTGGAGTCAGATACCGGTTGTGATATTAGAAATGGGATTTATGACGAATCAACAAGATGATACAAACATGTCGGATGCCACCTATCGGGAGTTGATGGTCGATGGGATTGTAGATGGGATCAATGCATATTACGGGTTTTGAGTTCTTTAGATATTTTTATGTGACGGAGTAAAAATAAGTATGAGGCGAAAAGTTTTCAGATACAGTTTCTTATGCGCGCTCTTGTTTGTTTTTGTGACGGCGGTTTTTATGTTCACTGCCTGCGGCAAGGAAGAAACTGTAAAAGAAAAGGAAGAGAAC
>ENA-OQCP01000016-OQCP01000016.1-human-gut-metagenome-genome-assembly--contig:-NODE-16-length-62525-cov-3.113754_pt1 | contig 62525 bp, 61 predicted proteins | sample MGYA00242760_ERZ504583 | MGnify/ENA primary metagenome ERZ504583 (study PRJEB26092, sample SAMD00036308) | human gut metagenome | host: Homo sapiens | study: EMG produced TPA metagenomics assembly of...
CAAACTCGCATACTTTGTCGCAAGGACTGGTCTTTCAGCCCGGTGTGCGGTAGAGACCGATTGCCAGAATTGCGGCTACTCACAAGTACGCATCAACGGCTGGATGGAAAATATACCCAGATATTGATAGACTCGCGTCCCATCTTCTCCTCTTTGGCGGGTGTGTATGGACTGGAGCAGATTCCAGCCAATATGATAGAGCGTGTAGAAGTGGTGCGCGGAGGTGGTTCCGCCTTGTTCGGTTCTTCAGCCATTGCCGGGACAGTGAACATCATTACGAAGGAACCGGTCCGTAATTCCGGTTCTTTCTCGCATACCATTTCCAATTTCGACGGTTCCGGTTCGTTCGATAATAATACGGCCCTGAACCTCTCCCTTGTCTCTTCGGACAATAAGATGGGGGCTTATGTGTATGGACAAAATAGGCACCGTTCGGCCTGGGATTCCAACGGAGACGGTTTCTCCGAATTGCCGAAACTGAAGAACCAGACTATCGGTCTGAATGCTTACTACCGTACAAGCGCCTATTCCAAGCTGAGCCTTGAATACCATCATCTGGAGGAATTCCGCGTGGTGGAAGTGGTTTCGGCTTGCCGCCCCATATAGCCGAGGATGCCGACCTGAATGGTACCGGAGCACCCGGACTTGTGGAACAGCTGAAGCACTCTATCAATACGGGTGGGCTCAAGTTCACAGCTTTCTCTAAGGACCAGAAACATACGTTCAGCACCTATGCTTCGGCTCAGCACATCGTGCGCGATAGTTATTACAGCGCTTATGGGATGACTACGGACTTTACCGGTGTGCTGGGTGTCCAGTATATTTATCATTTTGACAAGTGCTTGTTCATGCCTGCCGACTTGACCGGAGGCATTGAGTTCAATCATGACAAGCTGCACGACAAGGCGACGGATGCGCAGAAGTACCGCGATGCTGCCTTGGCCGAAGACCCTGCCGCAACGGGCGACCGCTTGCAACAACTGATTGAGAAATATACCCCCGCCCCATTGCACCAAGTGGTGAACATAGCAAGCGCCTACGTACAGAATGAGTGGAAAAACGAGCAGTGGAGTTTCCTCATCGGTGGGCGCGTGGATAAAAACAGTATCATGGACAAGGCTGTTTTCAGCCCCCGTGCCAATATCCGTTATAATCCTACCCAGGATGTGAATATCCGTTTCAGCTATGCCGAGGGCTTTCGCGCTCCGCAGGCATTCGATGAGGATTTGCATATTAGTAATGTGGGAGGTGAACTGGTATCCATTGTCCGTGCCAAAGGATTGAAGGAAGAGCGTTCGCGCAGCTTCAATGCTTCGGTAGACTGGTATCATTACTTCGGAGATTTCCAGGCAAACTTACTGGTGGAAGGCTTCTACACGAAACTTTCCGACCCGTTTGTCTTGACGCCTCCGGTGAAAGACCCGGACGGTAGTGCTTATCTGATACGGACCCGCATCAATGGTTCGGGAGCTAAAGTGTATGGCGGCACATTGGAAGGAAAGGTTGCCTATAAGGATAAGGTTCAGTTGCAGGCAGGGTTGACACTTCAACGAAGTATCTATGACTCTCCCGAAGAATGGAGTGCGGATGAGGGGCACTTGTCGGAGAAAGAACGTTACAGCGACAAGATACTGCGTACTCCCGACGTCTACGGCTACTTTACAGCTACCTATATGCCGGTTAAAGCCTTCTCAATAGCTTTGAACGGCAATTATACCGGGCGGATGTACGTTCCCCATTTGCTTTCGGAGGTGAACGGTGAGGCAGACGTATTGGTAAAGAGTCCGGACTTCTTTGAATTTGGGGCCAAGATGGCTTATGATATTGATTTCCAGGGGTTCTGTTTACAGCTCAATGCCGGTGTACAGAATATATTCAATTCTTATCAAAAAGATTTTGACAAGGGGGCAAGCCGTGACTCCGGTTATATCTACGGACCGGGTGCACCGCGTTCCTATTTTGCAGGGGTGAAACTCAGTTTTTAAAAAGAGTATTGAACCGTGCTTTTTGTTTAGCCCCGTAGATTGGTGAAACGTATTTTGCACTATCTTTGCTGCCATAAAACAGTTCAAAGCATGGAGTTACCCTCATCTTTCACCGATTATACACGCGCCCTCTTGGGTGTGGAAGAATATGAAAAGCTGGCTGCTGCCCTGGAAGGGGAGCAGCCGGTCAGTATCCGACTGAATGAAGATAAATTACCGGAATCTTCATTCAGTCTTTTTCGTTCCTCTTTGGAGCATGTTCCTGGTCTGCTGCCGGATACTATCTGGACAAGCGGCTGACATTCACTTTCGACCGCTGTTTCATGCAGGCTGCTACTATGTGCAGGAGGCTTCGTCCATGTTTGTGGAGCAGGCTTTGAGGCGGTATGTGGGCGAAGGACCGGTGGTGATGCTTGACCTCTGTGCGGCTCCCGGCGGGAAATCCACGCATGCCCGTAGCGTGTTGCCCGCAGGCAGTTTGCTGGTGGCCAATGAGGTAATCCGCAACCGCTCGCAGGTATTGGCGGAGAATCTTACGAAATGGGGGCATTCCGGTGTGGTGGTCACTAATAATGACCCGGCGGATTTTTCTTCCTTGACGGACTTCTTCGACGTCATATTGACGGATGTCCCCTGCTCTGGCGAGGGGATGTTCCGTAAAGACCCCGTTGCGGTAAGTGAGTGGAGTGGGGAGAATGTGGAAATCTGCTGGCAGCGCCAGCGTCGCATCGTTACGGATATCTGGCCTTGCTTGAAGCCGGAGGCATTCTCATCTACAGTACTTGTACCTATAATACAAAGGAAAACGAAGAGAACATCCGTTGGATACGGGATGAATTCGGGGCGGAAGTATTGCCGTTGGAAATCTCTGCTGACTGGAATATTACGGGTAATCTATTGTCGGGAGAGGACTTTCCCGCCTATCGTTTCCTGCCCCATCGGACGAAGGGGGAAGGATTCTTTTTGGCAGTTCTCCGCAAACCGGGCGTGAGCGATGGGAATACCTGGGCCGGGCAGGTGAAATCCTGGGAAAAAGGAAGAAAACCTCAAGGAAAAGGAGCGAAAACTCCGGGTGTTTCCAAAGAACAGCTTTCGGCACTGCATGAGTGGTTTGCGGTTCCGGATAATTACGAATTTATCGTCAATGGCAACAACGTCAGCGCTTTCCCTAAAGCGTATCTCTCCGAACTGTCGGCTTTGCGTTCGTCACTCCGTATCGTGCAGGCCGGGGTGGATGTTGCCGAGTTGAAAGGAAAAGACTGGATGCCTGCTCACGGGCTCGCCATGAGTATGGCACTGAATCCGGATGCCTTTGCCCATGAAGAGATAGGCCGCGAGCAGGCCATCAGTTATCTGCGCAAGGAGGCTGTTGTCCTTTCGGAGACTGCTCCGCGCGGCATTGTCTTGCTCACCTACAAACAGATACCTCTAGGATTTGTCAAGAATATAGGTAACCGTGCCAATAATCTTTATCCCCAGGAATGCGCATACGCAGCGGATATTTGCCGGAAGGGGTGCTGGAATTGGCAACAATAACCGGGTGAAATCAATCACGTTACTGCAAGGCTGCTGTATATATTTGCAGTAGCACTGCAGAGCTGTTGCAGTGACACTGCAAATATATATGCAGCGCGACTGCAACACATATGCAGTGGTGCTGCAACACATATGCAGTGCGACTGCAAAAAATATGCAGAACTTTGCAGTATAATAATAGAGTAGGAATGTACTATTTTTTATTGTTTCTTCAATGCAGTATTTTGTTTGTTCAAGCATTTTCTATATATAGATAACTGTTTTAAAACTAATACTATTTGCTTATGCTTAAAAAAACGATTACTGCCTTAAGCCTACTTTGTATCCTTGCAGCCTGCCAGAGTGACGACAACTCTTCACCACAACCCAAGCCCCGCAAAGACATTGCCTTGACCCGTGCCGAGCAGGAGATGACGGATTAGGAACGGATTTCGCTTTCCGTTTCTTTAATCAGATTTGTAAAACTGAGGTGGAAAAGCCCAATCTGTTCATCTCTCCTTTGAGCGCTTCGCTCTGTCTGTCTATGATTGCCAATGGAGCGTTGGGAAACACACTGTCTGAGATGACAGATGTCCTGGGCTTTTCGGGCTATTCGTTGGAAGAAATGAACAACTATAATAAGAAGCTGGTGGAGGCGTTGCTCGATTTGGACAATACCACACAGTTGGGAATTGCCAATTCCATCTGGATAAAGAAAGGGTTCGGTGTTCATGACGACTTTGTAAGCGTAAACAAAAAGATGTATGACGCGCAAGTGCAGGAGCTGGATTTTTCCTCTCCCAAGGCTCCGGACATTATAAACGGCTGGTGTGCCGGGAAAACGAATAATTGCATCCCCAAAGTCTTGAATGAGATTCCGGAGACGGCGCGTCTTTATCTGTTGAATGCGCTTTATTTCAAGGGGATTTGGAAGAATCAATTCAAAAATCGGATACGGCAGAAGAGGCTTTTACGAATGCTGACGGAAGCAAATCGACTGTACACATGATGAATCTTCGTGACGAGAGATTCAACTATGCCGAGAATGAGTATTTCTCAATGGCAGAGTTGCCTTACGGCAATGAGGCTTTCAGTATGGTGGTGCTCTTGCCGGCAGAGGGAAAATCGTTGGATGAGTGCCTGCCGCAGCTGAATGACGAGCGCTGGGGGGAATGGAACAGTAGTTTATCAAGCTCTGCCTTGAACCTTAAGTTACCCCGGTTTGAAATGGAATATGATAAAGAACTCATTGACGATATGATGGCAATGGGAATGCAGGAGGCTTTTACTCCATCGGCCGATTTTTCCGGAATGGCGGATGAGGATTTGTTTATCAGTTTGCTGCAACAGTTCACTTATGTGAATGTGAATGAAGAGGGGACGGAAGCTGCGGCTGTAACTGTCGGAGGAATGGACGTGGCCGCTCCCGGACCAAGTACGGTAATTCCGTTCTATGTGGACCGTCCTTTCATCTTCCTGATAAAGGAGAAGAGTACGGGAGTTATTCTGTTTATGGGTAAAGTCACAAAACTATAACTACAATATATTGAAATAGAAAGAGCTGTCTGCCAACCGCAGACAGCTCTTTCTATTATAACCGGCTCTTGTATATCTGTGCCATTGCCTTCTGATACTGGTTTTCCAGTTGCAGGAGGTTTGTCTTGCTTTGATAGACAACCGATATTTCAACGAAGTATTCAATCATACTGATTTGTCCTCCCATAAGTGCTTGTTTCAGTAAAGAAAGGTCTTGCTGTTGATGGAAGGTGCGCTCGTATTCCTCCATGGAAGCGTGCAGGTTCTTGGCCTCTTCATAGAGTTGCCACAAGGCGGAGCTGGCTTGCAGTGCGGCGTTCTCCTTTTGGTAGTCAATGTTGAGCGCTTGTGTCTTGGCTATCTTGACCTTATTGCGGTTTTCGAAAAGCGGGAAAGAGAAGCCTACTACTACGCCGTTCAGCGGATGCCCCGATTCGGTATTTCTACGGTAACCCAGTTCCAGTTTGGGCAGCCAGCCTTGCTTGCTTGCCGAAATCTGTTTCCGGGCGGCAGAACTTTCACCTTGCAAGGATTGCAGGGTGGGGTCTGAAGCCAGCAGTTCGTCGGCCAGTGGGCGGAAGTCGGTTGGTAATGGCACTGCCGGATACTCTGTCAGTCCAAGTGCCTGGGCGTTAGGGGTTACACCGGGCATGGGACGTCCCGGTGTGAACGGCTGGTTTCCGTTGAGGACAAGCAGCTCTTTCAGTTTGTTGTTAAGTGCCGTCTGGTTCATGCGGGCTTCCGTGCGTACATTCAGCAACTCCAGATTAATCTTGTTGGTTTCCAGTGCATTGGCATCTCCCGTTTCCAAACGTCGGGTGTACATGGCCGACAGCTCCTCCGCATTCTTTAACCGTTCGTCGAGCAGGGCTTGCTGGCGTTGCAGCATGATGATGTCCAGGCATACTTCCTTCGCTTGCAGCAATATCTGCTGGCGGAAGGCGGTGGCTTGTGCATCCAGTGCATTTGTCTTGAGTCGGTTCATCTTCCCTCGGGTGGCGTAAAGCGTGGGGAAGTCGAAGCTTTGCGAGATGACCATTTCGCCGACTGTCTCGTCACTGTTCTTGGAGTCCCAAAGGTGGGCGTATGACAGTGTAGGGTCAGGGAGGTTGTTGTTTGTCTTGTTCTCCAGTTTTTGTGAGGAAATGAGGTGGGAGTTAGCCTGCAACTCCTTGTTGTTGGCCTCTATCTGCTGGAGCACGGCATCAATGCCGGACGTTTGTGCGCTCATCCCCGCAAAAGCGAGGATGGCGGCGCTGAATATGAAAAATCTTTTATTCATTGTCTGACGTTTTAGGTTGTTGGTTACGGTGCATCATCAGGTAAACAATCGGAATGATGAAACCGTTCAGGAACGTGGATGTTAAAAGGCCGCCCAAGATAACCTTTGCCATCGGGCTTTGTATCTCGTTGCCCGGCAGGTCGCCACTGAGAGCCAGCGGGATAAGTGCCAGTGCACTGGATAGGGCGGTCATCAGGATTGGATTCAGACGGTCGAGCGAACCGCGGATAACGCTGTCGTAGACGCCATAGCCTTCTTCCTGCTGCAAGTGGTTGTAATGGCTGATGAGCAGCATTCCGTTTCGGGTGGCGATACCGAACAGTGAGATGAAACCGATGATGGCGGGGATACTCACTTCTCCCGTTGTGATGAGCAGGCGAATACACCGCCTATCAATGCCAGCGGCAGATTGATAAGATGATGGCACTCTCTTTCACATTGCGGAATTCATGGTAGAGGAGCAGGAATATCACCACGATGGACATGAACGAAGTAAGTGCCAGCGTGCGGCTTGCTGCCTGCTCGCTTTCGAATTGTCCGCCGTATTCGATGTGGTATCCTTCCGGCAGTTTGATTTGTGCGTCTACCTGGCTTGTATATCGTTGACTACACTTCGCAGGTCGCGGTCGGCCACGTTGGCGGAGATGACGATTTTACGCTTTACATTCTCGCGGCTGATGGTGTTCGGACCCATGGCCGAGCGGATTTCCGCTACATAGTTCAGTGGAATTTTCTGTCCGTCGCCCGTATCAATCATCAAGTTGCGTATTTTTTCCATTTCGTCGCGCAGGTTGTCTTTCACGCGTACGGTCAGGTCGAAGCTCTTTCCCTTTTCGTAAACTTGGGAAACGGCTTCACCGGCCAGGCAGACATTGACAAACTCCGAAAATTCGGGCAGTGAAATGCCGTATTTGGCAAGCATTTCCCGTTTGGGTGAAATGACAAGTTGCGGACGCTCAATCTGCTGTTCCACGTTCAGGTCGGCAATACCGGGAATCCCCTGGATGGCACTCTTGATTTCATTGCCCAGAGTGAACATGCGGTTCAGGTCGTCGCCGAACAGTTTGATGGCGATGTTCGCCTTTGTACCGGATAGCATGGCGTCTATACGGTGGCTGATAGGCTGGCCTATTTCCACGTTTGCCCCTACAATGGTACCCAGTTTTTCGCGGACTTCTGCCACGAGCTCGCTGCGCGAGCGGTCTTTCAACTCAAACGGTGCCTCGATCTCAGAGACGTTTACTCCCAGAGCGTGTTCGTCCAGCTCTGCACGTCCCGTTTTACGGGCCACGGTCTGTATTTCGGGGATGGAGAGCAGCAGCTCCTCGGCACGGTGCCCCATCTTGTCGCTTTCTTCCAGGGAAATGCCTGGAAGCGAGGAGATATTGATGGTGAACGAACCTTCATTGAAAGGCGGCAGGAACGAGCGGCCCAGGGTGAAGAAACAGCCGAGCGCTACTACAAATAGTCCGATAGTACCTCCCAGTACCCCTTTCTTATGCCCCAATACAAAAGTCAGTGCAGAACCATACCATTGCTTCATCTTGCGTGCTACGGCAGAGTCGCTGTTTTCGTTGTTTTGTTTCTTTATTTTCTCTTTTCCCAATAGATAGGAGCAAAGTACAGGCGTTACGGTCAGTGCCACAACAGTTGAAGCCGCCAATGCCACAATGAACGCAATACCAGTGGCACCAGCATCCTACCTTCCATACCACTAAGGAAGAACAGTGGTACGAAGCTGACAATGATAATCAGCGTTGAATTGAGGATAGGCATACGCACTTCTTTCGAAGCATTGAACACCACTTCCAGAATAGGAAGTTGCTCGCCGGCAGGTTTCAGCCGGTTTTCCCGCAACCGCTTGTAGACGTTCTCCACGTCCACGATGGCATCGTCTACCAGCGAACCGATGGCGATAGCCATACCTCCCAGGCTCATGGTATTTATCGTAAAGCCATATAGTGCAGGGCAAGGATGGAGCAATCAGTGACAACGGCAGTGTCACCAGCGAGATGACTGTGGTACGTATGTTGGCAAGGAACAGGAAAAGCACGATGACAACGAAAATACCTCCCTCCAACAACGACTTCTGAACGTTTCCGATGGAACTTTCGATGAAACGGCTTTGACGGAAGATGTCTGTGGAAACCTTTACGTCTGCCGGTAAATTCTTCTGCAGGTCTTGCAGGGAAGCTTCCAGTTTGTCTGTAAGCTCCAGCGTGCTTGTGGCGGGTTGCTTGGTGACTGTCAGCAGTACGGCATGCTTACCGCGTTCCGAGGCGGTACCCAGTTTAGGAAGTTTGGCTCCGACTTGAACGTCGGCAATATCTTCCAGCAGGATAGGGGCACCGGAGACCCCGTTGCTCCGCACCACGGCCTTGGCTATCTGGTCTACCTTGTCGGTAGAAAGTACGCCGCGTACGATATATTCATTGCCATATTCATAGAGCACTCCACCATTGGCATTCAAGTTCATTTCGCGGGTGATGTTCATCACTTCGCTCAATGTTACGCCGTAATGGCGCATCCGTTCCGGGTCCAGCTGCACTTGATATTCCTTGATGTCGCCACCCAGTACGGCTACTTGTGCCACACCGCCCGTAGAGAGCAGGCGGGGACGTATGGTCCAGTCGGCAATGGTACGCAAATCCAGCATAGAGGTCGAATCTGCTGTCAGACCTACAATCAGCATCTCGCCCAAAATGGACGATTGTGGGCCTAGTGTCGGCTTGCCTACGTTGGCCGGTAAGGATTCGCTGACGACTGCCAGCTTCTCACTGACAATCTGCCGGGCAAGATAGATATCTGTATCCCAGTCGAATTCTACCCAGACTACAGAAAAACCGTTCGTTGAGGAAGAGCGTACACGGCGCACACCCGTTGCACCGTTTACAGCCGTTTCTACGGGAAAAGTGACCAGCTGTTCCACTTCCTCTGCTGCCATACCATTTGCTTCGGTCATGATGACCACGGTCGGCGCATTGAGGTCAGGGAACACATCCACTTCCGTATGCATGGCGGTATAAGTACCGCCAATCAGCAACAGCACCGATGCTACCAGCACCAGGATGCGGTTCTGAAGAGAAAAACCAATTATTTTGTTTAACATCTTTTTATTTACTATTTACAATGTACAATTGGGCTGCGCAATGTCAGCCGCACTTGCTGTTTTATCTAATATTTCTTGTTTATCTGACTTTACACTCCCCATTCGTCACGTAACCCTTATACTGCATAGCGAAATGGTACTTTGTAAATTGTCAAATTGTACATGAGATTAGTGTTCATGGCTATGTGCCGGAATAGCATTCGTTGCCGATGCCAGCTTCACTTGATAGGCTCCTTGGGTTACGACGCGATCGCCTGCTTTTATGCCGGAAAGGATTTGTACACTTTCGCCATTGTCGGCACCCAGGGTGACAAGCTGTTTTTTGTAGCCCTCTTCATCCAGTTGCAGGTAGACAAAGAAGCTGCCTTGTTCCTCGGTCAGCGCACTGTGAGGAAGAGACAACACGTTCTCCATTGGTGAGGATAATAGGAATACTTCTACAAACGAGCCGGGAATAACGTCTCCCTTATTGTCGAATTCAAAAGTTACGGGTACATAATATCCGTTCTCACCCGAAGCCTTTCCATAAGAAAGCATGCGCCCGCCCAGTTCTTTCAATGTATATACTTATTATTATAAGGAGTACAGAAGTTGGCAGAACCGATGCTGTTTAGGTAAGGATAGTACTTTTCGGATACATCCGCACGCAGGAAAAGCTTGCGGTTCTGGGTGACGCTTACCAACGGCTGGCCGACGCTGACGTAGTCCCCTTCTTTCACCAACAGATTCTTCACATAACCGCTGATGGGAGAAACAACAGCCTGGCCGCTTGCCGAATGGTTCTTTGCGACTGCCTCGTAACTGATACGGGCATTTTCGTAAATCTGTTCGGCTTGCGCGAATTCCTTTTCAGATACGATTTTGTTGCCTACAAGCGCTTTCATACGCTCGTATTCTTTTTTGGAAACCTCGTAGGCTATCCGGGCTTTCTGCACCGGGTCTCCGTCGGCCATGTTTTTGGATGACAATACCACCAAAGGAGTACCTTTGCTGACACTCATTCCTTCGATAACTTTTCCCTTGAAGGAAACCACGCCTGCTACTGTAGCTACGGCTACGCTCTCGTCTCCCTGGGCTGCCATCACCTGGCCGCTGGTCTTGATGACTTGATGGAAACTACCCGGTTCAACAGTGCTGACTGCTACGCCGGCAGCTTGCGCCTTTGCTGGTGGCAGGATGATTTCATCGCTTCCTCCGGCATGGTTTTCCTGCTCTTCGTGCTCATGGTTGTGTCCTCATGTTCGTGGTCATGTCCCTCGTGGTCATGTCCGTCATGATTGTGCTCTTCTGTTTCGTGATTATGTCCTTCGTGGCTGTCTCCGGACTTGCTGTTACAGGAGCCTAAAAGGAATAATCCCAAGACTCCCATGAAAATAACTTTTTTCATGATGATATTTGTTCTTACTTTTTGATTTTGAATACAAAGTTAGGGCATAGGCGTGCAACCAAATTGCATTGTTCCTTATGCCGGATAGAAATCTGTCCCGGTGATGTTCCGGTAACAGTTAAGCAAGAAGAGACGGAGGGGCACGAAGTCCCGTAGCACATATGATAAATGTGCTATGAAGAGATTCCAGATAGATACACTCCTGCCTGCTTATGTCAAACTCGGGTAGGATGAGTAACTTGGAAAAAGGTTCAATGAGTAGGGTAACTGCCCACAAGGCATCCGGATGTGAACACACATCATTGGAAGAGCTGGGCGTCTGTTGTACAAAGTGGGTTGTCATGCATCCCGTGTCGCAACAGCAGTGCTCGTTGCCCGGGCTATGACGGTGTCCGCAGCAATCGGCGGTGATATCATTCTTCATGCATATCATTCCGTCGGCATGATGATGGTGGGGAATGACGGGTATCACCAGCATTATCAAGCTGATGAAAAAAAGAATATAGGTTATGTACTGTTTCTTTTTCATTCCTCTATCTTTGGACGGATGCAAAGATAGAGGTTAAGGACTTAATTACCAAATAGAAAATGCTAAAAAGGTTTGAATAACATATTCAATCCCTCATTCATGCTGGGGTGGGTGAAAATGAAGTCCCGCAGGAAATGGTAACGCTGTCCCGTTTTCATGATTGATGCTACGGTATTGATTACTTCTGGTGCATCGGCACAAAGTAGGGTACAACCCAGAATCCGTCCGGTATGGATGTCTACAATAGCTTTGAGCATACCGTCTATGCTGTGTAGCGTACGGGCACGTGGAATCATGGCAGCAGGGATACGTGCCACATGTATGGAATAACCGTTCTTCATCGCTTCCTCTTCCGTCAGTCCTATATGTGCCAGCGGTGGGTCGGTGAAAATGGCAAAGGGGATTGGATACTGGTCTTTTGTACTCCTTTTTTTGTTTTCAAAGAGTTGATTACGGATGATACGGAAATCATCGATGGACAAGTTGTCGAACTGTTCGTCTCCTTTTACGTCCCCCAGGGCCATACGTGTGGGGCTGTAGTCCGTAATTGGTTGTCGACAACGATGGCTCCCCGCTTGTCTGTTTGTATACCCGCTTTTTCCAGATTCAGCTCTGCAGTCATAGGCTTGCGGCCGATGGCTACCAGCAAGGCATCTCCTTTCAGGTAGTAGGGAGTGCCGTTTGCACTGTCCGTATAGGTCAGAGTTATTCCTTCGGCTGTGTCGTACACGGATTGGACACGGGCGTTCAACCGGACATTGATACGCTTTCGGTTCAATGCTTCCAGCATGGAGGCGGCAATGTCGCGGTCCACTTTAGGCAGAAAGCGGTTTCCCGCTTCCAGCAGTGTGACATGGCTTCCAAAGCTGCATACATAGTGGCAAACTCCAATCCGACAGCACCGCCGCCGATGACGAGCAGGTGTGCGGGCAGTTTGTTCGATTGCAGCAAGGTCTCACTGGTATATACGTACTTGCTCTCCTTGAGTCCGTCGATGGCAGGCAGGATAGGGGTGGACCCGGTGTTGATGAATATCTCTTTTCCCTCAAGAATCGTTTCGTCCTTGCCGGAGACTATACGGATTGTATTTTCGGACAAGAAAGAAGCAGTTCCGTCATAGAGGGTTATATTAGGCTTGTTTTTTACATTTTCATAATTTTTCTCACGCAGGAAGGATACAAGCTTGTCTTTCCGCGCCACGGCAAGTGCATACAGTTTGGACTGGTTCTTATAATCGTCATAGTATCTTTTTTCCGCATATTCCGATTCGTGAATCAGAGCTTTGGTAGGGATACATCCTACGTTTACACATGTTCCTCCGTACATCTGAGGGGAACGTTCCACGATGGCTACTTTCCAATTCCGTTCGGCCAGTTCGGCGGCCAATAACTTGCCGCCCTTGCCGAATCCTATTATGATGGCATCATATTGTTTCATTTTAATATCTCTTAGTTAAGTGTTTAGTAAAATGAAAACAATATGTATCGGCCATTTGTTCGGACGCCGGGTTTAGCAGATGCTTATCGTTCCAGTTCGCGGAGGGAGTCCATTTTCTTCTTTTCAAGGAATTCGTAGATGCCGCTCAAGTGCTCTTTCACTTGTTTGTTGCCGAATTCATATACCTTGCTTACCAGTCCGTCCAGGAAGTCACGGTCGTGGCTGACGAGGATAAGGGTACCGTCAAAATCCAGTAACGCTTGCTTCAGGATATCTTTGGTTTTCATGTCCAGATGGTTGGTCGGTTCGTCCAGTATCAGCAGATTCACCGGTTCGAGCAAAAGCTTTATCATGGCGAGGCGCGTGCGCTCTCCACCGGAAAGCACCTTGACCTTCTTCATGGACTCTTCGGGGCCACCGAACATGAAGGCACCCAGCAGGTCGCGTATCTTGTTGCGGATTTCCCCTTTTGCCACATCGTCGATGGTCTGGAATACGGTCAGGTTCTCATCCAACAATGAGGCCTGGTTTTGTGCGAAATATCCAATCTGCACGTTGTGTCCTATCGTGAGGGTGCCTTCATGTTCTATTTCCTTCATGATGCACTTCACTAACGTTGACTTTCCTTCACCGTTCTTACCAACGAAAGCAACCTTGTCTCCCCGTTCTATGGTGAGGTTGGCATTCTTGAAGACCACATGGTCACCGTAACTTTTCCCTACTCCCTCCATGATGACGGGATAATTGCCTGAGCGGGGAGAAGGAGGGAATTTGAGGCGTAACGCTGAAGTGTCTTCTTCATCCACTTCCAGCAGTTCCAGCTTCTCCAGCATTTTTACGCGGCTTTGCACTTGCAGGGTTTTGGAGTAGGTGCCTTTGAACCGTTCGATGAATTCCTTGGTTTCGGCAATGAACTTCTGCTGGTCGTCGTAGGCTTTCTGTTGCTGTTCGCGGCGTTCCTTGCGGAGTTCCAGGTATTTGGAGTAGTTTACTTTGTAATCGTATATCCGTCCCATGGTCACTTCAATGGTACGGGTGGTGATGTTGTCTACGAATTTACGGTCGTGGCTGATGACGATGACAGCCTTTCCATTGCTGATAAGGAAATCTTCCAGCCATTGTATGGATTCTATGTCCAGATGGTTGGTAGGCTCGTCTAGCAACAGCACGTCAGGCTTTTGCAGCAACAGCTTGGCAAGCTCGATGCGCATGCGCCATCCGCCGCTGAAGTCACTGGTCTGGCGGTTGAAGTCTTCGCGTACAAAGCCCAGTCCGAGCAGTGCTTTTTCCACATCCTCCTCGTAATTGGTGGAGTCGATGGCATAGAACTTTTCGCTTAAGGCGGAGACATTCTCGATAAGTTCCATGTAGCTGTCGCTTTCGTAGTCGGTACGCGTTTCCAGTTCCTTGTTGAGGCGCTCTATTTCAGCTTCCATTTCATGCAGGTGGGCAAAGGCTTGCGCCGCTTCCTGGAATACGGTACGTCCGTCTTCCGTCATAAGGTGCTGTGGAAGGTAAGCTATGACACTGTCCTTGGGGGCTGAGATTTTCCACGGTAGGTTGTCTTACACCTGCCAGGATTTTCAACAATGTACTTTTCCCCGCTCCATTTTTACCCATCAGGGCGATACGGTCTTTTTCGTTGATAACGAAAGATATGTCACTGAATAAAGTAGTTCCGCCGAATTCTACGGCCAGTCCGTCTATAGAAATCATTATATATTTTTTTAATGAGCTGCAAAGATAGTGCAAATCTATTATTTTTTATATCTTTGCCCCTATATAAACAAAACGCATAGGTCATGGAAATAGAAAAAGTGTCAGGAGATTACCGTCCGCTTATTCTGGTTGCGGAAGATGATGATAGTAACTTTAAACTGATAAAGGCTATTATCGGCAAGAAATGCGAGATACTATGGGCAAAGAATGGTGAGGATATTGTAAATTTGTTCGAAGAGAATCGCGACAAGGCGGAAGCTATTCTGATGGATATAAAAATGCCTATTATGAACGGGCTGGATGCTACGGTGATTATTCGCAAGAAGGATAAAGAACTTCCCATCATCATGCAGACCGCTTACGCCTTTACTGCCGACCGCGAAAAAGCCTTGGAGTGCGGAGCCTCGGAAGTGTTGGTAAAACCCATCACTCTGTCTGCTTTGCGTACATGTCTGAGCCGTTATTTACCCAAATTGGTTTGGTAAGGCTTTACTGATAATAAAAAGGGAACCGGATGACTAAGTAATGAATATATCATCCGGTTTCCTTCTTTTTATTCTTGTGCATTGTCTTTTCTCTCTTCCATCTTCTTTTTTACAAATTCGATTTTGAGATTGGCTTCTTCCATATTCTTCTTTATTTCCGTCATGGATGACAGCAGTTGTGCCAGTTCGTAGATGCTGGCAAGGGCCTGGCGGTCGGCGGCAGTCATGGTGATGGAATAGGGGCGTTCCCTTGATAGTTGACTTTGATATTCTTGTCCTTGTTCAGATAAAGGAACCCCATGACGTTTCCGTCTTCTCCCAGTTTGAAGTCTGCCTTTTCAATCTTTTCACCGAGGTCAGTGGTTTCGTAGCTGTCTTTGGCGGCGGGTGTTTCGGCAAAGCTACCATCGGGAGCAGTGACTTTGACGGCCACATGTGGATATTATGGGCTCCGCAATAAATGGAAGTCATGCTCATGACTCCGTTTTCGTCTACCTGGAAGCGAAGGAAAGAGCGATGCAGATTTTTTTCTATCACTTGGGAAGGATGAAGGTAATTGCCGATATTCTGGTATTCGGCATCTTTTTCAAAAGTGTATTTCCCTTTGATTGCATCGAAATCCTTTTGCTTGGCTTGAAGCATACTGTCCAGATAGACCAGGCTCTTTTCCTGCTCTTTCAGTTCCACTTCCTGCATCAGGCCGATGCCTGCACGGCGAGTTTCAAACGCTTTGGGATAGAGCATCTTGATGCTGTCAATCAGAATCTTCGCTTCATTGTAGTTGCCGAGTTCAAACGCTTCGCGGGCAGCTTGTAGTTTTTCACCGGCCTTCTTCTCCACATCTTCGCAAGAGAAGAGTGTACAGCATAGGCATGCAAGGAGTATTACTTTTTTCATATTTGTTGTTCTTGGAGTTAGAGTCCACAAAAATAGAAATAATATCTTTATCTTTGCAGCATTTTAATGTGCAAATGTGCTAATAGACCATTAACACATTTGCGTATTCATTACATTAGCGCATTATTTATGATAGATTTGACGGCAGAAGAACTGAAGCAATATTTTAGTGATGATATATTCAAGCGGATATCCGAAACGGCTGATGAATTGGGATTGGAATGTTACGTAGTCGGTGGATATGTACGTGATATTTTCCTGCAACGTCCTTCCAAGGATATTGATGTGGTGGTGGTAGGCAGTGGCATTGCCATGGCCGAGGCGCTGGGTAAGCGTCTGGGGCGTGGGGCGCATGTTTCCGTCTTCAAGAATTTCGGTACGGCACAATTGAAGTACTATGGTACGGAAGTTGAGTTTGTGGGTGCAAGAAAAGAATCGTATACACACGATTCCCGCAAGCCTATTGTAGAGGACGGTACATTGGAGGATGACCAGAACCGCCGTGATTTTACCATCAATGCACTGGCTGTTTGCCTGAACCGGGTGCGTTATGGCGAGTTGGTCGACCCCTTTGGCGGTATTGGAGACTTGAAGGAAAAGACCATCCGGACTCCCCTCGACCCTGATATAACTTTCAGTGATGACCCTTTGCGCATGATGCGCTGTGTCCGTTTTGCCACCAGCTGGGATTCTATATTGACGATGAGACATTCGATTCTCTGGAGCGTAATCGCGAACGCATCTCCATCATCTCCAAAGAACGCATTGCAGACGAACTGAACAAAATCATCTTGTCACCTATTCCGTCTAAGGGATTCATTGAGCTGGACCGCTGTGGTCTGCTGGAACTGATATTCCCGGAACTTGTCAGGCTGCAAGGCGTGGAGACGCGCAATGGACGCGCCCATAAGGACAATTTCTACCATACGCTCGAAGTACTCGACAACATCAGCAAGAAGACCGACAACCTTTGGCTACGCTGGGCAGCTCTTCTGCATGATATAGCCAAGCCTGCCACCAAGCGTTGGGAACCCCGTGCGGGCTGGACGTTCCATAACCATAATTTCATTGGCGAGAAGATGATACCCGATATTTTCCGCAAGATGAAGCTCCCTATGAATGAGAAGATGAAATATGTGCAGAAAATGGTGAGCCTGCACATGCGTCCCATTGTGATAGCGGATGATGTAGTGACCGACTCGGCAGTGCGTCGTCTCTTGTTTGAGGCAGGTGATGATATAGACGACCTGATGACACTGTGCGAAGCCGACATTACTTCCAAGAATATGGAGCGTAAGAAACGCTTCCTTAATAATTTTCAGTTGGTACGCCAGAAGCTGAAGGATTTGGAGGAACGCGACCGTATCCGTAATTTCCAGCCTCCGGTCAGTGGTGAAGAAATCATGAAGACTTTCGGCCTTTCTCCTTGCCAGCAGGTAGGTGCCTTGAAGAGTGCCATTAAGGATGCCATTTTGGACGGCATCATTCCCAATGAATACGAAGCCGCCCGTGCATTTATGTTGCAACGGGCGGAGAAGATGGGGCTTAAGGAGTTATGAGTTATAAGTTGCATGTTATGTACCATGCGTTATAACTCATAACTTATAACTCTTCTTTTTCTACTTGGAACTTGCGGCTTACTTTCATCAGGTTGATGGTGTAGGTCACTACGTTCTGGGCTTCTTGTATCATAGTCAGGTATACCATGCTGACTTTGATGCTGCCGCTCTGGCTTTGGATGCGTTGCAGCTCTTCGCGTTTCAGGTGAGACAACTGTCCGTTGAGGTCGTTGGCTTTGCGAATCTCTGTTTCCAGTTCATCATAATTGTTCGTTTCCAGCTTGTGGCGGCATACTTGTAACAGATAGCAGATGTCTTCGGCTACGTCTGTAAATTCTCCTTTCTGAATGGCATCCAGCGGATTGAAGTTATTGTCTATGTGCTCTAAGCAAGGTTCGCAAAGACGGCCTACGCTGTACACCAGTTCGCTGGCAAAGTCGTTGCCTTGATAGTAATAGAGTCCTTTTTCCAGTACGGTATTGTTGTCGAGACGGCACATGGCAAGTGTTCCGGTACGCTTCATCTGCTTGATGAGTTGTTTTTCGAATTTTACTGAGCCCATGGCACGACGCAGTCGCGTAGATTCTCGTGTAGGAAGGAAGTGACGGTACGTTCAAAATTCTCTTCTGTGAATTCCATAATCTTCACCAGTTCTTCACGGGTATGCTTGCGGAGCAATTCGATGACTTCATTGTTGTCCGTACTCTTCATCAACTGTTTCAGGGTCTCGTTGCCTTTTTCTTTCTCCTTGCGCTTTTTGTACATCACTTGGCTACGAATCAGCATGAAGACTGCCAGACCAATCAGTGCCAGGATGGCAACCGTACCGCCGAAATGGATAATCAGTGCTACGAAGAAACAGATGGTGAACGCTGCTCCGGCAGTGATGAACCAACCGCCGATAACGCTGAGCACACCCGTAATGCGGAATACCGCCGAATCACGTCCCCAGGCACGGTCGGCAAGCGATGTACCCATGGCTACCATAAAGGTGACGTAAGTGGTGGAAAGGGGAAGTTTCAAGGAAGTTCCCAAGGCGATGAGCAGACCAGCCAATACGAGATTGACGGAGGCGCGAACCAAGTCAAAAGCGGCGCCGTCGGCTATGATGGCTTCATCCTTCTGGAAGCGTGTGTTCATCCACCGCTTGCTGCTTTCAGGCATCGTTTTGGATATTCCGTTAGCCAGAGTCATGCTGAAGCGTACCAGCGTACGGGCTATCGGGGTACTTCCGAAGTTCTCTTCACCGTCATCCTGGCGGGCAAGGTCCACGGAAGTCTTGATAACGTTGTGGGCTTTCTTGGATGTGCAGAGTGCATAAACCATAATGGCGCCTGCACCGATAAGGAAATACCACGGGGTTTTGGCTGCACCGAGGAGTGAGGACATCAGGAATCCGTCGGGGCCGGCGGCCGTACCATTGGCTGTATAGTCAATAAATGAGGAATATCCTGCGAGGGGGACACCGATAAAGTTCACCAAGTCATTGCCGGCAAAGGCAAGAGCGAGGGCGAAAGTACCCATCAGAACCACTACTTTGAAGACATTTATCTTGCACCAATGCAGTATCTGCATCAGTATGGTGAAGAATACAAAGAAACCGGTTATCAGCAATGCGGTATTGTCGTGTATCCATTGCTTGTTTTCAGTGGTCATGAATGAGCTGTCTTTCAGCCCCTTTATCAGCATGAAGTAGATGATGCTGGTGGCAGCTATACCACCGAACAGCGCGATGCTGTATTTCATGTTTTTCTTGTAGTTGAAGGTGAACACGATACGTGCCAGCCACTGTACCAGCATACCGAAAAAGAAGGCAATGGCTACGGATACAAAAATGGCCATGATGACAGACAGTGCCTTGTCTGTATTGATGAGGTCGCCCAGTCCCAATGCATCGCTATTATAGACCTTGATGAGCGCCAGTGCGAACGTACCTCCCAACAGTTCGAACACCATGGATACAGTGGTGGAGGTAGGCATTCCCATAGTGTTGAAGACATCTAATAGCACGACGTCCGTCAACATGACGGCAAGCAGAATGCACATGATTTCGGCAAAGTAAAAGTGCTCCGGTTGATAGATGCCGTGTCGTGCAATGTCCATCATGCCATTGCTGAGTGCCGCGCCGATGAAGACGCCAATGCCTGCAATGAACAGTATGGTTTTGAAAGATGCTGCCTTTGCTCCGACAGCCGACTGAAGAAAATTGACCGCATCATTACTGACACCTACCACGAGGTCGAAAATCGCGAGTACGAACAGAAAGATGACGATACCCAGATAAATTGTTTCCATAGACATGTATTTTATTTCCGGCTGCAAAGGAAAGAGTTTGGTGTTGCAGGGAAATGTCATACATGTTACAGAAATGTTACAAAGCGATTGACGATTGATAATTGACGATTGATAATTATCGTTAATCGCTAATCCTTAATCCCTTGTTTCAAGTATTCGTAAAAGCTATATTGCGACCGTACCTTCTCCTTTTGCGGTCGCGACGACTTCCAGCGGTTTCGCAACCGGTCGTCCACAAAGCAGGCTTTCCGTTTGTCCGACAGTTGTATGGATAGCATATCGATGAGCTCTTGCTTCAAGTCCGGGTCCAGAATGGGGGTGACGGCTTCGATACGGCGGTACAAGTTACGCCGCATCCAGTCCGGCGAGCCGAGGAAGAGCTTGGGTGCGCCGCCGTTGCCGAAGTACCACACACGGGCATGTTCCAGAAAGGTATCCACGATGCGTGTCACGCGGATGTTGTGGCTGTACTCCTGCCCGGGGATGAGGCAGCAGATGCCGCGGACAATGAGGTCTATCTCTACACCGGCTTGCGAGGCTTCGTAGAGGCGGTCTATCATGGCGGGGTCTTGCAGGGCATTCATTTTTAGGATAATCCGTCCTTGCTTGCCTTGCCGGGTCAGTTCTATTTCGTGATTGATGAGGCGGTTCAGTTCAGGAATCAGGTTGAAGCGGGCCACAAGCAGGCGGTGGAACACTGGATTTTCCTTTCCCTGCAGAGTACGGAACAAGTTGTGCAGGTCGTTTACAATCACCGGGTTGCAGGTGAATAGTCCGCTGTCCGCATAGAGGGTGGCGGTCTTTTCGTTGAAGTTGCCGGTGCTGATGTAGGCGTAGCTTGTCAGTTTGCGCCCTTCCTTGTCGCGGCGTAGCACGAGGGCTACTTTGGCATGTACCTTTAGTCCTGGTATGCTGAAAATGATGTTGATGCCGGCGGCTTTCATCATCTCGGCGGTGGCGAGGTTGTTTTCTTCGTCGAAGCGGGCTTTCAGTTCCACAAAGACGGTGACTCTCTTTCCGTTCTGTGCAGCGGCTATCAAGGTGTTGATGACGGTGGAGTTCTCTGCCACGCGATACTGGGTCACCATGATTTCGCGCACGGTGGGTTCATGGACGGCTTCATATAGGAAATGGATGAAGTGGTCGAAGGAGTGGTAGGGATAATGCAGCAGCAGGTCCTTCTTCTCCACATAGCGGAAGATGGATTCGCGTTCGTCCAGGCAGGTCAGCTTCATGGGCTGGGGTTTCTTGATGGGACGTACGCTTTGGTTGGGATTGGGCAGATGCCGCAAATCCTCCATGTTGAGGTGCTTGTCTCCCGGCACCAGCTCCCGGCGGTCTATGCGGTAGGCATCTACCAGAAAGTCGAGGAAGTCCTGGGGCATGGCGCGGTCGTATACAAAACGGCACACGGCGCCTATCTTGCGTTTCTTTACCTTCTTCTTCACCTGCTCGATGATTTCGGAGGTATTGGCGGCATCGTCTATCAGAATATCCGCATCGCGTGAAATCTTGATGCAATAACTGCTGTCCACTTCATAACCGGGGAAGATGGTATCCAGATTGGCCTTGATGATGTCTTCAATGAACATCAGATAATAGTCTTTCCCCACCTTGGCAGCTGGATGAAGCGCGGCACTTTGCTGTACGGCAGTTTCATCACGAAATATTGGATGCGGTTTGGAGAACTGGCGGGAGCTCCTTTCAGATGAAGCCGTACGGCCAGATAGAGACGGTTGTCGCGCAGGAATGAAATCACCTTGTCCTTGCTTACGGGCACCGGGGCCAGATAGGGGAATATCTCTTCGCGGAAGAAGCTGCGCACAAAGTCGCGGTGAAACGGTTCTACGTTGCGGCTTTGATAGAATATGATGTGATGTTTCCGCAGGGCGGGCAGTATCTTCTGTTCGTAGATGCGGATACGTTCCTCCAGTTGGCGGTTGACTTCTTGGTTGATTTCATCTACCAGTCGGCGGCAGACTGCATAGTCTCTTCATGCTTTGCGAGGCTCCGGTGGCTATGGCCTTATGGTCGGCTACGCGTATCTTGTAGAATTCTTCCAGATTGGAAGAGTATATGGAAATGAAGTTGATGCGTTCGTATAGCGGCAGTGTATCGTCTTCGGCTTCCAGCAGCACGCGGTAGTTGAAAGACAGCCAGCTGATATCACGTTTGAAATATCTGTTTTCCATAGTTTAATGTGCTAAAGTGATTAATGTGCCAATGTGCTAATGAAGAGAAGTTCGCGGATGGTGCGCAGCCAATTAGCATATTGGCACATTATCACATTAGCATATTGATTTCTTTCCCAAATATAATTACCTTTGTTTTAATAAACAAAGGAAAAATGACAAAAGTTGGTTTATTATCGGATACGCATGGCTACTGGGATGAAAAGTACCTGCAATATTTTGAAGACTGTGACGAGATATGGCACGCCGGCGATATCGGTTCGCTGGAAGTGGCACAGAAGCTGGCGGCTTTCCGTCCCTTCCGTGCCGTGTATGGCAATATTGACGGGCAGGAGATACGGCAGCTCTATCCGCAGATTCTCCGTTTCACGGTGGATGGGGCGGAGGTGCTGATGAAGCATATCGGCGGTTATCCCGGCAACTACGACCCTTCCATCAAGGGCAGCATTCTGGTGCGTCCCCCAAAGCTGTTCATCAGCGGGCACTCGCATATACTGAAGGTGAAGTATGACAAGACGTTGGATGTACTCCACATCAATCCGGGCGCTGCGGGCATTCAAGGTTTCCATAAGGTGCGTACGATGGTACGCTTTGCGGTTGATGGGGGAACGTTTAAAGATTTGGAGGTGATAGAACTTGCTGACCGATGATGTAGTTTGTTTATTTTCAATGGATTGTATTTACCGATTGCTTGCGCTATAGTGTAAAAGCCGTTACATGCTAATGTAAAGGTCGTTACGCTATTGGGTAAAGGCCGTTACACTATTTGGTAAAGGTCGTTACACGCTGAGGTAAAGACCGTTTCATCAAGGGGTGACGGCCGTTACGCACTGAAGTAAGCAAAACAATGTACCGGAGTAAGCAAAGCAATGAAGTAAAAAGATGAAACCAAGCCTTCACTTAATCGAATTTTTCCATTATCTTTGTACCCGAATAGCAAGTAGAGCCGTGGGGCATCGTCCTCCTTCTTATTTTATTCTCCATTTTGAAGTATCACCGAAAAAGAACTGAAATATGAAAGGAATTATTCTTGCAGGTGGCAGTGCCACTCGTCTCTATCCGTTGTCCAAGGCTATCTCCAAGCAGATAATGCCCGTCTACGACAAGCCGATGATATACTACCCGCTCTCTACACTGATGTTGGCGGGAATTCGCGAAGTGCTTATTATCTCTACTCCACGTGACTTACCCATGTTCCGCGAGCTGCTGGGAACCGGTGAAGAACTCGGTATGTCCTTTTCCTATAAGATACAAGAGAATCCCAACGGACTGGCACAAGCCTTTGTGCTGGGTGCAGAGTTCTTGGACGGCGGACCGGGCTGCCTTATTCTGGGCGACAACATGTTCTACGGTCAAGGCTTCTCCGCCATGCTGAAGCGTGCCGCTTCCATAGACAAGGGTGCCTGCATCTTTGGTTATTACGTCAAGGACCCCCGTGCCTACGGTGTAGTGGAGTTTGATGCCAACGGCAAAGCCGTCTCGCTGGAAGAAAAGCCTGCCAATCCTAAAAGCAACTATGCCGTCCCCGGACTGTACTTCTACGACTCCACCGTGACAGAGAAAGCCGCCTCCTTGAAGCCCTCTGCTCGCGGCGAATACGAAATTACCGACCTCAACCGTCTCTATCTGGACGAGGGCACGCTGAAAGTGGAGCTCTTCGGCCGTGGCTTTGCCTGGCTCGACACCGGCAATTGCGACAGCCTGCTGGAAGCCAGCAATTTTGTCGCCACCATCCAGAACCGTCAAGGCTTCCGCGTGAGCTGTATCGAAGAGATTGCCTGGCGCAAGGGCTGGATAGATGTAGACCAGCTGTATCGCTTGGGTGAACAGCTTGGCAAGACCGAATATGGCAAATACCTGATGGAACTGGCTGAATCGAAGCGATGAACTCTTTGTTCCCCAAAAAGAGAAGGAGAATAGTTCTCCTATAAAGGCCCGCTGACTTTAATTTTTAATTTATAATTTTTAATTCTCATGAAGACTTATCTCGTAACCGGTGCCGCCGGTTTTATCGGCGCCAACTATATTAAATATATCCTGGCAAAACATAATGATATTAAAGTGGTGATACTGGATGCCTTGACCTACGCAGCAATCTGGGCACCATTGCCAATGACATTGACGATGAACGTTGCTTTTTTGTAAAAGGTGACATCTGCGACCGCGTGCTTGCCGACGAACTGTTTGCCAAGTATAAATTCGATTACGTAGTGAATTTTGCTGCCGAGAGCCACGTAGACCGTAGCATAGAGAATCCCCAGCTTTTCCTGATGACCAACATCCTGGGTACACAAAACTTGCTCGATGCCGCCCGCCGTGCCTGGGTCACGGGTAAGGACGAGTCCGGTTATCCCACTTGGCGCAAAGGCGTTCGTTACCATCAAGTGTCTACCGACGAAGTTTACGGCTCACTTGGTGCCGAAGGCTACTTCACAGAGCAAACCCCGCTCTGCCCGCACAGCCCTTACAGCGCCAGCAAGACGAGTGCCGATATGGTAGTGATGGCCTATCACGATACCTATAAGATGCCCGTCACTATCACCCGCTGTTCCAACAACTACGGTCCTTATCACTTCCCCGAAAAGCTGATTCCGCTTATCATCAAGAATATTCTCGAAGGCAAGAACCTCCCCGTCTATGGCGACGGCAGTAACGTGCGTGACTGGCTCTACGTGGAAGACCACTGCAAAGCTATCGACCTGGTTGTCCGCGAGGGTGTGGAAGCGAAGTCTACAACGTAGGCGGTCACAACGAAAAGACCAATCTTGAAATCGTGAAGCTGACTATTGCCACCGTCCGCCGCTTGATGGAGGAAGAACCCCGTTACCGTGCAGTGCTGAAGAAACAAGTAAAAGCCGCCGACGGCACGATTGACATCAGCTGGATAAACGAAGACCTTATCACCTTCGTCAAAGACCGCCTAGGTCACGACCAGCGTTATGCCATCGACCCCACAAAGATTACCAATGCCCTGGCTGGTATCCGGAGACGAAGTTCGAGGTCGGCATCGTCAAGACCATTGAATGGTACCTGAACAACCAGCCGTGGGTGGAAGAAGTGACCAGCGGTGATTATCAGAAGTATTACGAACAGATGTATGGAGGTAGAGGTTAAGGTTTAGGGATTAAGGATTAGGGATTAAGGATTAGGGTTGCAGCTAACTGCTAATCCTTAACCCCTGACCCCTCAATTCAGCGCCACCGCTAACAGTAATCCTAAGAACAGCATATTGCGCGACGTCTCGCCCAGTATGCTGTTCAGCTTTTTACCGCTACCTATCTGTATCATTTTGCGCCACGTCAGTGCGTGCATATAGAGATAGACGCAGGGAGCCCAGATAAATTCCAGCGGAGTCAGCTTGCCCGTGTAGACAAACCAGAAGCAGAGCAGCACGGCGGCGATGCCCAGTGCCAGATACATATTCTCACCGAACTTCTTGCCGTAGCGTACCACCAGCGTACACTTGCCGCTCACGGCATCCTGCTCGCGGTCGCGATAGTTGTTCACCATCAGCAAGGTGTCTATGGCGAGGCCACTGACGAGCGACAGCACCACCACATCCATATTCAGCGTATAGGCCTGCACGTAGTAGGTGCCGCATACGGGCACGAAGCCGAAGAACACCAGCACCAGTACGTCGCCCCAGCCCCGATAGGAGAGCAGCGTGGTATAGAGGAAAGCAAACAGTATGCACACCACGCCCAGCACCACCAGTTCCCAGCCTCCGTGGGGCAGCTGCCCCCAGACGGTGAACAGCACTGCCAGCCCTGCCAGGCACGACAGTGTCAGTGCGATGCCGATGCCGGTTTTCATGGCTGCCGGCGTAATCCAACCTTCGGCGCAGGCGCGCTGCGGCCCCAGCCGGTCTTCCCGACGGTCGGTCCCTTTCTGGAAGTCGAAGAGGTCGTTGATAAAGTTGGCGGCAATCTGCATGCCGCAGGCAAAGAGGGCGCACAGCAGGCGGGTGCGGTCTTGAACTGTCCGTCGCTGAAGGCAAGGGCACTGCCCAGCAATACGATGATGGCTCCCGTCAACGTCTTGGGGCGGGCGGCGAGAAACCATGCGTAGGGTGAATTCTGTTTAATCTCGTTCATCGTAGTTCCAATTTAGTTCGGCATCTGCCAGCAAAAATACTGAAAATCCCTATATTTGTACCCACTTATGATGAAGAAGTTAGTCTACATATCCATTCTTTCTCTGCTGCTCTTGTCTTCCTGCCGTTCCAAGCGGATGATTACCGTGTCGTTGCCGCAGCCAGTCATGCAGGCAGACAGCACGCAGCTTGGCGATACTATCGGGTTGCCTGCCCGCCTTTCGCCGATGTTCACCTTTGACCAGTCTGATTTGCGTAATGTCCGCCGCCAGCCGGCGAAGGGCGAGGTAAAGAAACAGCAGATAAAGAAAACGGCACCGGTACAAAAGGTAATTGTGCAGCGAGGTACAAGAATCACATCGAAAACCACCCACGTAGGCTCGGCCTATAAGGGCGTCAGCCGCATTAAGACGTACGACTTCACGCATCGCGACGTGCCTGCCGCCTTCGAGGCTTCCGCATCGCCTTTGTCTCCGACCTGCACTACAAAAGCCTGCTGAAGGAGGAGGGATTGAAGGACCTGGTCCGCCTGCTCATAGACCAGAAGGCCGACGTGCTGCTGATTGGCGGTGACTTTCACGAAGGCTGCCAGTACGTGCCGCCCGTCATGGCTGCCCTGGCGCAAGTGAAGACGCCGTTGGCACCTATGCCGTGCTTGGCAACAATGACTACGAGGCTTGCTATGACGACATCGTGCGCGAAATGAGGCATTATGGCATGCATCTGCTGGAGCATAAGGTGGACACCCTGCGGCGTGGCGGTGAGCGGATTCTTGTGGCGGGCGTGCGCAATCCTTTCGACTTGGGCAAGAACGGCACATCGCCCACACTCGGCCTTTCGCCCGACGATTTCGTAATCCTGCTGACGCATACGCCAGACTATGCCGAGGACGTCCCGGTGACAAACTCCGATCTCATCCTGGCCGGACACACGCATGGCGGGCAGGTGACGCTGTTCGGGCTTTATGCACGATAGTCCCCTCGCACTACGGGCAGCGGTTCCTCTCCGGGCTGAAGTACAACTCAAAGAACATCCCGATGATTGTCACCAACGGCATCGGCACTTCGCAGAAGGCCATCCGCATGTTTGCCCCCGCAGAGGTGGTGATGATTGTGCTGCACCGGCTGACGGACTGATTTATTCTTCGGGCATCAGCACCACTCCCAGTTTCTTCTTGCCATCCATCTTTACCACCATCGGCTGGTGGAAATGTACATGCCGCAGGTACTTCGTCTCGTGTACGGCAGGCTGTGCATTCAGGAATTCCTGGTTGTATACGCCGTCATTCATAAAGGCGTTGATGGTAAAGTATCCCACTCCAAAGGAGGTCAGGTTCTGGAAGAAGTGGGTTCCTGGCTGGGGTCTACCCGGTAGTTGGTCAGTCCGGCTTCCACTATCACGCGGCAGCGCTGATGTGCGGCCACTTCACGGGGATGCCGAGCCAGGTGTCACTGCTACCCCAGCGTCCGGGACCTACAAGGACATAGTTGCGGCCTTCGTCCAGGAACTGCTGGTTCAGCTTCTCTATCTCCCAGGCAATCTCCTGGTTGTGGGAGGCACTATAGTCGTCTGTCTTCACATAGATAATGTCATGTATCTCGTTCATGATGCCATGTCCCAATGAGTTGTTGGAACGGAGCAGTACCTGGTCGTCCGGAATGGCGGTAAGGTCTTCATCCAGCATCTCCTTGGTGTCGACTATCGGGCGGATTTGCAGCAGGTAGAAGGTGCCGGTTTTGTCCTTCTCGCGGCTCATGGTGGCGGCAAACTCTATCTCTACGGGACGGCGCATCTCCTGCTCTCCGTATTTCAAAGCCAGTTGCAGGATGCGTGGCAGGGGGAATACGTCGTGTTGCAGGATGTTGGCAAAGGTGATGACTTTGCGTCCGCCGGGATAAAGCCCGTCGCGGATAATCTGGTCGTAAGGGTCGTAGGTGGAGGCTATGTAGTTCAGTGCTCCGTCCTTTTCCGCTTCTTTGACGTGCAGTTTCAGCAGGTTGAAGCCGTCGTCGATGGAGAAGTCGTGACCGGCATTGCGCAGGTCGAGGGCATAGAAGCGGGTCTGAGTCTCTTTGAGGGCAATCTCCATTTCGCTGGTTTGCAGCACCTGGTTGGGGTGATAGGGCGAGAAGCGGAGCGTCATGCCGCCGTCCACAATATATTTGCCCAAGCCGAGTGCCAGATTGACGATACCTTCTTCCGCCTTCTCGTCGCCGATGGGGTAGTAGTTGAGCGAACGTGCCACGCCGGACATGCTGGGGTAGTAGCGGTCACCATACTGGTTGCCCACTACCTCTTGCAGGATGACAGCCATCTTTTCCTGGTCGATAACATTGCTCGTTGCCTGCATGTATGCCTTCGAGTCGCGGAAGTAGACCGAAGCATATACTCCCTTGATGCATCGCTCAGCATGCGCAGCATCTCGTACTTGTCGTCCAGATAGGGAATCATATAGGTGTTGTAGATACCGGCGAAGGGTTGGTAGTGCGAGTCTTCCAACAACGAGGACGAACGGATGGCAAGGGGCGACTTCACCACGTCGAAGAAGGTGAAGAAGTCCTCCACCAGGCGGTCGGGCAGCTTTGCTTTGAGGAAGTAGCGCAGGATGACGTCATCGTCGGCATCGGACAAGGCTATCTGATACAGATTGTTGGTATCCATAAACTCGTCGAACACATCGGTACAGAGCACGATGGTCTTGGGGATGGCGACACGGGCATTCTCAAACTCTTCGAACTCGGGGTGATGCTTCACCAGGTTGTCGATGAAAGCCAGTCCGCGCCCCTTGCCTCCCAGCGAACCGTCGCCAATACGGGCAAAGTTGGAGTATCGGTCAAAGCGGTCGCGCCTGAAGACTGCCACTACTCCCTGGTTTTTCATCTTGCGGTATTTCACGATAGCCTCGAAGATAATTTTACGGTGGGCATCCACGTCTTGCAAGCTATTCCAGGTGATGGGCCGCAGGAACTCTGCCACGGGAAACATGGCACGTGAGTAGAGCCAGCGGCTGACGTGGTTGCGGCTGATGTGGTAAAGGAATGATTCTGCCGGAACAGCAAAAAGAATGTTCTGCAGCTCTTTGAGATTCTTTACGCGGGCAATCTCTTCCAGCGTGTCCGGGTTGCGGAAGATAAGTCGCCGAAGCCGAAATTGTCTGATACAATACGGCGCAGGTCCACATCCATCTTTTTGGAATTCTTGTCGATGAAGGCGGCATCGTATTTGGCTGCATACGCTGCGTTGTCCGATTCGCTGGACTGTATGATAAGGGGTACAAACGGGTCTTCCTTGCGGATGGCGGCACAGAGCTTGATACCGGCCAGTCCGTCCTTCTCGCCCCGTTCTACGCGGGGGAAGCGTACGTCGGTGATGACACCTAATATATTATTCTTATATTTTTGGTAGATGCCAAAGGCTTCTTCATAGGTACGTGCCAGTACAATTTTGGGACGTCCCTCATGCGCAGCGTGCGCTGGTGGGCATTCAGTGCTTCAGTAGAGAATTCCTGGCTCTGCTTCAATACGAATTTATACAGATTGGGCAGGATGGAGGAGTAAAAGCGGATGCCGTCTTCCACCAGCAGGATGAGCTGCACACCCACTTCGTTGACGTCGTGCTCCAGGTTCATCTTGTCCTCTATCAGCTTGATGATGGAAACCAGCAAGTCGGTGTTTCCCAGCCAGCAGAACACATACTCAAAGGGACTGAGGTCTTCATTGGCAATACGCTTGGTGATGCCGTGGCTGAAAGGGGTAAGTATCACCATCGGAATCTGTTCATACAGGTTTTTGATGTATCGTGCCACGTCGAAGCTGTCGTTGTCTCCCGTGCCCGGCATGCAGATGATGAGGTCGAAAGAGATGGAGGACAGCTGTGTCAGCGCCTCCTCGCAAGTGGAAACCTGCGTGAAACGGGGAGGGTAGCGCAAGGAGAGCGAAGTGTATTCATTGAATATCTTTTCGTCGATGCGGCCGTCATCTTCCAGCATGAAAGCATCGTAAGGATTGGCTATCAGAAGGACGTTGAAAATGCGCCGTGTCATGAGGTTGGCAAACTGTGTGTCCTTGAAATAGAGCTGGTTTAATTTGAACTTACTGAGCATGGCTTCTCATGATTTGTTGGTTTCGGAAGGCAAAAGTAATAGAAATCGAACCTATTCGGATAGTTTTTCGACCGTTTTTTTTATATTTATGCGTAATATTGCATCCGAAAAACAATATATGACCTATGTCTGCTCCATATCCGTTTCCATATAAATCCGTTGCATGTACATTTCTGCTGTTATGGGTGTTCGTTTTTTTGTCCGCTGACTTGTTTGCCGGTTCATTCCGTACCTTGGGTATCAAGGAGGGATTGGGCAGTCGGCAAGTATTCCAGATAAACAAGGATTCGGCCGGATTTGTCTGGGTGTATACTCATGTCGGGATAGATCGTTATGACGGGAATGAAATCAAGCATTACAAGCTGGACGGAATGGTTGATTCCAGGGACAATATCCAGTCTTCCACTACCATGATGTGTGATAAGGAGGGTATTGTCTGGGTTGCATTGAAGAATGGAAAAATCTATGCATACAACAAACTGACGGACTCTTTCCAATTGCGTGTGGACTTGGCCGATTACCTGCCTTCTCCGGTATTGTATAATATGCTGTTTGATGACGAAAACCGTTTGTGGTTGTGTATGTCGAAGGGGCTTTATTCTTGGGAAGAAAGTGCAGGACTGTCTTTTGCCGGATTGAAGGGGCAATCTGTCCGTTGCATGGTCCAAATGGAAGATGAAGTGTTTTTTGCAGGCACCGACAAGGGTGTCTTCCGGCTGACGAAGGCAGGAGCGGCAGGTTCTTCGTCTTTTGAGACGAGGCCGGTTGACCTGCATACAGAGATGCATGTGGAATCGCTCTATGTCTTCGGAGCGAAGCTGTTCATCGGTACCTTTTCAAACGGCGTATTTGTGCTTGACGGTCCCGAAGCAAATACATTCCTTGAATGACCGGATTCCTCATGTACCTATCCGTTCGTTTGCAAGGACAAAGGATAATTTGCTGCTGGTGGGAGCCGACGGTGCGGGTGTTTTCTGCATGGATGTCGCTACCGGAGAACTTTTGAACCATTATATGAATAACGGGGATGATGACAAAAGCTTGAGTGGTAATACGGTATCCGATATTTGTGTGGATGAATCCGGAGTTGTATGGATTGGCACTTCTACGAATGGCATCAGCTATCTGGATCCGGAGATGCCGGATGTCTATAGAATCAGGCACGAACGCAATAATGATAATTCCCTGAAGTCGGACCATGTAAATGTGATGTTTCAGGACTCGGAGGGAGATTATTGGTATGGTACAAACAACGGCGTCAGCCTCTATCAACCTCGGTCACGCAAATGGACCCACTATCTGGACGGTACGGAATATAGTGGCAAAGTGGTATTGGCGCTTGCCGAAGACTCCGGGGGAAACATCTGGGTAGGTGGCTATGGTATCGGTGTCTATTGTATTCATAAACGGACCGGACGGGTACAGAAGAAAGAGAAAAGAAATGCACATCCGGAGAAGGGAATAGCCACCGACTATGTTTATGCCATTTATGCGGAAGGGGATTATGTCTGGTTCGGTGGTATTGAAGGAGAGTTTACCCGTTACGATATACGGACGGATACTTATACATATTACCCGATTGATTGCATAGGTGACATAAAGCCGGGTAGGGGGGCTCATTACTGATTGCCGGTTGCAGTGGGTTGGCCGTCTTTGATAAGAAGTCGGGAGACACGCAGTGGCATCAGACGTTTGGAGACATCTCTCTGCATTATCCTGTCCGTTGCCTGATGCAGTCCTCATCCGGCGATACCTGGCTGGCTACAGACGGGGAAGGCCTTATACGTGTTGGGCCGGATGGGAAAGAGGCGCATGCCTATACCGTAGATGACAATCTGGTTTCCAATTCCATCAACAGCCTGCTGGAGGATAACGAAGGGCGTATCTGGTTCAGTACGGAGAAGGAATTGTATTGCTTGGACTGCTCCCGGGATATTATCATCAGTGCCAATGATTTTTTGGATGTCAGCTGGGGATATTACAATCCGAATGCTGCCCTTAAGTTGAAGAATGGATGTCTTGCTTTCGGCACCGCAGAAGGGGTTCTTTCCTTTCTCCCGTCTTTGGACTTGGGACTCATGCACCCGTTGAGCTGATTCTGACAGACTTTAAACTGCTTTATGAATCGGTCAAAGCGGGAATGAAAGGCTCTCTTTTGCAAACGAATATCAATGATACCCGGAAAATAGATTTGAAGTATAATCAAAACTCCTTCTCTATTTCCTTCTCTGCCATCAACTTTGCAGTCCCGCATCGTATCAGGTATGAGTATAGGCTCGAAAACTACAATGAGGAGTGGGAACACTCCAATTCGGTGCGTAACGTGAGCTATATGAATCTATCGTCCGGTAGGTATGTATTTCGCTTGCGGGCGTTTGATAAGTACACCGGGCGGCAGGTGGGAGAAAGAAGTCTGGACATTGTCGTTCATAGCCCTTACTGGGTTTCGTGGTGGGCGTTGCTCATCTATTTCATCTTGTTGTCTGTCTTTGTCTACATGTTTTTGCAGTATAGGAGGCATAAGGTGAACGAGGGGCGTATAAGGGACAAGATACGTTCTTTTATCAGCATAGCTCATGACATTCGTACCCCGGTTACTTTAATAAAGGCTCCGCTGAGCGAGCTCGAAGCGCAGGAGGGACTTCCGGAGCAGGGTAAGAAAACCGTTGCGGTGGCAATGAAGAATGTGGAAAAACTGATGGGAATGATTACTCAACTGCTTGAGTTGCAGAAAACGGAACTGCATGCCGAGGAGTGTCTGAAGGTTTCTCCATACGACATTAAGGCTTATCTGGAGGAAAAAATGGCGGAGTTTCACTTAGCCGCCATGCAGAAGAGCGTCGGGATAGAGTTGGAGGTGGAGCCGGATATGCCCAAGGTTTGGATTGACCGGGAGAAGATGGATCATATCATAGACAATCTGCTCTCCAATGCCTTGAAGTATACAGAGAAGGGAGTCATTCACATACTAGTGAAGACTGCAAGAAAGAAGTGGACTATTGAAGTGAAGGATACGGGTATCGGCATTCCGAAAGAGGAGCAGGGCAATATTTTCCACGAATATTATAGAGCCAGAATGCCATGAACTTTGAGGAAACCGGTTCGGGCATCGGTCTGATGATTACGCGCCGCATTGTGAAACAGCATCACGGCACCATCTCTTTCAGTAGCGTGGAGGGACAGGGAACTACGTTTACGGTAACTTTCCCGCAGAGGATAAAGGCGAGCGTGGCGGTGGAAGCGAAGGCTGACGGCCGGGAAGAAGCTCAGGCCGCTACCGGGGCTGTGCATGAAGAAACGGAACGTGCCGGGAAGAATGTCCTTCTTCTGGCGGAGGACGATGCGGATATGAGGGAGTATCTGGTGGACAGCTTGTCTTCCGAATATAAGGTAGTTGCCGTGCCCGACGGCGGAAAGGCATTGGAGACGGCAAGGGAAATCAATCCTGATATCATTATCTCGGACATTGTGATGCCGGTACTGGAAGGTGATGAATTGTGCCGGATTCTGAAATCATCGGTAGATACAAGCCATATACCTATTATATTACTGACCGCACTGAGTGAGAGGGAAAATATCATCTTCGGACTGGAGGCCGGTGCCAATGACTACATCATCAAGCCTTTCGACTTGTCTGTGCTGAAAGTGCGTATCAGGAATATTCTTCAGAATAGGCAGCATTTGCGCGAAACCGTGTTGGCGATGGATGCGCAGCCCGAAGAGACAGACTATACCAGCCAGTTGGACAAGGAGTTCCTGGACAAGGTTATGAAAGTGATTGAGGAGGAGTTGTCCGATTCGGAATTCTCCATCAATGACTTCTGCCGGATGCTGGGCATGAGCCGCACTTCTGTCTACAATAAGATAAAGACGCTGACCGGGCAGGGACCGAATGACTTCATCCGCATTGTCCGTTTGAACAAGGCAAAAGAGCTGCTGGTTTCCCGGAAATATTCGATAGGGGAAGTGGCGAATATGGTCGGATTTTCTGACCCGAAATATTTCAGTACATGCTTCAAAAAGCAGTTTGGTACCAGTCCCAGCAAAATTTAGAGCCATGAAGACTGCTTTTGAACCACCGCTGACAAGTATTAAACCTTTTTTGTCAGAGAATAAACCCTTGTCTCCCTGATAGTGCGTAATATTGTGGACAGTAAACAATATTAAAAAACGCATATAAAAAATGGAAACGTATTTAGGTCTTGATTTAGGAGGCACGAAGTTGCTGATTGGCGAAATGGATAGCCGTGGCAACATTTTGAGGTATAAGAAATATGACTCCGGTTACTTTAATCAGCAGGCTGCGCTGGAAATCATCAAGTCGTCGCTCGATGATTATATCCGTACCGTGGGCTGGTATGACCAGAAACCGGTAGCGATGGGTGTTGGGCTGATAGGGCGTGTAGATCCCAACGAAGGTGTCTGGCTGCAGATTGACCCGAGCAGGACACAGCGGATTGAGTTGGCAAAGGAACTGTCGGATATATATGGTATGCCTTGCCATATAGACAATGATGTGAAGAGCGCTACAAGAGCCGAACGTGTCTGGGGATTCGGACAAATTTCCAAAAACTTATATACGTAAATGTAGGTACAGGCATTGCCGTGGGTACGGTGATAAATGGGAGACAAATCCGTGGCAGCCATTTCAATGCCGGCGAAGTGGGACACGTGCGTGTAGGTGTGAACATAGGCATTAAATGCGGTTGTGGACGGATGGACTGTGTGGAGGCGATTGCTGCCGGCATAGGTTTTGACAATTGTGCCCGTCTGCTCCGCAACCAGTATGAGACCGGCCTGCATATTCCGGCTGAAAAAGGGGAACGGGTGATTGTGAGTGAGGTGTTTGCACTTAGTCAGAAAGGTGACCCTCTCTGTACGGTGCTGGTGGAGAATGCAGCTGAGGCGCTTGCCAATCTTATCATGAATCTGGTACGTGTGATTGACCCGGACACGGTGGTGTTGGGTGGAGGCATTGTGGCCGACGGATATATGCACGAGAAGATTCTGGAGAAACTTCATCCTACGACCATGCGTTTTGTCAGCAACGGGGTTGTCATTACGAAACTGAATCCCGGATTTATCGGGCTTCTGGGGGCCGGTGCGGTGGCGATGAATATGTGATTAGGAATTAATGATTAAGAATATGAAAATAACAATAACAAAGAATGAAAAGGAGTTTGACTGCACGGCTGCATGGCGCATCATCGGGCAGATGTTGAATGAACCGGAGAGTGTGATAGGACTTTCGACGGGACGTACTACCGGCAATCTTCATCGGTTGGTGGGAGAAATCTATACTAAATATCCGTTTAAGGTGGATACCGTTACTTTCTTCGGATTGGATGAGGTAACGAATGTGCCGCGCGAATATGCCGGAGCATGCTACACGATGCTGAAAACGGAGTTGATGGATACATTGGGCATCAAGGAAGAGAATTTTTTGATGCTGCCTACCATTTCTGGTGATTTTGAACAGTCATGCAGGGATTTCCAGCAGGAAATTGCGAACCGTGGCGGTATTGATTTGCTGATTTTAGGGTTGGGTGAGAACGGGCATCTGGGATTCAACCAGCCGGAATCTCCCTTTGGCGGTGAAGCATGGGTGACCCGGATGAATGTGGAACTGGAAGAACGCATCCGTAGAGAAACGGGTACTCCCCCCGATAACGAGCTGGGAGGAGCTACTTTGGGAATAAAGAACATCATGCAGGCACGCCGGATTGTGCTGGTTGCCAAAGGGACTAATAAAGCGGATATTGTCAAGCGGATGCTTGAAGGGCCTGTGACAACAGATGTTCCTGCTTCCATCCTTCAGCTTCATCCAACTGTGAATTTCTGCTGGATGAGGCGGCGGCAAGCATGCTTAACTGCTAAGTCGCCTTGCAGGCGGCTGATAACTAATTATTTGAATTAATAATCAAAATACTATGACACAACAAGAAAAACAAATAAACTATATGGGGCCATTCATCACGATGGTGTTCTTGTTCTTTATTGTAGGTTTCCTTACGACTGCCAATACTCAGTTTCAGGGTCCTCTGAAAGAAACTTTTCTTTCGGAAGTGGGTGGGTTGAAAAATACTTTTGCCACTTTGATTACTTTCTCCTGGTTCCTTGCTTATCCGGTTTGTGGAGGGGTAGGCTCGTCGTGGATTAGCAAATACGGGTATAAAGGGACATTGATGCGTGGATTGCTGGTGATGATTGTGGGGCTTGGTTTGTTTTTTGCCTCTTCCTATTTCACTGTGCACTTTCCGGAAGCGAATTGGCACGCAGGAAATAATGTTATCCCTGGAGGTTCTTGATTTTCTTACTGGGTTCTTTCGTGGTAGGGGCTTCGGCCACCATTCTGCAAGTGGTTATAAATCCTTATCTGACGGCTTGCCATGTCAAGGGTACCCAGTCCATTCAGCGTTTGGCTATAGGTGGTTCCGCCAATTCTGTGGGAACTACGCTTGCTCCTTATTTCGTGACCGGTGTCGTGTTCGGCGGTCTGTCTATGGAGGACATTCAGATTGACCAGCTGATGGTTCCGTTCCTGGTATTGATGGCTGTTATTTCTTTGATTGTATTGTTGTTGATGAAATTGTCTTTGCCCGATATCCAAGGAACCAGGTAGAGAAGGGAGAAAAGCTGGAAAAAAGTGTATGGTCCTTCCGTCATCTGACATTGGGCGTGGTGGCTATCTTCTTTTATGTAGGAGTGGAAGTCTGTATCGGGGCCAATATCAATCTGTATGCCATCGAGATGGATTATGCTTCTCCGGCACTGATGGCTACGCTCTATTGGGGTGGTATGCTTGTGGGCCGCCTGGTGGGGAGCAGCCTGAGCAGGATTTCTCCCCGCGTGCAGTTGACGGTTACTACGGTATCGGCAGGAGTACTTGCTTTGCTGGCTATTCTTCTGAATAATCCGTGGCTGCTCACGGCAGTAGGTCTGTTTCATTCCATCATGTGGGGAGCTATCTTTACATTGTCCGTTGCCCATTTGGGAAAATACACTTCGGTGGCTTCGGGTGTGTTCATGATCGGAGTGGTAGCGGTGCCATATTGCCCTTGTTGCAGGGAGTGCTTGCCGATGTCCTTGGAGGCTGGAGATGGTCATGGTTCATCGTTCTTTTTGGAGAAGCATTTATGTTGTATTATGCATTGATAGGTTCACGGGTCCGTCAGACAGCTGATTGATGCTTGTTTGTCCATAATAACCGTGGATAAATGGCTTGCGAAGCTTAGAGCCTGTTTTAAATAAATATTAGTAATATGAAAAATTTTAGATTGATTGTTTTGTCCGTACTGGCTGTTCTGGTGTCGTGCGGCAATCTGAGGGCTGCGGACGAATCGGAGATTCCGCTTGACGGTAAAGTGGTCGTGGCTTATGTTACTTCCTGGAGTCACGTTATTCCTGACCCTAAGTACATGACTCACATTAATTATGCCTTTGGGCATGTCGATGAGACCTTTGATGGTGTAGGTATTGCCAATGAAGGGCGCTTGAGACAGATGGTGGAATTGAAAAAGCAGAAGCCGGATTTGAATGTACTGTTATCCATCGGTGGATGGGGCAGCGGACGTTTCAGTGAGATGGCCGCGAATGAGAAATACCGCAAGGCATTTGCCAAAGATTGCCGACGGGTGGTGAAAGAGTATGGGCTGGATGGTATTGACATCGATTGGGAGTATCCTACGAGTAATGCCGCCGGCATTTCTTCTTCTCCTGACGACACGAAGAACTTTACATTACTGATGCGGGACATCCGTAAGGCCATCGGCCCGAAGAAGTTGTTGACCCTTGCTACGGTGGCTTCCGGTGAATATATTGATTTCCAGGCTATTCTTCCTTATATTGATTTCGTGAATATCATGTCATACGATATGGGAAATGCCCCTAAGCACCATTCTGCTCTCTACTCTTCGGACAACAGTGGCCGGATGACGGGTGACAAGGCTGTGAAGGCTCATTTGGCTGCCGGTGTGCCTGCCGACAAGCTGGTGATGGGGATGCCTTTCTATGGCCGCGGTGGAAAGGAATATCCCAATTTTCAAGACTTCAACAAGGTGGGATATGCCAAAGGATTCCGTGAATGTTGGGACGAGACGGCCCGGGTACCTTACCTGGTGAATAAGAACGATACACTCGTTTTCGGTTATGAGAATCCGCGTTCATTGGCCATCAAGTGCCAGTATATTCTGAAGCAAAACCTGTTGGGAGGTATGTATTGGGATTATGACGGAGACAACGAGCAGGGTGACTTGCGCCGTACCGTCTATGAGAACCTGATAGAACGCAAGCCTTTTTATGATAAGACCTACCGGGTATTGGTACTCACTGAGAGTGCCGGACAACACAAGCCTTTCTCGGATGCAGCATTGAAATGCTGGTAGATGAAAGTAAGGTTCAGAACCTGCAGATTCAAGTGCTGAACAATGCCGGCCTTTTGGCACAAAAGAGTGTGCTGGACGGTACGGATCTTGTCATCCAGCTGGACTTTCCGCCTTATACATGGCCCAAGGAGGCGGAGCAGAATTTTGTGGATTACATCAATGAAGGTCGTGGCGGCTGGATAGGCTTCCATCATGCCACGTTGCTTGGAGAGTTTGACGGGTATCCTTTGTGGCAGTGGTTCAGCGATTTTATGGGGGGCATCCGTTTCCGTAACTACATTGCTCCGCTTGCCGACGGCACGGTAGTGGTGGAAGACAAGGAGCACCCTGTGATGAAGAATGTGGATGCCTCGTTCGTCCTCCCCGATGACGAGTGGTACACATACGACAAGAGTCCGCGCCCCAATGTACGTGTATTGGCGAATGTGGACGAATCCACCTATACCCCTGCTTCGGATGTGAAGATGGGTGACCATCCGGTGGTATGGGTCAATGAAAAAGTGAAGGCCCGTAATGTCTATTTCCAGATGGGGCACAGCCCGAAGCTGTTCAAGTCGGATGATTTCACCGCAATGTTGCACAATGCCATTTCGTGGACATTGGGTAAATGACGTGTGCCCGAGCTTCCAAATGACAGAGGCTTACAAAGTATGGACAGGTTGTTTTTTATAGAATAGTTTTTCAGGTAACGGATTATCGTTAAGGTAATTGTTTGTAATAGGTATTTAGTATCTCCGTATCGTGCTTGTTGTCAGGCCACGATACGGGAGCTTTGTTTTATTTCTTCATCTTCGATTTACGTTTCAAATACCATTTGCAGTCATTGTACGGTATCTTTGATTCCTTGTTAGAGAGATACTCCATGCCGCTCCTCGGTGCCAAAGGGGGTGTTCCCCGGTGCCGAGCCCCTTGCTCCTCGATGTCGGAGGAATGCCCCGTTCAAAAGGCATTTGGAATAGGGGAATGGCTATTTATTAGTATGATGATGCTGGTAAGAGACTTTTTTGATAAATAATATACCTTATATGACTAATTGTCAACCTCGCTCCACATGTTGTACTTTACTTTTATAGCGCAAAAAAAAACTTTAATATAAAAGCTATGCAAGTGAGAAATTTAATTGTGGGTGCGCTATTGTTTTCCTGCACCGGGCATGTAAATGCCCAATCATTGACTTTGCGAGTCGATAATATTGATCAGATTGTGGATTCCATGACTTTGGAAGAAAAAGTAAATCTTCTGGTGGGGCGTAACGATTATCTTTTTGGAGGATATGAGAAGCTGGATAAGGCTCCTCGTGTGATGGATTCCAGTATTTCCGGATTTACTCAGGTAATTCCCCGGTTGGGTATTCCTGCCACCGGACTTGCCGATGGTCCTGCCGGTGCTGTTGTTGTGACGCGTCCAGATAGCAAGAAGAATTATTATGCCACAGGATTTCCCATAGGTTCTCTGCTCGCCTGCTCGTGGAACACAGGGCTGGTAGAAACCATCGGCCAGGCAATAGGTAATGAGATTTTGGAATATGGCGTAGATGTTGTGTTGGCACCGGGGATGAACATACACCGTTCACCGCTTTGTGGTCGTAACTATGAATATTTCTCTGAAGATCCTGTATTGACTGGCAAAATTGCCGCTGCCTATATTCGCGGTGTCCAAAGTAATGGTGTAGGAGCTTGTCCGAAGCATTTTGCCGTCAACAGCCAGGAAACGAATCGTACGGAAGTAAACGAGATTGTTTCCCAACGCGCGCTGCGCGAGATCTACCTGAAAGGTTTTGAAATAGCTGTGAAAGAAAGCCACCCATGGACCATCATGTCCTCCTACAATCGTCTGAACGGTCCTTATACCCAGGAAAATTACGAACTGCTGACCACCGTTTTACGTGACGAATGGGGGTTCGACGGTATCGTAATGAGCGACTGGATTCGGCTTCGCAACACTGCTGCCCAGATACATGCCGGCAATGACCACCTGCAGCCGGGCGAGCAAAAGCAAGTGGATGACCTTCTCGACAAAGTGAAGACCAACCAACTTTCTGTGGCAGACATTGATATTTGTGTAAAACGAAATGCTGAACTACATTGTTAAAACCCCTCATTTCAGAGGATATAAATATAGCGATAACCCAGATCTGAAAGCTCACGCTCTCCTTGCTCGCCAATCGGCCGCCGAAGGTATGGTGTTGCTCAAAAACGATAATGGCGCATTGCCATTGAGAAACGTGAAAAAGTCGCACTCTTCGGTTGTACCTCTTACAACTTCTGGGCAGGTGGCACTGGTTCGGGTAATGTCGTTAAGCCTTATGTTGTGAATATGCAACAAGGCCTTAATAATGCCGAATTTGAAACCACAGGAAATCTGGAAGAGCTATATAATAAATACCTCGACTACCAACGTGCCAAGAACCGTTGCGACCGTGGCAAATCTCAAGGTTATTATGGTGAAGAAAAGGATATACTGGAAATGCCTGTCAGCAAAGATTGTATCGTTTATCAAGCCAAGGAAGCTGATGTGGCTATCCTTACCATCGGTCGTCAGGCTGGAGAAGGTAATGACCGCACGATTGAAAACGATTTTAATCTGAGTGAAGTTGAACAGAATCTGCTAAGTGACCTCTGCAACGCTTTTCATGCCCTTGACAAGAAGGTGATTGTAGTGCTCAATGTGGGTGGTGTTGTTGAAACTGCTTCATGGAAAAGTCTTCCCGATGCTATTCTGTTGGCATGGCAGCCTGGTCAGGAAGGAGGAAACTCTGTAGTAGATGTATTGCTGGGTAAAGAAAATCCATCAGGAAAGCTGGCCATGACTTTTCCTATCACTGTCATGGATCATCCTTCTTCACGTAACTTTCCACTCAATGGATATAAAGGACAAAGAGGTAGTGCCGGACGTGAAAATATAGACTATACTCTGCACAAAGAAGGTATCAATATCGGTTACCGTTATTTTAATACTGTAAACAGACCGGTTTCTTATCCTTTTGGTTACGGATTGAGCTACACGGAATTTTCTTATGACAATTCTGTTGTAAAAGCTACCGGTAAAGGTTTCAAAGCTAGTATCCGCGTAAAGAATATTGGTAAAGTGGCAGGCGTGAAAGCGTTCAACTCTATGTCTCCGCTCCTGCCGGTGGACTGGAAAAACCAGCTTGTGAATTGAAGCTTTTGCTAAAACTAAACTATTGCAACCTGGTGAGAGTGAAATACTGATATTCAATGTATCCGACTACGATTTGGCTTCTTTTGACGAAAGTATACAAAGTTGGGTAAGTGCCAAAGGAAAATATATTGTAAAATTGGTGCTTCCATTGAAGATATCCGTGGTATAGGAGCTTATTGGTTATCTAAAGAATTTACTAAAAAAGTTAATGACGTATTGAAACCAACAATGTCTCTCCGGAGTAATTGAATAACTCTTTATTTATAAACTAATACTATTTTATTATGAAAAACTTTTCAATGATACTGCTCATGATTATTTCGATGATATCATGCTCTTCAAAGGGCGATGAGCTGAAAGAACTTCCATCTCTTCCGGACGAGCCAGTGATAGAGGAGCCAAATCCCATTCCTGGTTCTACCGACAAAATAGTTGTCGGTTATGTCACCTCATGGTCAAATCACGAGGTGAAGCCGGAATATGTTACCCATATCAATTATGCCTTCGGGTATGTGCAGGGAACATTCCGTGGTATCGGAATCTCCAACGAGGAACGTCTGAGGTCGGTTGTTGCCTTGAAGAAGCAAGCCTCCCACTTGAAGGTGCTCTTGTCGATAGGAGGTTGGGGCAGTGGCAACTTCAGTGAGATGGCAGCAGATGCCGACAATCGCCTCGCTTTTGCTGCCGACTGTAAGCGCGTGATTGATGAGTTTGGTCTCGACGGCATTGATATAGACTGGGAATTTCCTACGAGTAACATGGCAGGTATCTCTTCGTCACCCGACGACACTCGCAACTACAACCTGATGATGCGCGACATTCGTCAGGCTATAGGAAGCAACAAGCTTCTGACGCTCGCAACAGTATGCTCTGCCGATTACATCGATTTTGAAGGCGTTATGCCTATATTGACTTTGTCAACATCATGGCGTACGACATGGAGAATCCTCCTAAGCACAATGCTCCCCTATATCAGTCTTCAAAATTCCCCGGATGGTTTAACTGTGACATGGCGGTCAAGGCGCACTGTGCCAAGGGAGTGCCCGCATCGAGCTTGTGCTCGGTATGCCTTTTTATGGTCATGGAACCGATATTTACGACCACTCCACAGATTTTAAGAATGTAAGGGTGCCTCGGGGTACACCAACTGTTGGGACGACGAGGCAAAGGTCCCTTATGTGACCGACAAGAATGGACGTTTTGTCCTCAGCTACGACAACGCTCGCTCAATAGGTTTGAAATGTGATTATATTCTCGAAAACGAACTTCTTGGAGCCATGTTCTGGGACGATGCCGGCGATGACAGTAACGACACGCTTCATAAGACTATAGCTAATAAACTTTTTGTTAAATCTAACTGACGACTATATAAGCTATATATATCAGTAGATTGCTTTAATATAGGAATGGTGCTTTCTGGTAGAAAAACGGGACTGTCTAACAACTAAGAAGTTAGATGGACTCTCTTTTTTTAGGCAGTATGCTTTCTGGGGGGTATGATGTATTTTAAACCTTCTTGATAGTTTTTAAACTTATGCGATGTTATGTCGTATTTTAAACCTCAAATGTTATTTTTTACCCGCTATTGGAAAGATTCATTAATACATTTGCAGAAGTTCTAACACTAATGATTTTATTTAATTCTAATTCTAATTCTAATGCTAATGGGAAAGTTATGCAGATTACATCTCCTTTTGTTGGCTTTGTTGCTACCGGGAGTGTCCTTCGCACAAAATCTTTTAAAAGTGCAAGGTTGTGTTACTGACGAGCAGAACGAGCCACTTATCGGGGCTACCGTGCAGACTAAAGACAAGTCGAAAGGCACGATAACGGATAGCGGTGGCAACTATGTTTTGTCGGGAGTTCCCAAGGGTTCAACCTTGGTGTTTTCGTATGTCGGCTACAAGTCGAAAGAAGTAAAGGTGACATCAGCTTCTCTTAATGTTGTCATGGAATCGGATGATGAACTGCTTGATGAAGTGGTTGTCATCGGCTATGGCCAGCAGCGTAAAGTGACGCTGACGGGTTCTGTCTCCAACGTAGGAGGTAAGGAACTTCTCAAATCGCCGGCCGCATCGCTTGGCAATACCCTTTCGGGTAAGCTTCCGGGACTCCAGTCGGTGCAGTATACCGGCGTTCCCGGTGCCGACGACCCTGTTATCCGCATCCGTGGTATCGGTTCGTTCAACAGCGCCGAACCTCTTGTGCTTGTCGATGGTGTAGAGCGTGAGTTCAGCCAGATAGACCCGAACGAGGTGCAGGACATTTCTATTCTTAAGGACGCTTCCGCTACGGCAGTCTTCGGCGTGCGTGGTGCCAACGGCGTTATTCTCGTTACAACACGTCGCGGCGAGGTAGGCAAGCCTGCCATCACACTGACCACTTCAGTAGGTCTTCAGCAGATTTCCAAATTCCTTGAGCCGGCAAACTCCTACGAGTATGCAACGGCTTACAATCATGCTCAGGAAGTGGAAGGAGTAGCCGAGGACGGATGGAAGTTCTCGAAGGAAGCTATACAGCACTGGAAGGATATGGATATGCCTACCGTTTATCCAAGCACCAACTGGTTCAAGTACTTGATGAATGACCACGCATGGCAGGAACAATATAATATTAATGTGTCGGGTGGTACTGAACGTGCCCGCTATTTCGTTTCCGTCGGCATGCTCAATCAGGACGGCCTTTTCAAAACCTTCGACCAAGGCGATGACGCAAACTTCAAATACCGCCGTTACAACTTCCGCGCCAACCTCGATGTGGATTTCTCTAAGCTGAGCACGCTTTCCATCGGTATCGGTGGCCGCATCGGTAGACGTAACTCTATCGGTAATGGTGAGTATAACGGTCAGTCAGGAGTCTTTGGCGTGGAAGGTCTTCTCAATAATGGTACGCCAATGTCAGGCTACGGTCTTGACAGTGAGGGACGTCGCATTGTTTCCGACCCTGACCTTGTTGGCGCGGTTGGCTCCGATGGTCTCGGTCTTATCTACCAGCACGGTTATACTATTCAGCGCCAAAGTGTTGTTAACCTCGACCTTCAGTACAAGCTTAAGCTCGACTTTATCACCAAGGGCCTTGATTTCCGCATCAAGGTTCCTACAACTCTGACTATACACAGCAGAAAGCACGTACTACTGCCGGTGGTATCAGCTACAAGGCCACCGTCGCTAAGGGTGAATACGAGGAAGACGGTTCTCCAAAGGTGGTTTATGTCCGTCAAGGTGACTCATGGCCTCTTGGCTATGAGGAGGAAAAATGGGGAGGCAGAAACTGGTATGCAGAGGCGAGTCTCAACTATGCCCGCAAGTTCGGTGACCATAATTTTGGTGCGCTCGTTCTTTACAATGAATCTAAAAATTACTATCCTGGTGGTGTCTACAATTCTATCCCCCGTGGTTATGTAGGTATGGTAGGCCGTGTCACCTACGATTACCAGACTAAGTATATGATAGACCTCAACATGGGCTATAACGGTTCAGAGAACTTTGCCAAAGGTAAGCGATTCGGCTTTTTCCCTTCTGCTTCTCTCGGCTGGATCATCTCTTCTGAAAAATTCTGGGAGCCTATCAGTAAGTGGTTTCTTACCTTAAACTTCGCGGTTCTGTCGGTAAAGTAGGTAATGACCAAGGTGTGGGTCGTTTCCTCTATTTGCCCGGTACATGGCAATTCTACAACAACAACGGTGGTGCGTGGTGGACCAATGACCGTACAGGCAACTTCGGAACCAACAACGGTTCGTTCATGCCCGGCGCACGCGAATCCAGCAACGGTAACCCCGATGTTACTTGGGAAACAGCTACCAAGCAGAACTATGGCGTTGATGTACGCTTCTTTGGAGATCGCTTGAGTTTCGGTGTCGACCTCTTCTGGGAAGACCGCAAGAACATCCTCATTTCCAACGAAACAACCATTGCAGGTATTTCCGCTCTCAAACCCAATTCCATCAACTTCGGTCGTGTCAAGAATCATGGTTATGAAATGACCTTACGTTGGTCAGACCGCATTGGTAAAGTGGACTACTCGATAGCTCCTACATTTGCTTTCGCACGCAACAAGGTAGTGGAAATGGCAGAAGTGAAGAAGGAATTCCCCCACATGTATCATACTGGTCATCCTGTAGGTCAGCCTTTCGGCTACGACTTCTTTGAATTCTATGTTCCCGGTGAAACCGAACAGCGTTACAAGGACGTTTACGGTGTCGACATGCCGGACCAGCAGATTACATTGCGTCCTGGTGATAGCGTGTTCGTTGACCTTACGGGTGATGGTAAGGTGGATGCCAACGATGTACATGCCATCGGCTACAGTGATATTCCTGAATATACTGGTAGTATGAACGCAACGCTCAACTGGAAGGGGCTCGACTTCTCCATGACTTGGGTAGGTGCCACTCACGTTAACCGTCAGCTTAGTTCTTTCTATACTCCGGCCTTCGGTACTGGTAACCAGTCAATGCTCAATAAATGGGTCTATGATAATTCTTGGACCGAGGATAACCCCGGTGCCTGCCTGCCACGTATCTCTCTTGAAAAATCGGCACGCGAGCATAACGGTTCGCTTTCAGACCCATGGATGGTCGATGCATCGTATATTCGTCTGAAGAACCTTGAGATTGGTTATTCATTCCGCATACCCGGTGTGCCCATCAACAACATCCGTGTTTATGCCAATGGTATAACCTTCTTACTTTCACAAGCTTCAAGGCCAATGACCCGGAAGCACAAGCCGGTTATGGCAGCACGCGTTATCCTATGACCCGTGTCTATAACTTCGGTATCAACTTAAACTTCTAACATTCAAGACCATGAATCTTATAGAGAAAATAAAAACTGCTACTATTATATGTGTAGCCGGTACCATGATAGGGATGGGGTCGCTGAGCTCCTGTGTCGATGATATCAACATCGGAAACGGCTTCCTCGACAAGCAGCCGGGTGTTGACGTGACCGTAGACTCCATCTTTGTCAAGGGAGAAAATGCAAAGCGTTTCCTCTGGCACATGTACGGTGCCATGCACAATCCTTTCACCTATACAGGTGCAGTATGGTATTCGCACCCCGATGCTCTCACCGATATTTGCCAGTCGTACTGCGGATGGCACAATCTTGGAAAGTACTACGGTGGTGACCTTACCGAGACCGACCAGGATAACGGCGGTTTCGTCAAGTTCCCCTTCATCGCCAACGGTGATGGCAATGCCCGTGCAGGCATTTGGCGTACCATTCGTGAGGGTTGGATTTTCATTGAGAACATTGATCGCGTTCCCGACTTGAGTGAATCAGAGAAGAGCCAGCTCCGCGGTGAGGTGTATGTCATCATGGCATCGCGCTATCTTGATGCTTTCCGCAACTTCGGAGGTCTTCCAAAAGTGGACCGCTCATTCTTGGCAGCTGATGTTGTAGATGGCAGGCGTATGGGCGTAATTGAGACAGCAGAGTTCATTGACGGACTTATCCAAGCCGCCATTGATGAGCCGGGCCTTCCTTTCTTTGTGCAGGATCAGGCTACCAACTCCGGACGTTTGACCAAAGGCTCGGCCTATGGTCTGCGTGTAAGGCTGTGGAACTTCGTGGCTTCGCCTCTGTTTAACAGTGACAAACCTTATCTTGAATTCACTCGCAACGAGGAGAATCAGGACCTCAACCAAGTATGGACCGGCGGTTACAACTCCGAACTTTGGCAGAAAGCACTAAAAGCTTGTGAGGATTTCTTCCAAGCCAACAGCGCCAACGGCAACTATTTCGCCCTTGTACAGCCCACCGGTGACAGTGAGCAAGACTATTGCAACGCTTTCCGTGCCGCCTACTGGTTCCGTGGCAACAGCGAGAAGGTGATTGAAGTTCATGCCGGTCTGGGTACAAACGCTTGGAATGGTGACTGGAACGTAGAAGGTATGGATGAGTTCGGTATGTCTCTCTTCACCCTCGAATATATGGAGATGTTTGGTATGGCAGACGGTCGTAACTTCCCTTACGACGACCTGTTCAATACCGACAACCCCAACAATGTAGATATCTTTGTCGGCCGCGACCCACGTCTCTACGAGACAATGGTGGTGAATCGCAACAATCTCGTCGAGCAATATCAGGGGCTTTCGAGCACCGAGATGTGGCAAGGCGGCAATGTTGACCAGACTTTCAATCCTGCTGTTACCGACAATCCATGGTCTACCCGTATGAAACTGTTCAAGTATCTTCGCGACAACGGCTATGCAGCATACTATCCGACCAATTTTGCTTATTTGCGTATGGCTGACATTCACCTTTGCTACGCTGAGGCTCTCGCACAGACAGGTAATCTACAGAAAGCCTGCGAGGAGATGAACAAAGTGCGTGCACGAGTAGGTCTTGGCAAGGTAGAGGTCATGAATCCGGAGCTCAATTTGACCACTGACAAGGACAACTTCATCGAGCAGCTCCTTAAAGAACGTGCCTGTGAGTTTGGTTATGAAGACTCTCGCTGGTATGACCTCATCCGCTACAAGAGATCCGACATATTCAAGAAACAGGTACACCAACTGCGTGTATGGCGCAAGGATGCCAACGGCAAGAAGATGGATCCCGCCGACTACAATGGCAACACGAGTCTCGAACCCGGTGAGCCTTGGCCGAACTGCATCTATGAGAAGATACCTTGTACCAACAATATCCGCGTATGGTGGGATACTGACAATCAGACGAGCAAGTGGACCGATAAATGGTATCTCGCGCCTATTTCACGTGATGAAATCAACAAGGGCTATGGCCTGAACCAGAACCGGGTTGGTAATTCAGATTTTAAATATCAATAAGACTTATAGAATATGAATATAAATAGAATGTTGATGCTTGCGACTGCTGTTGCTTCTCTCACGGCAAATGCGCAGGTAAAACTCAACGATAAGAATGCAAATGCCTATGATTTGGGTTACGGCGTGGAAATAAGCAATTTCCTCAGCACCGCTTCCGCAACTACAATCACAGGCGAGGAATTGCAGCAGACTTCGGCAACCAACCTTGCTCAGGCCCTCTATGGACGTCTGCCGGCCTTACGGCTCTATCGCAAGGCGGCTTCTCGGGCGACGAAAATAAGGGTGCCTCGTTTAATATTCGTGGCTATCACACGCTTAACGATAAAAGTATTCTCATCCTTGTCGATGGCTACGAGCGTCCCATCGACGCCTCAGTGTAGAGGAAGTGGAGAGCGTTACCATCCTCAAGGATGCTGCTGCTACGGCACTTCTTGGCCATGAGGGTGTCAATGGTGCTATACTTGTGAAGACAAAGCGTGGCGCTGAAGGTAAGACACACATCAAGGTGGACTACAGCCATAAGTTTCAGTTCAGCCTGAATTCGCAGATATGTAGATGGTTACGGATATGCCAATGCTTTCAATCGTGCCCGTCGTAACGACGGACTCTCTGCCGCATACACCGAGCAGGAGCTTAACCTCTTCAAAGACGGTTCTGACCCGTACTTCTATCCTAACGTGAACTGGCGCGACCTTACTTTCAAAAACAGTGCCGAGGAAGATCATGCATACGTTTCGGTGTATGGAGGCACGAACAAGGTGAAATATTACACCAATATCGATTATACCGATGTGCGCGGTGCTTTCAAAGACACTAAGCAGACAGACTACAATGCACAGTTGCGCCAGTCGAAGGCCAATATTCGTACCAACCTCGACTTCAACATCACCAACACGACTCTCATGTCGGTGAACCTCTTCGGTATGTTCCAGGAGACCAAGCGGCCTTCCGATCTCAATGCCGACGATGCTACAGCTGCTGTCTACAAGCTGCCGGCAAGCGTTTTCCCCTACAAGACCTCAACAGGTATCTGGGTGGTAACGAGGCATACGGTGATGCCAACCCCATTGCCAAGATTCAGGAGTCCGGCTTCTACAAGACCCATCAGCGCCAGTTGTGTAGATGCCAAGCTGTCTCAGAAACTCGACTTCTTGCTCAATGGTCTGAGCGTATTTGTCAGTGCCGGCTATGCCAATTCGTCGATTTACGCGGAAAATTCGCACAAGGCGCACCAGTATGGCTACGAGCGTTATACCGGTACCATTGGCGACAAGAACAACGTATCTTTGAATACATTCGGAAACAAGGAGACCAACCTCACTTTCAGCAACTGGAATGCCGGACAGTGGTGGAAAGCAAAAGCTACCCTGGGTTTCAACTACAAACGTTCGTTCTTCGATAACGACCACTTCAATGCTGCCGTTCTTTATGATAACAGTGGTTCGAGCACTGACGGACGTGGAAACACCTACTATCGTCAGAACATCATGGGAGTTTTCCACTACGATTTTCAGAACCGTTACGTTGCCGACCTTGTGCTTGCAGGTAACGGCTCCAGCCGTACCTACTTCCAAGTGGGCATTTTCACCCACACTGTCGCTCGGCTGGATTTACGCTGATAACAACGATGGCCTGCTTAATTACGGTAAGTTGCGTGCATCGGCCGGCATCCAGCATACCGACTATATGCCTACCTATGGCATGTGGCTTCCCACATGGGATGTGTCGCACGGTTATGTGATTATCGGTAACAACTACGGTGCTACATGGGGCGCATCGCTTGGCTCTTTTCCGACTACCGATTTCTCGCAGGAGACATCTACGAGCCTCAACCTTGGTTCCGATCTTCGTCTGGCGAATGCTCTTGACATCTCAGTGGATGCTTTCTACCAGCTTCGCAGCCACATCATGCTCTCTGCAAACAATGAGAATTCATCAGTAGTTGGTATACAGTCGTCATACAATGATGTTGGCGAAGTTAAGAGTTATGGCTTTGAGGCAAGTGCCAAGTATGTGAAGAAAATCACTTCCGACCTCAATCTCAATTTGGGTGCCAATTTGTCGTGGGCACGCAATGAAGTGAGCAAGTATATCGGCACACCGACTATCCTCTGAGCGACCCTGTAGGCCACCGTGTAAATGAAGCATGGGGACTCAAGTCGGCAGGCTTTTTCAAGAATCAGGCCGACATCGATGCCAGCTATCGTCAGGAATACTCTACCGTAAGCCCTGGTGACATCAAATACCAGGACCTTAACGGTGACCAGGTAATCAACGAGTTCGATGTGACCAGTCTCGATGGTGCTACTGGCATCCCTGAGCTCAACTACGGTTTCAATGTCGGTGTTGAGTATAAAGGTTTCGGTCTGAACGCATGGTTCCAGGGCACTGGCAACTACATGAAGTATCTTCCGTCGGCCATATGGGGTGGCATGGCCGACAACGGCAACCTTTCAGTGGACTACTACAACAACTGCTGGGATGTGGCTGGCGACAACGCTCTCTACCCACGTCTGACAACTCAGAACAACAGCAACAACAGCCAGGCAAGTAACGTATGGTACAAGCTGTTCACTTCTTGAAGATGCGTAACATCGAGGTTTACTATAAAGTGCCTGCAACGGTGCTCTCGAAGCTCTCTCTTACCGCAGCCAAGGTGTTTGTTCAGGGTGAGAATCTTCTTTCCTTCGACAACGTCGACGCTATGGATGCCGAGATTCTTTCGACGGCATATCCCATGTTCAAGGGTGTCAACATAGGTGTCACATTAACTTTCTAATTAGAGATACATTTATGAACAAGATAAAATATGCTTTTTTAGGTATGGCGGCAGCAGTCTTTGTAGGCTGCGCGACCTGGATTACAACGAAGCTTCGAATCGTGACGAGGATTGGACCTACAACAGTCCCCTTAATGGTGTCAAGGCTCTTGTCTACGATGTCTACGCACAAATGCCGAGCGAATTCAAGGATAATATCTACGGTAACGGTGCCTGATAGCCAGTGCACAGACGAGTCTGAGTTTGCACTTTCCTTCTCGTCCATTCACAAGTATTTCAACGGTGGTTGGACTCCTTCGAACCCGTTCTCGACCACATGGAACAGCTCATACCGTGCCATCACTCAGGTACACATGTACCTTGAGCGCATCCACAAGATAGACCTGTCGGATTATGAATACGATCCCGACTACCAGACTATGGTGCAACAGTTTGAAATATTCCCTTACGAGTTGCGTTTCCTCCGTGCCTATTTCTACTTCGAGTTGGTACGTGCCTACGGTGATGTGCCTTTGGTGACCACAACCCTCACCAATGCGCAGGCCAACAGCGTGGAACGCACTCCGGCCAAAGAGGTGTTCAAGTTCATCGTCAACGAGCTGGATGCCGTGGCTGAATACCTGCCCGTGTCGTATAATGACATTCCCGGCCAGGAAATCGGTCGTGCTACTCGTGGCGCCGCCCTTGCATTGAAGGCACGCGTACTTCTTTATCAGGCTTCACCTTTGTTTAATACAGATAACAACAAGGAACTTTGGAAAGAGGCCGCCACTGCCAGCAAAGTCATCATTGACAATGCACAGCGCTGGGGATACAAGCTCAGCGAGTATGCCAACCTGTGGGGACACGAAACATTCACCAATCCTGAATTTATCTTTGTTCTTGGTACCCAGGCAAGCAACGATTTCGAGAAATACAATTATCCTGTAGGTGTGGAGAACGGTAACTCCGGCAACTGCCCTACGCAGGCACTGGTGGATGCATACGAATATCAGGCCGACGGCAAGACATTCAAGGAGAAGCATCCCGGCAATGTCGATGTGACTGTCGAGAATCCATACGAGGGCCTCGACCCGCGTTTCGAACTTACAGTAGTGAAGAACGGTGATCTCTGGCCATCTAACACGACTCAGCAGATTGCCATTGAAACGTATCAGGGTGGTTTCAACGGTGCTCCTAAGTATGGCGCAACTCCCACGGGCTACTATTTGAAGAAGTTTGTGGACGGCAATTGTGTCACCACAGCCAACAACCAGACTACAACACGTCACAACTGGATTGTGATGCGTCTGGCCGAAGTTTACCTCAACTATGCCGAGGCCATGTACAACTACTACGGCAATGCTGATGAACAGGGTGAATTTGGCATGTCGGCCAACGAGGCTGTCAATGTGCTTCGCAACCGTCCTGACATCATGATGCCTGAGTTCCAGGGAAACAATGGTTTCGAAGAACGCTACATGCGTGAGCGTATGGTAGAGCTTGCTTTCGAGGGGCAGCGTTTCTGGGATGTACGTCGCTGGAAGAAGGGTGCCGAGTTCTTCAAGAATGTAGATGTGGCAGACTTCAAACTGGATGGAAACGGTGACGTGATTCTCAATCGGGTTACTAAGACCCGACTATGGGACGAGAAGTACAACCTGTACCCGATTCCGCAGTCTGAAATTCAGAAGAATGGCAATCTGAAGCAGAACCCTAATTGGTAAATCAGTCAACGAAATTTTAAAGAATAAGATTTATGAAAAAACATATTATATATCTTCTGGTCTCAGGATTCGCATTGTTGTCGGACGTGGCACTGACTTCGTGCAGCGATGATGCTGTGGCGGATGCCAACGATGTGCTTGTGGTAAAGTCCGTCTTGCCTACAAAAGTTATGGAAGGACAGGTTGTCACCATCACTGGTACGGGGCTTGAGAAGGCTACTTCCGTTGTGTTTCCTGGCAATGTATCTGTGAGCAACATTACCAAAGTAGACAACGGCTATATCTCTGTAATAACTCCTGCCGGCGTTTCTGCAGAGGGGGGACGGTAACAATAGAAGCCGATGGTGAATCGCGGAGTCGGTCATGACGCTGACTGTGGGCAAGCCTCAGCCTTTGCGCGTAGCTCCTTTTGACAAGGAAATAAAAATCAACGAATGTGTGGAGGTGTACGGCAACGACCTCGAATTTATCACCAAGGCCTATTTCCCCGGTGAAGACGGCAGACGATGTGTGTGGATGCAAGCGACTTCAAGCGCAAGGCTACCGGTTCGCTCTACATCTATTCGCCGATGGGTATAAAAGCCGGACCTGCCCAAGTTCTCCTCGAAGACTGCAGTGGCGAGAAGTATACTTTGCCGGAGGTAACACTGTCTGACGAGTTGTAGGTGGCAGCGGGGAAACCGGAGGTGAAGGATATGCTCCAATTTGGAATGGCGATGTCTATATCTACGATTGGGCTAACTGGCAGTATCTGACATCAGACAGCTGAGTCTTGAAGGTATTCAGATTCACGAAGGTCTTATGATCCGTCTTACCTTTGATAATCCCGATGGTGCCAGTGTATGCGTATGTGATGGTAATTGGGGAGCGCCCGATATTGACGGCAAAGGCAATAACACCGTGTGGGTTGCTGCAGGTGCTACCGAACTCGAATTCCCCATATCAGAGGGTATGGCAGAAACACTGAAGGCCGGTGGTGGCATCATTGTCGGTGGTGGTAACTACACACTGAAGAGGATTGAGTTGTTCCGCGAGTATCCTACACTTTGGGCGGGCGAAAAGACTACCGGTTGGTGGTGGTATCTCCCGGCATCAGAGCTTGACCTCTCGGCAATAACGCCGGAAGCCGGCCAGACTATCAGATTCACGTTCACTCATCATGATGCTCCTCAGACTTTCTGCTTGTGCGATGGCTGGTGGGGTGCTCCTTTCATCCGCGATGGCGGTGAAAGCGATAACAACATCGTTCTTGCCGCTGGTGAGGACTTCCTGGAATTCAAAATCTCGGAAGGCATGGCGGCAACAATGAATGGTGAGGCTGAAAACGCTCTAATCATTGGCGGTGACATAACGATTACCAAGATTCAGATTAGGATAGATTAGACTTTATACGAAGAAGTCGTAGCCTGATATCTGCAGGCAATTCAAGTCCGCTGGAGAGCTAAGGTTCTTCGGCGGACTTTTTTGGTAGCTTCTTGTGCCGGAAAGAGGTTGAAACATACCCTGCCCCGTATCTGCCAACGGGTTGTAGAAGAACTAAAGAAATGGAAGAATAAGGAGGGTAGAAAACCTTCTTGTCTTGGCAGGTGCATGTCACGTTTCCCTGATATTCTGCACATCTATCTCATGATGTCCGATGAGTTTCTATCGGCAAAGGGCAATAGTCAGTTGGTCGAAATTCTGCGTTCCAAAGATCGGATAAGACAATAAGGCTCCTTAGGAATGAATTGATAATATCAAGTCACTGCGTGAGTGCTATTTTGTGGGTGGCATGGCCTCGCAACCGGTGAAAGATTCCAATCTATCGGGGCGGCAAGGGTATCTATATAAAACAAACGAAGTGTACCCCAAAAGTTTTATGTCTAATTTTTGAGGTGCACTTCAGTTTTGACACAACCCTGTAAAGCGTTGTATTTTGGGGCAGATGTGAGGAATGTTACCCTGATTTTATTTTTCTGATAGTTATTATAGGGAACATCTCATTTGAGGAATGGGTCACCGTTCTTGTCTTTGCTCACTACCCAGCGGAAAGCATTTACCAATAGCAGGTTCTGTGTGCTGTCGATAAACTCTTCGTCACCATGCCCCATATTCAGGTAAATCATTCTGTAATTCTTGTTGGACCATACGATGGGGAAGTCGCCAAAATTCACTACATCCTTGATACCCAGTGGGTAGTTCTTGGAAGATAGGGACATGAGCACTTCTACGTCCTTGTTTTGGCGGGGGCTGGGAGTCCATTGATACCATTCGCTGGCGGGGGCCACGAATGATGCCGGCAGATTCTTGGTAACGGGATGTTCTTCGTTGTCGACTTCGACCAATACCGGCTGGGGAGGCCAGTTGTTGCAATAGAACACCCCACCACCAAGAAACTTAACGAACCAAGGCCAATGCGTGTTTTTGTCGTTGTAGGCAGCTGCGTGGAAACCTACCCAACCGCCTCCGTTTTCCATGTATTGCTCAAAAGCATCGCGTTCGGCCTTGGTGTTGGGGGATGTGTTAAGCATGATAATGACGTTGTACTCTTTCAGTTTTTCGTATGGGTATCTTGAGAAATCGGTAGTAATATCCAGAACAAAGCCGTCACCGTAATTGAGCTTCTTGAAGAAAGTGGTTGCTTGTTCTGCAAACTGAACATGTGCCTCTTCTGCATGTTGTGTGTAATAAATCAAGGCTTTGAAGCGGGGAGCTTTGGCATAGTTTGCCGGATAACCTTCGGAGGCTTGTGCGTACGCCAGCAGGGTGCAGGCCGTAAACAATAAAATAAGCAGATGTTTCATAAGTTGTAATTTATAAGTTATTAATTCTTCATTATCTAATATTCCGCAATCAGAGACAGCCACTTGCCTGCCGAGGTAACCCATACTTCTTTATAACAGGCATTGTTGGTTTGCGGCCAATAGGGAATGTCGTCGTTGCCCAGGGTACGGATACCGACGGGCATCTCTCCTGTCATTTCGCCCGAAGAGAAGGTGTTCAGTTGCGGATAGTTGTGTCCTTCTCCATAAATCAAGGATTGTCCGAAAGGATTCTTGCCTACGGTCCAGTATAGCTGTTCCAAGCCGATGTCGAGCAGTTCCTTGTCCTTCAGGAAGTTTCCGCAGATGGCGGCAGACTTCCCGTTGGAAAGATGGATGGCGGTATTGCCGTTGAAGATGTTGAACCACACAGGGAAGCGCTTCATGTAGTGTTCTTTATCCAATCGGACACCTCGCTTTATCTGTTCCGTGTACAACTCCTTGGCATTGGCTGGCGGAAATAGATGGAGGGCGTAGAAGTTGGTGGTATCCTTATATTCCTCCGCATGGTAAACACCGCTTGGAATCATGCCGTAGGGATGGGTATACTTCATCATTCCTTTCAGATAGTCTCCATATAGTTGTATGGAATTCACCCATTTAGGGTAATCGGGGTGCTCTTTCTGGGTTTCGCAAAGCATCACCATGGCCTGCATATAGACTTGCTCGCGCGACTGGTGTATGTAGTGTACGATGGATTTGCGTGATTTGTCCCGGTAGAAGAATCCGCGTGTCCGGTCTTTGTCTTTCAGCGGTTCTGTGCGCTGGCAGTCGAGGGTGTAGCGGATGTGTTTGGCAGCGATATCGGCATAATACTTTTTATGGGTGAGCTTGTACAACTGGCTTGCCGACCAGGAGATGGTAGCCATATACTGGCTTTTCGAGGTGTTGTAGCTGTGCTCGTAAGGCTGGACGAACTTGTCGAAGCCGTCTTTTTTGAACTTCTCCATAGCAAAAGCGAAATCTTCTTCGGCCACGCGCAGCAGGTATTCCTGTAGCATCGGGTCGTTGTGCAGCGTCATGGAGGCGTAGGCTTCGTATCCGGCATAGAGGAAATTGTCGAATGCCATGTTCTGCACGCGTACGGAGAGATGTCGTCCAGTGTGTTGAACACGCCGTCTTGCCAGATGAGCAATCCCATGCTGCTGGCACGGTAGCCGTCGCCGTAGCGGTTCTTCAGGATAAACTCCACTCCCCATTCCGCCTCTTCGCGCAGACGGGCGGCGAGGGCGGGGTTGATATTTCTTTGTTTATTATAGGCTTCGAGCAGGGCAAAGGCTACATCACCCGTCTGCAGGGTTTGCTGGGACAGGTCGCCTGCATCGTGCCATCCGCCGGAATAGGGGATGCTGCGTCCGTCGTGCCGGGACATCAGGTCTGCGTGGCAAGAGGCATGCTTGCCGGGAACCGGATGTCCACAGCGCTGGCAGAAGATGAAGTTCAGCACTTTCCATTGTGAATCTTCCCAAAGCCGTTCTCCAATCCGAAAGGCAGGGGTCAATAAATTGCCGGCTTTCAGCCGATACTCTCCGGGAAGGTCGAAGGAGGTGAAGTCGATGAGACCGAATCGTCCGAGGGTGGTTGTCTCTTCTCGGATGTCTCCTTCGTAAGCCACTTTTCCGTCCGTGGTAAGCAGTTGGAAGCGTTTACCGGCATCTATGGTGACGTTTGTGTTGATAAGGGCGGTTTTAGGGTGATTGATGGCATAGCGGTTGTCGAATAGGAGATTTTTCCATCGGCGGGTATCCATCCGCTGACTTTCTCGGGGGCTTTCACTGTTTGCAACTGGAGGTCGTCTAAGTAGTAGGTTGCTGAATCTCCCGTTGTCCGGTCCTTGCCTTTGAGGGCTGTGCTGAAGCTTATGGACATTACTTTGTCGCGCTGATACTCGTCTATTTCGAGGAAGCATTGGTTCCACTTCTTGTTGACAAGGTTGATAAGATGCGAACCCGAAGGTGGATTGTACTTTCTTGGCAGGAGTATCTGCATTATGGAATGTGAGGTTCATGTTGACGATACGTGCCCCGTCGCAGTCGGGGTAGATGGAGAATGCAATGCGGTTGTACTTTTCCAGGTTGGCACCGTCCAGATGATAAGTGACACCGCTGTTTCCATAGGTGCATAGTCGGGGTCGGAAGGAGAGCCGGTCGCTCTTTTTCCGGTGAATGTAGGGAATTGCAGTTTGATGCTGCCTTTTCCGGAAACGGTCTTTTCCGTACTGAAGGACATGCTTCCTGCGCCGGAATGACTCCATCCCTCTGTACCTGCCGAGCGGGTGAGGGGAGCGCTTTGCAGGACCTCCTTTTTCCATCCGTTGGCTTCGAAAGAGTGCTCGATGTTTAGGGGTAGGGGTTGGTGTACCAGCCGCTTTCATGGAGCTGCCGTTCCAGTTCGGGGTCTTGGGTCAGGCGGGCTTGCCCGTATGCGGCAATGCTACCGGCCGACAGAAGATATAAGAATAATAGTGTCTTTCTCATGTGGATGTCAACCTTTGGTTTAGGTTGCAATGTTAGCCATTATTAGGCAGAATAAGGTTTGAAAACTGCCATAAAAGCTCTAAAAACTATCCGAAGTAGCGAAGTTTGATGGAAGGTGAACCTCGGAAGGTGTTTTTTAAACCCGGAATTATGACATTATTGTCATTTTGCTTGTTCTCTTTTTATATTTTTTCTATTTTTATACCGTTATAGCAAATTGTTGGCTGAAAAACGGAAGAATGGAACACTTTTGGCTGAGGAAAGAATGCCGGGGATTTGACATTTTATCATTCTTTAATCAAAATATAACCGTAAAATTTAGCTGTTTTGAAAAGTTTTCCTATATTTGCGGTGTTATTCATTGACATTTTGTTTGAATAGCGTGAAGTCAACAAGGTAATAACCTTTAAAACGTAATATTATGAATATCGAACGTATCATGGCCTCTTTAGAGGCAAAGCACCCCGGCGAGTCTGAGTATCTTCAAGCCGTAAAGGAAGTTCTTCTTTCCATCGAAGATATCTATAACCAACATCCTGAGTTCGAGAAAGCGAAAATTATAGAACGTCTGGTTGAACCTGACCGTATCTTTACTTTCCGTGTAACGTGGGTGGATGATAAAGGTGAAGTTCAGACGAACCTCGGCTATCGTGTGCAGTTCAACAATGCCATTGGCCCGTACAAAGGCGGTATTCGTTTCCATGCTTCCGTAAATCTTTCTATCCTCAAATTCCTGGGATTTGAGCAGACTTTCAAGAATGCTTTGACTACATTGCCTATGGGCGGTGGTAAGGGTGGTTCCGACTTCTCTCCGCGCGGAAAGAGCGATGCTGAAATCATGCGTTTCTGTCAGGCCTTCATGCTGGAATTGTGGCGTCACCTCGGTCCGGATATGGATGTTCCTGCCGGTGATATCGGTGTAGGCGGTCGCGAAGTGGGCTATATGTTCGGTATGTATAAGAAGTTGACTCGCGAATTTACGGGCACATTTACCGGTAAAGGATTGGAATTTGGCGGTTCGCTGATTCGTCCTGAAGCAACAGGATTTGGTGGCTTGTATTTCGTAAACCAAATGTTACAGACAAAAGGCATTGACATCAAGGGCAAGACCGTGGCTATCTCCGGTTTTGGAAATGTGGCTTGGGGTGCTGCTACCAAGCTACCGAATTGGGTGCCAAGGTGGTTACCATCTCCGGTCCCGACGGTTACATTTACGACCCGAACGGTATCAGTGGCGAAAAGATAGATTATATGCTGGAACTCCGGTCATCGGGCAACGATATCGTAGCACCGTATGCCGACGAATTCCCCGGCTCTACTTTCGTGGCAGGCAAACGCCCGTGGGAAGTGAAAGCGGACATCGCTCTGCCTTGCGCTACCCAGAACGAGCTGAACGGCGAAGATGCACAACACCTCATTGACAACAAGGTGACATGTGTAGGCGAAATCTCCAATATGGGATGTACGCCCGAAGCTATCGACCTTTTCATTGACAACAAGATTATGTATGCACCGGGTAAGGCTGTCAATGCAGGTGGTGTGGCTACCAGCGGATTGGAAATGTCGCAGAACGCCATGCACCTCAGCTGGAGTGCAGCCGAAGTGGATGAAAAACTCCACGCCATCATGCACGGAATTCATGCTCAATGCGTAAAATATGGGACAGAACCTGATGGCTACATCAACTACGTGAAGGGAGCGAATATCGCCGGCTTCATGAAGGTGGCTCATGCATGATGGGTCAGGGAATTATCTAAGAGAGAAACTTTGTTTAGTTGTATTTGTATTTGTGGTTTGTGCTGCCCTACGCCTGTGAAGGTATGGGGCAGTACTTTTTTATCCTCAATTAAAAAAAGTTGTATCTTTGTATCCGAGAAACCATAAATTACAAAGAGATGTTACTACCTGAATTGAAACTGAGACGTGATAAAATACGCTCTCTCATGCTCAACAAGAGATTGATGCCGCTCTTATCGCTTGTAATGTAAACTTAATCTATACGTACGGACGTGTCGTCAGCGGTTACTTGTATCTGCCGTTGCATGCTCCCGCCCGTTTATTCATCAAACGTCCCAACAATATTGAAGGGGAACATATTCATCCTATCCGTAAACCGGAACAACTGCCTGACTTACTAAAGGAATGTGGTTTGCCCATACCTGCGAGGTTGATGCTGGAGGGGGATGAGTTGTCTTTTACGGAATATAACCGTTTGGCTGCGTGTTTCCCTGAAACGGAGGTGCTTCCTTGTGGTACGGCACTTATCCGGAAGGCCCGAAGTGTCAAGACTGAAATAGAGATTGAGATGTTCCGTCGTTCCGGCATTGCACATGCCAAGGCCTACGAACAAATACCCTCGGTTTATAGACCAGGAATGACAGACCGCCAGTTATCCATCGAAATAGAGCGCCTGATGCGTCTGGAAGGTTGTCTGGGTATTTTTCGTACCTTCGGACAAAGTATGGAGATTTTTATGGGAACTCTGCTGGCAGGAGACAATGCCACTGCGCCTGCCCCCTATGATTTGCTCTGGGAGCGAGGGACTTGACCCGTCACTGCCTATCAGTGTGAACGGTGCACTGTTGCAGCCCGGCCAGAGCTTTATGGTTGATATGGGGGGTAACTTCTATGGCTATATGGGAGACATGAGCCGTGTATTCTCTATCGGAAAGCTGCCGGAAAAGGCATATGTTGCCCATCAAGTTTGCCTGGACATACAAGAGGCTGTTGTAGAAAAAGCGAAACCGGGTGCTGTTTGTGAGGACCTTTACAATCTCGCTATCGATATTGTCACCAAAGCAGGCTTTGCCGACAACTTTATGGGAGCCACTCAAAAGGCCAAGTTTATCGGTCATGGCATCGGACTGGAAATCAATGAAATGCCGGTATTGGCTCCGCGTATGAAGCAGGAGCTGGAGCCGGGTATGGTCTTTGCATTGGAGCCGAAAATTGTTTTGCCGGGCATTGGTCCCGTTGGTATCGAAAACTCTTGGGTTATAACAGCGGAAGGAGTGGAGAAACTGACGTTGTGTAAGGAAGAGATTGTGGAACTTTGAAAATTGATAATGGATAATGGAAAATTGCCATGCGGTTTCAATAAATACGCTGCACTGTTTGTTTTTCCATTATCCATTTTCCATTATTTCACCCTTCTGTTAAGCTGATTATTCGCTTTCGAAGGTTTGGATTTACCAATCCGTTTTCCGGTTGGCTTGGCCTTGTTGCTCCGTTTGGGCTTTATGCCGGAATGGTTACTCGCCTTCATAATATTCACATAAGTAGTAGCGGGCTATAAAGTCCCAATATTGATGCAGTGTTTCTTTTCCTTTCAGGAAGGGAAGTTCCACATCGGGTAGAATTCCTTTGGTCATTCCGTATTTCAGCAGGTCGAACGGACACTCTCCAGGTTGGCAGAACATCTTGTAACCCTCTGCAGCAGCGCGTTTGGCATCGTACATCGGGTTATGTTCTTCACAGAAATAGGCGGCCACGTTGTGGGCTACGAGCATACCTTTGGCGTTGGCATAAATCACGAACTCTTTTTGGTATTTCAGGTCGGGCAATAATGCGGACCGTTTGTTTTCCCATCCCAAGACATCGACAAAGAAAGTGCAAAGCTCCTTGTAATCGGTGAAGTATAGCAGCGGTTTCCCCTGGCTGTATTCCAGACAGCGGGCGGCATCTTTGCTCAGTTTGGTTTCCGGAGTGACTTCCGGCAGCGGAGTATGGGCATATCCAGTAAATCAAGTCCCATTACCCAAAGGAAGGAAGATTCTTCCTCGCTGATGGGAGCTTCTTCGAAACGTGCATCCATCAGTTCATAGGCGCTTTGGCTTAATGCAAGCAGGTCTTTGTCATAAGGACTGAACAAGGTGTATTCCTTGTCAAAAATACTGAATTGTGATTTCAATGTCCACAGTACGAATGCAATGTCTTCCTGATTTATTTCATCGGGCGTATAATCGTCACCCAGTGGATAGAACGGCAGGTAAGTTCCGTATACTCCTTGAAAGGCTTCGGAGAAAAGTTTCCAGCCTCCGCTTTGGGCAATGGCATCTTGAAAGTACATGCCGAGGGAGATGGCTGCGTCAATTTGGGTACGCAGGTCTTCCTTGTTGAACAAGGGAGAGGTCTTGACGAGGGGCAGGATGCTTGTGGCAAAGTCGAGGTACCATTTGTCCGTTGGCAGTACGCGGGTGCGTTCATTGGCCCCCAACCAATATTGCATGTTGATTGTTGTCATGATTTGTTTGTTTTAGATAAATATTATAGTCTTTTAATGCCAATTTGATGACTTGTTCCAC